>Ga0209874_1000432_pt1 | contig 12240 bp, 16 predicted proteins | sample GWRWN1_20_30_FD_187216 | JGI IMG/M metagenome (GOLD analysis project Ga0209874, IMG submission 187216) | Riverbed sediment microbial communities from areas with no vegetation in Columbia River, Washington, USA - GW-RW N1_20_30 (SPAdes)... | ecosystem: Environmental > Aquatic > Freshwater > River... | reverse complement strand
GTCGGCTCCGGCTGGTCCGGCTGGTCCGGTAGCCCCGTCGGCTCCGTCGGCTCCAGCTGGTCCGGCTGGTCCGGTCGCCCCGTCGGCTCCGTCGGCTCCAGCTGGTCCGGCTGGTCCGGTAGCCCCGTCGGCTCCGTCGGCTCCAGCTGGTCCCGTAGCCCCGTCGGCTCCTATCAAACTGGCCCCAGCCGCGGGCCAGACTCCCCCGACCTTCGGCCCGTACAGGTCGAAGGCGGCGTCATCGAGATAGAAGTCGCCGTCAGTCCCGAGCGAGTCGGGCGGCGCGCCCGCGCCGTGCAGGATCGTTTGACCATCGGCTCCCGGCGTGCCCGGTGTTCCGGGGACACCCTGGGGACCTGGCACACCGGCAGTTCCTGCAGAGCCTGTCGGACCCGTGGCACCGGGCAAGCCCTGGGGGCCCTTGACATTGAACGTGAAGTACTTGGTGCCGGACGGACAGCGCTTCGGGAGCCGCGGTTCCCTGATCAAGCGCACGGAGCCCGTTCGACGGTCGTAGCAGGCCGAGAGCACCCCGTCGGAGCCGAGTGTCGCGACCGCGACATTTACGAGCCCCGCTACCGTGAGCACGCCCGCCGCGAGTAGCGCGATCGCGCGTCGCGCCGGTCTCCGAGCCTCGCGTATCGAGGTCCGCCCTTCCGGGTCCCTCGGGCCATCCATATGAGGACTATCGGACGCCCCAAGTTACCCTTGACCTTCGACGAAAGGCGCCGTTTCGTCAGACAGGGAAGGCGTTTGGGAGTTCCTCCATCGTGACGACAACGAGTCCGACGCTCCACGAGCGCACGTCGAGGTGGTCTTCCCGTCGAACACGAGCTCGAGAAGCGACCTCCCGAACATGCTCGCGACATGCGCTCTCCCAGTTCAGCCGGTTGGTCGGCGACGGAACATCGCAGCGATACCGCCGAGGAAGGTCGGCAGCGATCGTTGCCAAAAGAGCCGCCGGTTCACTACGGCGATCACGGCGATGATGGTCAGCAACCACCAGAGCGACGCCGGGCGCCCATCCCGCCATGTCCGCCAGATCACCAGCGCGTATCCAGTTGCCTGCAGGAGCATCGACATCGCCTCGTTCCGAGTGAGAGCGAACGCTGCGAGCAGGAGCCCAACAAGCACAAGCCCCACGGCCGGAGGTACCCAGCCCCACACCGTGAAGCCGAGGACCGCCCCCGCGCCGACGAACGTGTCCGCCCACAGGTCGACGTCCCCGAGCCTGGTTCGCCCGGCGGACGCCCGCGCCGCTCGACCGTCCAGGAAGTCCGATATCCAGGCGGACCCGAGGAGGACGACGCCCAACGTGAGCCGCCGGGTTCCCAGGACCGGGATCAGCGCGATGGCGACGACCAGCCGCGCGAGCGTGAGCGCGTCCGCCGCGAGCCCCACCAGGTCACGCTCCTCGGGCTGCCGGCCCCCTGCCCGTCCATATTCCGAGCGTAGCTCGGGAACAACCTCCAGGTCCGACCATCTCGGAGCCGACCCCAGCCCGATACGTCCTCGTCCACCCCACGCCGGTCAGGGAATCCAGTCCGGAGACGGGGGAGCCACGAGCGCCCGGGCGCTACGGTCCGGGGCGGTCCGGCGCTCCGAGTGGACGACGCAACGAGAGATCGGGCGGCGGAATAAGGGTCGCAACTACCCACACGAGCGGCCATAGCCGTGAGCGGGCTGCGGTCGAACCCTCGACAAGGATCACCGCCCGTTCAATGATCTCGTAGTAGAGCTGATACACGATGGCCTCGGCCGCCCTCGCTGCTAAGTCCTCATCCCCGAAGACCTCTTCTTGGGTCGCCTTGCGCGAATCGCTCGACGGTGCCGGATCAATTTCCATTTCGGCACGCCCTGAGACGTCCTTCATCGAAGGGGCCTGCTCGGCTGCTGGTCTGGCCTCCTCTCCCGCACGCTTGACGAACTCGCGGAATTTCTCGAACTTCTCCCGCTCGTTCTCGTCGAGAAGTTGAACTATCGAATGCGTGATGCCCGGCCCGACCGTCCAGTCAGCAAGTGCACCCAGCTCCGCGAGTGCCTGAAGCGCGATGATCGAAAGCTCCGCCTTTCCGATGGGCGCGGAGGACCGCGAGAAGCGGTCCAGGTCTTGCACACGACGGTAGGCCGCGTTCACCACCTCATCAGCCTTCTCCAGTTCCATGATCCCTTCCTCCTTCTTCTGCAGTGATAGCCGCCTGCCCCCTCGCGCGCTGCGCTATGCCTCGCAGAGGGCTGGGCGTTCACATTCCTACGTCCTTTCGGGGCTGTCAATCATCGGCGGCTGATGCATCCGGGGCCGTCACGCGGTGAGGGTGAAGGCTCTTCCAGCTGGAGATCCGCGATGGTCCGCGAGTGCCAGCCCCGCGTAATGCGTTATCGGGTCCTTGATACTCGAAGAGGAGCGGGAACTCGCCCAACGTCCTGGACCGCCCCAATGGCTCGGCTACACTTCCTCGTGGTTCGGATCCCTGTCTGCAGGAAGAGGTGATCCGCCATCGAGACGCGTCGAATCATCGGCGGGCGCTACCGCCTCGGGGACGTGCTCGGACGGACTCTCATGTCCGAGATCTGCCGCGGCGATGACATCCTTCTGCAGCGACCGGTAGCGATCAAGCTTCTCCGCGATTCTGGGGGTTCCCGCTCGGTGGCCCGATTCGAGCAAGAAGCTCAGATCCTCGCCCGCCTCCACCACCCGAACGTCGTCACCGTGTTCGACGCCGGGGTTGACGGCGGCGAGCGATTCATCGTGATGGAGCTCGTCGAGGGACCCACGCTCCGCGAGCTGCTCGACCGAGAGGGTCGGCTCACGCCGGAACGAGCGGCGGAGATCGCGAGCGGGCTGGCCTCGGCGCTCGGGTTCGCTCACCAACACGACGTCATCCACCGCGACGTGAAGCCATCGAACGTCTTGCTGCTGCCCGACGGGGACGTGAAGCTCGCGGACATGGGGATCGCGAGACTGCTGTCTCCCGAGGCGCTCACCGCAACGATGAGCCTGCGCGGGACAGTGCGGTACATCTCGCCTGAACAGGTGCGAGGCGACCAGGTCGACAGTCGAGCGGACCTCTACTCGCTGGGCTGTGTGCTGTTCGAGATGCTCGTCGGCCGAACGCCCTTCGAGGGCGACCTGGCGGCACTCTCGTACGCGCACATGCACACGCCGGCGCCTCGTGTTCGCTCCATCGACCCGACGGTTCCGGCCGCGATGGACGAGCTCGTCGCCGCGATGCTCGAGAAGGATCCCGTCGACCGCCCGCAGACGGGAGACGAGGTGCGGACGTCTCTCGATGCCGCCACGAATCAGGCCGCAGTCATGCGGACCGCTCCGATGGAAGCGGCGCCACCTGCACCGACCCTTCCGCTGCCCGTGGGCGACCGCGCAAGGCCCGGTCCGAGGGTCTGGCCGAGGGTCGTCATCCCGTTGGGTCTTCTCGCCATCATCGTGGTGATCGCGCTGCTCGTGAGCGCGGGTTCGGACGGTCGAACGAGCGCGGCCCGGCCGTCGACTCCTGGTGATGGATCGACCGCAACGGAGCAGCCGCCCCCGCAGGAGCCCGCCGGACTCTCACCACAGGCGGCCGCCGGACTCGTGCTGGAAACGGTGAGCGACGGGGTCGAGGCGGGCGAGGTCATGGACCATTTCAGCAACGAGATCCGTCACGACATCGATGAGATCCTCCGCGAGCTCGACAAGGACGGGGACGTGGAGAAGCTCGTCGAGAAGCTCGGCGACCTTCGAGAGAAGGTGTCCGAAGCATTCGACAAGGGCGAGATTACCTCCGCAGCTCGGGCGTCAGCGATCGACGACGCGCTCCTCAGGTTCGCGGAAGCGCTTGGCGACGTCGAGCAGTGATGGTGCGGTTACCGGGGAACGGCGTCGCCCTCTCCTGGAACCTCTCGGACACGAGGTGCCCTTCGACTCTCTCGTCGGTTCACGGAACGGCTCGATGGTGGACCTTGCTGGACGATGTGTGAACCACCTCCCAGCCCTTCGCGCCCTCCGACATCACGCGGCAGCGCAGAGCGCGACGATGCATGGACCGCCAGCTAGCCTCCCGTGAAGTGGTCGTGGGAATTTGGGGTCGGACTTCCGGGGTGGACTAGCCGGACGCTCTACGGACGTTCTGCCACCGTAACGATCACCTCGGATTCCTCTTCGAAGTCCTCCGGCGACATCTCTTCCAGCCGCCCGATAGCCGCGCCGAGGAACGGCTCCCGCCTCTCCTGCCCCAGGGACTCCCATCGGTACCGGCACCCTCCGAGGCTCGTCCTCCGAGAGACGAACTCCTCGCAGGTGGGCCGCTCGACGAACGATTCGACCCGTGATGAGATGCCGCTGAACCCGGTCTCGTGCAGAAGTTGCTTCAGTTTCTCCGGTGCGTTCACGAGCTCGTGCCAGGACAGCTTCTCCGTGAATTCGGCAGCGCCTGCAGCGTCGAGTTCGCCCACTGGGTCCAGGCCCGGCTGTCGCGTTCGTTCCCCCACGTGAGGAGGCCGATCCGCCCATCGGGCCTCAGAACCCGTCGAGCCTCGGTCAGCCCGGTGGCGGGACGGGGCAGGTGGAACAAGATGAAGGCCATCACCACGGCATCAAAACACTCATCTGCGAACGGCAGGTTGGTCGCGTCACCAACGAGGAGGGGGAAGTCCCGAGACCCCAGGGCAACCATCCCTTCGGCCCGGTCAAGGCCAACGATCGCCGCCCTCGGCGCCACCTCCCGGAGGTGGGGCAGGAGCGCTCCCAATCCACAGCCCAGGTCGAGTACCCGCCGGGCCCGCTGAAGTGGAAGCTCATCGATCAGCCACCGAGCCAGGTGGACGAGGACGGGGGCCCAGAGGTCGCGATAGGCCTCGGCCTCCGACGAGTAGTGGCGGGCGATGCGCCGACTGAACCCGCCAGAACGGCTGGATGGCTGGGGAGGTTCCATTGCGGACAAGCGTGCTGTTGCCGCGCTTACCGTACGGTGTCATGTTGGGGCCGATGAGCCCTCTTTTCCGTGCCGAGAATTAGGAGGAGGTGAGCATGTGCCATGAGCCTGCCTCCCGACCCCCGTTGCCCCCCGTGGCTGGCGGCGAACGGAGGGGAAGACGGCTCGTCCTCGAAGCAAGCGACGGAAATCGGTTCGTCGCCTTCAGTGCGATGACCGACATCGTCGACGCACCGGGCGCGGTGATCCTCCCCGACGTCCGGGGGCTCCATTCTTTCTATGAGGAGCTGGCTCTTCGGTTCAGCGATGCGGGAGTGTATGCGCTCGCAATCGACTACTACGGCCGGACGGCGGGGACAGACGCCCGCGGCGATGACTTCGACCACGAGCCCCATTTCGAACAAGCGACCGACGATGCCGTCGGCCGCGACGTGGCTACGGCCCTGGACTACATGCGCTCGCCCGAGGGCGGCGGGGCAAGCGCCGTCTTCACCGTTGGCTTTTGCTTCGGTGGGAGGATCTCTTTCAACCAGGCGGCGAGTCGGGAGGAGCTCGCCGGGGTCGTCGGCTTCTACGGCAGGGTGGCGGAAGAGGAGCCGGGCGATCCCAGCGCACCCGTGGTCCAAGCGCCCAGCTACCGATGCCCAGTGTTAGGCCTGTTCGGAGGCGCCGATCCGAACATCGCGGCCGAGCACGTGGAGGCCTTCCGGCGGGCGCTCGTCGCGAGCGGGGTCCCCCACGAGATCGTCACCTACGAGGGCGCGCCACACTCGTTCTTCGACCGGCGGTTCGCGAACCACGCGAACGCGTCACAAGATGCTTGGGCTCGCGTGCTCGCGTTCATCAGGCAGAAGCCGTCCCGACCGTCTGGGTGGTCTTGATTGAATGGGGGCGCGAACCGCCCTGACACCCTCGTCTCGGCAAGGGCAATCGAACTAAGACGGCCGCACTCCCGCGACGTCATAGCCTGAGGCTCTGTCCGGGCTGGATCGTGGTCCCCCGGTGTCCCGCCGTCGGCTTACGCTCCTCCTCACGGCGGCGCGAGTTCAACTCTCGCCTTGGCTCGCCGAGCTTTCCAGTTCGGCTCGAAGCCTTTCGGCGTCCCTCCGCCATCTGGCCGGAAGATTGGGGAAGATGAAGCGGAAGATCTGTCCGTTTGAACGACGTACCCACAGAAACGAGCCAGCCCAAGGCCGCCTTTCGAACTTCACGACGGACACATCGTCTCGCGGATCCGCAAAGAGGACACTTCGGCTTCCAGCGTGATGACGGACGCTCGGTGTGCGATGAGGCGCCTATCCGTGAGCGTCAGGAACGTCGGCCTGGTGCCCAGGCGACTGAGCCCCGCAAAGGCTGTAGCAACGACGCGCTCATCCGCATTGAGGACCTCACTCGCGGCCTGGCTGATTCTCATCCTTAGGGCGTCCTTGCGGAATACCGAGAGGTCGTGCCGCATCATGGACATCGGATTGAGGGAGAGGCCACGTCGCTTTCGTTCCTGAATGGATCCCACGTCAACCAGCCTGCGAAGGCGATCGATGCAATGCAGAGCAGGTCAATTGCGGTCCGCCCAAGTGAGGGGGCCTGGACGATATCGGCGATGAAAGAGGCGATCCCGGCGGCATACGCGGCAAGCAGGAGCCACCGGGGGTGGCGTCGATCTGCGGGTGACCCGTCTCCCTGTGCACCAAATGCGCCCATCTTGGCTCAGTGTAGGTGCGACTGATGCGCCTCGTGCAATGAACCCTCCGACGCAGGGCTGTCAGGAGCTAAACATGTTGAGCGCGTGCAGGTGCCTGTCATCGCGCTTCGCGTAGAACACCTTGCCCGACGCTCGGTCGAACAGCCACAGGTGGTCGATGGTGCGCGGGAGGCTGGGTGCCTTGACACCCCCCGCCAGGTAGTGGCTCGCGTCCTCGCGTTCGACATCCACGCCTAGCATTGGGGCGCGCGTCCTCCAGGCCGACGCCGGCGACGCGAAGACTCGCGGATGGGACGCGAGTCGCGCAGGCTACTCGCCTAATCGCCGCCGCGGCTTCAACCTTCGACCGCCGGACGGTCGAAACGGCGGACAACCTGCCCGTTTGGCTCGTAGTCCCCACGGGATTTTGAACCCGGGTCTCCGCCTTGAGAGGGTGAACCGGGCCGACCTTGCGACCAGCAGCGAATCCCGAAAAGGCCCGTTGACCCGGTGTTTCGGTTCCGGGTTGGTTTGGTCGCTACCCGTCGCTCTTTCGTCGTCGTGCGGGATCAATTCGGGATCGGAATCTGCGCCGGTGGAGGATTTCCCTCGGCCCATGCTGTCGGCCCGTCTCGGGAAGTCGTCGGAGGACGCCGTCCGGGAAGCGTTACAGGTGGGGTCTAGCCTGGACGACACGATGGCCAATGGTGCTGGGACGCGGCAAGGGGGCGACGATCAGGCTTGTCTACCTGCTCATCCTTCTCATCCTTCTTCCCGTCGTGTTCCTGGGAGCGGCAATCGCGCGCATCCTGCTCCTTCCCGTCACCGCGCCAGACAGTTACGACGCCTTGCGCGCCCACTTCGATCGCGAAATACCTGCCCTCATGCAGACGCACGGTGTGCCGGGTGTCGCGATGGCCTTGATCCACGAGGCCGCGTCCTAGTAGGCGCGACGTCGAGGAGGTCCCCGTACGTTCGAAGCGTCACACGATGGTCAGGGACAGCTCATCGGGTCCCATCGAGGATGCTTCCGGACGTGGTCCGTGGCGATGGAGCAAAGGACGTCATCCCAAGGGGGGGCCGATCGTCTCGTGCACCTCGATCTGCACGAGAGGATCCTACGCATCCTGTGTTGGTCGCCGGAGGCGCGGGAGCACGCGGCCGGTCCGTCGCAGGTATGCCTCCGCCTCGGGCCCGTACCGGCGTCGCAGGTCCTCCTCCTCCTCGCGCATCCACGCCGTCAACGGCTTGGGCTCCCATAGCATCGTGTAGGCGACGAGGAGGAGCAGCGAGAGGTAGGTCAGGCTCAGGAGGAACGACCCCACCGGGATCAGGAAGAAGTGGACGTAGAAGGGGTGCCGCACATACCGGTGAAAGCCACTCGTCATTAGCTGGCGCTCGTGCACGGCGAGCCGGTAGACGTTCACCGCCAGCTTCCGACCCAGCCCGATCAGGATTGCGAGGCCCGCGGCCGACAGCATGATCCCCGCGATCTGGAGGGCGAGGTCAGGGCCGAGCGAGAACGTGAGGCTCGGTGCGTAGAGGATCCCGAGCCGGTAGACCAGCCCGTCGATCGCGAACAGCAGCGGGATCCCCACCAGGACCGTGTTGACGATCACTCTCCACACACGGATCCCCATCGACACGCGCTCTGAAGTCCCCCGCTGCTCCTCGAGCTCGCGCCTCCGTGCCTCGGTCACGCCGGTCTTCTCCCAGCGGACAATCACCGCCCCGAACACCCCCACGAGCACCCACGTGGCGCCGAACAGCAGGGCCACGACCTCGATCGCCAGCCGGTCATCCATCGTCGTCAGCGGGCGCGCCGTGCCTCGTTCTCCCGGATCCACGCCTTCACGATCCTCTTCACGAGCGTGGCCGGCGGCGGCTTCCCGATCGGGAACCGGATCGTCCCCTTCGAGGTCTCGTACCGCCCGAGGTCGTCACCGAACTCCCGCATCACCGCCATGCTCGCGGGGTAGAAGCTGCAGTGCTCCTTGAAGGCCGCGTAGTACGCGAGCGGTCGCTTCCCCTGGTAGAAGGCGGGCATCCCGTAAGCCACCTTCTCAGCCGCGTCCGGGGCGGCCGCTCGGATGGCCCGCCGGACCTTCTCCAGGGTCGCATGCGCTTCGTCGGGGAGCGCCGTGAGGTACTCCTCCACGCCGCCGATCTTCCTCATCATCGCCATCGCCTCCGGAGCTCGACTGAGCGGTCGGACCCGATCAGGACGAAGGGTATCTTCGAAGCATGGCGGAGGATGCCCTACGTCCAGGCTCTGGGACCAAGGGAACGTCCCGGGGACTCATCGGATACGAGGACGCGGCGATCGACTGGCTCGTTCGGCGGTCCAACGGAGCGGCTGAGCCGTGACGGCCCCGTGTACCCCGCGGGCCAATGCGGGGCCACTGGCCTTCGGGACTCCAGGAAATGACCTCTGACCTGCGTAGAAGGACAGCCAGGCGAGGATTCGCGGAGCCCACGCGCAAAGAGAGACAGTCGGAACTCGGTAGGAACCGCGCTTTCCGCCCATCACGGAACGGCACCACGTTGGCGAAGAGGACGGCGAACGTTCCTCCGCCGGCAGGAACTCCAAGCCAGTCTCCGCGGCTGGTTCCGCGGAGCGTGCCCCAGACGACGACGGTGTCGTCTCCGAACGCCATCCCCTCGTCGGTTGGGGCGAGATCGGGGAACGCGCTGAAGAACGGCATCGCATAGGCGGCTCGCACCGCATCCCGGCCTTCGCTTCGGAGCCCAAGGGCCATCGTCTCCAAGAACGGGTCCGGCACGAAGGTATTGAGGATTCCATCGATATCGCGAGCCGCTTCTGCTGCTCGATGAGCCTCGAAGAGGCGAAGCATTTCGTCCCGCTCCATGTCCTTGCCTCCTTCGGCCCGCGCCCACTGGACCTGCGTTGGAGAAGGGTACACACACACTCCGGGAAGGCGGAGCCCGCGCGCGCCAGTGTTCGCCAATGTCGCTCGATTCTGCCGAGCGGCGGACGTCGGAGACGGCGCTCGCGTCGAGTCTCTACCTTGAGCTGCCTACGGTTCGAGGAGATCGACGGTGATCTCGTCGACTGAGCGACATCCGCAGAGCGCCATCGCAACGTCGAGCTCGTCACGCAGCAGGGTTAGGACATCGTCGATCCCTTGCTCGCCGTCGACGACGAGTCCCCACACGATCGGACGACCGATCTGGACGGCCCGGGCTCCGAGCGCGATCGCCTTGACGACGTCGGCTCCCCGGCGGATGCCGCCGTCTACAAGGACTTCCGTCCGATCGCCGACCGCATCGGTGATCGCCTTCAAGGCATCGATCGCGGCAGGCGCGGTATCGAACTGCCGCCCCCCGTGGTTCGACACGACGACGCCGGACGCGCCGGCGTCCACCGCCCGAATGGCGTCCTCGACACGAACGATGCCCTTTACAAGGACCGGAAGGTCGGTGATCGACGTCAACCACCCCACGTCGTCCCACGTGAGCCCAGGGTCCATCAGGGCCGCGAACGCGTCGGCCATCGGTAGACCCCCTCCAGCATCCCGTGATGCATTGGCCGTGAGGTTCGCTGCCCACAAGTCCTCCGGTAGTGATAACGAGTTGCGGATGTCTCGTTCTCTGCGGCCGAGGATCGGCGCGTCGGCGGTGAGCTCGAGGGCTGAGCATCCGGCGGCCTCGACGCGTTTCACCAGGGCCTCGCTAGCAGCTCGGTCCTTGTACACGTACAGCTGGAACCACACAGGTCCGCTGGCGGCCTCCACGATCTGCTCGACGGGTGTCACGGAGAACGTGCTCAGAACGAAGATTGAACCGGCGGCAGTGGCGACCCAGCTGCGGCCTCTTCGCCCTCGCGAGCGAGCATCCCGATCACCGCGACAGGAGCGACGAGGATCGGTATGGCCACCGGGAAGCCGAGGACACGAGTACTCGTGTCCCCTTGAGCGGTCCCGCGGAATACGCGCGGGTACAGGGTGATCCGAGAGAACGCCGCCGCGTTCTCGTGCAAGGTGATCTCGTCGTTCGCGCCGCCGTCGTAGTAGTCGAGGGTGGAGGCGGCGACAACCTCGCGGGCGCGCGCTTCGTAATCGGCCAGGTTCACGAGCGCCGCCATGGCCAGAAGATAGCCTCGCCAACCAGGGCGTGGCACGCCCGAAGGAGTTGACGCGGCGGTGCGGGAGTGTTCGAGACCGACCTGGGAGGAATGCCCACGCGCGGGGCGAGGGATCGATGGGGGTAGCCTCAGGCAATGAGACCCGACGAGCTGGAGCGCCGACTGCGAGAGCGCCCCGACGCTCTCGGTCCCGCTCCCCGCGCCGAGCTGCTCCACGTCCTGATGCTTTCCCGACTTCGAGCGGGCCGATGCGGATCGGCTCCTACTGGGGCAACCCGGCGACGCGCACCTTCGCCGAGCTCCTGATCGACTGCGAGCAGGATCGGACCCTCCGGGCCGTGCTGGTAGGCATGGTGCGGGAAGCGAGCCGCTAACACGGGCACCGTCAGCCCGAGCCACACGGCACTCCCATCGTCTAATCAGGGTTCGTCGTCGAGGCTGCCGCTCTGCGCCTCCTCCTCCTTTAACTCCGCCGTGGCGCTCCATTGGATGTCGCACAAGGCGCCCATTCCGGGTCGCGGTATGCGGAATTCGCCATCTCCTGCCCTCACCGCCACCACGGTAGACCACGCCATGCGCCGGACGCCGACTAGCGTCTGTCGGTGTCCTTGTCCTATGCTCGGACGGGTGGGACGGACCTTGTTCCGCGACGCCGCGCTCGCAACCGGCGACAGCGCGGATCTGACGGTGGGCACCAGCGTCCTCGTCGAGGACGGTACCATCAGCTGGATCCTCCCAACGGACCATGAGCCCGACGTCGATCTCGCGAACGTAGAGGTCGTAGACGCCGGCGGCTCGACGGTGATCCCGGGGATGGTGGACGCGCACAGCCACATCACGATGCTGGGTGGCTCGCACTGGACCGAGCGCGGCCTCGATCCCCCCGAGCAGCTGCTGCGTTACGCGGAACACAACGCCGAGCTGCTGCACCAGTCGGGCGTGCGGTGGTGCCGCGACGTCGGAGCGCCCACCCGGCGAGATCCCGTCGACGGTCGGGAGCGCGCGCTGAACCTGGGAATCCGCGACCGCTGGCGGGGTTCGCACGACAAGCCGTACATCTGCGCGGCCGGGACGTGGATCGCGCGACGCGGGTATCTGCCGGGTCTGATGATCGACGTCGACGACGCGGATCAGCTCCTCGCGGCGGCGAAGTGGCAGCTCGACGGCGGCGCCGACTTCACCGTGCGGCTCGAGCGGACGCCGGACGGCGTGCGGTACCGGGTGCGGGGCGACAAGCCGGAGCGCTGGGTGCGGCAGACCGATTTCGGCAACGACGAGGCGGTCGGGTACCTGGCCGACCGGCTGGCCCGGCTCGGCGTCGAGGAAGCGCTGTTCGAGGCGGGCGCGGTCGCCGGCGCCGAGGTGGTCATCGTGAGCATCCATTGGGGCACGGAGTACTCGCACACGCCGAACCGGCATCAGACCTCGCTGGCCAGAAGGCTTCTGGGCAGCGCCGACATCGATCTGATCCTGGGCCATCATTCCCACGTCGTGCAGCCGCTCGAGCGCATCGGCGACAAGTG
>Ga0209874_1000431_pt1 | contig 12300 bp, 8 predicted proteins | sample GWRWN1_20_30_FD_187216 | JGI IMG/M metagenome (GOLD analysis project Ga0209874, IMG submission 187216) | Riverbed sediment microbial communities from areas with no vegetation in Columbia River, Washington, USA - GW-RW N1_20_30 (SPAdes)... | ecosystem: Environmental > Aquatic > Freshwater > River... | reverse complement strand
TTTTCTCGGCGGCCGGATGAAACTGAACAAGGTCAAGGCGGAACGCGCCCTGGAAGAAAAAATCGCCAAGCCTCTGGGCTTGAGTTTGCTCGAAGCAGCAGACGGAGTACTGGACATTATCAACGTGAAAATGGAAGAGGCGATCAAGGCCGTCTCATCACAACGCGGCTACGACATTCGCGATTTCACACTGGTAGCCTTCGGTGGGGGCGGGCCCATGCATGCGGGTCGGATCGCCCTCGATCTCGGTATTTCCGCGGTCCTAATCCCGCTGACACCTGGCGTCCACTCCGCCCTTGGTTTATTAATGTCCGACGTAAAGCATGACTATGTGCGCTCAAAACTGGTTGGGCTCAACGAACTGGATTTGGATGAAATTAACGGCCTTTTCGCCCAACTGATCGAACAGGCGAAAGCCGACCTGCGTGCTGAAGGATTCGACGATGCCGAGATCAGGCTCGACGCCTTTCTCGATCTGCGCTACGCCGGTCAGGGCTACGAGTTAACCGTTCCCTGTCCGCTGCCGCCGTTAAAAAAATCCGATCTCGATCTGATGCGGCAACGCTTCGACACACAGCATGAACAAGCTTCCGGCCACAAAGCCGAAACCGAGCCGGTGGAACTGGTCAGCCTGCGGCTGATTTCCTACGGGCTCGTGCCCCAGGCGAAGCTTTCTCCGGCAAAGGCGACCGGAAGAAGAGTTGATGAAGCGAAGACCGGCGAGAGGAAAGTCTACTTCGGAAAGCAGCATGGCGTGCTGGACTGCCAGATCTACGCGCGCGGCCTCCTGGAGCCGGGACAGAATATTTCCGGCCCGGCGGTGATCGAGCAGTTGGATACGACGACAGTGATTCATCCGGAGCAGCAAGCGACAGTGGATGATTATCGGAATTTGATTGTGAAGGAGAAAAAATAGAAATCGTTCCGAGTTTCGTGTCTCGGGTCTCGAGTCAAAAGATCTGAGTCCAATCCAAGTGTTTTTCCGGATTGAAACACGAAACTCGAAACCCTAGACTCGAAACTGTTTTATGAACGTTGATCCCGTAACCTTACAAGTCATTCAGGCGCGGCTGGCAGGCATTGTCCAGGAGATGCAGAACTCGCTCTTTCGCACCGGCTACTCGACGATTATCCGCGAGTCCCAAGATGCCAGTTGCGCGATTTTAAATACCGACGGGGAAGTGGTGGCCCAGCACGTGGTTCTGCCGCTCCATATGGGCGCGTTTCCGGCTTGCGCCGCAGGATTGCTGAAGAGCTACGCCGCCCCGGAGCTTCACGAGGGGGACGCCTTCATCACCAACCATCCTTATCTCGGCGGCAGTCCCCACGCGCCGGATATGGCGGTGCTGAGTCCTATTTTCTACCAAGGCGACTGGGTCGGCTTCGCCGCCAATCTCGCACACAAGAGCGACATCGGCGGCCCCGTGCCCGGGAGCTGCTGGAGCCAAGCCCGGGAGATCTACCAGGAAGGCCTCCACGTGCCGCCGATCAAATACGTTTCCGGCTATCAAACCAGCAAAGACATCGAAGCGGTCCTTGGCGCCAACAGCCGCACCCCGGAGCTGGTCGTCGGTGACCTGCGCGGCCAAGTGGGCGCCGCACGGCTCGGCGAGAAACGCTTCCAGGAAATGATGGATCGCTACGGCAAGGAGACGATCCTCGCCTCCTACGAACAGTTGTTCGCCATGACCGAAGCGAAGGTGCGCGCTGAAATCGCTTCGTGGCCGGACGGCGCCGGCGAGGGCGAACGGTTCGTCGACAGCGACGGTATCGATCTCGACAAGCCGGTTCGCCTCCATGTGCGGATCGAGAAAAAAGGCAACCATTTGCTTTTCGATTTCACCGGAAGCGCCGATCAGACCAAAGGCCCGGCGAATATCCGCCCCACCATCGTGCGGGCGGCCTGCTGTTATCTCCTCACCTGCCTGACGGACCCGGCGCTGGCCATCAACTACGGTCTGGCAAAAGTGATCGAGATCAAAGTCCGCGAGGGCAGCGTGGTGAATCCGCGCTTTCCGGCGCCCGTGAACACCTATAATCCCACGGTGCATGCATTGGTGGAGGCGCTATTAGAAGCCTCCAGCCAGATCACACCGCACAAGAAGGTCGGCGACGGCTGCAGCAGCCGTTCGATCATCATCGGCGGGCGCAGCAACAAGACCGGCAAGAGCTACGTGCAATATGAGATCTTCGGCGGCGGCTCCGGCGGGCGCAGCGGCAAGGACGGCGTCTCCGGCACCAATGTCAATCAATCCAACGCCAGAATCGCGCCCATCGAAATTATCGAATCGGAATTCTCCACCCGACTGCGCCGCTTTGAGTTGATCCCTGACTCCGGCGGGCCGGGAAAGTTCCGTGGCGGACTGGGGTTTATCCGCGAGTACGAGCTGCTGGATCATGACGCCAGATTTTCGTTGCGTTCCACCAAACACACCGTCGCGCCCAAAGGCATCGACGGCGGCTCGGACGGCAAGACCGGCCATTGCACCTTGAACCCCGGCACGGACCAATCCCGTGTCATCCCTTCACGCTACTCGGACCACACACTGCACCCCGGCGATGTCGTCAGCCTGGAAACCCCCGGCGGCGGCGGTTTGGGAAACCCGCTGGAACGCGACCCAGCCAGGGTGCTCAACGACGTCCGCAACGGTTACGTTACGCAACAAAGGGCATGGGAAGTCTACCGCGTCGTTATCGACTCGAAAGACGGTGATTACCTCCTTAACGAGCCACGGACGCGCGAGTTGCGTGGACAGACCTAGATTTTGCTTGTTTAACCACTTGAACGATTGGAACGTTTTGAACGGCTGGAACCGCCGTAGCGATTCGTTCCAATGGTTCCAATGGTTCGAATCGTTCCAGTCGTTCAAAACGTGAAATAAGGTTTGGGTTTTTATGTCGTTTGTCGATCCCATAACCCTGCAAGTCATTCAGGCGCGGCTGGCCGGCATCGTCCAGGAGATGCAGAACTCGCTCTTCCGCACCGGCTATTCGACGATTATTCGCGAGTCCCAAGATGCTAGTTGCGCCATTTTAAATACCGCCGGCGAAGTGGTGGCGCAGCATGTAGTGCTGCCGCTGCACATGGGTGCATTTCCAGCCTGCGCCGCGGCAATTCTGAAAGCTTACCCGGCAGCCGAGATCAAACCAGGCGACGCCTTTATCACCAATCATCCCTACCTCGGCGGCAGTCCCCACGCGCCGGACATGGGCGTGCTCACGCCTATCTTTTACCAGGGCGATTGGGTGGGATTCGCAGCGAACATGGCTCATAAGAGCGACATTGGTGGAACCGTACCCGGCAGCGGTTCAGGCAATGCGCGGGAGATCTTTCAGGAAGGGCTTCACCTCCCGCCGGTGAAGTATACGTCACGCTTACAGCCGGTCAAAGAGATCGAAGCGGTGATCACGGCCAACAGCCGCACGCCGGCACTCGTCATCGGCGATTTGCGGGGGCAGGTCGGCGCCGCACGCCTGGGGGAACGGCGAATGGCTGAGCTGATGGAACGTTACGGCAAAGAAACGGTGTGCGAATCAACGGAACTACTATCAGCCTACACGGAAAATCGCGTGCGTCAGACCATTGCGGCGTGGCCCGACGGTGAGTCGGAAGGAGAGAGCTTCGTCGATCACGACGGTATCGATCTTGATCGGCCGATCCGTGTGCATGTGAAGATCGAGAAAACAGGAAATCGAATCCACTTCGACTTTACCGGCTGCAGCGATCAGACAACAGGTCCGGCAAACATTCGACCGCCGCTGGTGCGGGCCGCCTGCGCCTACTGCTTGGTCACTTTGGTCGATCGCTTCCTGCCCATCAATCAAGGGTTGGCACGCGTTATTGAAGCGACGTTTCGTGAAGGTAGTGTCGTCAACCCGCGCTTTCCCGCGGCCGTCAATACCTACATGCCGACGGCGCTTACCGTGGCGGAGGCGATTTTCAGGGCCCTGGCTCCCTTCGCTCCGGAGAAGCGAATCGCCGGCGGCTCCGGCAGCGCCGCCTTGGTTTTAGGCGGGCACGACACCAACAACCACCGGGCCTACGTGCACTATGAAATCTTTAGCGGCGGCACCGGGGCGCGCTCCGGCAAGGACGGCGTGTCTGCGACGGCCTTTCATTTGAGCAACTGCAAGACCGCACCCATCGAAATTATCGAATCGGAATTCCCCACCCGCGTGGAGCGCTTCGAAATGATTCCCGACTCCGGCGGGGCCGGCCGATGGCGCGGCGGCTTGGGTTTCGCCCGCGACTATCGAATTCTGGCGGACGAAGTGCGCTTCTCGATGCGCACCGACAAACATGCCATCGAGCCCTGGGGCACCGACAACGGGAGTGCCGGGGGCAAGGGTTCCTGCACTATCAATCCAGGGGCTACAAACGAAAACCGGCTTCCCTCTCGTTTTGGCGATCACCGCTTGCAAAAGGGTGATCTGCTGCGCCTAGAGCGCCCCGGCGGGGGCGGGCTCGGTCATCCGCTGGAGCGTCCGGCCGAAAATGTCTTTGAGGATGTCCGGCAGGGCTATGTTTCCATCGAGCGCGCACGATCGGATTATGCGGTGGTGGTGGAGCTGGTCGATGGCGAGCCGAGGCTGAACCTTTCTCAGAGTCAAATTTTACGAGGAGAAAAACAAAAAAATACTGGCAAATACAAATCACCTCTGCTATAAGCAGAGCTAACGAATTTACTTCCTGAAGGAGGAACAATGGCAACGAAGAAAAAACGCAAACCGAATGCAGCTTTCATGAAACCGGTACAACCCGATGCCGCTCTGAGCGAGGTCGTCGGCGCCAAAGCAATCCCGCGGACCGAGGTGACCAAGAAACTGTGGGCTTACATCAAAAAGAACAGCCTCCAGGACAAGAAGAAAAAGACCAACATCAACGCCGACGACAAACTCAAAGTGGTCTTCGGCGGGAAGAAAACGGTCACCATGTTTGAAATGACCAAGTTGGTCAGCAGACACGTAAAGTAAGAAACCTTTTCCTTTTCGTTTAGTACAAAAGACAGCCAAGGCTATCGATGCTCGATAGCCTTGGAATTCCTCTAATTCTCCTCAGAATCAGAATGGCAGTCGCTGATGGAGCGGTGTATTGGTGTGCCGTTTTACACACGGACGCAACTCCGCATGGTCATGCCGCGAAGCGGATACTCCAATTGCGCTGATTCGGCTAGCGGCTTCGAAAAGGTAGAGCTGGCGGGTATAGCCTTCGTCTTCAAAGTGAGGGCTTTTTGTTCAGGCTTGAAGGACGCGTGGGCTTTCTCTCACTAACTAAAAATCACCCTGTGGATCACGACAGCAATTCATTTGGACACGCACTTCTAGAAGTCTCACCCCTGAATTTCCCTTCGGGAAGAACGAAAGAGGCGAGGCGCCGGAATTATTGCCTTGAAATTCCGTCGTCTCTACATGCGGGGAACGGTCGATTCTTCCGGGTATGAAAGTGGTCTCCACGGATAACCGAGTCCATAGTAGGAATTATAATTAACTGTCTGACACTGCCGTCCACAAATAACTCACGACTCAGACCTATGCCTTGTTCGATCTATGGAAACTCTCTCACCCGATGCCTGGTTTCTTCGACAATCACAATAGCGCCGCTCGTCAAAGCGTCCGCGCATTCGGAAATCACCTCGGAGAGGCGCTGAATTACAAAAGAGGTTCGAGTATTGCGCAGACGAAATAGGATGACTCCAGCCTTGCTCCCCTTTGGCAAGCGCGACTATCTCACCAAAGTCGAGGTCAAATGTCACGATGATGCGGGACTCAGCGATTGCCTGGTCGAAGATCTCGCCGTTGGGCAAACGCTGAAGTCCTTCGTAAATGGGTCGCGTCATGCCCCTGCGAGTTTAACCAACTCGCCACGCGCACATCCATGCACATGTCGGCAATAAATCGCACTTACGATTCCTAACGGAAGTGAATCTCTTCCTGAGTCAGCCAGGCGGCGTACTCGACCGCCTGTTGGATATCTTCTTTTCCAAGTCGGGATAGCCTTCAAGAATCTCGTCAAAGGTAGCCGCATGAGCGATTTGACCAACAATCACAGAAACTGGTATCCGCATCCCGCGGATGCAAGCCCGTCTGCCCATGATTTGGGGATCAAAGGTAATTCGGTCAAACATGGCTCACTTCCTCCTGTCTTATCTCGGCACTGCCACAGCAATGCTTCACAACCGCTTTTCTTCTCTTTGCCTAGGATAAGTGAGATGAATCCCGGCACTTTTGTGTATTTTTCAACTTCTTCTGGAGTAGGAGAGTGTACTAGACTATTCTTCGGTTTATTAAAGCCATTACCTCCATTCTTCTTCTCCAGATGAGAAGAAACTTTAGTCATCGTTTCTTGATGTCTGCTACCGTCCATGAAAGTGACGATAGAGTTTTTGTAGTTAATTCGCTTACAAAAATCTAGAAAACGACCGCAATTTCCTTCACCCGTAGAACCGAGCGAAAAAACTTATATTCTTGTTGGTGGCCAAAATTCCTTTCGTAATCCATTAACGGTACGCATCTACCCATCTACTGTGCGTTAATACATTAGTCCGATATGGCATCTTTCTTGCCCCTGAAGAAAATCATGAATCATCCTTGTCAACATTGCGGCGAGTTCATTGTAGGTAACGCCTATCGGGTTACGAGCGAAGAAGAAGGCATCACCTTGCTTGATATGATTGTTTGCTCTCTCTGTTTTATGGAGGCAAAAAGATTTCGGCTCCATGCGGAGGAAATCGATATTAGCAGCAAACAAACTTCAGCCCGAAACCGAGGGAGTCACCATCCGCGACTCGGCATTTAGTTTAAACACCGGGCTGATCGACTAGAGATCAACGGGACAATCGCTCAACCGATAGGTGTCGAACACGATCGCTTTCTCAGAACACCAAAACCGGCCCGAGCAGATAGCGGTAATATTCGGTACGACGGCCTAATTATCTTCCGGCGGCGACCCGGAACCGGTGCTGGCGTCCTTTTTATAATCGAATAGTAGTGGGGTCCCACTTGCCCTTGGATCCTAGCCAGAGTTCGGGTAGGAGTTTCTCTCGCGGGATCGTGGATGCTTTGGATTTCAACGCGGAGATTGGTCTCAGTACTCGAGTTGCTGCTTTAGTCTCTGAAGCTTCTCTCTCTGCCGTTTCACCTCAGAGCTTTGCCGGTTAATCTCTTCTTGATGTTGTTGCTGCACCTCCTTGTGGCCCTGGAGTTGTTTTCCAATAAGAGCACCTCCTCCCGCTCCGAGCGCACCACCGATGAGCGCCCCGCAACCGGATGGTGAACGGCACTACCGACAAGAACCCCCGCAACCGCTCCTCCCAACGCTCCGATTGCTGCCCCTTTTGCGTAGGGGTCATGGTTGATGCAACTCCATCAATATCCGCGCGGAACTTCTCATCAGACACCGTGCTAGGAAATCGAGCGTGTTTCGAAGCCGATTGAGATAACAGATCGAAGAATTCTTCTCTGTCATCATCTTGTACAGAAGTTTCTGGCGGGTGTGCGATCTCGCAATCGCTCTTCATTTGACAAGTTGCTTATTTCGACTTTCAGGAACTCCCGAAACGTTTTGAGCGAAGCAAAGCGATTGAACGACTGGAACGTTTGGAACTGGCCGCAGCATGCGTTAGCGATTGGAACGTCTGGAACGCTTTGAACAACTGGAACGAGCCCCTTTTCATGGATGCCTCTTTCTATGGAGTTGACACCTAAGATTTGAATCCGATAGGCTGGCGTTCGCGACCCAATGAAGCAATTCTTCTGCTTTTCATTCATCTTGCTCATCTCTTTTCTTGCGGGCAATTCTTACGGACACTTTACCGGGAAAGGGCATGTGCACACGCTCGCAAAGACGGAACAGGTGTTTTTGAATCCGGGCTGCCGATCGACGGACACCTGCGATCTCAAAAGATTCACGCTCACAACGTCGGTTTACGAAGTTTGGTTCAGTGACGACCCAAATTATCCCACTTACGGCAACGGTGTGATCATGGAATACGAGACCGATTCAGTGGATGCGCTCGAGAAATACGCCATTGTTCAATTCACGAAAGGCTGCGTTTTTGACAGTTCAAGAAATGGGGAAGGTAAGATCAATAGAAATGTAAGTTACATCGTACCAAGCTTCGGGGAAGATATTTCTTTTTGCTTTCCGGACTGGGTGATCGATTCGCAGGACACCGATCCCGCCTACAACAGCGATCCTGAATACGGCAGATTTTATTTACTAAGGTGGAATAAACCCGGCTCATATGAGTATCCGAATCATAAATACTACGGGGCAGAAAAACCGAAAGTTCCGGTAGTTTACCTGGCCGATTATCCCACCGGGGCGTTCGTTGCTGGAACCGCCGTAAAAAATGCCGCTCTGGAATTCAACACCTGCATTTATAAGGCAAGCGATGTTCCCGCAGAAACACGACGAGACGACACAAACTTTGCCAAACCCATCACTTGCTTTGAGTGGCAAAACGTTTACGTCTACGATTTTGATAAGGAACGGTTCGAGGCCAATTGGGTGGATGTTCCGAGGCGGGGAGAACCATTCGTGCGCCTAAAAGTGTACCTACTCGTGATTTTCATCACACTATTTATAGCACTCGCGCTCGTTACCTTTTCACGCTTAGGCAAGTTCCTCAGCCAAAAAGAGCGCTACTGATCCGCAAGACGTTGGCGGGAATGATCGCTTTGTCGTCGATCCACGGGCCTTGTTCGAAGATACACTAAATAACAGTCCGTCGAGTGGAACTGACTAAATCCGATCCAATCTTGAACTTTGAACGGGCCACGGCTATCCGCGCCGCTTGTATGCTGTCCCCGGCATTGCCGCAAACCTTCTAGGGCTCTCCAAAGCATCTTGTCGCGTTGTCCCACAGCATTTTTCGCATGACCTCGTCACCCAGGGATTTCCACGCCAGCACCTTGTTCGTGGACTCGGGAAAGCGGGATTCCGCGTGGGGGTAATCGGACGAATACATCAAGACGCTGTCGCCGAGGAAGTCGGTGACCATTCGGGCCATCTTCTCGCCTTCGTGGATCACGATGCTGGCGAAGAAGCGCCCACTGGTCATGTATTCGCTGGGCTTACGAGCCAGATTGTCCGGCAGGGCGTAAGACATGTAGACGCATTGATCGTCCATACGCGCTCCCCAGAACGGGAGCCAGCCAAAGCCGGACTCGAGGATGCAGTAGCGAATGTTAGGGTACCGGTCCATGATTCCGGCGCCGAAAAAGGCCGTCACTGCTCTCATCGCGCCCCACGGGTGCGAGGCGGTCCGGCCGATGAACGGGTTGTCCCAGAGGTCGCGGTACCCGGGATAGCCGGAGGTGAAACTGTGATGCGCCACACACATCCCTTCGTCGTTGGCCGCCGCCCAGATCGGCTCCAGATCCGGGTGGTCGATGGGAACGCCTTCAGCCAGGTTGGGATGGATGCCTGCGGCCCATGGCGCACGCGCCCATGTTTTGATTTCTTGCACCGACGCCTCGATCGCTCTGCTGCTCACCACAATGAGAGACTTCAGGCGGTGCGGGTGCTTGCTGCAGAAGTCGTTGGTAAAGCGGTGGTTGGCCCGGATAAACCCGATCTCAACTTCGACGTCGTCCGCGGCCGGGGGTAGGCCGGGAAGCATGAGTTGGACGTCCACTCCCTCCTCGTCCATATCCCGAATGCGCGCTTCAACGTCATCATAAGACCCGCCGGGCGTCGGAAAGCGGCTGCCCATGAACTTCGGGAAATGAGGCTCGCTATGCTCCCTAGGACCCGCCTCCCCTAAAACACGCAGGCGCTCCTCGCGCCAACCCGCTCTTTTCTTGAACTGGTAACGGTGGCGGTAAGGTGGTTGCAGAATCTCCCCGGCCCAGCCGACGCGAAAGGGAACCTTGCAGCTCTCCCACTCGGGCAGCCGCTTGCGCATGGCGGCATCGAAGTAGGGCTCCAGGGTCTCGGCAAGGGGATTGAGGTGCGTGTCCGAATCAAAAATTTTAAAACCGTGGCGCATTCCTGCTCCTTCCTTGCGTGCATAGCCGCGAGTGTGAAGCTATCCATAGCACGACCATCGGCGCTCGTGAACATTATCGTGTCTACCATCGGAATTTGCCGGTGAGAGGAGAGCTCACGGATAAGTGATTCTGACGGGGGCACCACCACCAAGTGAGTGTGATTAATCGCGGGGCTTTGAGATCAATTCTGGTATTCGATGACGTCGAGGCCGCGCTCTTTGTCGGTCACCCACAGAAGACCGCGGTCGTCCTTGAAGACGTCGTTGGTCAGCGGCGCCGCCACCCCATCCCCCGGTTTCGGAATGAAATAGCCCCGCTCCCTGGGGTTCGCCGGATCGCTGATGTCGATGATTCGTAGCCCGCCGGCGAACCATGTGACGTAAAGAAGATTGTCATCGTCCACCTTCTCGCGCAGCTGATGCGTGCCGAAGCGGACCTTGGCGGCGGGGTAAGGCGTCGCGGACTCCGGCATATAGTACGAATAGAGCAGCTTCGGCTTGGTCGGATCGCTGACATCCCAAGTGCGCAGCGGCGCGTGCGGCTTGCCGGCATCGGCGCCCCGCCGCGAGCGTTCCTCCTCCGTCGATACCGCGATGCGCTTGCCGCCGATCGGATGCGGCACCTTGAGGAAGGTGTGGGTCGGCTCGGGGCAGGGGGGGTCATACTCGTAGCGGGAGAGCGTGCGCGGCGCGTTGATGTCGGTCACGTCGATGATCGAGATGCCCGACATCCAGCAGCCGGCGTACATCTCGGTCCCGCAGCGCATCGCATGGTGCAGGCGGTGCTCGGCCCGCTTCGGGTGCGGCTCGTCGCCGCCCGCCACGTGCTGTCGCTCCATCGACCAGCGCGAGACCTCCACCGGCTTCGACGGATTGCGGATATCGTAGATGACGAGGATGTTGCCGACGAAGCCTTCCATTTCGGTGGAGATATAGGCGTAGTTCTCGTCGGCATCGAAACGATGCACGCCCTTGCCGTTCGTTTTCACGAAGCTCACGAGCTTGGGGTTCGTCCGATCCTTGACGTCGTAGATGCGAAAGCCGCCGTCTGGGTATTCCTCGCGGCGAGCGCCGTGGCCACCCTCGAACTCGGAGTTGACGATCATAATATCGCCGGCGACCCGCGCCTTGTGGGAGTGCGACCATGGGTGGCCGGGCGTCAGCGTGCTGAGAATCTTCGGCTTGCACGGGTCGGATATGTCGAGGATCGTTGTTCCGTGCGGCCGGTGTTGATGGCCCACATAGGCATAGTTCCCGTCGATGACGATCTGTCCTCCTCCGGCAATCTCCATCCGGCAGAGATGGCGGATGTTCGACGATGCGCGCGGCGCGGTGCCGCTATCGCTTTCAGCGCCAGAAAGAACTTCGGTCATGTTGCACCTCCCATCGAACCTGCCGGCGACTGCGACCGGCGGCGACTCATCACCGCAAAATAATCGAAATTTCTTCTTTTGGCTATGGCCGGCGGCACCTCACCAATTGTCATTCCTCTGAAATCTCTGTCCCTGGAATTGCTCCTCTCAAGACAACAAGACTCATCGGCCCGAAGCTGATTCTGTCGATAGGCTTCAGCATCTCGATTGCTCTCCATGCTGATACTCAAGCTATCCGCCTGAGGCGGACCGGGACGTCCTGATTCGACACTCACCGTATGGATCACGACAGCAATTCATCTGGACACACCACAACTTGCACAGGTCCGACCCGGGTGACCAAAATCGAGTGGTGCAGGGTGCCCGCACTATCCAATCTCGCTTGCCTCGGCATATCGCGACTCCTAACTGCCCCCGTGGGTCTCCATATAAGCGACCAATTCCAGCTAGTCAACAACGTGAGATGCCCACCAAAATGGTTTGCTGCGGAGCAGTTGAAAATCCTTGAGATCCAATCATTTGCTGCAATCGACCCGAGGGATCTCCCGGATTTAGGATGAATGATCAAAGCTGAAAGCGAAAAGAAGAGAAAGCGCCGTGCCCGGGTCTCGTGTTCGTGTTAACTGCCAACTTTGAAATTTCACGCTTTTTAACGGTATGGCCGGTGCCTGACAGGGAAATCTGGAAGGCTGCCCGATCGTAAGGGGCGCAGGAACAAATAGAGACGCGGCTTATTGAAGCCAAGCTGGCGCTAGCGGCTCACGGCTTCGAAAAGATGGAGCTGGCGGGTATGTCCTTCGTCTTCAAAGTGGACGGGATAATTGCCGCTGAAGCAGGCATCGCAAAAACCCCGACTCTGGCCGTTGAAATAAGTGTACATCCCTTCTCGACTGAGATAGGCGAGAGTGTCGGCCTCGATGAAACGGCGGATCTCT
>Ga0209874_1000430_pt1 | contig 12317 bp, 13 predicted proteins | sample GWRWN1_20_30_FD_187216 | JGI IMG/M metagenome (GOLD analysis project Ga0209874, IMG submission 187216) | Riverbed sediment microbial communities from areas with no vegetation in Columbia River, Washington, USA - GW-RW N1_20_30 (SPAdes)... | ecosystem: Environmental > Aquatic > Freshwater > River... | reverse complement strand
CAGCTCTGGATGTGGCCGAACGCCCGCATCTCCGTCATGGGCGGCGAGCAGGCGGCGACCGTCCTGACGATGGTGGGCGACGCGAACGCGGACGAGATCATGGCGAAGTACGAACGTGAAGGCAATCCCTACTACTCGACGGCGCGGCTGTGGGACGACGGGATCATCGATCCGCTCGACACGCGCCGCGTCCTGGTGCTCGGTATCTCAACGGCGATCAACGCTCCCATCCCCGAGACGACGTTCGGCGTCTTCCGGATGTGATGCGCCTCTTCAACAGAAAAGCGAAGCAGCGCCTGCGGGAGCTCGGCGAATCCGAGGCCTATCACCACTCCTACGGCGAAGCTCCGCGCGACGTGAAGATCGTGAAGCTCCCGCCGCGCCGTCCGAGGTATCGGCAGGTGCTCGCAGATGGGGAGCGTATGCGCCAGGCGTTTCTGCAACGGCTGGACAAGAGACACAAAGAGGAGCCGTAATGCCCGCCTACGACGTGATCGACGTCAACGAGCTGGAGGGCGAGGGGCCCGGCGGGATGGTGCGAAAGGTCCGGCGCTCGCTCGGTGCGAAGGCCTTCGGCTTCAATTACTTCGTCTTTCCGCCGGAGCAGCTCGGGCGGGAACACAACCACGCCGAGGACAACCTCGAAGAGGTCTACTTCGTGGTGAAGGGCTCCGGCACGATGCGGATCGACGGCGAAGAAGTGGAGCTCCTGCCTGGCCGCTTCATCCGCGTCGACCCGGGCGCGACGCGCGTGCCGCTCTCTGGAAGCGAGGGGCTCGAGTTCGTGACCTTCGGAGCGCCGCTCGACCGTCAGTACGAACCCCCGTCATGGGGCTAGGAGGAGCAGCGATGCACACGATCGAGCTGTCCGACGAGGAGCTGCGCCTGTTGCACGCGGCGCTGCACTCGTACCTCGACGACTTTGGACACGAAGAAGCGGATGTCTTGCGGCAAGCCAAGGCGTTGCTCGCGAAGCTGCCGTCGCCAGAGTGAACGTCGCTCTAGAGCACCAGCGTCTCGGGAAACGGGGCGTCTTCGCCAAAGCGGTCTAGCCGGTAAGGCGAAAGGTCCAACTCAGGCTCACCGAGGAGCAGCTCTTCCGCGACCGCTTTCCCGACCGCGGGCGACTGCATGAAGCCGTGACCCGAGAAGCCGCAGGCCGCATAGACGCCGTTCTCAACCCAGCCGATGATCGGATGCGCATCTGGCGTCATGTCGTACAGCCCCGCCCACGCGCGCACGATCGGCGCCCCCGCTGCCGGCGGGTAGCGGTGCGCAAGCCGCCCCCGCCAGTCTTCGACCAGTTCGTCATCCACGACCTGATCCGACGTCCAGCGCGGGCGCGGCTCAGTCATCGCGAGACGCAGCGTGTCGCCCCGACGCCGGAAGTGGAACGTCGTCTCGTCCTCGACCGTCATCGGCAAGTCTGCAGGTAGATCGCTAACGGGGCCGACGTCAACGAGCTGTCTGCAGAGTGGGCGGATCGGGAGGTCGGGATGGAGCTGCGGCGAAGCGGCGCCGCACGCAACTACGAGAACGTCTCGCGAGAGCGTCCGCGCATCGGTGTGCTCGCGCACGTCGACGCCGAGCGCCGCGGCACGGCCAACCAGCTCGCGCGTGACCGCAGCCGGTTCCGCCACGCCGTCGTCCCAGCAGGCGACGGCGCCGACGACGTCATCGGTACGCAGGCCTGGGACACGCCAGGCGTCAACTTCCTCGACCGGCACGCCGAGCGCCTGCTGCAAGGTGGCTCGCTCGCGCAGCCGATCCCAGCCCTCCTTCGTCGTGGCCAGGAAGAGGTAGCCGACCGCATCGAACAGCGGCGACCCGAGCTCGCGGAACAGGGCGGCGCTCTCCTGGGCCAGCCGCACCTCGGCCTCGGTCGAGAACTGCTGGCGAAAGCCGCCCATCGCCTTTCCGGTGGCGCCCGCGGCGATCTCGGCCCGGTCCGCGAGCACGACCTCGCGCGCACCAAGCAGCGCGAGGTGGTAGGCGATGCTGGCGCCTATCGCACCCGCACCCGCGATCACGATGCGGTCCCGGATCATGGGCGCGGGGGCGTGGAGGGGGATGGGGGGAACCGGGAGGTTCCCCCTCTTCGTTTCCGCAGCGCAGCTGCGGCGCGCATCAAGGAAGAAGGGGGCTCGTGGGGGAAACCTGGTTTCCCCCACGCGACTGAGCCGAAGGCGAAGGAGGCGCCAGCGCCGGCAACGACGATTCGAGCCATCCCTCGAGCTCCGCGCGTTCCTCGTCGGTAAGAGTTCTCAGCGGACGTCTGACGTCCGGGCCGATCGGCACGCCCCGCTGGGAAAGGACGATCTTGGCCGCGGCCTGGAACGGGAAGCGGTCGATCGCGGCGCGCACGGGGCCGAGGTCCGCGCTTGCCGGGTCGCGCACCGCCGCGGCGACCAGCTCGGGAAACGCCGACGCCAGCGCCGACACGACTCCGATGGCTCCGTCTGCGAATCCTTGTGGGATGAGCGCCTCAGGGCCGACGAAGACGTCGAGCCCTTCGATCAGGTACGGCGCGAAGCGCTCCCAGGGCCGGTCGGAGACCTTGAGCCCGCGGAAGTTGGGCGCCTCCTCGCGCAGTCGCTCGAGCACCGACACGGGGACCGGGTAGCCGCTGCGCGCCGCGAACTCGTAGACGTAGAAGGGTGCAGGCGCGCAGGCACGTGCGGCGGCGCTGAGATGACCGAGCAGCGCCTGCTCGTCGAGCGGGAAATACGGCGGCGCCATGACCGCAACCCCGTCCGCACCGATGTCGGCCGCATGTGCCGCGAGCTCGACGGTGTCCCACGTCGACTGCGCCCCACAGTGGACCGCCACCTGGAGCCTGCCGTTCGCCGCCTCGACAAAGAGCTGAGCGGCGCGCATCCGCTGCTCGACTGGGAGCAAGAACCCCTCCCCCGTCGTGCCGACGGCCAGGAGGCCGTCGACGCCGCCCGCGGCGAGGAACGCCACGTAGGGGGCAAAGGCGTCCTCGTCGAGGGCTTCGCCCGAGTCCGTGAGCGGAGTCACAGCCGCAGCCAGTGCGCCTCGAAGCATCACCTCAACTCTAAGCTCCGAGCATGAGCGCGTTGCGGATCGAGCGAGACGGCGACCTCCTACAGATCACCCTCGCGAAGCCGGACCGCCGGAACGCGTTCGACGCCGAGCTCATCGGGGCGCTCACCGAGGCGTTCGCCAATGTCGGTGACGCGCGCGCCGTCGTGCTCGCCGGAGAAGGAGAGAGCTTCTGCGCTGGTGCTGACGTGGAATGGCAACGCGCCGCGATCGACCTCTCGTACGAGCAGAACGTCGAGGACGCACTGCGGCTGTACCGGATGTGCGACACGATCGACCGCTCCCCCGCTCCGGTGATCGCACGCGTCCAGGGCTATGCGCTCGGCGGCGGCTCGGGGCTCGTCGCATGTGCCGACGTGGCGATCGCTTCTCCTGATGCGACGTTTGGCTTCTCCGAAGTGAAGCTCGGGATCATTCCTGCGGTCATCTCGCCCTTCGTCCTCCCGAAGATCGGCGCGCACGCGCGCCGGTACTTCCTCACGGGCGAGCGGTTCGACGCGAACGTCGCGCTTCGCATTGGGCTCGTGCACGAGGTCGCAGATGATCTCGACACTGCAGTCGAGCGCGTCGCCGCAGAGGTACTGACGGCGGCACCTGGGGCCGTTCGCGAAGCGAAGAAGCTGATTCGCGAGCGGCCCGACGGAGAAGCAGCTGCCCAGATCGCCGCGCGACTGCGCGCGGGCGACGAAGGACAAGAAGGCCTGCGCGCGTTCCTCGAGCGGCGCGAGCCGGGCTGGCGCTAGCGCGTCGGACCGCAACCGAGCGTTAGCCTCAGCGCATGCGCAGGCTGCTCCCGCTCGTCGGCGCGATCGTCCTCGTCGACACGATGTTCTTCGCGGCGCTGACGCCACTGCTGCCGCATTACGTCGATGAGTTCGACCTCGGGAAGGCGGGCGCCGGCGCGCTGCAGGCGATGTATCCCGCGGGCGCGCTCGTCGCGGGGATCCCGAGCGGCATCGCGGCGGCGCGTCTCGGTGTCAAGCGCACGGTTCTCATCGGCCTCTGCCTGCTCGCCCTGACCACGGTCGCGTTCGGCCTCGCCGACTCGGTCTGGGCGCTCGATCTCGCACGATTCCTGCAAGGAGTGTCGAGCGCCTTCTCCTGGACCGGCGGTCTCGCCTGGCTCGTGGCCGCGAGCCCGCCCGGGCGGCGCGGGCAGCTGATCGGCTCGGCCTTCGGCGCGGCGATCGCCGGCGCGCTCTTCGGCCCGGTCGTCGGAGCGGTGGCGTCGTTCACAGGGACGGGGCCAACCTTCGGCGCAGTCGCAGCGCTGGCCCTCGCCCTTGCAGCCGCAGCCGCCGCTACGCCGGCGACGCCCCCCGAGCGCCCGCAGCCGATCAGGGTGCTCCTGGACGCATTGCGTACGCGCAAGATCCAGACCGGGGTCTGGCTCACCCTCCTACCCGCGCTGCTCTTCGGGACGCTCTCCGTGCTGGCGCCGTTGCGACTCTCCGATCTCGGTTGGGGCGCGGCGGCGGTCGGCGCGACCTTCCTGATCTCTGCGGGACTGGAGGCCGCGTGGGCACCCGTCCTCGGGCGGCTATCGGACCGGCACGGCCGCATCGCCCCGTTGCGGGCCGCGCTCGTCGGCTCCGCGTTCGTCACGCTGCTGCTGCCCTGGCCGGCGAACGCGTGGCTGCTGGCCATGCTCGTCGTCTGCGCGGGTTTTGCGTTCGGCAGCTTCTGGACCCCTGCCCTGTCGCTGGTCACGGATGCGGCAGAGGAACGCGGGCTCGAGTACGGCTACGCGTTCGCACTCGTCAACATCGCGTGGGCGCCGGGCCAGGCGGGTGGTTCGGCCATCGGCGGCGCGGTCGCATCCGCGACCACCGACGCGGTTTCGTACCTCGGCCTCACCGTGCTCTGCCTGGTGACGCTTGCCGCACTGATGCGCTACAAGGAAACCGCCGTGCCACTTGCCGCCGAGCGGTAGAGCGCGTCGATGGCGCGCGCCTGAGCCACCGCGTCCTCGCGCCCCAAGAGAGGATCGGTGCCGCCCCGGATAGCGTCGCTGAGGTTCTCGAGTTCGAGCCGATACGAGTCGGCGGGCTCGACCTCGATCCGCTCCGACCTCCCGTCACCGCGAAGCTCGATCACCGGCTCAACGCAGTGCCACGGGTCGTCGAGGAAGAGCGACCCCTCGCTGCCGACCACCGCGAGTTCGTCACGCTTGGGAAGGGCCGTCCCGCAATCGAACTGGGCGAAGACGTCGCCGGGGAAGCGCATCGTGCCCGTGAAGACCCAGTCGGTGCCGCTCGGGCCGACGAACTGCTGGCCGTACAGCTGCTCGGGCTCACCGGCGAGCAAACGCGATCCGCTTATGCAGTAGCAGCCGACATCCATCAGACTGCCGCCTTCCACGTCCGTCCGCAGGCGGATGTTCTCCGCGTCGTACAGCGGATAGCTGAAACAGGAGCGGACGAGCCGCACGTCCCCGATCGCGCCCTCCTCTACGAGCTGACGGAGCCGCTTGGTCTGAGGGTTGTGGCGGTACATGAACGCCTCCATCAGGATTCGTTGAGCCCTCTGTGCAGCGTCGAATGCTGCCTCCACGTCGCCGACGTGCCTGCTCATCGGCTTCTCGCAGAGCACGTGCTTTCCCGCTTCGACAGCGCGGATCGACCACTCGCAGTGCAGCGTATTCGGCAGGGAGATGTACACAGCCTCGACATCGGCGTCCTCGAGCAGCGCGTCGTACGAGCCGTATGCGCGGTCGATCTCCCACTCTCGCGCGTACTCCTCCGCCCGTCGCAGGTCGCGGCTCGCCACGGCGATGAGGTCGACCTTCTCCGACGCGTGCGCGCCGGGAATGACTGCCCGGTTGATTTCGGCGGTCGACAAGATCCCCCACTTGACCGCTGCGCCTATCCCCATGACGACTCCGTCATGGGGCGGAACGCGGTCTCGAGGATGCGATGGTTGCGCGGTCTGGTGAGAACGAACAGGACAACGTCGGCGACGTCGTCCGCAGTCATCATCCCCGCAAGCGCGTCCTGTGTGCGCCCTCGCCCCTCTTCCAGTGCGAAGTCAGTCTCGACACCGCCCGGGCACACATTCGTGCACCGGATACCACGCTCGCGCAGCTCGTGGTCGAGCGCTCGCGTGAAACCGACCTGGGCGAACTTCGAGGCGCAGTACACCGCCTCGAACGGAAGGCCGCGGCGCCCGGCTTCTGATGCGAGCGTGACGATGTCTGCCTCGCCGCTCTCGAGCAGGTGCGGGAGGGCGGCGCGCACGGCGTACAGCGTCCCCTTTACGTTGACGTCGATCATCTCCTCAAGGAAGACGGGTGTGAGGTCGAGGAAGGGACCATAAGCACCGACGCCGGCGTTCGGCACGAGGATGTCCAGTCGCCCGAAGGCGTCGACGGTCGCCGAGACGATCCTCTCCAACTGGGCGGCGTCGCGAACGTCGCAGGGCTGGGCGACCGCGCCGGCAATGCCGAGGTCGTCGCCGCTGCGCGACGCGAGCCCGAGCTTCACACCCTCGTCCGCGAGCCGGCGTGCGACCGCAGCCCCGATGCCGCGGCTCGCTCCGGTGACGAGGGAAACCTTTCCGTTCAGCGTGGTCATGCGTCCTCCAACGGTCGAAGGGCCGGATAGAGCAGGCGGAAGCGGTGGTACCCGTCCTCGTAGGCGGCGCACCAGTGAGGGTACGGCTCGACCGGGTCGAGCAGGCGGACACAGGTGGTGACCGCCTCGTGGACGTCCCCGAAAACTCCGGCGGCGACGCCGCCGAGCAGTGCCGCTCCGTACGCGGAGCCCTCGTCGGCCGCCGTGCGCTGGAGCGGGAGGTCGAGCACGGAGGCGAGGATGCGAAGCCAGAGCTCGCTGCGAGCTCCGCCACCGGAAACGCGTCCGGACCGCGGGTCGACGCCCAGCTCGCGCAGGAGCTCGAGCGAGTCGCGCAGCCCGTACGCAACACCCTCCAGGACGGCGCGAACGAGCGCGCCGCGGTCGTGGCGCAGCGTCAGGCCGGTGAAGGCGCCGCGCGCGTGCGGATCCGCATGGGGCGTCCGCTCGCCCGCCAGGTAGGGGAGAAAGGTCAGCCCCTCGGTGGCCGGAGGCCATTCCGCCGCCGCGGCCGTCAGCTCGTCGTACCCGTTCGCTCCGCCGAAGGCGTCGCGCAACCAGCGCAACGAGCCTGCTGCAGACAGCATCACCCCCATCGCATGCCAGCCACCCGGGACTGCGTGGCAGAACGCGTGCACGCGCGCCTGCGGATCGGCGGCAAAGGCGGGCAGCGCTGCAAAGACGACGCCTGAGGTACCGAGCACGACCGAGATCGGCCCGGGCCGGTCGACGCCGACGCCGACGGCGGCCGCGGCTTGGTCACCGGCACCTGCGGCGACCGGTACGCCGCTCTGAGTCTCGCCGGACACCTCGGGCGACTCGAGCACCTGCGGCAGCCAGCCCGGGTCGAGCTCGAGCGCCTCGAGCATCTCCTCGCTCCAGCGCCGGCGCGCGACGTCGAACAGCAGCGTCCCCGACGCGTCCGCGACATCGATCGCCCGCTCGCCCGTGAGGCGCAGGCGAACGTAGTCCTTCGGCAGCAGCACGTGCGCGAGCCGCGCATACGTGTCCGGCTCGTGCCGGCGAAGCCAGAGCAGCTTCGGCGCCGTGAAACCGGTGAGCGCGCGGTTCCCCGTCAGCTGAACGAGCCGTGCGAGCCCGATCCGCTCCTCGATCTCGGCACACTCTGCTTCCGTGCGCTGGTCGTTCCAGAGGATCGCCGGCCGAAGCACGCGATCCTGATCGTCGAGGACGACGAGCCCGTGCATCTGACCCGAGAGGCCGATCGCGGCCGGTTCGCCCCCGAGCGCGGCAAGCGCACGCTCAGCTGCTTGCCACCAGTCTTCCGGATCCTGTTCGGCCCAGCCGGGGTGCGGCGTCGAGAGGTCGTATCCCTCCTCGGCCCGTGCCAGCACGTCACCTTCTGGCGAAAGCGCGAGCGCCTTGACACCCGTCGTGCCGACGTCGAGGCCGACGAGCTGCGTCACCCGCCCAGGGCCGCGTAGACCACCTCGTACGCGGCGACGGCGTCCTTTCGCGTCTGCGCCGCTCGCAGCGCCGCGTCGTCGATACGCGCCGCGGCGGAGTCGATGAAGCGCCACTGGAGCACGCTGCGCCGTGCGGCCGCAACGGCATCCTCCGTGTACGGGTACAGATCGAAGCCGAGCCGTTCGCCGTTGTCGCCATAACCCGCCCGCCGGAGCTCGACGGCGAGCTCGAGCGTCTCCATGAACGCGAGCGCTCCAACCATGTTGTCGTCGTCGAAGGTCCCCCATCCCGAGTTCGCGTGCTGGTGGCCGAGCACACCCTCCGCCGCGAGCATGGCCGCGTATTCGGCGAGGTTCTCGCCGTTCATCAACAGGTGCTGCCAGTCCATGTTGACCTTGACGTTGTCGAGGCCCTGAGCGCGGAGCTTGTGGATCACGTGCAGCGTCATGCCGACGTTGCGCATGAGGATCTTCATCGCAGGCTCCGAGTTCTTGTGCTCGAGGAAGAGCAGGATCCCGCGTTCCCGGCAACGCTCGGCCGCCTGACCGATCCCCTCGACGAACCATGCCCAGCTCTCGCGGTAAGGCGTCTGAAACGGGTAGTTGTAGCCCTCGATCCCGGGCCAGATGATGAAGTGCGCGCCGAGGTCCCCGGCGAAGTCGATCGCCGCAAGCGTCCGGTGCAGTGCTTCCGCCCGTGTCGCCTCGTCGGGCGACACGAGTCCGCCGCGTCCGAAGCGCGGATCGAGATGCAGGCCGGTCGCGAGGCAGTAGACGTCGTGTCCGTCCAGTGCGTCGCGGACCGCGTCCAGATTCTCTTCCGACAACTCTTGCGGGTAGTGAAACTCGTAGCCGTCGATCAGATCTCCGAGGCCTTCGACGGCTCGCCGCACGCGTTCGACGGTCGTCTCGTTCGCCAGTTCGGGCTTGTAGCCGGCAGGGACGAACCGCGTAGCCATCGAACCGAACGCCCAGATTCCGAGCGAGGTCTTCATGTGCGCCCCTCCTGAGACATTTGAAGCTCCCTGTCCGGGAGCAGCCTAGTATCACGCGCGCGGGCGGAGCCTGGCTGAAAAGGGCGTGAATTCGTACTAAAGTCTCCGAATCTCACCAGTTAGGAGGCTGCAGTGAAACGATTTTTTCGTCGGTCGGCGGGGGCAGGTCTTGTCGTAGTCCTCGTCGGCGTCGCTGTCACGATCGCGGCGACCGGGGCAACAGCCAAGAGCTCCGCGAACATCCAGGTTTGCGTCCTGCTTCCGGACACGAAGTCATCCGTCCGCTGGGTGCAGTTCGACGCACCGTACTTCGCCAAGGCCCTGAAGAAGGCCGGAGTCACCTACTCGATCACGAACGCGCTGAACGACCCGCAGAAAATGGTCTCGCAGGCCGATTCGTGTCTGTCGCGCGGGGCGAAGGTGGCCATCGTTACCGACATCGCCCAGGGCACGTCGATCGCGATCCAGAAGAAGTTCGCAAGGGCAGGCGGGCAGTCGATCGACTACGACCGTCAGGTTGTCGGCGGTATCGCGAAGGTGTACGTCTCCTTCGACGGTAAGGCCGTCGGCGCGGCGCAGGCCCGGGGTGTCGTCAACGCACTCAAGGGGAAGTCGAAGCCCGTCGTCGCCGAGCTCTGGGGCGGCCCGACGGATCAGAACGCATTCTGGTTCAAGAGCGGAAACGATGCCGTTCTGAACCCGCTCTTCAAGAGCGGCAAGCTGACCAAGGGCCCGCAACAGTTCGTGCCGCTCTGGCTCGCGACCAACGCCCAGCCGATCTTCGAGCAGATGCTGCTCAGGACGAGCAACAAGATCGACGGCGCCATCGCGGCGAACGACAGCATCGCCGGCGCTGTGATTGCCGCGTTGAAGGCGAAGAAGCTGAAGCCGATCGCGCTGTCGGGACAGGACGCGACTGTGCAAGGCGTTCAGAACATCATCTCGGGCTGGCAGACGATGACCGTCTACAAGTACGTGCCCCTCGAGGCCAACGCAGCCGCCAAGGCGGCCGTCGCGCTGCTGAAGCACAAGAAGGTGCCCGGGGTCAATGGGTTCCGCAAGAACGGCAGCAAGAAGGAGCCGACCATCCAGATTCCGGTCGTCTCGATCACGAAGGCCAACTACACGAGGCTCTTCAAGGACAAGTTCCTGAAGAAGACCGACGTGTGCGTCGGGGAGTTCAAGCAGTTCTGCAAGTAAGCGATCACTGACGTCAGGTGGAGGCGCTCCACGCGGAGCGCCTCCACCGGCTGTGTGGTAGGAACCCGCGACCTGTCCAGCGAGACGACACCCCTCCTTCAGCTCCGCGGTATCTCGAAATCGTTCGGGTCGGTGCAGGCGCTGACCGATGTCGACTTCGAGGTGCGCCAGGGCGAGGTCATGGCACTCGTCGGCGACAACGGCGCCGGCAAGTCGACCCTGATCAAGTGCGTGGCCGGCATCCACACTCCGGATAGCGGCGAGATCTTCTTCGACGGGAAGCCCGTTCACATCCACAGCCCGAAGGACGCGTCCAGGCTGGGAATCGAGGTCGTCTACCAGGACCTCGCCCTGTGCGACAACCTCGACGTGGTCCAGAACATGTACCTGGGCCGCGAGGAGCGCGACTGGCTCTGGCGGTTGCAAGAGCCGGTCATGGAGCAGCGCACCGCCGAGACCCTCAGGTCGTTGTCTGTCACGACCATCCGCTCGATCCGTCAGCCGGTGGCCTCGCTGTCGGGGGGCCAGCGGCAGTCGGTCGCCGTCGCCAAGGCCGTGCAGTGGAACTCCAAACTCGTCATTCTCGACGAGCCGACAGCCGCACTCGGCGTCGCGCAGACACGCCAGGTCCTCGAGCTCGTCAAGCGCCTCGCCGACCAAGGCCTGGCCGTCGTGCTCATCTCGCACAACCTGCACGACGTCTTCGAGGTGGCGACGCGCATCACCGTCCTGCGCCTCGGACGCGACGTGGGTGTCTACGAGCGGGAGCGGACCACCCAGCAGGAGGTCGTGCAGGCGATCACCGCGGGGATTCCCACCAAGGTCGCGGGCATCCCGTCTACAACGCCGGAGCTGGCGTCGTGAGCTCGGAAGTCGACGTGGCCGCACCGGGGATCGGTCTCCCCGAAGGAGACGAAGCCGACGCGCAGGCAGGGCTCTGGCGCCGGGCGTACGACAACCTGAGGGCGGGAAACCTCGGCATCCTGCCCATCGTCATCGGTCTGGTGTTGATCGTCGTCTTCTTCAGCTTCAAGGCGACGAACTTCTTCACTGCCGACAACTTCAACAACATCATTGTCCAGATGACCGGCGTGACCATGCTCGCCTTCGGTGTGGTCTTCGTCCTCCTGCTCGGCGAGATCGACCTGTCGATCGGGTATCTGAGCGGGATCGCGGCCCTGACAGTCGCCGAGTTCCAGCTTCCGGGGAGCGGCCACGAGTACCCAGCACTGGTCGCGATCGCGATCGCGGTGGGTATCTGTGCGTTCATCGGCGGCGTGCAGGGCGCGGTCGTGGCTCTGGTCGGCGTCCCCTCGTTCGTCGTCACGCTCGCGGGCCTTCTGATCTGGCAGGGGGTGATCCTGCAGGTGCTCGAGGTCAAGGGCGTGATCGTGATCGAAAGCCAGTGGATCAACGACACGGCCGTCTACTTCTTCACGTCAACCGCGGGGTGGATCATCGCGGCAGTCGTGACCGGTATCTACGCCGTCGGCACGCTGGGCAGCATCCTCGGCAAGCGGCGCGCCGGTGTGGCGATCCGAAGCCCGCTGCTCGTTGTGGCCAAGGTCCTGGGGGTCGCTGTCGCGACCTTCGGGACCGTGGCTGTCTCCAACCACGCCAACGTGCCGAACGGGCTACCGCTGGCCGGCGTCCTCGTCGTCATCTTTCTCATCGGCTTGACCTTCCTGGCCAAGCGAACCCCGTTCGGCCGCCACGTGTACGCCGTCGGCGGCAATGCCGAAGGGGCTCGTCGCGCCGGGATCAACGTCGCGCGGATCCGCATCATCGTTTTCATCATCTCCGGTGGCATGGCCGGGGTGGGAGGCGTGATCCTGGCCGCACGGTTGAACTCCGTCGACCTCAACGTCGGCGGCGGCACTCTGCTTCTCGACGCGATCGCCGCGGCGGTCATCGGCGGCACGAGCCTCTTCGGTGGTCGCGGCGAGGTGCGCAGCGCGCTCATCGGCGCGCTCGTGATCGCGACGGTCTCGAACGGGCTCAACACGGCGGGCTACAAGACCGGCACGATCTACATCGTCACCGGCGTGATTCTCTTG
>Ga0209874_1000429_pt1 | contig 12329 bp, 9 predicted proteins | sample GWRWN1_20_30_FD_187216 | JGI IMG/M metagenome (GOLD analysis project Ga0209874, IMG submission 187216) | Riverbed sediment microbial communities from areas with no vegetation in Columbia River, Washington, USA - GW-RW N1_20_30 (SPAdes)... | ecosystem: Environmental > Aquatic > Freshwater > River... | reverse complement strand
GAACCCGGCGAGTTCGTTCACACTTTCGGCGATGCCCATCTCTATCTCACCCATCTCGACCAGGCCGACGAGCAGCTCAAGCGGACCCCGCGCACGCTTCCCCGCATGGAGATCAATCCCGACATCCGCTCGCTCTTCGACTTCGCCTATGAGGACTTCAAGCTCGTGGGCTACGATCCGCACCCCGCGATCAATGCCCGGGTGGCGGTGTGAGTCCTGATCGGGAAGGGGCTAGTGCGCCGATCGTCGCGCTGGTCGTGGCCATGGGCGAGAACCGCGCCATCGGCAGGGGCGGGGACCTGCCCTGGCACGTGCACAGCGACATGCGCTATTTCCGCAAGGTCACCATGGGCAAGCCCATCATCATGGGGCGGCTCACCTTCAAGTCGCTCGGGCGCGCCCTCGATGGCCGCATCAACATCGTGCTCACGCGGGATCGCGACTTCACCGCGCCGGGGGCCGTCATGGCCTACAGCCTCGCAGAGGGTATAGATGTGGCGCGCCGTGCCGCCGCGGCAGTAGGCGTCGACGAGATCATGGTGATGGGCGGCGAGGACGTGTTCCGCGAGGTCTTGCCGCAAGCAAGTCGCATCTATCTTACCGAAGTCCATGCCGCCCCCCATGCCGACACCTGGTTTCCCGAGCTCGATCTGAGCGAATGGCGCGAGGTCTCTCGCGAGGCGCACGAGGGCGGTCCCAAGGACGACCATGCCTTCAGTTTCGTCGTGTTGGACCGCATCCCACGACCCTCATCCTGAGGAGGGCCGAAGGCCCGTCTCGAAGGATGAGGCCCATGGTTCGAGACGCGCGGGCTGAAGCCCGCGCTCCTCACCATGAGGTAGTTGGGTGCGCCCGGCCCGCATTGCACCGCCCCGGTGAGTGGCCTATAACCCTCGTGATCCTTGTCGCAGGACCGCCATTTTGATGCGGCTAGTCTTGTCTTCTAGCCGCTCACTCCTTGAGGCGGGTCCCCCGCGCCACCTCTTCACAAGACATCAGGACCGAATTTCATCATGCCTTGGAGCAATCAGAGCGGCGGCGGCGGTTGGAAAGGCGGCGGAGGGCCGTGGGGCCCGCGCCCTGGCCCTGGCCAGCAGCCCGACCTGGAAGAGATTTTGCGCCGGAGCCAGGACCGGCTTCGCCAAGCCATGCCGGGCGGCCGCATCGGCGGCCCGTTCGCGGTGCTGCTCGCGGTGGTGCTGATCGCGCTGGTCGGCTTTTTCGGTTTCACCGTCAGGGTGAACCCCGACGAGCTCGGCATCGTGCTCCGCTTCGGCGAGTATGTGCGCCAGCTCCCGCCCGGCCTGAACTTCCGCTGGCCTTACCCGATCGAGCAGGTCGAGCTTCCCAAGGTGACGCGCATCAACCGCATCGAGGTCGGCATGCGCGGCTCCTCGGATACGCGCGACGCCACGACCACGGTGCGCGACGTGCCCGAGGAAAGCCTGATGCTCACCGGCGACGAGAATATCGTCGACATCGATTTCGTCGTGTTCTGGCAGATCAACGACGCGCCGGATTACCTCTTCAATATCCAAAATCCGGAAGGCACGGTGAAGGCTGTGGCCGAAAGCGCCATGCGCGAGATCGTCGGCCAGAACGACATCGAGCCGATTCTCACCGCTGCCCGTGCCAAGACCGAGGCCTCCGTGCAGCAGCTCATTCAGCGCATCTTGGACAGTTATGGGGCCGGCATTCGCGTCGTTCAGGTGCAACTGCAAAAGGTCGATCCGCCGGCACAGGTGATCGACGCGTTTCGCGATGTGCAGGCGGCCCGCGCCGATCAGGAGCGGTTGCAGAACGAAGCGCAGGCCTATGCCAATCGTGTGATTCCCGAAGCGCGAGGCGAGGCCCAGCGCATCCTGCAAGCGGCCCAGGGCTACCGAGATAAGGTGATCGCCGAGGCGAAAGGCGAGGCGGACCGCTTCCTCAAGGTGCTCGAGCAATATCAAAAGGCGCCTGACGTCACCCGCCGGCGCATCTTCATCGACACCATGCAGGAGGTGCTGTCCAAGACGGACAAGATCATCATTGATGACAAGGGAGGCACCGGCGTCGTGCCCTATCTGCCGCTCAACGAGCTGCAAAAGCGCACCCCGCCCGTCACTCAGGAAGGGGGGCAGCAATGAGACGCACCGGTCTCACCCTCATTCTCGTGTTGATCGGCTTGGCCGCGGTTGCCGCCTATCTCACGCTGTTTATCGTGCATCAGACCGAACAGGCGCTCGTCCTTGAGTTCGGCAAGCCCAAGCGACTCGTGACCACCCCGGGCCTGAAGTACAAGATTCCGTTCATCCAGAACGTGGAGTTCTTCGACAAACGGTTGCTGGACCTCGATTCGGCGCCGCAGGAGGTGATCGCGTCCGACCAGAAGCGGCTCATTGTGGATGCCTTCGCCCGCTGGCGCATCGCCGATCCGCTGCTCTTCTATCAGGCGGTGGGAGACGAGCGCGTGGCGCGCTCACGGCTTGGTGCCGTCCTTGAGGCGTCTCTCAGGCGCGTGCTGGGCTCCTCGAGTTTCGAAGCCGTGGTGCGCGACAAGCGCCATGCGCTGATGCAGGACATCACCCAGCAGGTCAACGCCGAGGCGAAGGGTCTCGGCGTCACCGTGGTGGACGTGCGCATCAAGCGCGCCGATCTGCCCGAGGCCAACAGTCTGGCGATTTTCCGCCGCATGCAGACGGAGCGACAGAGACAGGCCGCGGAGATCCGCGCCCAAGGCGAGGAGGCATCGCGGCGTATCCGTGCCACTGCCGATAGGCAGGTCACGGTTGTCAAAGCCGAGGCGACCGGCGAATCGGAGCGAATCCGAGGCGCGGGCGACGGCGAGAAGAACCGCGTCTTCGCCGAAGCCTTCGGCCAGGACCCCGATTTCTTCGCCTTCTATCGCTCCATGCAGGCTTACGAGGGGGCGTTGCAGGCGGACGACACAAGGCTGCTGCTCAGCCCCGACTCGCAGTTCTTCCAGTATTTCAACGATGCCTTTGGCAAGGCCGGTCAGGGAGGCACCCCTCCACCTGCCGGCCAGCCGGCTGAGCCCGCCGAGAAACCGAACGCACCGGCGGGAGACACCGATGGCGAGGCGCCCGAGCAGGGCGCTGCGGCGGGCGGTGCGGCGACGCCAGAACATGACGTCTCGGGCGGCGACAGCGTTCCCCAAGCGCCGCAGGCCCCTTAAGGCCATGAAGCGGGCGCAATAAGACATGCCGCTGGCGCAATGAGCAGCCTTGCCGTCGCTTTCGGGCTCGTCCTCGTCATCGAAGGGACCTTATGGGCGCTCTCGCCCGGCCTCGGCCGCAAGTTCTTGCAAGCGACTACGGATATGCCTGAGTCCAACTTGCGCATGGCCGGGACCCTGGCGGTCGCCGCCGGCGTGCTCCTCATTTGGGTCGTGCGCGGCTAACGCATGCGAGGCCGCGACGGGATCTGCTTTACCTCGCCGATTTCCGCTAAGATGGCGGCAAATCGAGGTTTGATCGGCAAGCGAGGCGGGAGAATTCGATCGATGCCACAGCGCGGCACTCTGGCCGAGCCTCTTGGGCGTGTGCCAAGCCTTCGGCGTTCGTGTTTCATGGCGGCTTCCTTGGCACTGCTTCTCGCCGGCGCGCCGCTCCTCGTCACGGCAAGCCTCGCCCGCGGCCCCGATTCCGTCGCCGATGTTGCCGAGGGCTTGCAGGACTCCGTCGTCAACATTTCCACCACCCAGACGCTTAAGGGATCGGCGGAGAACGCCCCCAATGGGCCCGGCCCCAAGGGCTCGCCCTTCGAGGAGTTCTTCGATGATTTCTTCGATGAAGACGACAAGGATGGCCCGCCCCGGAAAGTGAGCTCGCTCGGCTCGGGCTTCGTCATCGACCCGGGCGGCCTCGTCGTCACCAACAATCACGTCATCGAAGGCGCCGACGAGATCATCATCAACTTCGTCGACGGCACCAAGCTGAAGGTCACCAAGATCTTGGGCCACGATCCGAAGACCGACCTCGCGCTCCTCAAGGTCGAGCCCAAGAAGCCGCTCAAGGCGGTTACCTTCGGCGACTCCTCCACCATGCGGGTGGGCGACTGGGTGATGGCGATCGGCAATCCCTTCGGCCTTGGCGGGAGCGTCACGGTCGGCATCATTTCGGCCACCAAGCGCGACATCAATGCCGGCCCCTATGACGACTTCCTGCAGACCGACGCCGCCATCAATCGCGGCAATTCGGGCGGTCCCTTGTTCAATATGGAGGGACAGGTCATCGGCGTGAACACGGCCATCATCTCGCCCACCGGCGGCTCGATCGGCATCGGCTTCGCCGTCCCCTCCAACAGCGCGGTGCAGGTGATCGACCAGCTCAAACAATATGGCGAGACGCGGCGCGGCTGGCTCGGCGTGCATGTCCAAAACGTCACCGAGGAGCTCGCCGCGAGCTTGGGGCTGCAAGAGCCGAAGGGCGCGCTCGTCGCCAAAGTGTCGCCCGACAGCCCTGCCGCCACCGCCGGCATTGAGCCAAGCGATGTGATCCTCAGTTTCGACGGCCAGCCCATCGATAATATGCGCAGCCTGCCGCGGGCTGTCGCCGCTACGCCGATCGGCAAGAGCGTCGCGGTCGAGCTCTTGCGCAAGGGCCAGACCATGGGCTTCACCATCACCGTCGGGCGCCTGCCCGAAGGCGAGGATGTCGAGGACGCGGTGAAGAGCGAGGAGGAGCCGGCGCCCGAGCCTGAGCGCGAAGACCTGCTCGGCTTGTCGATCGCGCCGCTGACCGACGAGCTGCGCAGCCGCTACGGCATCGGCAAGTCCATCGAGGGCGTGGTCATCACCGAGGTGAAGCCCAATAGCCCCGCGGCGCAGAAAGACGTAAAACCCGGCGACGTGATCGTCGAGGTGACCCAGGAGAAGGTGAAGCAGCCGCAGGACGTGAAAGCGAGGCTGCTCGCGGTCAAGAAGTCCGGCCGGCGCTCGGTCCTGCTCTTGCTGTCCGACGCCAAGGGCGAGCTTCGCTTCGTCGCCGTGCCGACGAGCTAGTCGCATCGTGGCACTACAAGCCGGCCGGCCGAAGGCTGTTCTCATCGCCGGGCCGACCGCAAGCGGCAAGTCGGCGGCCGCGCTCGCCCTTGCCGAACATTTGCACGGCACCATCATCAATGCCGATTCCATGCAGGTCTATCGCGAGCTTGCCATCCTCACGGCGCGCCCGGCCGAGGCCGAGATCAGCCGCGCGCCGCACCGCCTCTACGGCATCGTCGGGGCAGAGGAGGCCTACTCCGTCGGACGCTGGCTTGAAGACGCCGTGCGCGCCATCGCCGATGCCGAAGGAGAAGGGAGAATGCCGATCCTAGTGGGCGGCACCGGTCTTTATTTCAAGGGGCTCATCGAGGGACTTGCCCCCGTCCCCGACGTCTCACCCGAAATCCGCAAAGCTTGGCGCGAACGGGCGGAGAAACTCGGCGCTGAAGGACTCTATCGTGAGCTTGAAGCGCGCGATCCTGTCATGGCGGCGAGGCTTCGCCCAAGCGACAAGCAGCGCCTCCTGCGCGCGCTCGAGGTGATCGACGCCACGGGCGTCTCCCTCCTGGAGTGGCAGGGAGGAAACACCGCCCCCGTGCTCGCGTCCGAGGCGGTGCTGAAGGTCGTGATCGCGCCCGAGCGCGAGGCGGTTTATGCGGCGATCGATGCGCGCTTCGCGGCCATGGTCGAGGCGGGCGCCATCGAGGAGGTGAGGGCGCTTCTCGCCCTTGGCCTCGATCCGAGCCTTCCGGCGATGCGGGCGCAGGGGGTGCGCGAGCTTGCCTCCTATCTTTCCGGCCGGAGCAGCCTCGAAGAGGCGATCACCAAGGCCAAGACCGAGACCCGCCGCTATGCCAAGCGGCAGATGACCTGGCTCCGCCGCTTCATGGTCGAATGGGAGTGGTTCCCCGATGCCGGCGCCGCGGCTGACGCTATTCGTGCGCTCGGCGCTAGACCGTGACTTGCGTGCCGATCTCCACCACGCGGTCGGTGGGCAGCTGGAAGTAGCTCGACGCGTCGTCGGCGTTATGAGCAAGGAAAATGTAGAGCCTGTCCTGCCAGGGCGACATGCCCGAGCGCGGGTCGGGTCGCACCGAACGGCGCGACAGGAAGAACGACGTCGACATGATGTCGAATTGCCAGCCCTTTTTGCGTGCCACGGCGAGCGCCTTCGGCACGTTCGGCCGTTCCATGAAGCCGAAATGGAGGATCAGCCGCATGAACTTGTCGCTGATCGTCTCAATGTGAACGCGCTCCTTGAGCGCAACGCGGGGAATGTCCTCGTTGACGATGGTCAGGATCACATTGTGCTCGTGCAGGACCTTGTTGTGCTTGAGATTGTGGAGCAGCGCCGTCGGCGCAAACTCGGGGTCGCTGGTCAGAAACACGGCGGTGCCGGCGACGATATGAGGCGGCCTGTCTTCTAGGTTCTTGACCAAGGGCTCGAATGGCACTTCGACCCGACGTGTCTTCAGGGCGAGTAGCCTGGTACCGCGGCGCCAGGTCACCATGATGAGAATTAGCGCCGCGCCAACCAGAACCGGCAGCCAGGCGCCCTCGAGCAGCTTGAGCGTGCTCGCCATTACGAAGGTGGAGTCGATGAGAACGAGTGGGACCATCAGTGCTGCCGTCGCCCACAGGCTCCATCGCCACTCCTTCCTGATCACGATGAAGCCAAGGATTCCGGCGGTCCAAACGGTCGTCGCTACGGCGAGCACATAGGCGGCAGCTAGCTCGCTTGACGAGCGGAACATGAACACGAGCAGGAGCACGCCGGTCAGCAACAGCCAGTTCACCCGTGGCATATAGATCTGTCCGGCAAGCGCTTCCGACGTGTGGCGCACCTCCATCCGCGGCAGGAACCCGAGCTGCATCGCCTGGCGTGTGATGGAATAGGCGCCGGTGATCACCGCCTGGCTCGCGATCGCCGTGGCGGTGGTGGCCAGCGCCACCATGGGATAGAGCGCCCAATCGGGATAGAGCAGGTAGAACGGATTCTCGATGGTATCTGGCTTAGCCAGCACCAATGCGCCCTGGCCGAAATAATTGAGCAGCAGCGCCGGCAGCACGAGATAGAGCCAAGCGGTCTGGATCGGCTTCCAGCCGAAATGGCCGAGGTCGTTGTAGAGCGCCTCCGAGCCGGTCACCACGAGGAACACTGCGCCGAGCGTGATCAGCCCGATGATGCCGTGGGTGAGGAGAAACTCGATGCCGTAGGCCGGATTGATCGCGGCGAGCACGGTTGGATTGGCTGCGATTTCTACGGCGCCGGCGATGGCGATAGCGAAGAACCAAACCGTGGTGATCGGGGCGAACAAAGCCGAGACCCGTGCCGTTCCACGAGATTGGACCGAGAACAGCACCACGAGAATGACCACGGTGAGCGGCAGCACATAAGGTCCGAACGCCGCGGTCGCCACCGTTAGGCCCTCCACTGCCGACAGCACCGACAGCGCCGGCGTGATCAAGGTCGAGCCATAGAACATCGACGCGCCGACGATCCCGAGCGCGAGCACGAGCGGCGTGCGCCGGCCAAGCGCGCGGAAGGCAAGCGCGGTCAGCGCCAAGGTGCCGCCTTCGCCGTTGTTGTCGGCGCGCAACAGGATCAGCACATATTTCAGGGTGACGACGACGATCAGCGACCAAAAGATGAGCGAGAGCACGCCATACACGGCGGCTTGCGTGACCACGCCCTCCTCGCCGCCGGCGGCGAGCACCGCCTCGCGCAATGCGTAGAGGGGGCTGGTGCCGATATCGCCATAGACGACGCCGATCGAGCCGAAAGTCAGCGCCCAAAAGCGTTTCCTGACATCGGCGGCGTCACCGTTGGGAGGTGTGAGAGGTTGAGCGTCGGAATTGAGCGGCGCCATGCTTCGCTAGACCGCCACCTGAGTTCCGATCTCAACCACCCGATCAGTGGGGAGCTGGAAATAACTGCTCGCGTCGTCGGCATTCCGCGCCAGCAGGATAAACAAGCGGTCTTGCCAAGCTGGCATGCCGGAGCGTGTGTCGGGGCGAACCGATCGTCGCGACAGGAAGAACGATGTCGACATGATATCGAAGCTTAATCCTTCTTTGCGCGCGAGCCCAAGCGCCTTTGGCACATTCGGCGTCTCCATGAAACCGAAACGGAGAAGCACCCGCTGAAATGAACCGCCGAGGGGCTCGATGCTCACGCGGTCAACCGTCGAGACGCGCGGGGTGGTTTCGGTGATCATGGTGAGGACGACGTTCTGCTCGTGCAGCACCTTATAGTGCTTGAGACTATGGAGGAGGGCGGTTGGAGCGCTTTCTTTGTCCGCCGTGAGGAACACAGCCGTGCCGGGAACCCGGCAAAGCTCTTTTTTCTCGAGGCTCTCGATCAGGTTGTCGATGGGCGTTTCCAAGCGCCGGGTCTTATCGGCCAGAATCCGGGCCCCTTTGCGCCACGTAATCATGACGGCCATGACCATAGCGCCGATGAGAAGGGGCACCCAGCCGCCCTGGAATACTTTCAGCATGTTGGCGCCAAGAAAAGTGAGGTCGATGAGGAGGAAAGGAACCATCAGCGCCGCTGCTGCCCAGAGCGGCCACTTCCAGAATCTCCAGATGACGATCAAAGCCAGGATCGCCGTCACCACCATGGTTCCAGTCACGGCGATGCCGTAGGCCGAAGCAAGGGCGCCCGACGATTTGAACAGCACGACGAGAAGCAGCACGCCGAGCAGAAGCAGGGTGTTCACGCGGGGCATGTAGATTTGGCCGAACTGCTCCCCTGAAGTGTGGCGAACCTCGAGCCGCGGCAGGAGGCCGAGCTGGATCGCCTGGCGCGTCAGCGAGTAAGCCCCACTGATCACCGCCTGGCTGGCAATGACGGTGGCCGCCGTGGCGAGCCCGACCATGGGGAGCAGCGCCCACTCGGGGTAAAGCAGAAAGAAGGGGTTCTCGATCGCTTCAGGCTTGGCCAGCAGCAATGCACCCTGACCGAGATAGTTGATGGTCAGCGCTGGCAGTGCCACGGCAAACCAAGCCGTGCGGATCGGTCCCGGACCAAAATGGCCAAGATCGGCGTAGAGGGCCTCGGAGCCGGTCACGACGAGAAACACCGCTCCAAGAGTCAGGAGTCCGATCACGCCATGGCTGAGGAGAAAACTCACGCCATGAGCAGGGTTGAAGGCCCCGAGCACGGTCGGATTTTGCGCCACATGCCAAGCGCCTGCGGTGGCGAGCGCGAAAAACCAAACCAAAGTGATGGGACCGAAGAAGGTTGCGACGCGTGCCGTACCCCGCGATTGCACCGCGAACAGGGCGAACAGGATCAGCACCGCCAGCGGAACGACATAGGCTTCGAGCGCCGGCGTCACGATTTCCAGGCCCTCGACTGCCGATAGCACGGACAGCGCCGGCGTAATCATCGCGTCGCCGTAGAAGAGGGCGGCGCTGATCATGCCAAGCGCGACCACCACGAGCCCCCGTCCGCGAATCGCACGTTGGGCGAGCGCCATCAATGCGAGCGTTCCACCCTCGCCGTTATTGTTGGCGCGCAGCAGAATGAGCACGTACTTGACGCTGACGATGAGGATGAGCGCCCATATGATCAGCGACAGAATGCCGAGAATGACCTCCTCACCCGCCGGGGCGTTTGGGCCGACTGCGGCCAGCACCGACTCGCGCACCGCATAGAGCGGGCTCGTGCCGATATCGCCATAGACGACGCCAATGCTGCCGAGGGTCAGCGCCCAGAACCGGCGCTGAGCACGTGCCCCATCGTCAGCGCCATTGGCGGCAGGAATTTCTAAGCGGGCGGCCTGCGGCATTTAATTGGAGAATGGGATGGCGTTGGAAGATGTCGCGTTTAACGCCGAAAGCAGCGCCGCGGTCCCTTGAAGCGGGTAGGGACATAGGCGCAATGGCCGCGCTTGTCCAGTTGGGGACTTAGCCCATGTTATGCTTTGGGAAATTCGGCCGCGAAAAAAGGCTGGCAATGAAAGTCCGTTCGGCACGCGTCCTAAGCAATTTATGAGAAGCAAATGGCCAGGAAAGTTTTCATTCATTCGCATTTGCCGTTGACCCCCTTTCGGGCAAGCCTTAGGGTGCGCGGCCTATTAAGGCTTTTCCGCCATTTCTCGAGCTTTGACCGGCCGCGGACGAAAGAGGCGCGAGGCCGGTTTTTGGCAGTGAGGATGTGATGTCGCGCGCAATGACAGGCGCCCAGATGGTGCTCGAGGCTCTCGCCGATCAGGGCGTTGAGCATATTTTCGGCTATCCGGGCGGCGCCGTGCTGCCGATCTATGACGAGCTGCACCAGCAGGATCGCATCAAGCACATCCTCGTCCGCCACGAGCAGGGCGCGGTCCACGCCGCCGAAGGCTATGCGCGCTCGACCGGCAAGGTCGGCTGCGTACTCGTGACCTCGGGCCCGGGCGCCACCAACGCCGTTACCGGGTTGACCGATGCGCTGATGGATTCAATTCCCATCGTCTGCATCACCGGCCAGGTGCCGACCCACCTCATTGGCAACGACGCCTTCCAGGAATGTGACACAGTCGGCATCACGCGCCCCTGCACCAAGCATAATTATCTCGTCAAAGACGTGAACCAGCTCTCCCGCGTCCTGCACGAGGCGTTCTATGTCGCGCGCACCGGCCGGCCCGGACCGGTGGTCGTCGACATCCCCAAGGACATTCAGTTTGCCAAGGGCGAGTACACCGGCCTCACCAACTCGCAGCACAAGAGCTACAACCCGCGAGTCCAAGGGGACGAGCGCGCCGTTCAGGCCGCCATCGAGCTGATGGCGAACGCCAAGCGGCCGCTGTTCTACACGGGCGGCGGCATCGTCAATTCAGGGCCTCTCGCCAGCGCGCGTTTGCGCGAGATCGTGCGCATGACCGGCTTCCCCATCACCTCCACCCTGATGGGGCTCGGCGCCTATCCCGCTTCCGACCAGCAATGGCTCGGCATGCTCGGCATGCACGGCACCTACGAGGCCAACAACGCCATGCACGATTGCGACGTGATGATCTGCATCGGCGCCAGATTCGACGACCGCATCACCGGACGGGTCGACGCCTTCTCGCCCGGCTCGAAGAAGATCCATGTCGATATCGACCGCTCCTCCATCAACAAGAACGTCAAGGTCGATATCCCCATCGTCGGCGACTGCGCGCACGTGCTGCAGCAGATGATCGACGCCTGGCAGGCCAAGAAGCCGAAGCTGGACAAGAAGGCGCTCAAGGCCTGGTGGGGTGAGATCGACCGCTGGCGGGCGCGGAAGTGCCTCAGCTACCGGAAGCGCGACGACGTGATCATGCCGCAATACGCCATCGAACGCCTTTACGCGCTGACCCGCGGCCATGACGTCTACATCACCACTGAGGTCGGCCAGCACCAGATGTGGGCGGCCCAGTTGTTCAAGTTCGAGGAGCCCAACCGCTGGATGACGAGCGGAGGGCTTGGCACCATGGGCTATGGGCTGCCCTCGGCGGTCGGCGTGCAGGTGGCGCATCCGGACTCGCTCGTTATCGATATCGCGGGCGAAGCCTCGGTGCTGATGACCATGCAGGAGATGTCGACCGCGGCGCAATACGACCTGCCGATCAAGATCTTCATCATCAACAACCAATATATGGGCATGGTGCGCCAGTGGCAGGAATTGCTGCATGGCGGCCGCTACTCGCACTCCTATACCGAGGCGCTGCCCGATTTCGTCAAGCTCGCCGAGGCCTATCAGGGGGTCGGCATCAGGGCCGAGAAGCCGTCCGAGCTCGACGACGCGATCAAAGAGATGATCGCGGTCAAGAAGCCCGTGATCTTCGACTGCCGGGTCGACAAGCACGCCAATTGCTTCCCCATGATCCCGAGCGGGGAGGCGCATAACCACATGCTGATGGGCGACGATTTGACCGGGGAGGACATCGAGAACGCCATCACCGAGGAAGGCAAGGTGATGGTGTGACCGACAAGCCATGAGCAAGCAGCCCGGATCGGCCTATCCGCTGGAGAAGCGTGAGGAGAAGTCCGAAACCCACACCATGACCGTGCTCGTCGACAACGAGCCTGGCGTGCTCGCGCGAGTCATCGGGCTGTTCTCAGGGCGCGGTTACAATATCGAGTCGCTGACCGTGTCGGAGACCGAGCACGAGGCGCATCTTTCCCGCATCACCATCGTCACCTCGGGCCCACCTATGGTGATCGAGCAGATCCAGCATCAGCTTGAGCGGCTGGTCCCGGTCCACTCCGTCACCGACTTGACGGTCAAGGGCAACCCCATCGAGCGCGAGCTCGCCATGGTCAAGGTCGCAGGGCTAGGCGAGAAGCGGGTCGAGGCCATGCGCCTGGCCGATGCCTTCCGCGCCCAGGTAAT
>Ga0209874_1000428_pt1 | contig 12345 bp, 16 predicted proteins | sample GWRWN1_20_30_FD_187216 | JGI IMG/M metagenome (GOLD analysis project Ga0209874, IMG submission 187216) | Riverbed sediment microbial communities from areas with no vegetation in Columbia River, Washington, USA - GW-RW N1_20_30 (SPAdes)... | ecosystem: Environmental > Aquatic > Freshwater > River... | reverse complement strand
GGCGGCAAAGGCCGGCTGTCGGTTCGCCGCCGTCGGCACCAGGCGGATTTCGTCTAGGTGCCCCTCCGCGGGGATTGTGGCGAAGAACTCGCCGATCGCCTCCGCGAAGCGGGCCCCTGACCTGAAAAGGCTTGGTTAGCGGAGGGGGAGGGATTCGAACCCTCGATCCGCCTAACGACGGATAACGGTTTTCGAGACCGCCGCATTCGTCCGCTCTGCCACCCCTCCACGAGACGAAGCGGAGAAGGAGGGATTCGAACCCTCGAAGGAGGTAATTACCCCCTTAACGCCTTAGCAGGGCGCCGCCTTCAGCCACTCGGCCACTTCTCCGTGAGAGGGCATGGTAACAACCGGTCTGGGCGGCTCCTGGCGCCTCGATTAAAGGCGAAGCCCGCCTCGGGTGTATGGAGCCGCTAGTCCGAAACGGGCATCGCCACACACGGCGTCGCGGACTATGTGATCCCGTTCGTGTTGGAGGCGGCCGCATAGGAAAGCTTTACGAAACGATTCGGCGAAACGCGTTGCGTACACCCGCGCCGAAGCGCGTGGTCATGTCGCGGCGCGAGAAGTGGTGTGCCGTTGTTTGCGGCTCGAAACGCGGCGTAGACCGTCCGGGACAGCGACAGCGTTTCCCAGCAGTACACGTCGACACATTCGCACTGCCGAGCTACAGCACGTCGGCATCGTGGAGGCCTTGGAGCTTTGCCTGCTCCTTCTCGACCATGAACGAGGCGGTATGGCTGACGTCGCTCGTGACCGCCTGCCTGAGATGTCCCTCGTCGAGAAGAAGCGTGTGCTTGATCTACTCGGAGTTCGTGTTCAGATCCTCGATGCAGGATCGTGCACGACACCTGTCCGCCTGAAGGTCGAAGGCCAGTTCTTCGACCTCGCTGCGCTTCTCAAAGACGTCTCTTTAAACGGCGAAGCGTCCTCAACTTGTATGGAGCCGCAAGGCATAGTCGAGGACGCATTCACCAGACGCCGGGGGGTTATGTGAGGGGAGCCGGCAGACGGATCATGCGGCCGAGCACGGTGGGCCGCCTTCCCCCTGAAAGGGGATTTGACTCGGTCGCGGGCGCTAGGCTCGTGCGCGTGCGAATCGGTCGGCACGAGGTTCAGCTCACCAACCTCGACAAGGTCTTCTTCCCCGAGCGGGGGCTGACGAAGGGCGACCTAATCCGCTACTACGTCGACGTGGCCGAGTGCGTCCTTCCGCATGTCCGTCGCCGGCCCATGCAGATGCTGCGCTACCCCGACGGCGTCGACGGGTTCTTCTTCTACCAGAAGCGTGTTCCGAACCCGCATCCGGACTGGCTCGAGACCGTGCACATCGTCTTCCCGGGGAGTGGGCGCACAGCCGACTTCCCCGTCGTGACCGATGCGGCGAGCCTCGCGTGGATCGCCAACCTCGGCTGCATCGACCTGCATACGTGGCATTGCCGGGTCGACGACGTCGAGCGGCCCGACTACATGCTGATCGACCTCGATCCCAGCGACGGCAATCCGTGGGATCACGTCCGCACGATCGCGCTCGTGGTCAGGGAGGTGCTGGACGGGCTCGACCTGCCGAGCTTCCCGAAGACCTCCGGCGCGACCGGTCTCCACATCCAGGTTCCCATCCGGCCGGAGCTTCGCTTCACCGAGGTGCGTCGGTTCGCAAAGGCCCTGGCGCAGGAGGTAGAGCGGCGGATCGGGGATCAGGACGTTGCCACGACGACGTGGAAAGTTGCCGACCGGCGCGGCGTTTTCGTCGACTACGGCCAGAACTCTCGCGACCGCACGATCGCCTCCGCATACTCGATCCGTCCAACGAAGGATGCGCGCGCCTCGGCGCCGCTTCGCTGGCAGGAGGTGGCCAAGGTGGAGCCGGAGGCCTTCACGCTCGAGACGATGCGGGCGCGGATCAAGAAAGTCGGAGACCTGAACGCTGGAATGTGGCGGCGGAAGATCAGCCTCGCGCCGCGCTTCGAGCAGCTCGGCCTAGAAGCCCCTGAACCGTAGGATCGCCCTTCTTGGGGCGCGGGCGGACCTGGTCGACGGTGCAGTCCGAGGGATCCTTGTCCGGACGAAAGCGCAGGAAGCGCGTGCCGTGCCGGAAGCGCTGCCCCTGCCACTTGTCGTAGCGCACCTCGACAACGAGCTTGGGCGGCACGGGGCTCCACTCGAGCGTCACCTGCGGGCGCCAGCGGCTCGGCTCACCGCGCGGCTTCCGCTCGGGCTTGGGGCCGAGGAGAGGCTGGACCCGCGACACGATCTCCTCGCGGCGCTTGCCGGCCGCGGAGGCCGTCCCCACGGGGCGAAGCGCGCCCTTCGAGTCGTAGAGCCCGAGCATGAGGCTGGCGATGCCCGTGCCCTTCTCGCTCCACGTGACTCCCATGACGACACAATCGGCCGTCTTCTCGCCCTTCACCTTGACGACGCCCTCCCGGGAGCCGGGCAGGTAGGGCAGGCCGAGCCGCTTCGCGATCACGCCGTCGAAGCCGGCCACTTCGAGCCGGTCGAGCCACTTCTCCGCCACCTTGGCGTCGCCGGTGGCTGGGGAGACCGAGAAAGGCAGGCCTTCGACCCGGGCGCGACGCTCCTCCAGCGGAAGCTTGTGGATCGCCTCGCCGTCCCAGAGGAGAACGTCGAAGCAGACGAAGTTGGCGGGTATCTCCGCCGAGAGCTTCCGCACGCGGCTTTCCGCGGGATGGAGACGCATCTGGAGCGCGTCGAAGTCGAGGGCGCCATCACGGACGATGACGATTTCCCCGTCGAGCGCCGAACGGGGCGGCAGCCGCTCGCCCAGCTCCGCGAGCTCGGGGAAGTAACGCAGGAGCGGGCGTGCGTTCCGACTCCAGAGGTGAAGCTCGCGTCCGACGTTTTCGAGGACGCCGCGAAAGCCGTCCCATTTGGGCTCGTACTGCCAGCCGTCCCCCTCGGGAAGCTCGTTCACGAGCTCGGCCTCCATGGGCGGGAAGGGGAGCGAGCGCGGCGGCACGGGGGCGCAGGTTACCCGCGTAACCAAGTTCACCCCTGCGCCGTCTAAAAAATAGCGGGATGCGTAGGGTCGTCATCACAGGGATCGGGGCGGTAACGCCCATCGGCAACGACGCCAACGCGACGTGGGAAGCGGCCCTGGCCGGACGGAGCGGAGTCGACGAGATCCGCGCCTTCGACGCGAGCGAGTATCCAGTCTCGATCGCGGGCGAGGTCAAGGACTTCGATGCCCAGGGGCTCGCCTCGGCCAAGGACATGAAGCGACTCGACCCGAACGTCCTCTTCGCCCTGGGCGCCGGGAAGGAGGCGCTGGCGGACGCCGGGGTGAACGGCTTCCGCCCGGACCGGGTGGGGATCGTCCTCGGCTCCGCCATTGGAGGCTTTACGGAGCTCATGCGCCAGGCGGACATCCTGCGCGAGCGCGGCTTCGATCGCGTCTCGCCGACGTTCATCCCCAATGTCCTGGTCGACGCTGCCAGCGGACAGCTTGCGATCGACCTCGGTATCCGTGGTCCGAACTACGCCGTCGTGTCGGCCTGCGCGACCGGATCGCACACGATCGGCGAGGGCGCGGAGCTGATTCGTCACGGCCACGCCGATGCGATCCTTGCGGGAGGCACCGAGGCCTGCATCCACCCGCTCATCCTCGCGGGGTTCACCTCGATGCGCGGCCTTGCCTCTGCGAACGGAGATCCGACGAAGGCTTCCCGTCCGTTTGACGCCACCCGTGCGGGCTTCGTCATGTCCGAAGGAGCCGGAGTCGTCCACCTCGAGACGCTCGAGTCGGCCAAGTCGCGCGGAGCGCCCATCTACGCGGAAGTCCTCGGGTACGGCGCCTCGAACGACGCCTACCACATGGCTGCTCCGGACCCGGAGTCGGTCGGCGTCGTCGAGATGATGCGGCAGGCGCTCGACCGAGCCGGCGTAGCGCCGGAGGAGGTCGACTACATCAACGCTCACGGCACGTCGACTCCCCTCGGCGACCTCGCGGAGACGAAGGCGATCAAGGAGGTATTCGGCGACCACGCCTACAAGCTCGCCGTTTCCTCGACCAAATCGATGATGGGTCACATGTTCGGTGCCGCGGGCGCGGTCGAGGCGATCATGTGCGCGCTCGCGATCCGCGACGGGGTTCTCCCCCCGACGATCAACTACGCAAACCCCGATCCGGAGTGTGACCTCGACTACGTCCCGAACGAGGCGCGCAGAGAAGATGTGCGTGTGACCTTGTCGAACGCTATGGGCCTCGGCGGCCACAACGGCTGCGTGCTCCTCGGCCGCGTCGACGACTAGTAATAACGCGCTATCTTGAGCGTCCGTATGCGGCGCTGGGGTCTCTGTCTTCGCGCTATCACGCTGGTCGCCGTCTGCGCGGCCTTGGCCGGCTGCGGGGACAAGGAGACCGCCGCCCCCACCCAGGCGACGACCACCGCGCCCGCCCTCGGCGGCATCGACCGGCTCGCCGCGGAAGTGAACCGCACTGAGCGGCTCCTGGAGGATCGCGTCAGAGCCCTGACGGAGATCGACTCGCTCACGGACGTGAGCCCGCGGCTGGAAGGGCTGGAGCTCGAGCTCCAGAACGCGGCCAAGCGCCTGGAAGCCCTTCAGCTCTCGAACGACCTGGTTGCTCCGCGGAACGGCCTGGCCCAAGCACTCCGCAGCCTGGCGGAGACGCTAGGCGACGTGCGGTCGGACGTGGAAAACCTCGACGTCGGCGGCGCGCTGGACGCGCTGGGGAACCTCGATCTCAGCGACGCTGAGGCGGCGATCGCAGAGATTCAGCGCCTCGCCGGCGGCTAGCCCACCCGTTCGATTATCTCGGGCGTCAATTCCTGCATAGACGTGAGCACCTCGTCGGCGAGAGCAAGGGCCTCTTCGGCTGGCGGATAGCGTGGGTTCGGGATCGCGATCACGCGCATCCCCGCGGCCTTGGCGCTTCGAATGCCGTTTTCGGAGTCCTCGACGGCGGCGCAGCGAGAGGGCGCGACTCCGAGGCGCCGCGCAGCCTCGAGGTAGACGTCGGGGGCTGGCTTCCCGCGCGGAACCTCCTCCGAGGAAACCGTCGCGAGGAAGGAGCGCGCGAGGCCGGAGAGCTCCAAGACGAGATCGATCAGCTCGCGATTCGAGGAAGATGCGAGCCCGAGGGGCCAGCGCCCCGCGAGCCGCTCGACGGCTTCTACTGCTCCCTCTATGAGCGGAAGCTCCTGCCGGTAGATCTCCTCGAGCCGGCGGACGACCTTCGCGGAGATCTCCTCGGGCGGTTCCGGAAGCCCCACGACGCCGTGCATGTAGCGCGACCATTCGAGCGAGCTCATGCCCATCATGTCCCGCGAGGCCCGCTCGGGCCAGGGGCGTCCTTCCTCGGCGGCGAGCTCCTTCCGAGCAGCGTCCCAGACGTGCTCCGAGTCCACGAGCACGCCGTCGAGGTCGAAGACGACGGCCTCGATGTGGCCCACTAAAGGGAGACGTAACGCTGGTCGACGTAGACGAGCGGCGGGGCGGAGCGGCCCCGCTCCGCGGCAAGAACCTCGCCGACGAACAACGTGTGGTCCCCGGTTTCGTGCCCGGCCCGGACTTCGCATTCGAGCCAGCCGAGCGCGTCCTCGATCAGGGGCGCGCCGGCCGCATCGGCCCTGGTGGCGATCCCGTGCCAGTGAGCGAGCGGAGGCACACCACGGGCGAAGTGCTGCGCGATTGCCTCCTGGTCGCCGGTCAGGAGGCTGAGCGCGAAGCCGCCGGCTCTGCGCAGGAGCTCGTGCATCGCCGCCTGGGTGCTGACGCTCACACCGACGAGCGGCGGGTCGAGGGAAAGGGAGACGAGGGAGCCGACGGTCAGGCCGAGGCGATCGCCGTCGGCGTCGACCGTGAGCACGGCGACCCCCGAGGGGAAGCCTCGCAGCAGAAGACGAACGTCCTCGCCGAGTTGCGTCAGCGGCGGCGCTCGACGTCGAGCGCGTCCACGAGCGAGTCGTCCTCGCGGCGGGAAGGCTCGACGAGCGCGTCCTGGAGCTGAGCGGCCAGGTCGCGGAGGCCGTCCAACACGCGCTGGCGGCGCTCCTCCAGGGCCTTGGCTTCTCGCTGGAGGGCCTCGTGGCGGCGGTGGGCGTCCGCCTGGATCTGCTCGGCCATCGCTTGCGCGGCCTCGCGGACCGCGCGCGCCTCCTTCTCGGAGCTGTCGACCAACGCACGCGCCTCTTCCTCGGCCTCGCGGCGGGCCTGCGTCCCGTAGGAGTCCACTGCCTGGCGGATGTCACGTGCGTACTCGTCGGCCTCGTTGCGCACGCGCTCCGCCTCGCGGGAAAGCTCCTCGATTCGAGCCTGGGCATCCGCTTCTGCCCGTCGCATCGTCTCGGAGACTTCGCGCAGGGCATCCGAGCGGATCTGTTCCGCGGCCTGCTCGGCTGCCTCCAGGATGCTCGTCACGCGGGCGCCCACGCCGGCCGACTCGTTCGCGGGCCTGTCATCTGCCTGGCCCGGCTCGAACTCCGACATCGTGTCCTCGGGAATGCCCACCTCTCTCCTTCGGTCGACCGCAGGGGGCAACTTATTGCATTCCGGGGGCCCTCGTGCAACTCGTAGGGCAGAATTGCCCTGTGCCGCATCTTCGGCTGATAGACGAAGACGAGGCCACCGGCGAGCTCAAGAGCGAGTACGACGCCGCGCTCGGGCGCGCTGGGAAGGTCTTCAACATTGTCAAGTCGATGTCGCTCAATCCCAGGGTTCTGGGCGCCTCGATGGGGCTCTACAAGGCGATCATGTTCGGCCCGTCGGAGCTTTCCCGCTCCGAGCGAGAGCTCCTCGCCGTCGTCGTTTCGTGCGCGAACGACTGCCATTACTGAATTCGCTCGCACGCCGACGACCTCCGTGCCGAGGGCGCAGGAGATGAGCTCGCGGAGCACGCCGCCCACGACTACAGGGAGGCGGAGCTCGAGCCGCGGGTCCGCGCGCTCTGCGACTTCGCCGTGCTCCTGACGCACAAGCCCGCGGCCGTAGGCGAGGAGGACGTCACGCGCCTGCGCGGCGAGGGGTGGAGCGACGCCGCGATCCACGATGCGATCCAGGTCGTCTCCTACTTCAACTACATCAACCGGATCGCCGAGGCCGTCGGGGTCGAGGACGAGCCCGACTGGACCTGAACTAGTCGTCCGGCGGCCGCCCTACGCTCCGCCGGAGTGCAGGGAGACGTCTTCCGCCGGAGCGCGGCCGAGCTCGTCGGCGCCTTCGCGCTCACGTTCATAGGGGCCGGCGCGATCATGACCGGCTCCGGCCTGGTCGGCGTGGCGTTCGCGCATGGATTGGTGATCGCCGTCATGGCCTCAGCAGTCGGGCACATCTCCGGCGGGCACTTCAATCCTGCGGTCACGTTCGGGTTCTTGATCACTCGGCGCATGGCTCCTATCCTCGCCGGCGCTTATTGGGTCAGCCAGTTTGCGGGCGCGGCGCTCGCCGCATTGCTGCTCAAGTGGATCTATCCCGCGGCGATCGCGGACCCCGCGAAGCTGGGAGCGCCGCTCTTGAACGACCGCATCTCCCTCGGCGCCGGCTTCGTCATCGAAGCCTTGCTCACCTTCTTCCTCGTCTGGGTCATCTTCGCGACCGCCGCCGATCCGCGCGGGACGTTCAAGTCGGTTGCCGGGCTTGCGATTGGATTCACGATCACGCTCGATGTGCTGATGGCCGGACCCCTGACGGGAGCGGCGATGAATCCTTCACGCGCTTTCGGGCCCGAGCTCGTCGGCTGGGAGTGGGCCAACGCGTGGATCTGGTACCTCGGACCGCTCGTCGGCGGCGGCCTGGGCGCCCTCGCCTACGAGCTTCTCTATCTGCGACCGCTGCGTCCGGTCCCGGTCGGTCCGCCCGAAACGGGCATCGAAGAGCCGCGGCCCGGCGACGTCGCCGCCTAAGGGGGCAGCGCTTCTTCAAGCACTGCCCGCGCTTGCGCCAACGCGCCCGGCGAGATCGTGTGCCCGACCGCGTCCTCGCGGTAGCGAACGGCGAGGCCCGCGGCCGTCAGGCGGTCGCGGGCGTCACGTCCGAAGGAGACGCTGATGACCGGATCCAGGCTGCCGTGTGAGATTGAGACGGGCAGGCCGGCGCGGTCTGCGAGCGCTAGGTCGAATCCCTCGACGCTGGGGATGAAGCCCGAGAACGCCACGACGGCGGCCGGCCGCGGCCGGCCGGCTCCGAGCGCCAGCGCGTAGCTCATCACCGCACCCTGCGAGAAACCGCTCACCGCCGCTTGCGCCCACGGGATCTCACGCTCGGCGAGGATCGAGTCGAGATGGGCGGCCAGCTCCTCGAACGTGGGCAGGAAGGTGCTTGGGTCGGGGAAGCCGACCTGCCGCACGATGTACCAGTGGCGCCCGCCGGGCGGAAGGAAGAGCGGTCCCCGAGGAAGGATGCCGAGGAGACGGCGGTCGGGGTCGAGATGGTCGAGGAGCGGCTCGAGGTCGTCGGCGTCAGCGCCGCGCCCGTGAGTGAGGACGAGCGCTCCGGCCGGGGTGCTTCCCGGCTCGCGAAGGACTGACGTGACCTGCCCTCGCTCCACGAGGAGCGAACGCTACAACGCCGCGGCTCTGCTGCTTCGAATGGCCCTTGGCCTTGCCCTCGTGCTTCGGCTTGCAGTGACCTTTCGCCTTGCCGTGCCCTTTGCCGTTGCTCTTGCGCTCGCAGGGCTGCTCCGGCGCGGCGGGCTCTCCCGCCACAGGGCCGCCCGGGCGCGCGGGCGCGGGCGGCGCCGTCTTGCCGGTCGTTGCTTCGCCGGCTCCACCGCCTGGAGAGGTCGCCGTGAGTGGCCCGCCCGTGGAAGTTCCTGCCGGAGCCGCCGGCGTCTCGTTCGCGTTTGCGCGGCGCGCCGGTCGCTGGGGGTGGAAGCTCGGCGCGGTCACGCGCGCCACCTCGCTCGAGGCCGCGGGCGCCGACGGTAGCGGCGCGGCTTCGTTCGAGGGCGAAAAGAGGACGACCGGAGCGGTCGCGACCAGCGCAAGCGCACCCGTCACGGCCAACAGGCCGATTACGGGTACGACTGCCCGTGTCCAGCGACTCCTCATGACTCCTCTTCCCCTTCGGCACCCGGTTGCCGCTAGTTGAATTCTAGCCGCTCCGTGGAGAATTCATACCGGCGCGCCCTGCTCCTGGAGAATCTGCCGCAGCATCAGCGCGTTCGTCGGCGCTTGAGAGATCCACCCCTTCGGCGCGTCGGGTGCCGGCGAGCGGCCGTTGTTGTTGAACATGACATAAACCTCTTCCGCGGCCTCGGCGAGCTCCTCCAGCGGTTCTGTCCACTCCCTTAGCTCGTCCTCCGAGTACAGATAGTCGAAGCGCTCTGCCGCGCTCTTCCCGCGCACGTTCCACGTCTTCGCGTTCCTTCCATGCAGACGCACGTATCCGGTGGAGCTGGTCAGCGCCACGACGGTGGGGACGAGGTTCTTCGCCTCCGTCTTCGGAGCGTCGACGATCACATGGGTGGCGCCGAGCTCCTCGAGGAAGGGGAGGACTCGTTCGCGGTTCTGCTCGTCCATCCAGCTGCGGTGACGGAACTCGACGAGCATGGGGTCGCCTCGCAGCTGCTCCTTCGCCCACTCCAGGTACTCGAACGAGTATGGCTTGCACACGATGTACGAAGGGAACTGGAGGAGGATTCCCCCGAGCTTGCCGACCGTGCGAAGCGGCTCGAGCGCTGCGTGGAAGCGAGCGAAGACCTCCGCACGAAGCTCGTGGGGCGGCCGGTCGACCCGCCCACGCTCGTCCGCCGGGGCGCCCTCGCGAAGATCGGGCGGGAGCACGTCGGCCTTCACCGGATGGCGCGTCATCATCCCGAAGGCCTTCACGTGCATCACGAACCCGTCGGGGACCCGCTCGGCCCAGTTGGCCACCATGCTTTCCTCCGGGAGCCTGTAGTACGTGGAGTTGGCCTCGACGGTGTCGAAGTGCTGCGCGTAGTAGCGCAGGCGCTCCTCGCCCGACCGCATCCCCGGCGGATACCAGTACTTCACGAGGGAGTCGTCGGCCCAGGAGCAGGTGCCGATGCGGATTCGGGCGGCCATGCGGCTGATGCTAGCCCCCTCCCTGACAGCCAGTGGGTCTGAGCGGTGCGAACCCCGGTGCGCGTTCACACAGCCAGCGCTAGCTGCTCTTGCCGGCTCGGCAGCTCGCGGTGGCCCGAGCTGCCGATGTCGTGCCGGAGGCGTAGGCGCGCGAAGCGCTCGGACACCTCCTGCTGGTAGGCCTTGGGCGCGTATGCACGCCCGCCGTAGAGCTCGACGTAGCGGGGGTAGAGCCAGGGGTAGGTGGTTTTGACCCACGGCATGAAATGCTCGCGGATCGAAGGGCGAACGTGGAGGACGATGGGCACGGCATATTCGACGCCCGCCCCCGAGCAGGCCGCGAGCACTTCGTCGAGGTGCTCCCCGTCGTCCGTCAGGCCGGGAAGTATCGGAGCCACGAGCACGCCCGTGCGAATGCCGGCGTCGGCGAAGCGGCCGAGAATGTCGAGCCGCTTGCGCCCTGGCGGCGTCCCGGGCTCGACAATGCGGCGGACAGACTCGTCGAGCGTGCCCACGCTCATCGAGACCGTGAGCGGGGCGACCTGGTTCAGCTCGCTGAAGAGATCGAGATCGCGCAGGATCAGGGTCGACTTCGTGAGCAGCGAGAGCGAATTCCGGAAGTCGATGAGGGCGCGGAGGATTCCGCGCATGAGCTTGTAGCGGCCCTCGCAGTGCTGGTAGGGATCGGTGGCCGTTCCCATGGCGATGGTCTCTCCCGTCCAGCGCGGGGCCGAGAGTTCCCGCCGCAGAACCTCGGCGACGTTCGTCTTGACGACGATCTTGGTCGAAAAGTCCTCGCCGATCCCGAGATCGAGGTACCGGTGGAACGCACGCGCGAAGCAGTAGTGGCAGCTGTGTGTGCAGCCGCGGTACGGGTTGATCGTCCAACGGAACGGGACTCGGCTCGCATCGGGCACGCGGTTGAGCGCGGTCTTGCACGTGTCCTCGAGGTACTGGACCCTCGCCATTGCGATATAATAGAACATACGTTCGCTGTTTGTCCCGAACGTTTGCGCGAAATAGGAAGAGGTATGGACGCACGGATCGAAGCGCTCCTGACGGAGGGCGAGGAGCACGGCTGTATCGAGTATTCGCATGTCGACGAGGTCGCCAGCGCGCTGGACCTCGAGGACGACGATCTCCAGGGCCTCTACGAGGAAATCGAGCGGCGCGGGATCGAGCTCAAGGACGACTGTGGGCGCCAGGACGCGCCCGCGGCGACCTACGTCAACGGCGATCTCGCTCACGCCACGACGGACGCGCTGCAGCTCTTCCTCAACGAGGCGGGGCGGTATGCGCTCCTGAACGCCGAGGAGGAGGTCGAGCTCGCGAAGCGGGTCGAGCGAGGCGACCGGGAGGCGAAGGAGCTGATGATCAACTCGAATCTCCGCCTGGTCGTGTCGATCGCGAAGCGCTATCAGGGTCACGGCCTCTCGCTCCTCGACCTGATCCAGGAAGGCATCATCGGGCTCATCCGGGCCGTGGAGAAATTCGACTGGCGCCGCGGGTACAAATTCTCCACCTACGCGACCTGGTGGATCCGACAGGCGGTGCAGCGTGGCGTGGCGAACAAGGCGCGGGAGATCCGGATCCCCGTTCACATCGTCGAGCGCGAGCAGAAGATGGCGCGGGCCGAGCGCGAGCTGACGGCAAAGCTCGGTCGTCCGCCCGCCGAGGCGGAAATCGCGAAGGCGGCCAAGCTCCCCCTCAAGCAGGTGCGGGAAGTACGCCAGGCCGCGCGGGCGGTGACCAGCCTCGACCGGCCGGTCGGCGCCGACGAAGGGACGCCCTTCGGGGAGCTCGTTGCCGGCGAGGCGCCGAGCCCCGAGGAGGAGGTCACGGTAAGTCTTGGCCTCGACACGCTCCATGAGGCAGTCGCGCAGCTCCCGGAGCGGGAGCGCGACGTTCTCAAGATGCGGTATGGGCTGAATGGGGACGTCGAGCCGGCCTCGCTGGAGGAGATCGGCCGCCGGCTCGGCCTGACGCGTGAACGGGTGCGGCAGCTCGAGAACACCGCGCTCGAGCGCCTCTCGGTGCAGCGCGAGATCGAAGCGCTGCGCTCGGCCGCGTAAGCCGCGCGGATCCCCCAGGCGGGTGATCCGCCTCGTCGCTCAGCAGGCGATCGGCGGCCCGCCGCAACGAAGGAGAGGCCCCGCGCGGCGCGTCAGCACCGCACGGCCGCTGGTATCAGCGTCACGCTCAACGTCGAAATTCCGGCCGAGTGGACGGAAGAGCAGATCCGGGAACGGATCGCCGCCGTGACGCGGGCCGTCGAGTCCGCCGGCGCTGGTGATTCTTGATGTCACATGGCGCTCGGTCG
>Ga0209874_1000427_pt1 | contig 12350 bp, 15 predicted proteins | sample GWRWN1_20_30_FD_187216 | JGI IMG/M metagenome (GOLD analysis project Ga0209874, IMG submission 187216) | Riverbed sediment microbial communities from areas with no vegetation in Columbia River, Washington, USA - GW-RW N1_20_30 (SPAdes)... | ecosystem: Environmental > Aquatic > Freshwater > River... | reverse complement strand
AACAGCCCCTGGTGGTGCTGAATGTGGGAGCCTGGGCAGCTATTTTGGCCGACACTGCGCTTCACTATTTGCTGACTCGATAAGAGGCTTGCTCTGCTAAAGCAACTCCACTGCAATGGAGTCGGCGAAACGGCGACCCTGCTCGGTCATCCTGACCCGACCTGATCGTTCCTCCAATAGCCCCTGATCCAGCAACCGGTCGAGTACCTGCTCCCAGGTTCTGTCCATCGACTCTTCTACAATCCCAAGGTCAGTCCCTTCGATGAGGCGTAACCCGAACACGATCGTTTCACGTCGGCATTGTTCCGGCGTAAGCCGCTCACATTCCTGGATCGGTAGGTTCCCGAACTCTAGTGTCCGGTGATATGTCAGAAGGTCCTCGACGATTCCGAACCGACATCCATCGAGGTAAGACTGGGCGCTAGGGCCCAACCCCAGATACTCGTCACCCCGCCAGTACAGTTGATTGTGTCGGCAAGCGAAACCGGGCCGGCTGTAGTTCGAGATCTCGTAACGCTCGAATCCTGTCACTGTCAGCAGGCTGACTGCCTCGTCTTCCATTGCGTTGTGGAGGTCGGCGTCTGGTTCATCGCTGCCCCCTTGATGAAGATCACGGTGCAATCTGGTCCCCTCTTCGATCGTGAGTGCGTAGCAAGACACATGGGTAGGCTCTAACCCGAGGGTCTCATCCAGGGTTGCCAGCCAGCTTCTCATAGTTTGGCCTGGCAACCCATAGATCAGATCCAGGTTGATGTTGGTAAATCCAACCAAGCGAGCTGCTGCGACAGCACTGTGTGCGGATGTTCTCAGCGATCTGCGCCCGATTCGGATTAACTCGGATTCGTCCATCGACTGCACGCCGAAGCTGATTCGATTGAAGCCGGCCTGAAAGAGACTGCGCATTCCTCTCTCAGTCACGGTATCTGGATACGCTTCCAGCGTCACCTCAGCATGTTCTTGAAGTCCAAAGGAGTGACGGACCTGTTCCAGGATATAAGAAAGCTGATCGGAACTCAGGGTTGTCGGAGTGCCCCCGCCGAAATAGACGGTGTCGAGTGGGCGTCCTTTGAGACTGTTCAGCTCAACGTGAAGCCGGATCTCACGACCGAGGGATTCTAGGTAGGCCAGGGCTCGATCTTCACGGTGGATCTGGAGATAGAAGGCGCAGAAATGGCAGCGTGTTTTGCAGAAAGGAACGTGGATGTAGAGGCCGAGGCTCATAGAGGGTCTTTTTCCGGTCCGGCCGCTAGTTCAGCGGGGATAGGTCCTTGGTGAAGTCCTTCATCATGGCGATCTCAATTTCATCCTCCGGAGATACGCCGCGGTTGCGGACATGCACGGCCCAGGATGGATGCCGCCGCAGGGCATCAAAGATGACTTTCAAGAGTTCAGGCTTTACTTGAGCTTGCCAGTCTCGAAGCCACGCGAGATTGTCTTGATCGCCATCATAGTCATCCGGGAACGTGGCCTCCAGGCTGAACCGTAAATTAAACCCTTTCTCTTCCTGAATCATGCATTCCTCCGTAGAAAACCGTCACCGGAACATCCACTCTCCCCCGGCTACATTGCCATATGGGCTGCGCATGCTTATAATATCACCCGTGACCTCTGGCAGGGAGTAAAAACGATGCCAATCTTTGAATATGTCTGTCAAGATTGCAACCATCGCTTTGAGATGATTGTGCAGGGGGCGACGGTTCCGGCCTGCCCGTCCTGCAAGGCAACCAAGCTTCAGAAACAGTTCTCCACATTCGGGGTTGGCGCCACGGCGAATTGGGCGACATCGAGTGGACCTGGGCCATGCGGCACCTGCGGTGATCCACGAGGTCCTGGTTCCTGCGCGACCAATTAACGACCGGCTGGAACCTGGACGATGAGCGAAGCGGAGGACCAGCAGCTCCGTCGAGCAATTGACACCCTGTCGCAGTCGGATCCCATCATCAAACTCCTCCAAGAAGTAAAGCTAGGCCGGATGAAGGCGAGCGATGCGGGACTTCGCGCGATCACAGAGGTGTGGCTTGGGACTTATCAAAAGCTGCTCGAAACGACAGTCCTGAGCCGGCAGGCGCTCGCCCGATTGGATCCCTCGCCACGCTTAGAGGTGCTGATCGAAGCCAATGTCCTGACTCCTGATCACCAAGCGGTCTCTTCTCTTCAGGCAAGCTTCGAGAAGGCTCTTGCCCAAGCTGCCTCAGAGTGACGCGATCGGACGAGCGGGGACCAACCGAGACTTTGCTGGGAAGGAAAGCTGGAACTGATTGAGGCACTGCGATCGCCAGATCGCAGGCAATGGAAATCCAGGAGAATTCCGCCGGGTACCCATTGCTCTCCAGAATGCAATGGGTGATGAGTCCGAAAGGGTCGCTCCGGGAGATGCAGGAGCGAATGGCAGCGTATCAACACTAAAACGCATCCTTGGCACAGCGAAACCCGGTCCCACTCGGTCGGCTATCTATCGTGCCCCAGTCGCGGTCGCTGGTCCGGAGACTGAGCGCCGGTTTGAGCCACGACCCGCCACGCATGGCTTTCACCGCTCCCTTAGCCGGACCTGGTGGGTCTGATAGCGAGGCCGACTGATAGTAGTTCGGATCAAACCAATCCTGGACCCACTCGCCGGCATTACCCGCCGTGTCGAGGAGCCCATAGGGACTGGCACCGGCCGGGAAACTCCCCACGGGAAGAGTCAAAACTTCGCCTTTGATTCCCTTTGCTTTTGAAATCCTGGCCCCTTCGCCCTTGACCCAAAAGGCCTCCCACTCTGCGCCGCTGGCAAATTCAACCGTGCGTTCCGCCCAGTAGCTAGCGCTGTTGGCTTTCATCAGATCCCATTCGTTGCCCCAGGGATAACGCCGGCCGTCTGTTCCCCGCGCTGCCTTTTCCCACTCGGCTTCCGTCGGCAGGCGCTTGCCGATCCAACGGCAGTAGGCTGAGGCGTCTTCCCAACTGACATTGACGACCGGATGCAGGTCAATCCCAGCGATAGGGGCGTTCTGTTCCCACAGAGTCACGGCGGGATTGGCGTTACCGGGCGCACGATGTCCGGTTGCCTGGACGAAGCGGTGATAGGCGGCGTTGGTGACTTCGAGGCGATCGATCCAGAATGCGCTGACAAAGACTCGTCTTTGAGGCTGCTCATCGTCGAATCCGTCGCTCCCGGCGGGGCTCCCCATGAGAAATTCGCCGGCCGGCACGATGACCATGGCGTCGGCGACCGCCGCGGTAAGAACATATGGCCTATAGCTGATGGTTAGAAAGAATGAGGTGAAACCAAAGAGAAGCGTGACCAGCCGGAACACTGTTAACGTTTCTTGAGTCCGCAGGCGCGGGCGACCCCGTCTCGATAGCGCAACCACAACTGGAGAGTTTTCTTTAGGCACGCCAGCACCGCCTCTTGCCGCTTTCGCTCTCCCGTGTAGGGCAGGATCATGGCGTAGGCGTCTTGGCGATGTCCGGCCTCCACCAGTTGGTGAGCCCGTATGAGGTCCATGTGGCCCGGGGCAAGCCCGTGGTAGCGTACGAGAGGATGTTGCCGGACGATTTCCTCGATTTCGGCCGCGCTTTTGGGCTTTGAAGGCTCCAGGATTTCCTGCCGGTCATTTTTGCTGCCCTCCACAAAAATCGTGAGAGCTGCGGTACCCACTATCCAGTCCCGATTAGCCGAGACACGGTCCAGCCAGGTTCTATATCTACGGCTGGCCGGCAGCAACTTGATGGCTTGAAAGTCTTTCGCGGCATAGCCAAGGCCCCGCATCATCTCGTGGAACAGTTCCGGATGGGACCGACCCACTGAGAGGCCGCCGGTATCTTCTTCGTAGATATTCCGAGCCAACATGCCTCGGACGTCGGACGGCGGATTCTGCCCGTGAATGCGGGCGAGGAACACCGGAAAGTCTCGCACGTAGACTGCATATTCTTGTTGGAAGTGAATCTTGAGCTGATCCTTCGCGAGTGTGTTACCGCTAAAGGAGGGCCAGGCCCAGTGGTGCTTGCGGTCCATGATGCTGAGCAGTTGCTCACGGAACTGCGTCGTCGAGAGTTTCTTCATGATCGTGCCTTGCTTTCGCATACCCCTGCCGTTAGAATTCTGCGGCGACGTTGTGGTTTGTTGGTATGGATCCGATCACCATTCAAAAATCAGATGATATCCTGAATTTCCTGGCCGACGTCTCACTGCGCGGCAAAGGATTTACGACCGAGTGCCTGCTGGACTATGTCTTGGATGAGGGCTTCACGGAGCCGATTCATCTCAATGCCAGCGGCGAAGACCCTGATGCCTTGTACAAAGGCCAACCGAATGCCTGGGCGATCTATCAAGTCAGGGAGTGGAAACGGGTCTTGACCGTCTCCGGTGGCCCCGGCAAGGAGCGGCGCGTCCAGATCACCGAGACGCCTTGATTCGCCGGCCTTTCCTCCTTGAGGATTCTCCATCAGTCCGCAGTGTACGGGGCAGGCGCGAAAAAATCAACGAAGCGGCCCAAATCGGAATTCGTTCGAGTCAAAAAGCCCTCCTGGCGAGGCGCCGACGTGGAGAGTGTGTCCTTGATGCATGGAGACGGATAATTGGCGGGAAGGATGATTGCTGTGTTTGTGAGTGTCGGCTGTGTGCTTGTCGTGGTGATCGCGTTACGGGCTTGGCCAATGATCAATGTCGTGGAGACCGGTCGGACTCCAGAATATCCGGATATTCAGCCGCGCGTATATCGGGCCAACGCAGACCAGGTGTTTGATGCGGCCCTGCATGCGGTGCACCGGATGCCTCGCTGGTCCCTGGTGTCCAATCAACCGGCGACTAGGGAGATCCGGGCAGAAGCCAGGACCTTGGTTTGGCGTTTTGTGGATGATATCCTAATTCGTGTTAGAGTCCGTACGGATGACGCGGTTGTCGAGGTCCGGTCGGCGTCGAGGGTTGGGCGTGGGGACTTTGGTCAAAACGCCCGCAATATCCGCTCTTTCTTACAAGAGCTCGACCGGCAAGTGGCTGAGGCTTCAACGCATAGGTAGCTTGTCGAGGACACCTGATGGGGATGGTCAAGCTGACTGAGCCAAAAGATATCGGTGAGCTGGCGCTCATCAAGAGTTTATTGGATGGGAACGGCATTGCCTATGTCGTGCATAACGAGCATGTCAGCAGTTTATATCCGGGTGTGCCCCTTCTGATGTGCACGATCGTGGTGGACGAAACGGAGCTGCAGCGGGCAGAGACATTGTTGAGCAGGTTGATGTCGCCAGACAGCGAGGAGACGGCCGGGTTGGCGTAGCGCGAGGCTAAAACGTCCGCTTGGCGCCGGTTGCGGATCCGCCTGGTGGTTGAGAAGGAATTCGCTCGCCTGACCCGCGGTACCAGCCGCCAACGAGATTGCCCTCTTCGAAATAGAGATACCGGTGCTTCACGATCGCCGCGCTTTCCCAGTCTTCGAAAATCCATTCCTCGCGTCGGATCCCGTCCTTGGTGTGACTGACGTTGATCGTGTTGGGCGACCCCCAGGCCTGCAGAACCTGCTCTCGAGTCATCCCGACCATCACCCGCTTGCTCTGGATGTGTTTTTCGAACGTCGGGTCCAGTAGCTGGGGAACGAACCGCCAGGCCAACATCCAGACGAAGAACAGCGCGAAGCAGGCGTAGATTGTGAGGCGAACTGGCCGACGACATAGGAACGGCTTTGGCTCGAGGCGGGATAACTCCGTAGGAGACGCTGTGGGACTGTGCAGAGGGGCCACTGGAGTCATAAACTTGTGTACGGAGTCTAAACAATCGTTGAAGGGGTAGTCAAGAAAGCCGAGGACCATGTTTATCGAAGTTGATAGTAACCCCAATTGCGAAAGCTCGCTATTCGCGCGATTCAAAGAGGCCGGGCCGGCCAGGAAGGTCGTACAGGTCAGAAGCTTCGAGCGACGCGCCGAAGGGGAATGGTGCTGGGTGACGGGGTGGAGCGACGACTCAGTGCAACCCTGCTGTCCTGCCTATGGGCAAATGGTCGAGGACTCCGGTGCCGGACTCACGAATCTGATATTCGGCGGGATCTGGGGTGTTCGATTGAAGCCCGTGTCGCTGCTAGAAGACTGGAGTCTTGAAAGCACGAACCAATGGGGCGAGCCGTATCTGTCGCTGGCGGACTCGAGAGACATCAAATACGCAGATGAGGAACAACGTTAATCGTCAGACGTAAAGCCGACTTCGTGTGACCTCGCTTCCCGTTAACGATTAACGTTTAACGTCTTGGTCAATCGGCGTACTTCGGAACGGGGATCTTCTTGGTCGGTGGCGGCGCGGGCGCTGGTTGCTGAGCGAATTCCTTGGAAAAGGGGTTCAGGATCGGTTCGTGCGTCAGCCGCTGACGTTCTTTGACCATTTGGATGCTCTGTGCGCTGACTTCCATCCGGTCTATTCGAGACTGGAGGGTCAGGAACTCCGGAAGCCCTTGGAGCGCGAACATCTGATAGGCCAACGACCAATCGAGCCGCTCTTTGCCCTGCTCTCGCACAATGAAGCGAGCCTCGGGGCTAGGAGGTCCTTTGAACAGGAGCACCCAGATGTTGGAGCGAAACGAAGGTGCGGTGGGGTCGTCTGGCGGCCGGAATTCAGGAACCAGGGCTGGTATCCGTTCGATCGGGATGGATGGCGAAAACTCGATGTCCACCAGCTTCACGTACAGAGCGGGAGCGTCTGAGTTGTCCTTCAGATCCGGAACATAGCTGAACGAGTAGCGTACCTCAATTCCCTCGCGCGTGTACTTATAGACATCCTCGCCATTTTGCGGCGAAATAAGTTTTTTGTAATAATTCTCCCAGTCGCTGAACGAGTAGTAGTTGAACACGCGCAGCGCGGCTTTTCGGTCCCGGACCGCGTGCGGCGGGCCGAGCTTCCCGCGCAGTTCCGATTGCGTGAGACCCAGGTAGCCGTCTTCAAAGTAGGGACCAGCGAGAGCGACGTTTAGAAGCAGAAAGGGGAGGAGTGCGGAGGACAGGAGTGTGAGCCGCGCGACACTCAACACTGCAGCGAGCATGCGTGGGATCAAAGCCATCCCTGACAAGTGAGCGCATACTAACGGTGAGCCTGCTTAAAGTCAATACAAGGGGCGCGTTCGACTTGCTTGGTTTGGGGTGATCCAGTATTATGACCAAACCAGTAGTTTCCACGAAATACCAAAGGGATCGGAGCAGGACGGGTCTTGCATTTGCGTTAGCCATCTAACAGCTTCGTAGTAGGAGCGGAGAGCCTCGGAACGTGACTGAATTAGAAAACCTATTGCAACGCCGCATCGTCATCCTCGATGGCGCGATGGGCACCATGATTCAGTCGTACCAGCTCGATGAATCAGGGTACCGCGGGCGACAGCTTGCCTCCCATCCTTATGACCTCAAGGGGTGTAATGACCTGCTCTGCCTCACCCAGCCGGAAATCGTCGAGACGATTCATCGTCAGTATCTGGAGGCTGGGGCAGACATTATCGAAACCAACACGTTCAATGCCACCTCGATCTCGATGGCGGATTATCATCTGGAGCATTTGGTCTATGACCTGAATCTGGCCGGAGCCAGGGTGGCGCGCAAAGCTGTTGAGGCGGTGAAGGCGAAGCACCAAGACCGTCCGGGATTCGTGGCTGGGGCCATTGGGCCAACCAATCGCACGGCGTCGATGTCGCCGGATGTCAACAATCCCGCGTTTCGATCAGTCACGTTTGATCAACTGGTCGCCGCCTACACCGAACAAGTGCGTGGATTGATGGATGGCGGGGTCGATCTGCTCTTGGCAGAAACGGTCTTTGACACCCTGAACCTAAAGGCAGCACTCTTCGCGATCGATCAGTATTTCGACAAGCAGGGGCGCCGTGTGCCTGTGATGGTCTCGGTGACCATTACGGATCGAAGCGGGCGGACACTCTCTGGGCAGACCGTGGAAGCGTTTTGGAACTCCATTTCGCACATGCCCCTGCTGAGTGTGGGGATCAACTGCGCCCTGGGCGCCAAGCAGATGCGTTCATACATCGAGGAGCTTTCGCAGATCGCTCCGGTGCCAATCAGTTGTTATCCTAACGCCGGATTGCCGAATGCCTTCGGCGGTTTTGACGAAACACCGGACATCATGGCGACTGATCTTGGGGAGTTTGCCTCCAACGGCTGGCTCAATATCGTTGGTGGCTGTTGCGGGACCACGCAGGCCCATATCAAGGCCATTGCGGATGCGGTGCATGGATTGCTTCCGCGCCGACTCGCCACTCCAGAGCCCTATACCCGCCTGAGCGGTCTGGAGCCGTTGACGATTCGCCCCGAGACCAATTTCGTCAACATCGGGGAACGCACCAATGTGACCGGTTCACCCGCGTTCGCCAAGCTGATCCTGAACGGCGATTATGAGGCAGCCCTATACGTCGCGCGTCAACAGGTTCAAGGGGGCGCCCAGATCATTGATGTGAACATGGACGAGGGCATGCTTGATTCGCGCGAGGCGATGACGACCTTTCTAAAGCTGATCGCTTCCGAGCCGGACATCGCCCGTGTGCCGACCATGATTGATAGCTCCAAGTGGTCAGTGATCGAAGCGGGGCTGCAATGCGTGCAAGGCAAACCGGTCGTCAATTCCATCAGTCTGAAGGAAGGGGAGGAGGCCTTCAGGCAGTGTGCTAGGCTGATCAAACGCTACGGGGCTGCGGTGGTGGTCATGGCCTTTGATGAAAAGGGCCAGGCTGATACCTTCGATCGCAAGATCGAGATATGCACCCGCGCGTGTCGGATCTTGACCGAGAACATCGGTCTTCCACCGCAAGACATCATTTTCGATCCGAATATCCTGACGGTCGCCACCGGAATTGAGGAGCACAACAACTACGCGGTCAATTTCATTGAGGCGACTCGGTGGATCAAAGCCAACCTGCCGTACTGCAAGGTCAGCGGGGGAATCAGCAACATTTCGTTCTCATTCCGCGGCAATAACGTCGTGCGCGAGGCGATGCACACGGCCTTTCTGTATCATGCCATCAAAGCCGGTCTGGACATGGGGATCGTCAACGCCGGGCAGTTGGGGGTGTACGAGGCGATTCCGAAAGACCTCCTCGAGCTGGTAGAGGACGTGTTGCTGAACAGACGGCCTGACGCGACCGAACGGCTTGTCGTTTTTGCCGAGACGGTCAAACAGAAGGACAAGGTCGCCGCTCAGGAGCACGCTTGGCGACGAGGCACCGTCGAGGAGCGGCTCTCCCACGCCTTGGTCAAAGGCATTGTCGAGCACATCGAAGAAGATGTGGAAGAGGCCCGACAGCAATACAGCAAACCGCTTCAGGTCATCGAGGGGCCGCTGATGGGGGGCATGAACGTGGTCGGGGATCTCTTTGGCGCTGGGAAAATGTTTTTGCCGCAAGTGGTCAAAAGCGCTCGCGTCATGAAGAAGGCGGTGGCTTACCTCTTGCCATTCATGGAGGCCGACAAGGAGGTGTCGGGAGGTAGGAAGGCTCAGGGGAAGGTTCTCCTGGCCACGGTCAAAGGCGATGTGCACGACATCGGTAAAAACATCGTCGGGGTTGTCCTCGGTTGCAACAATTACGAGGTCATTGATCTCGGCGTCATGGTCCACTGTGACACAATCTTGAAGACTGCCCGGGAACGACAAGTGGATCTAGTGGGGCTCAGCGGTCTGATTACTCCGTCACTGGATGAAATGGCGCACGTGGCCCGCGAGATGACTCGAGACAGATTCCAGATTCCGCTGCTGATCGGAGGTGCCACGACCAGCAAGGCCCATACGGCCGTGAAGATCGCTCCGGCCTACGACCAGCCGGTTGTCCACGTGCTTGATGCGTCTCGGGCGGTTGGGGTGGTGGGCAGTCTCATGAATCCTGCTCAAAAGACGGCTTTTGCCGAGGGCAATCGGCTCGATCAGGAACGGGTACGCCAGGCCCACCAGGATCGCGGCCCGAAACCGCTGCTGACCTTGGCGCAGGCGCGCGGGCGAAAGACGCCCATTGATTGGCGAACCACGGAGATCCCGACACCGTCGTTCGTCGGTACCAGAGTGTTGGATGGGTTCCCACTCGATGGGATCGCGCCTTTTATTGATTGGTCACCGTTCTTCCATACTTGGGAGTTACGTGGGCGATACCCTCGCATTCTGGATGACCCCAGGGCCAAGGAACTGTTCGACGACGCCCAGCACTTACTGAACGAGATCGTCGCGCACAAACTGCTGACCGCGAGGGCGGTTTACGGATTTTTCCAGGCCAATAGCGTCGGCGACGATATTGAAGTCTACACGGATGACTTGCGGTCGGCAGTGCTCGCGACTTTTCATACGCTTCGTCAGCAAATGCCGAAACCTGATGGACAGTTCAACCAGGCGCTCGCCGACTTTATCGCCCCCAAGTCAACCGGACTGCCTGATTATCTCGGCGCCTTTGCCGTGACGACCGGCATCGGCCTCGAGGCCCTGTGCGCCAGATTTGAAAAGGAGCATGATGACTACAACTCGATCATGGCCAAGGCCCTGGCGGATCGGCTCGCCGAAGGGTTTGCGGAACTCTTGCACAAGCGGGCTCGGGGCGACTGGGGATATGGGGCAGGGGAACAGCTCGACTACGACGATCTAATCCGGGAGCGGTATCGTGGCATTCGCCCAGCGCCTGGGTATCCGGCCTGCCCGGACCATAGTGAAAAACGAGCGTTGTTTGATCTGTTGCAGGTCGAGAAACATGTGGGGATCCACCTCACCGAGACGTTTGCCATGTACCCGGCAAGCTCAGTCAGTGGGCTCTATTTTGCTCATCCAGCCGCGACATACTTTGCGGTCGGTAAGATCGGCCGCGATCAGGTCGTTGATTATCATTTGCGCAAGCAGATGGAGCTGCAGACCGTGGAGCGGTGGCTGGGTCCGAATCTCAATTACACCCCCTCAGTAGATCAGCAAGGCTGAGAGCGAGGTTACGGGTGAGCCAATGCTTCTCTTAACCTTGGTCGAAGCCTCAATCTTCAGAGGCTAACGGCAAGCTGCTCTACCTGTCTCATCCGAACCACCGCGACTTCGAGCGCCTCCTTAATCCACCGGTAACGCTCCTCAGCCCAAGCATTGAACGCGATTCCATCGGCGAACACGAGGTTCCAGGCCTGTGCGGCATCCAGCAACAGTAACTGATGCGGCCGGTTGTCGCCGGGGAAATAAACCACCAACACTGCCGAGTTCCCGGTGAGGCTGATATCGGTGAAGATGTGGATCATCGAGGGAGCGGGCAGATCAACCGCCCGCCCTGCTGCCTCCACAATCGGGCTATACACCCGCTGGAGCAACTGCGAAGTGGCTTCGTACGGGGCTTTGGTCTCGTGCAGTCGGAGGTTCGGTGCCTCCCCGAACAGATTGTCCGTCAGATAAGCAGTTGCTTCCCACGTGGGCATGGCGCCGGATGCGACGAGCGATTCGCAGAGGTATCCAATCCAGTTACGAGCTGTGATAGGCGTTGCCATGGCACATTCCTCCCTTTTTTGGCTAGTGAGAACGAATGAACGCTGGATCAGTGACAGACCGGATTCAGTACCTGGCAGGAAAACCCTGAGGACTCACCGGCATGACTGCGTGTCAGTATAACGGCGGGCAGTCAGGTTGTCAATCAATCACGAGGAGAACTATTCGGCTTGATCAGGAGAAACTGTCGGTATACTGATCCCGAATCATCAGCACGTCGTCCATTGAATCGAAGAAGACATCGAGGAGAGCCGGGTCAAAGTGGGTGCCTCGGTGCTCACGCATGATGTCCACAGCATGGTCCAATGAGAAGGCCGGCTTATACACCCGCTTGCTCGTCAGGGCGTCGAAGGCGTCAGCAATGGCCGCGATCCGTCCCTCCAGCGGAATGGCTTCGCCTACGAGGCCCCGGGGATAGCCGCTGCCGTCGAATCGCTCATGGTGAGTCCAGGCAATGATGGCGGCTGTTTTGAGCAATTCCGCCTCAGAGCCGTTGAGGATGTGGTACCCGATCTCGGCGTGCTGGCAAATCACCTTGAATTCATCCGGTGTGAAGCTGCCTGGCTTGAGCAGCACGTGGTCCGGGGTCCCGATTTTGCCGATGTCGTGCATCGGGCTGGCGGTGCGGATCAGCTCGCAGTGCTCCGGGTCTAACCCATACCGCCGAGCGAGCAGGCCGCAGTAATGGCTCATCCGCTGGATATGCCTGGCTGTTGAGTTGTCCCGGAACTCAGCCGCAATGGCAAGCCGTTGGATGGTTTCCTCACGGGACAGCCGGAGCTCCTTTTCCGTCCGCTCCAACCATTCGAACGCCTGTTGCAGGGCCGCCGTGCGCGTGCGGATCGTCTGCTCGAGATTCTCCCGGTAGGCCCGGTTCTCAATCTCGAGCCGACGGCGGCGCAGCGCA
>Ga0209874_1000426_pt1 | contig 12355 bp, 10 predicted proteins | sample GWRWN1_20_30_FD_187216 | JGI IMG/M metagenome (GOLD analysis project Ga0209874, IMG submission 187216) | Riverbed sediment microbial communities from areas with no vegetation in Columbia River, Washington, USA - GW-RW N1_20_30 (SPAdes)... | ecosystem: Environmental > Aquatic > Freshwater > River... | reverse complement strand
AAGGTCGCACGCGACACCCTCCCAGTGCAGGTTGGTGGCGGACCACCCAGCCACGCAGTGAAGTCTGCCGTGAGCTCTCGGCGGGGAAACAAGGACTCGGCCACGGCGCCGCTGATCCAGGATCGACGGGGACAGCGAGGGGTCGGCGGAGATGCGTACCGAAGCGCGGGAACCCATCGATCGGGTGTTGGCCGGGGGGAAGCATCACGTCGGGCCCCTAGCCACGATGCCGAGCGAGTCTCCGCCCGTCGCAGAAAGCACGTGCTGCCCATCCGAGCCTCATTCCTAGACCTCGATCCATACGGTAGCGTATAGAGGGAGGTTAAGGCAGCAACTGCGGCAGTGTCAACTCCCCGCGGGACACGATAGAGATAGGCGATGGCCCTCACCCGCACGCCTCGCACCAGCTGGATCGAAGAGGGGCTACGGGCCCTTGGCGCAGGCGGCCCGGACGCCGTCCGAATCGAGACGCTGGCGGAGGCGCTCGGCGTCACCAAGGGCGGCTTCTACTGGCACTTCGACGACCGGCGCGCGCTGCTCGAGGAGATACTCGACATGTGGGAGCGGGTGAGCGTCGATGAGGTAATCGAGCGCGTCGAGAGCGAAGGTGGAGACGCCAGGGCCAAGCTGCGGCGACTGTCCGCGCTCGCCGCCTCCAGCGACGAGCCGCTGAGGATTGACCTCGCAGTCCGCGACTGGGCCCGACGCGAGCAGACGGTCGCCGACCGCCTCCGACGCGTCGACAACCGGCGCATGGATTACATGCGCTCGCTGTTCGGTGCCTTCTGCCCCGACGAGGACGACGTCGAGGCCCGCTGCATGGTCTTCTACTCGCTGTGGATCGGCAGCCACTTCATCGCCGCCGATCACGGCGCGCGCAGCCGCGCGGACGTGCTGAAGCTGGCCCTGAGGCGGCTCGACGCCTAGTAGCCCACCACGAGCGGCGTGCGCCCATACCCGCGCCCTCAGAAGAGCAGGACCCACGCCGCATCTCTCCCGGCTCCTCCTCGCCGAACATGAAGTCCTCCCCGCGGTTGACAGTCGCCGTTCTTGACTGCGCCCAGTGTTCGCGCTCCATCGACGTCGATCGTCGCCAAACATTGAAACCTTCGTCCCGCGGGCGAGCACCGACGTCACACTCTGACCCCGGCCGCGAAACGTTGAAACGTAGTCCGACGCTGCAAGGGCGACGAAATCGCGGTCCAACCCCATCCCCGCGAAACGTCGAAACGTAGTCCGACAGCGGCCGGGCGCCGACGTCGCAGTCCGATCGGCTTACCCTATCCCCGCGAAACGTTGAAACGTTGTCCGCACACGGACAGAGCAACAACATCCGGCCCATCCCCCCTCGCCGCGAAACGTCGAAACGTCGTCCGACAGCGGCACGGCCCCGGGAGTCCTTGTCGCACTTCCGCCAAAGTGCGACAGCGATCGGGAGCGATCAGGCACCTGCCCTGATCAGAACCAGCACCGTGAGCTGGCTACTCGCTCTACGGGTCGAGTTTTGGGATGAGTGTCTGGCGTTGCCTGCGGCGCCTCCAGATCGAGGCGCCGGCTACCGTGGCGAGTGCAGCGCCGCCCACTGCCAACAGCAGAAGCGGCGAGAACTGCCGAGTCCCCCCGAGCGCTGCATCAGCGCCTGCAGCGCGGGCGACGCGCAAGGTCCGCAGGTTGATCAGGAGCATCGGAGTGGCGCCGTGCCGGATCATCAGGTGCTTGCCGCCCCCATCGATGGCAAGGCGCAGCCGCCGCAAGTCGGTTCCGGAGGCAATCGGGTCGAGATCGATGCAATGCGCTGACCGGGCGACGGTGTCGAGGGCGTGCACGAAAGGCGTGGCACCCGCGCCGTCGTAGAGCGTGTACGCCCAGCGGCCGTCGGCGCTCATCGTCCGACTCAACGGATTGCCACGCATCTTCTCGCCCGGCTCGTCCGGGTCGATGATCGGCTTCGCCAAAAGGCGTCCGCGCCGCACGTCGTAGGCTTGGACGAGGTACCTTGTCGGGTCGTTCGGCGAGACGTAGTGGATGAAGTAGAGCCACGACCCGTCCGGCGACACTGCGTCAAAGCTGAAGTCGCCTTGGAGCTTCACAACCCGCAGCGACTTGAGGCCGTCGGTGCTGAGGACGAGCAGCTTCGTGTCGGCGCGGGGAAACGATGTCCGCGGCTCGATCAGGGCGAGCGTCGTGCCGTCAGCGGACAGACCACCCGCGGAACCGTCGTAGGCAACGGCAGGGATCGTGAACGTGCCCGGCAGCGATCTCCAGGCGAGCACTTGCCCCCCGTGCTGGGCGACTCGCACAACGATTGTCTTGCTCCCGGCGGGAATCGTGACGTAGCGACCGCCGTCACTCGACACGACGCCGGTGCTGCCGACGTCGATGCCAAGAACCGGCAATCCATCCGCGCGCGCCGCAGCCGGGGCGACCGCCGCGAGGAGCGCAGCCAGCAGGACAGATACCGAGAGGATGCTGCGTCTCATCGCGGTGACCTCCATCGCCAGTAGTGACCTTGGTACGTACTACGCCTCTCGCAGCTGACGAGGTCCCTGGCGTGTGGAGCTGACTATCTCTGAAGGGGCGGCGAAGCCGCCCCTTCAGAAGCCTCAGAGAGCCGGCTGCGCGACCGTTGCGCTCGCAACGGCCCTTCTCACGACGAGTAGAACCGAAGCGAGGATGATCCAGGCCCACCAGATGAAGAATGGAAAGAAGAAAACCGCGAACAGCTGGGCTACTCCGGCGACAATGCCGAACTGAGCGTGCCACCGCGGCATCCTTCGGAGTTGATCGTCGCCAAACGCCGAAAACGTTGGTCCCCCGCGGCAGGCAACGACGTCGCGGTCTGACCCCGTCGCCGCGAAACGTTGAAACGTAGTCCGCCAGGAGTAGGGCAACGACATCCGGCCCGCGACCCCATCGCCCCGAAACGTTGAAACGTAGTCCGACCCCGGGCACGATTGTCGCGCTTCCGCCAAAACGCGACAGCTACGCAGTTCGACAGGAGGAGAGTGCGAGGAACCCCGAGCGCGATTCCGGGGCGGCCTAGCCGCGAAGAACAAGGACGAAGGCAATCGCGACCAGGGCCAGCAGAAGCACGACCCCGCTGATCGCAAGTTCGAACCAGTGGGCATCGCTCCATCGCCGCAATGTCCGCCACGAAGACACCTTCTGCGAGGCTAGCGGAGCGTTGCTTCGACAGCTTCAGCCGCGCCTTCGGCACCTGCTTCACCGGCGGCTCGAGCTCTGGCCGATACGAGAGGCGATAGCGATTGTCGCATCGCCAGCGCTCGAGCTCGGCCTCTGTCATCGACAGTCGATCGGTCATCTCAACGATCTCGAACGCGTAGGCGTGGCCGCGAACGACGAGCGCGATCCTGGCGCGGTGGTTGTACGGACTTCTCGATCGGCTGGATCTCGTAGCCGCGCCGCTCGGCCTCGGCGACGAGCGCGTGTCCGATCAGCAAGCCGCGACGCAGCTGCTCGCGCGAGACGTGGAGGTAGAGCGCGCCGCCCTCGAAATCATCGTCGCGTTTCGTACTTTGTCGTGCTTCGAAGAAAGGGGGCGACGGTGAGTCCGTGCGTGGAGGCGAGTATCGCCTCTATGCCGCCGCGGCGCAGGGGAATCGGGTTCAATCGGCGTCAAGCGATGGCGATCGAGCGGTCAAAGCGTCCCATAGCCGTGGCGCGGATAGCGGCGACCGCACGGCGGCTTCTCGATGCATCGACGCTCTGCGCGATCGCAACGGTCACCGCCGACGGCAGCGCCCACATCAACAGCGCCTACTTCGCCTGGAGCCGCGACTTCCACATTGTCTGGCTGTCCGAGCCGCGCGCCCGACACTCGCGCAATCTCCGCGTCAACAGCTCGGTCGCGAGCGCCGTCTACGACTCGACCCAGACCTGGGGCAAGCCCGACCGGGGGATCCAGCTCTTCGGCTCGGCGCGTGAGGTCCGAGGCGAGAACGACAACCAGGCGGAGACGCTCTACACGGAGCGCTTTCCCGACTTCACCGAGACCGATCTCAGTGCCTACGGCTTCTACGTCTGCAGACCGCGTCGCCTCAAGCTCTTTGACGAGCGCGCATTTGGTGCCGGCACCTTCGTGACCGCGCGCCTCACTCGCGACCGGCGGCTCGCATGGCAGCGGCCCGAGATCTACCGTTCCGCCATGTAACGCACCAGAGCAAGGAGGGCCGGCGTGCGCGTGCGAGCTTGGGCATTCTGTGCGGATGGCTTCGAGTCGGGCAAGCGCGGGTGGTTCGCGCGCGACTACCCATGCGCAACGGCTGCGAAGCCGGGATGGCTACTTCGCGCCGGAGAGCGTGATCAGGAGACTCGGCAACACGCCGCTTGTCCCGTTTTTGGGTGGGGGGCCGGCGGTGCTCCTGCAGGTCGCCCATCCGCTCGTGGCCGCCGGCGTGATCGATCACTCGGAGGTTGGACGTGATCTCTGGCGGCGCCTCGTTCAGACGCTGCGCGCGCTCTACCTGATCGCCTACGGGACGAAGGAGGAGGCCGAGCGGGCGGCCGAAGTGGTGCAGGCGGTGCACGCCCGGGTGCACGGCGTCACGCGGACGCAGCTCGGTCGCTTCCCGCCGGGAACGCGGTACTCCGCCAGCGATCCCGAGCTGATGCTTTGGGTGCACGCGACGCTCGTTCAGGCGTCCCTGGCGGCCTACGAGCGGTTCGTCGAGCCGCTGTCGCGCGACGATCAGGAGCGCTACTACCAGGAGATGGCGCTGGTCGCCCGTCTGTTCGGGACACCCGCTTCGGTGATCCCCCGCTCGCTCGCCGATTTTCGCGAGTACTTCGCCGCCCAGATCAACGGGGAGACGATCGCGGTCACCGCGCCGGCGAAGGAGGTGGCGGCGGTGATTCTGGAGGCGCGCCTACCCGCGCCCTTGCGCGTGTTTGTGCCCGCGCACCGACTATCGACCGCCGCCCTGCTGCCGCCGCGGCTCCGCGACGACTACGGACTGGGCTGGAGCAGCTTCCACGAACTCGCACTACAACTCGCCGCACGCTCGATGAGGATCACAGCAACACCGGTCCTGGCCGTCGCCTCACGACTGGCACCCACCACCGGACGGCTCGCAGCCTGAGCATCCTCGAGGCGAACACGTAACGCTGTACGTGTGGCGTCGGATCCCGCACAGACCCTTAAAGGGCCACCGCGACGCCTTCGGTCTGAAGCGCGTCGCTCACGCGCCCGGCGCGAACGTGACCTCACCTTTCGGCTCATCTGGGCGAGGACACGCTCCGCTGTCGCTTTTTGGCGGAAAGGCGACAACGACTTCGGGGCGGTCGCCTGTCGGCCGACGTTTCGATGTTTCGCGGTAGCGATGGGGTTGGACCGCGATTTCGTTGCCCTGCCCGCGTCGGACTACGTTTCAACGTTTCGCGGCCATGGGGTCGAGCCCGATGTCGTTGCTCTGGCGGACCACGTGTTCTCATCCGCCGACCTTCATCAGCGAGTCCAGTCGGCGAACGCGAGTTCACCCGGGGCGCTGACGGGAATCGTGGTCGCGCCTGAGCCGTCGCGGCGAACGACGAAGAGTCGGCTGGCGGTGAAGAGGACGTAGGCGCCATCCGGCGACCATGCCGGTCGGTCGCCGAACTGCCTCGTCAAGCGGCGCCGGTGCGAACGATCGGCATTGACGACCCAGACGTGGTCGAAGCCAGGGGCCGCTCCGCGGTCGGAGCCAAAGGCGATCCTCCCCGTCCGGCGACCAGGCGGCGCCCTGCTCGTTCGTGCGCCAGGCGACGAGGGGCTTCGCCCGCGATCCATCGGCGTTCACCACCCAGATGTCCCAGCCGGTGGGCCCGAACGTGTTCCGGTCGAATGCGATCTTCCTCCCGTCGGGCGACCAGGCGGGGTACTCGCCGCCTGCTCGGCTCACCCGCTTCTGACCGGAGCCGTCAGCGTTCATCACCCAAATGCTGGGCATTGGGCGGCCGCGCACGGAGGCGAAGGCGATCCTCCTACCGTCCGGCGACCAGGCCGGCGAGTGATCCTGGCCGGGTCGCCCGGTCAAGTTCCGTTTCTGCGAGCCGTCCGCGTCCATCACGTAGATTTCGGCGCTCGCGTCGCCGCCTCCGGTCTCGTGCCGGTATGCGATCCGCCGTCCGTCGGGTGACCAGGAGGGATCGAGGTCCGCCCCCGTATCGTCGGTGAGCCGTAGGAGACCAGACCCATCGGCGTTGACGACATAGATGTCCTCGTGTGGATGAGAACCTGCCGAGAAGGCGATACGCCCGGTCGGGGCGCTGCGCGCGTCGACAACCAGCTGGGCGAACGCCGCCAGCCCTGTGCCTCCGAGACCAGTGTCGTCGCGTGACCGGCCCTGTCCCGAGGCTCCCGCGGCCACCGCCAGGACGGAGGCGCCAACGGCGAGAACAAAAAGACGAGGAAAGGTCCGCGGCATCAGGCTTCTCCTGCTCCTGCGTCCTTACACCGAAGGCCAGGCCACGGTTCCTCCCCGGGGGATGGCTGCTGGTCCGGAAATCCTGTGCCCGCCGACTCGGTGCGAGCCCGCGAAATCAGCAGCCGCAAACAGCAAAAGCCAAGGTACGCGAAGGAGAGGAGCATCAATCGACACTCCAGGCCCAGCGAAGCCCTCCGGCTGGCGATCCCTGCGCCCTTCAGCGGTCGCTGTTATTCGCGCGCGCCTAAACCATCAGCCCTTCCAAAGAACAGGAGGCCCCGGCCCGCGGGATCTGACCGCAGGCCGGGGCAAGTGTTGGGTCAACCTCCTGGCTTGCGCGGGCTCCAGAGCGGGATTGGTGCGGTCGCCTCGTACGCCATTCCGTTCGGATAGGAGATGAGCTCAAGGTAGTGCCCGAGCGGCGGCAGGTAGTAGTTGATCGACTGGCCTGCGGCAGGGCCGCCGGTCACCGGGAACGGTCCGACAAACGGTCGTGCGCCTCGTCCCGTCATCGCCGCTGTCGCGGCGTCGATGTCGTTCACGTAGACGGCGAAGTGGTTCCCCGCCCAGTCGGAATTGAGGGGCGTTCGTTTGTCCTGGTCGGGCGAGGAGTACTGGAAGAGCTCGATGTTCGCCCCGTTCGCGCCGCAGCGCAGCTCGCTGATGTGCTGGATGATCGCTCGCGGGTGCACGTCGACGAGCTGTGTCATCAGGTCGCCGACGGGATCGAAGAACGGCCCGAAGTTGAGCGGTGCGCTGCAACCGAGCGTGCTCTCCAGCCAGGCACGAGCGTTGTCGATGTCGGGGACGGTCATGCCGAAGTGGTCGACCCCGAGCAGACCGGGGAGGCCAATCGACCACGGCGTGGCCCCGACGTCGGCGGGATTCCAGAGCCTCGTCGTCGCCGTCGCTTCGTAGGCCATCCCGTTCGGATACGAGATCAGCTCGATGTAGAGGCCGAAGAAGGTCTTGAAGTAGTTAATCGTCTGGCCTGCGGCCGGCCCGCCGGTGACGGGGAACGGCCCGAGAAACTTCTGCACCCCCGGCTGATGTTCCAGGTATGCAACGGCCTGGCCGATGTCGGTCACGTAGAGAGCCACGTGGTGGCCGGCGAAGTCCGAGTTCTTCGCCCACGTCTGGTCCTGGCGTGGCGCGGTGTACTGGAAGAGCTCGATGCTCGAGCCGGTGCCGCATCGGAGCTCGACAATCTGGTCGATCGCCGCCCGCGGGTGCACACCGACCAGGCGTGTCATCAGGCTGCCGTTCGGATCGAAAAACGGGCCGAACTGGAGCGGCGCCACGCAACCGAGGACATTCACGAACCAGTCGCGAGCCTGAGCGACATTGGGCACAGTGACGCCAAAGTGGTCGACCCCGAGCACACCCGGAATCGGTGAATGGCTCGCGGCGATGCTACGCGCGTGCGTTCGATCGCCGACTGCTCCCGTCGCTCCCGGCGCGACAGCCGACCCCGAGCAAATCATGAGAGCGACAGCGCCGCAGACCGCTGCCCGGCTCGCGGAACGATTCCCCATCGATCCTCCCCTCGTAGTCGCAGCCGAAGCTAACGCGCTCAACGGTTTGAAGCAAGAGCCCGGCGGCAGTTTAAGCGGGAGAAGGCCGCCTGCTCGAAGAGGTCTCTCCGCAGTTCGTGCGTCTGCTGCGAAGGTCGCGAAGGGAAAGAAGCTCCCCCTGGCCGCGTTCGTGCATGCCTTCGCCGTTACCGAAAACGTGCTGTCGGGGAGGCCTGCAGCACCGGTACCAGCGCGCTTCCGCGGGCCAGTGTTCGGGAGTGTCCCCTGACCGTTGTAGCCATCCGATGGGCCAGAACGCAGTCAGCATCGCGAAGTAGAAGCGCACATTCGAACTGTAAGACCGTCCGGATCTTTGCCGCAGCCTTGAGCGCGTGTGGATCAGGCAGCGGCGAGCGGCGCGACGAGGCGCCATCGACCGCAAGGCTCTCGCCTGCGGCGATGAGCAGGATCGAACGCTGCGTCGACCGGTTGCTGCAGCGTGCGACTACGCGCGACGTGGGCGAGGAAGAGGCTCGCCGCTACGTCCGGAAGACCGTAGGGTGCAGAAATTCTGTCGTGGTCATTCTTGGCGTCACGCGGCGAGTTCGTACTCGTGGATCAAGCCGCCGAGGAGATCGCGCCGGCAGACTGCGACGTTGGGACTGGCTCGCGCTGGAGCGAGCGGCCGGCTGGCGTGAGGCGGGTGCAGGGCGAGCGAGCGGTGCGGCCGATGCCCGTTGTAATGCTCGCGGTAGACGCGGAGCAGATGGTCGAGGTGGCGGCCGCTCAGGATTAGGCAGCGGTCGAGACAGTCGCTGCGGAGCGTCCGTACCCAGCGCTCGGCGCAGGCGTTCGCGTTCGGCGCCTGCACCGGCGTCTTGATGACGTCGATCGCTTCGCTGCGGAAGACCTCGTCGAAACTGCGGCTGAACTTGCGGTCGCGATCGTGGATCAGGAGGCGGAACGGCTGTTGCTGGCCGTCGAGCGCCATCAGGAGGTTGCGCGCCTGCTGCGTCACCCAGGCACCATCGGGGGCGCTGGTCGAGGCGAGCAGCTCGATCCGCCGCCGCTCAAGCGAGATGAAGAAGAGGATGTAGATCCGCTTCAGCGACAGCGTCTCGACGGTGAGAAAGTCGCAGGCGACGGTCGCCGCTGCTTGCTGGCGCAGGAACTGTCGCCAGCTCAGTCCGTCGCGCTGCGGCGCCGGCGGCACACCCGCCGCCGCGAGGATCGAGCGGACGGACGTCGCCGAGACGTTGACGCCGAGGCCGCGAAGCTCGCCGACGATCCGCTGATATCCCCAACCCGGGTTCTCGCGCGCAAGCCGCAGCACCAACTCACGCGTCTGCCGTTCGAACGCCGGCCGGCCCGGTCGTTTATGCCGATACGTCCAGCGGCGCGCAACGAGTCGGGCGTGCCAGCGCAGCAGCGTCCGCGGACTGACACTGAAGACCGCCCAGGCGTTGCGCGGCAGCGACCGGCTGAGCGCCGCGAGCAGGATCCGGTCGACGAGTCGGTGCTGCGGTTGGCGCGCCTGTCGGCGCAGGATCGCGAGCTCGTGCCGCAGCACCAGGATCTCGAGCTCCTTCGAGCGCTCCGAGCGACAGAGAAGCACGACCAACGCGAACAACCGGCACAGCGTCAGGTAAACCAACGACGACAACACGCGCAACCTCCGACGACGGGACAGGCGAGCCTACTTCCCGGCGCCTCGGAAGCGCGTGACAGAGTTTCTGCACCCTACGGGCTCGGCCGAGACAGCGGTGACCCGCATCGCGGAGCGTGTGAGGTGAAGTCCCTTGGCGCTCACTCGTCCACCGGCGGAAGGCTAAGTACCGCGAAGATGCGTCGCAGTCGCTCATCGAGGTCGGCAACAGGCTCATATGAGCGAACGATGATTGGGTAAGACGTGGCCGCCTTCTCGGACGCCTTCGTGCGAGCGTCACCAGGCATCCGCGCTTCTTCGCCTGTGCCAGCCTCAGCACCAACGTGCTTCCAAGATTCCATCGGCATCAGTTTGCCCTCAAGGTCAGATGGCTCGCGGCTCGTCACCGCAATGAACCTCTGCCTTTGCAGGGCGTCATGCGACTCATGCTGACCGGAAGAGCTGGCCCCGAAAGGACCTCCGACTTGACAGGTGTGAAGAACGCTTTCCGCGAGCTTCGCCTAGCTGGACGAACCGCGTAGCGATGCGGCTTCTTCGGATCCTGGCGTTCGCCGCGTCGATGTTGCGAGCGGTTGCAACCACGGGGCTCCATAAACGCTCCGTCCGAACTTGTCTCCTGTAGCTACGCGCGTGAGCTCCAGGTTGGCGCCCGTCGGAGCGCCGGTCTGATCCCTAGTCCCGCTGTACGGCCGAGCGCAACTCGCCTGCAACTCCTGGCTACCTGGAGCCGCGTCCGGGGCCAGGCACGAACTCGACCTCTTCGAGGCGCAGATGGTCACTCCGCTTGGGGACAAGCGCGGCGATCACGGGCTTCTTGTCGCTCTTTGTGCGCGCGAGCATCGGCGGCTTCTCGCTGCAGTAATCGTCGCCCCATTGCCGCAGGCCGACGAGCGCGACATGAAGGTCGCGTCCCTTTCGGGTCAGGCGGTACTCGTACCGCTCCGGCCGTTCTTGATAGCGAACCCGCTCGAGGATTCCTTCCTCGACCAGCCAGCGAAGACGGTCGGCGAGAACCTTCCGCGCGATCCCGAGATTTCGCTGGAACTCGTCGAATCGACGCAGTCCCAGCAGAGCGTCCCGAATGATCAGCAGCGTCCATCGCTCACCGACCACCTCGAGGGCGCGTGCGATCGAACAGTCCTGGCCTTCGTAGGTGCGCTTGAGCATGCATTCCAGGATACCGGGTCAGTCTTGTGAAGTAACTGACGAACTGGTAGGGTCGGTTCCTTCAAGGAACCGTCGTGGTTCCGAAGGAGCGAAGAGGCATGAAGCGCGTCGAAGAGGCATGAAGCGCGTCGTCGTTGGTCACTACGGTGGCCCCGAGGTCTTGCAGGTGGTCGAGGAGGACGATCCCAGACCGGGTCCGGGGGAGGTGCGTGTCCGGGTTCTCGCCGCCGGTGTGTCGTTCAGCGATGCCCTACTGCGCGCGGGTACGTATCTCGGCGGCCCGAAGCCGCCCTTCACGCCCGGCTACGAGCTCGTCGGCGTCGTCGAGGAGCTCGGCCCGGGCTGCTCGAGGCTGCGGGAGGGAGATCGTGTCGCCGCGCTGACGGTGTGGGGCGCCGACGCGGAGCGTGTCTGCGTGCCGGAAAAGTACGCCGTCGAGGTGCCCGAGGACCTCGACCCGGCGGAGGTCGTGAGCCTCGTCCTCCCCTACATGACCGCCTACCAGCTGCTTCATCGCGTGGCGAGGGTGAAGAGCGGCGAGACGGTGCTCGTGCAGGGCGCGGCCGGCAGGGTGGGCACCGCGGTCCTGGAGCTCGGCGCGCTGGCCGGGCTTCGCCTCTACGGGACCGCGTCAGCTCGCGACCGCGCCGCGGTCGAGCGGCTCGGCGCGGTCGCGATCGATTACCGCAACGACGATTTCGTGGCGCGGGTGCGCGGGCTCCCCGGGAGAGGCGTGGATGTTGTGCTCGACGGGCTCGGTGGCGCGATGTCGATTCGTTCGTTTCGCGCGCTGCGGCCCGGTGGAAGGCTGGTCGTGTTCGGCTACTCCTCGGCGCTCAGGCAGGGGCGCAGGAGCCGGCGCGCGTGGATCAAGTGGAACGCGCAGACCGCGAGCGTCTTTCTGTGGGGCCTGCTCTCGCCCCGCCGGCGGGTCCACGGCTACCGGATCGACAAGCTGCGCAACCGCCACCCGGAGTGGTTCCGGGAGGACTTCCTCGCGTTGCTCGAGCTGCTTCGCCAAGGCGAGCTCCAGCCGGTCGTGGCCGAGCGCCTACCGCTCACCGAAGTGCGCCGCGCGCACGAGCTGCTGGAGAGCTCGGCGGCCACGGGAAAGCTCGTGCTCGTGCCATAACAAGGGCCGCGTGCGGAGTCCTCCGCAGGCGGGCTAAAGGAGAGACTGTGACCGCAAGCACTACATCTGAGGAACAAGAAACGGGAGGCGGCGTGCTGACGTCGTACAAGAACGCACCAACGCGCACCGTCTCCACTGGTGGTGTGGATTTCGCCTACCGCGAGCTCGGCCCGAAGGTCGGTGTCCCGGTGATCTTCCTCGTGCACTTGGCAGGGAACCTCGACAACTGGGACCCGCGGGTGGTCGACGGAATCGCCGCAAAGCGCCGGGTGATCACCTTCGACAACCGCGGCGTCGGTGCCTCCACTGGCAAGACGCCAGACACCATCCAGGCGATGGCCAAGGACGCCGTCACGTTCATCCGCGCGCTGGGTTTCGACCAGGTCGATCTTCACGGATTCTCCATGGGCGGCATGATCGCCCAGGTGATCGCCCAGGACGAGCCGGAGCTGGT
>Ga0209874_1000425_pt1 | contig 12385 bp, 15 predicted proteins | sample GWRWN1_20_30_FD_187216 | JGI IMG/M metagenome (GOLD analysis project Ga0209874, IMG submission 187216) | Riverbed sediment microbial communities from areas with no vegetation in Columbia River, Washington, USA - GW-RW N1_20_30 (SPAdes)... | ecosystem: Environmental > Aquatic > Freshwater > River... | reverse complement strand
GGGCCTGTTCATCACTGACCCCGACGGCAGCGAAGTGAGAGCGCTCCACACCCCGGGAGTCGGCGAGACCTCGCTGCCCGATTGGACGGACTGAGGCCGCTCACCCGCGAGCGCCGAGTGAGAGGAGCGTTCGCGGAAGACAAGTAACTGCCGGGGGCCTAGCCGACGAGGGCAGCAGGGCGCCAGTGTTGCGCCAGTGGGCGCCAGTTCTGAGCGGTCGTTAGCGGTTTCAAGCGGTACAAGGCACCCCAGGGCAATCCAGGGAACACGCGTTCCAGACGCGCTGCAAACCGGCCGCTTTTCGCTTGAACAAGCGGCGGGGGTGGGATTCGAACCCACGAGACGCCTCACGGCGTCTAGCGGTTTTCAAGACCGCCCCTTTCAACCACTCGGGCACCCCGCCGAAGGCGAGGGTCAGTCTAGCCCGGGCCCGGAGAGCCCTTCCGCGGCGCGCCGAACTCCTCGAGAACCGACGGGATCGAATACGTGCCGCCTTCGTCCTGGAAGTTCTCCATGATCGCGAGTAGGACGCGGGCCGTGACGGCCGTTCCGTTCAACGTGTGTACGGGCTCCAGGCCCCCGTCTTCCCGCCGGTAACGGACGTCGAGGCGCCGGGCCTGGTAGTCGGTCGTGTTCGACGTGGACGTGATCTCGCGGTAGCGCTTCTGGTTCGGAAACCACGCCTCGAGGTCGTATTTCTTCGCCGCGGAGGCTCCGAGGTCCCCGGCGGCGATGTTCACCACGCGGTAAGGGATCCCGAGCTCCCCCACGAGCTCCTCCTCGACGGCGAGCAGGCGATCGTGCTCCTCCTGGGAGTGCTCCGGAAGGCAGAAGACGAACATCTCGACCTTGTCGAACTGGTGGACGCGGAACATGCCGCGGGTGTCCTTCCCGGCAGCCCCCGCTTCACGGCGAAAGCAGGTCGAATAGCCGGCATAGCGGAGCGGCAGCTCGTCCGCGGCGAGCTTCTCCTCCATGTGCATGGCGGCCAGCGCCACCTCGGAGGTTCCGGTCAGGTAGAGCTCGTCGCGCTCGATTCGGTAGAGGTTGACCTCGTCCGTCGGCAGGAAGCCGGTTCCGTACATGGCCTTCTCGAGGACGAGGACCGGCGGCAATACGGGCGTGAACCCCTTGCCGACGAGCCGGTCCAGAGCGAAGCGGTAGAGGGCGAGCTCAGTGAGCGCGGTCTCGCCCAGCCGGTAGGCGAAACGGGCTCCGGACACCTTGGCGCCCCTTTCCATGTCGATCTGCCCGAGCTCCAGGTGGTCGCGGGGCTCGAACCCGAGTTCCTGGGGCTCGCCGACTCGCCGCAGCTCTATCGCGTCCTCCTCGGTGAAGCCATCCGGAGCGCTCGGGTCGGGTGGGTTGGGGACGATGGCCAGGAGCTCCTGGAAGCGCCCCTCGACCTGCTCGAGCTCCCTCTCGAGTGTCTGCAGCTCCGCTTTCACGCTCTTCAGCTCCTCGAGCTGCTCAGGGGTCGGCTTCCCTTTCAGCTTCTGGCCGGCTCGCAGCTCCTCGATGCGCGGAAGGAGAGCGCGCCGTTCCCGGTCTGCCTCGAGGAGCGCGTCGAACTCATCCGCCGTCCCCTTGCGGGCGAGGGCGGCGCGCCAGGTGTCCGGGTCGGCGCGCGCCGCGCGGATGTCAATCATGGCCGGGAGTCTAGGAAAGCCTCGATCACCTGGGCGACTCCCTCCTCCTCCACCGGCGGACACACGAAGTCGGCGACCGCCAGGACCCGCTCGTGTGCGTTCGCGACGGCGACGCCGTAGCCGGCCCACTCCAGGAGCTCGACGTCGTTCTCGCCATCTCCGAAGGCGACCGTGCGCTCACGGGAGAAGCCGACGTGCTCGGCGAGAAAGGCCAGACCGGAGGCCTTTGTCACCTCGGGGCTTGCGAACTCGAGGAAGTAGGGGAGGGACTTCGAGATGTAGAGGCGGCCGTCGAAGCGCGCCTTCATCCGCTCCTCGAGCACGTCGAGACGCGTGGGCTCCCCGACCGCGACGAGCTTCGTGGCCGGCTTCTCGAGCCACTCGACGAGGTCGCCGACCTCGTGAACGGTGAGGTGCTGGAAGGACGAGTACGCCTGGGACTCGGCCGTATGGCGGGCGACGTACAGCTCGTCGTCCACGTAGCAGTTGACGGGGAACCCCTCGGCGTCGATCGCCGCGATGGCTTCCTTCGCCAGCGCGACGGGAATCGGCTCGTGGCGAAGAAAGCGCCCGGTCGCGGGCTCGGCGACGACCGCGCCCTGGTAACAGACCACCGGGTCGTCGATGCCGGCCTCTTCCAGGTAGGGACGAACCGAGCGGAACATCCGGCCGGTGGCGACGACGACCCGCACGCCGGCTCCTCTCGCGGCCGCGATCGCCGCGCGCGTGCGCGGTCGCAGGACGCCGTCTTCCGCGATCAGCGTGCGGTCCAGATCGCAGGCGAAGGCCTCGACATGCTCGGGAAAGCCGTCCGGAAGGGTCAGCTCTTCGGCTGCAGGAACGCGACGAGGTCAGCGAGCTGCTTCTGGTCGAGCTTCGTCCCGTAGTCCTTCGGCATGATGTCCTGGAAGCCCGCGGCCACCTCTGCGCTCGGATCGATGATCGACTCGAGGATGAACTGGGCGTCCTTGTCCTTGAGCACGGTGTCGAGGTTGGGCCCGACCGTCGCAGTCGATCCCGCGGGGCCGTAGGTGTGGCAGCTGGAGCACGGAGGCTGCGCGGTCTTCGTGAAAATCTCCTTGCCTGCGGTCGGGTCACCGGCGGCGACGTCGACGGTCTCCGCGCCCGGAACGGTCCCGATCACGGTCTCGGCCGTGGGCGCGACAGTCGTCTCGCCCCCGCAGCCGGCCAGTAGAAGGCCGAGGATGAGCGCGAGCAGGAGGCGGCAGCGCATCGGCCGCGAAGCATAACGGCCTCGCAAACGAGATAGCCCACGAGACCGGTCAGCGCGACGTCGCCCGGCGAATCGTTGACGATCAGTGAGACGAGCACGGCCGTGGCGAACGCAAGCGGAAGCGCTCGCTCGGCGAGCGGCCGGTCCGAGGCGAGGAGACGGACCACGAGCACCGCGAGCGCGGCGAGAGAGAGGACTACCGCGAGAGCGGGACCAGGACCGAGCGTCACGCGTTCCCACGAAACGAGTAGCCGGTCGCGGAAATGCGAAGCGAGCGTGTCGGGCCCTTCCCCGAGCGCCCGGGTCACGTGGCTCGAGCCTCCCGTGGCCGCATCCAGGGCGATGAGGCCGGTCGCGAGCAAGGCGGCACCGCCCAGCGCGGCGACGAACCGTCGGCCGCGTAGACCCGCGAGGAGCGCCGCGAGCACCGCGTAGCCCGCGGCCAGGACGAGCGCGCCGCCGCCGTCCGCCCCGAAGCGGCTCCCTGCCACGAGGACGAACGCGACCAGCGCCGCGGCAGCGAAAGCAACCGGACCTAACTTGCGACCCAGCAGCGCGGCGCCCGCGAGTGCGGGCACGAGCAGCATGGTCTCGAGCAGGTTGTCCACCCCATAGAAGCGTCCCGTCTGCGAGGGGCCCCAGGGCGAGAGCGCGACCCACGACCCGTCTATCGCAAAGGCTGCGAGGTAGAGGACGAGGACGGCGGCCAGCGCGAGGCCCACTGCAGCCGTCGTGCGAACAACCAGGGCCAGGGGCAACGCCGCGGCGATCGAGAGCCCGATCGCCAGGAGGACGATCCAGAGGGTGGCCGTCTCGGTGGCTCCGAGGATCAGGTTCGCAGTCAGGGCGGTCGCATACCCGAGTGCAGCCGCCCGAGGAAACACGAGCGCCAAGAGGACGATCAACCCGGCCCCGAGGAGGGCCGAAGGCAGGCGCGCGTCCTTCTTAGCGTCGATGAGCCGGTCTAGGGCCAGGACGTGCGCGACAGGGTCCTCCTGGGGTTGCCAGCCGAGCCCGTCGTCCCCCCCCAGCGCGGTCGGCGCAACGTCGGCAACCGAGACAAGCCCCGGAAGCCGGGTCGATTCGGAGGTGAGGAGTCCCCGGAAGCCATGCCCGATCACCGCGATGGGATAGCGGCGGTCATTCGATTGTTCGAGGCCGGAAGGAAGGCCGAGGACTATTGCCGGGGCCCCTCGTGGCGGCTCAGCCGCGGTCTCGAACGACACCAGCGGAGGACCGCTCGGCAAACCGCCGTCCAGCAACGCGTTTCGCAACTCACCTCGGATGAGCGCGGCGCGCGCCTGCTCGCCGCTCGTCGTAGGCCCATTCGCGGGCACGAGCAGGCCGACCGCGCCGCGGTCCGCGAGCCCCTGGAGATCGTCGAGCCCGAGTCCTGGTACGAGCAAAATGCGAAATTCCTGCGTCGCCGCGGCGGCAGGACCGGCTGCGACAAGCAGAACGAGGGCCGTCAGGGTGAGCGTTCGGATCACCGGCGCAAGGTACAATCTGGGTTACCCCATCGCCCGAGGAGAGTTGAACTTCCTATGAAACGCAAGGCTTTCGGACGCGACTTCGGCCTGTCTGCGCGCATGGTCACGACGTCGTTCCTGCTCGGCGCGCTCTACGTCGTCTTCGCCGTGGTCCTCTTCCAGGTCCTGAACGTCGGGCTCGCGCCGATGCTCCTGATCGTCGTCGGGCTGGCAGCGTTCCAGTACTTCACCTCCGACAAGCTGGCGCTCAGAGCCTCCGGCGCGAAGGTCGTCACGCCCGAGCAGGCGCCCGAGCTGCACGCGATGGTCGAGCGGCTCTGCGCGATGGCCGACCTGCCCAAGCCGCGCGTGGCCATCATCCCGACCGATGTGCCGAACGCCTTCGCGACCGGCCGGAGCCCCAAGCACTCCGCGGTGGCGGTGACCGAGGGACTTTGGCGCCGGCTCGAGCCGCAGGAGATCGAGGGGGTGCTCGCGCACGAGCTCGCCCACATCGGGAACCGAGACGTGCTCGTCATGACCCTCGCGAGCTTCTTCGCGATGCTCGCGGCTCTGCTGACCCGTTTCGGGCTCTATGGCGGCATGTTCAGCGGCGGAAACCGGAGCCGCGACGGCGGCACACCGGTCTGGCTGATCATCTTCGTCGTCTCTCTGCTGACGTACGTGATCAGCTTCGTCCTGATCCGGATGATCTCGCGCTACCGCGAGTACGCCGCCGACCGGGGTTCCGCCCTCCTCACGGGCGCGCCCGAGCAGCTGATGAGCGCGCTGCAGAAGATCGCGAGCGACATGATCCGCATTCCGCAGCGCGACCTCCGCGAGGTGGAAAGTATGAACGCGTTCTTCATCATCCCGACGTCGGTCAAGTCGTCGCTGGGCGAGCTCTTCGCCACCCACCCGCCGCTCGAGAAGCGCCTGGCGCGGCTCGCCGCTATCGCCCAGGAGATGGGCCGCCCGGTTCAGTAGGTGGGCCTGGGGAACGTCCTCTTCGGGCGCAAGAAGCTCAAGGGCGCGAACCTCGACAAGCTCTTCGCTCTTTCGACCGCAGCGATCACGCTCGAGACCGAGTGCAACCTCAAGCCGGCCGGCGTGGCGGCGGTCGTCTTCAAGCCGCTCTCCGCCGGCGAGTTCACGCGGGCCGAAAACGAGATCGACGAGCTGCTCGGCGTCGCTGCGCGGGACTCGGGCTCAGAAGTGCGGCGCCGCTCGGACAGCCTCGGCTTCGAGTGGATCGTCATCCGCGACAAGGACTTCGAAGACCTGGTGACCACGACCCACCTGGTCAGCTCGGAGCTTGCCGATCGCGGCTTCGGCGGGCAGCTCCTTGCCGCCCTGTTCGCCTTCCAGGATCGTGACCGTCGCGTCTACCTCATCTACGGCTACAAGCGCGGGACGTTCTGGCCGTTCATCCCCAGCGGGGAGAACCAGGAGCGCGACAACGCGGAGGAGCTCCGCCTGAAGAACCAGCTCGAGGGAGAGCTCCCGATCGAGCCGGACCTGACCCGCTGGCTTGCTCTCTTCAACGCTCCGCTCGACTGACCGCAAACCGACGCCCGCAGCAAGCCGCGGGCGCCGGGCCGTCATCCCCCGAGCGAATCAGTCCAACGGGCGGGAATCGTCGCGCGCGTCGGCTGCCGGCTCGAGGCTTTCCAGGGGGTTCTCGCCGGTTGCGTCCTTGAACGCCAGCGGGATCTGGCGCCGCTTCCCCACGTGCAGCTTGGAGCGCAGGATGTCGGAGTGAGCCTTCGCCGTCCGGGGCGAGACCCCGAGCCGCTCGGCGATCTCGGCGTTCGAGCATCCCTCGGCGATGAGCTGGACGACCTGCCGCTGGCGTCCCGTGAACCGTAGGCCTTCGCTGAGAGTGATCATGCGTGGCCATGCTCGCAGCGGACTGCGCGGGCCGCTATTGGCCGCGCGAGGGATTTTCCGCGCTACACCGTTCGGCGTACGAAGGCGGCCTGGTGGCCGCGCGCGTTCACTTCCCGGAGTGCTTCCGGTGCGAGAGCGCCGACGTCGAGCAGGAGTTGAAGCTCGTCGCGGAGGTGCGTTCGCATCATCTCAGGGCCGTCGGTGGCGATCGTGAAGGGGATGTTGCGATCGACGAAGGCGGACACGGTCTCGCGCAGCGCCTCCTCGTCTGCCAGCGCTCGGGTCAGGAGGTTCGAGGTAGGGCAGATCTCCAGGACGACGGCCGCGTCTCGCACGAGCCGCATGGTCTCCTCGTCTCGGGCGGCAAGGATCCCGTGGCCGATGCGGTCGGGGCGAAGGTGCTCCACTACCTCCCCGATCTCCGCGATCCCGTCCATGCCACCCTCCTCGCCGACGTGGATGGTGATGCCGAGCCCTGCGGCCCGGGCCTCCTCGATTAGCGGGGCGAGGTCGCGGTACGGGTAGCGGCCGCCGTTGGGGCGCGGGCCGGCGATGTCGATGCCGACGACTCCGCGCTCGCGGTAGCGGATCGCCTTCTCGATGATCACCTCGTTCTGCCCGCGAGTGAAGGTGCGGTCCATCATCAGGATGAGGCCTGCCCGGACACGCGGGTACTCGAGACCCGCGCGGTCGAGCCCACGGACGGCGGCCATGATGATGTGGTCGAGGTCACGCTCGCCGCCGCGGTTTCGCTTCATCGGGTTGAAGCGGAGCTCGAGCGTCGTGATGTTCTGCGTCCGGTAGGCGCCGCCGATGGCCCCATGCACCGAGCGCTCGACCGCAAGCGGGCTCGACTGGATCAGCTCGGTCCATTTGTAGATCTCGTCCAGCTCCGGGAGCCCCTCGACGCCGCGCGGGTCGACCGTGACGAGCTCCACGAATTCCCAGTAGTCCTTGACCGGAAGCGCGATCCCCTGCTCGTGCGCGAGCGTCCACATGACCGCCGGATCGACGGAGGCGCCCAGGTGGGTATGCAGCTCCGCGAGCCCGCCGCGCGCGAGCTCCTCGACAACGGCTCTGGTGTCGCTCACGCGGCGAGTCTAAAGTTCCGCTGTGCCAAGCCCGCGGGACGTACTCGGGTACATGCGCACCGTATCCCGCGGAAGCCCCGTGGACCGGCGCTGGTCTGTTCCCGGCATGGTCGTCTCGCGGATGCGTCACGGTCTCGCGCCGGAGGACTCGCCCTTGACGCTGAAGGACGTGATGGCCCGCGCCGACTATCGCGACCTCAGGACGCCAAGCGTGGCCGAGGGCGATCCGGCGCCCGATTTCGAGCTCCCCACCTTCGACGGTGGCGGGACTGTGCGCCTAGCCTCGCTGCTCGAGCGGCGGCCGGTCGCTCTCGTCTTCGGCTCCTACACCTGACCCCCCTTCCGCGCCCAGGTCGGGGCGCTGGACACGCTGGCGGAACGGTTCGGCGACCGCGTGCACTTCCTCGCCGTCTACATCCGTGAGGCGCACCCGGAGGAGGGGTGGATCCTCCCCGAGAACCGCCGCTCGGGGCTCGCCGTCCACGAACCGACGAGCGACGAGGAGCGCCGGAGTGTCGCGTCCGCGTGCGCGACCAACCTGCGGCTCAAGATGCCGATGCTTGTCGATGGGGTCGACAACGCGGTCGCCGCTGCCTACGGCGGCTGGCCCGACCGTCTGTACCTGGTGGGCCGGGACGGGCGGATCGCCTTCCAGGGCGGCGAGGGCCCGTTCGGCTTCAAACCGGACGAGCTCGAGCGCGCGATCGAGCGGGAGCTACCTCAGAGCTGAGACCGCGGTGGCGAGCTTGCCGTCCGCGAGGCGCTCCGGGATCTCCTCGAGCCGCTCGACCGGCTCGGCACTGAAGACGAACCGGACGTACCGCTCGGCCACCTCGCCGCCCCAGCCGCGCATGCCGGTGGCCGCGATCTGCGACTCCTCGAGGAGGAGCTGCGAGGCCTCCTCGGGCTCGAAGCCGAGGGACGCGACGTCGAGAAGGAGCGACCAGCCGCCCGCGGGCTTGACGAAGGGCCAGCCGGGAAGCCCTTCGAGCATCGTGTCGCGGCGGCGCTCGAGCTCGGCGACGCAATCGGCGACGTGATCCTGATCGCCGCGCAGGACCGCCGCTCCCGCCTTCCGCGCAATCGAGACGGGGCAGGTCGTGTTGTAGACATGGGCCCAGCCGACGTCCGTGACCGTCGCCTCCGGGCCTGCGACCCAGCCGACGCGCCAGCCGATCATCCGGTGCTCCTTCGAGAGCGAGCCGACGACGACGGTGCGCTCGCCCATGCCGTCCAGCCTGAGCGGGTGGACGAGTGGGCGCCCGTCGAAGAGGAGGCGCTCCATAGCCGCGTCGTAGACGAGGAAGAGGTCGCGCTCACGGCAGAGGTCGCAGACGGCGCGCCAGTCGTCCTCGTCGAGGTAGCCGCCGGACGGCATCGAGGGACTCATGAGCAGGAAGCCTGTCGTCTTCGGCCCGACGACCCGGTCAAGCGCTTCGCGGTCGAAGCGCCACCCTTCGTCGTCGGCGAGGAAGGGGATAAAGGTCGGAGTGCCCCCCGCAAGGCGGATCCGGTTGACGATCCCTGCGTAGGTCGGGTCGGTGACGACGACCTCGTCGCCCGGGTCGACCAGCGCGAGGACCACGTTGAGGAGGCCCTCCATGCCGCCGACGGTGACGACGATCTCGCGCACCGGGTCGTAGCGGTGGCCCGTCCGCGCCTCGGTGAACTCGGAGATCGCGGCGCGGAGGTCGAGGTCGCCGGTGAACGGCAGCCAGCTGTTGGCCTCAGGGGTCGCGAGGCCGGCGATGGTCTCCGGCACGGCTTCCGGGGGAAGCGGGAGGTCCGTGTCGAGGTTCTCCATTCGCAGAACGGAGCGGCCGCCGGCGTCCGCGGCCGCCGCCACGCGATCGATGCCGAAGCCGCGAATGAGCTCCATCCGCTTCGCCTTCCGGATCATTGCGGGCGAGTCTAATCCGGCTAGGCTGCCCCGCATGAAGGTGGGGATCGTCGTGCCCTACTCGTGGTCGTTCTGGGGCGGCGTCCTCGAGCATGCCGACCACCAGGCACGGGCCCTGCAAGCGCTCGGCGTCGAAGCGAAGCTGATCGTCGGCAACGACCCTCCGGGCCGGCTGACGAAGCTCCTCCACCCCAAGGAAGGCCGGCATACGCCGCCGCCCGACTACGTTATCGCGGTTGGACGCTCGGTGATCGTGCCGGCCAACGCATCTCTCCCCAACATCATCCTGTCGCCCCCGGCGATGCGCCGTATGAAGCGCGCGCTCAAGGACGAGCGTTTCGACGTCCTGCACGTGCACGAGCCGTTCACTCCAATCCTGGCGGTTTACGCGCTCGCGATTGCCGAGTGCCCGATCGTGGTGACTTGCCACGCGGCCGGCGACCTCGGTTGGTATCCGTTCGCGAAGCTCGTCTGGGGCCCGGTCGCTGGTCGCATCGACTACCGGATCGCCGTCTCGGAGGCGGCGCGCCGCTCGGCGGAGCCGTTCGTCGGCGGGCCGTTCGAGGTGATCCCGAATGGGGTTGACCTGCCGCCGCGCTTCGACGCAGGGAGCCGGGACGGCAATGTGGTCTTCATCGGCCGCAACGAACAGAGAAAGGGGCTCCAGATCGTCCTGCGGGCGTGGCCTCCGGTCGCCGTTCGTACAGGAGCTCGCCTGCGAGTCGTCGGCGCCGATCCGCTTTCCGTCCGCTGGCTGGCACGCCGCGAGGGACTCTCGCTGGACAGCGTGGATCTTCTGGGCGGGCTGTACGAGGACGAGCTCACGCTCGAGCTCGAGCGCGCGAGCCTGCTCGCGGCTCCCGCGCTCGGAGGCGAGAGCTTCGGGATGGTGTTGACGCGCGCGTTCGCGTCCGCGACGCCGGCCGTCGCGTCGGACATCGACGGCTATGCGGCGGTCGCTACCCCGGAGAGCGCCGTGCTCGTCCCGCCGGGCGAACCCGAACCACTCGCCCACGCGCTCATCGAGCTGCTCGAGGACGAGACGCGGCGACAAAGGCTCGGCGAAGGCGCGCGGAAGGTCGCGGAGCGCTACTCCTGGGAGCCGATCGCCAGGCGCCTGCTGACGATCTACGAGGAGCTCCAGGACGAAGGGGTCAGGGAGCAGGCTGCGGCCTGATGCGTCTCCCGATCCCCGCAAGCAGCGCCGGTCGCGTGGCGCTCGTCGCCTCGCTCCTGGCCATCCTGGTCGGCCTCCTCGTCTGGCACCACCCGGACTTTTCGCGCATCGGAGATGCCTTTCGGGCGGTCTCTTGGTTCTGGGTCGCGCTGGCTGTAGGGATCAACCTCTTCTCGGTTGCCGTGCGCGCGTCGGCCTGGCGCGTCGTGATCAGGCACGCGATCCAGCCGCCTTGGCCACGCTGGCGAGTCGTCTTCTCCGCCTTCTGTGTCGGCTTGCTCGGAAACATCGCGCTGCCGGGGCGCGTGGGGGAGCTCGCGCGCGTCGCGGTCATCACGCGGCACCTGCGCCGCCGGCCGGGCACGTGGGCCACCATCGTCGGGAGCGTCTTCGCCCACCGCATGTTCGACGTCGTCGCATCCGTGGGTCTCGTCGTCTACGTCCTCTACACCGCGCGGATCCCCCAATGGGCGAGGCCCGCGCTGGCGATCGTCATCGGCGTCGGTGTCGGGCTATTCCTGGCAGGGATCGTGCTGGCGCGCCGGCATCATCGCCCCCTCCAGGAGGAGATCGGGCCGGTGCGGCGTGTCCTGCGAATGGCGCGCGAGGGGCTGACCGTCTTTCGGCGGCCCGGGCCTGCGATCGCCGCCGTCCTCTTCCAGCTCCTGGGTTGGACGGCCCAGCTCTTCGCTGTCTGGGCGGCCTTCAAGGCCTTCCAGATCGACCTCGGCTTTCCGGCCGCCGCCCTCGTCCTCCTGCTGATGAACGTCGTCACCGTCTTCCCGTTCTGGCCCGGGAACGTCGGGTTGCTCCAGGCCGCGATCGCCTTCGCGCTCCTCTCGTACGGCGTGGGCTACCCGCATGGCTTCGCCTATGGGATCGGGCTCCAGGCGATCGAGGCGTCCGTCGGCGTCGGTCTGGGCGGTCTCTTCCTCGCCCGCGAAGGCTTCTCGTTCGCGATGCTGCGGCGGATGCCCGAGGTGACGGACGTCGAAGTCGACGGCGATGCGCGCGTCGAACGGATCGCCTAGGACTTCTAGCCGGTGCCGGGCGGAATCCGGGGCTCTCGGAAGATCTCTTCGTCGCGGAAGCGGTGCGCGTCCTCCTCGAGGAGGTCGGCCTCTTCCTGATCCGACCGCTTCTCGCTCTCGCTCGCCCTGGCCCTCGCGGTGTCTTCGGGCGTTTCGGTCGCCTGACCCTGGCGTCGCCGCCACAGGTTGTCGAGCCAGCCCATTCGAACCCCCTTCCTAGTGCGTGTGCTCGTGCGCCTGCGCCTCGCGGAGGCGCCGGGCGAGCGTCTGGAGCATCGCCCACGCCACCTGCGGGTGCTCCTCCACGAAGGGCTTGAACTCCCAGGCCGTGAGCCCGTAGCTGAGGATGTCCGTCGCGGCGGTGATGCTCGCCGAGCGCGTCCCTTCGTCGATCAGCGCGATCTCGCCGAAATAGTCGCCGGGCCCGAGCGTGCCGCTGACCTCTCCACCCACGCTGACCATCGCGTTGCCCTCGACGATGACGAAGAAGCCCGCGGCGCCGGCCCCCTCCTTGGTCACCGCGGAGCCTTCCGAGAACCGGCGCTCCTTCATCTGGCGGGCGAGCAGCTCGAGGTCATCGTCGGACAGGTCCGAGAAGATCGGGACGTTGCGAAGAGCTTCCTGGGGGGACGTGGCCATCCGCGCGAGATCATACGAGAGAAGGTCCGGGCGGGAAAGCGGCGAACACCGCGCCGATGCAAACGCAGGCGGCCCTCTACCAGGAAATCGACCTCGAGCTCTCGTGGTCGGAGAATGAGCTGCCCGAGCGTGAGCGCACGAAGCACGTACACCGCCTCCATCCGTACCTCGGCAAGTTCGTGCCCCAACTCGCCGAAGTCTTCCTGCGCCGACATGCCCGGCCCGGAAACCTCGTATGGGATCCGTTCGCCGGATCGGGCACGACGCTCGTCGAGTCGAACGCCTTCGGTGCCCGCGCGGCCGGC
>Ga0209874_1000424_pt1 | contig 12435 bp, 13 predicted proteins | sample GWRWN1_20_30_FD_187216 | JGI IMG/M metagenome (GOLD analysis project Ga0209874, IMG submission 187216) | Riverbed sediment microbial communities from areas with no vegetation in Columbia River, Washington, USA - GW-RW N1_20_30 (SPAdes)... | ecosystem: Environmental > Aquatic > Freshwater > River... | reverse complement strand
CACAGCAGGTTGAGATCTGCTTTCAGCAGGCTCTCGTCGTAGCGCGCCGCCAGCAGGCGAAGTCGTTGGAGCTGCGGGCGGCGATGAGCTTGAGTCGCCTGTGGCAGAAGAAAGGCAAGCAACAGCAAGCCCGCGAACTACTGGCCGAGATTTACGGCTGGTTTACCGAGGGATTTGACAGGGCCGACTTGAAAGAAGCGAAAGGTCTGCTAGAAGAACTTACCTAATCGGTTACATCGAGCGTCCAGAAACCCGGATGCTGGACGAAGACCTTCCGCGCGTTGCCTTTGTGTATACCGCTCAGTGAATCTGGGCGGGAAGGATCATGAATCCTTCTTTGTATGCCGCGTCTCGCAACCGGGTGTCGAAGGAGACCAGCTCTCTGTTCATCGGCTGTCTTTGACACCAATGCAAAGCGGCCGCTAACTGAAAGGCATCTGCTGCTCTGAGAGCATGCACGGCTAGTAGCCGCTCCGCGGTCCCACGAATTATTTCGCTCGGCTGAACTTCGGTCCAGGCGTCCGCAAGTTGCCTTAGCACGTGACGTGCCTGGCGTTCGTCCGCGATACGCAAGCTGCCTTCGCGGGTTTGCCGGTTGAAGGCTGAGACACATTCAGTCCTTGTTGCCCACCAAACGACGATCGAAGGGTCTCTGGTGAGAATTGATTTAACGGTTCCGGTACTGGGCTCGATTACGAACAGAGGGACAACCGCGGATGTGTCCCAGAATTTCACCAGCCCTCCTCCCGTTCCCGTAAAGCAGCCTTGAGAACCAACCCCTTAGGATCTTTGGGCCGCGGGAGATCCCAAAAACCCTTCGGCAATTTTCCCGAGCCGATTTTGATGAAACCCTGTTTTTCCATTTCGACCAAGTGATCAGGCAGAATGTCGGAACTTGCGACTGGGGTGAGCTTGGCAATAGGGCGCCCGCGTTCAGTGACTAGGACTTCTTCGCCTGCCTTGACCGATCGTAGATACTCACTAAGAGAAGCCTTGAGTTTTGAGACGGTTGTAGTCTTCATAGGTATTCCTTTCTGGTTTGTCCTACTTGACCATTATGGTCAATTGAAAGCGCGCGTCAAGACTTGCTCCGGGTGCCGGGTTACCCGGCTCGACCGGATTTCATAGGGGCTCCGGCGACCTGAAGCGAACAGAAGTCACAAACCGATGCGCTTGCAATCCGAGATGTGCACGGCGTACAAGAAGTCGTCGATGGGAAAAGAGGAGTAATAAAGTGATGGAGTATCGAATGCGATGTTGTTTGATTGTTCTAGTTTTGATGCTGGGCTTTTCTTCTCCCGTTTTCGCCGTCTCGACGCCTGCGAAGATCGTCGTCACTTATGGCGGCTTAAACGAGCGGAGCGGGGTGCTTTTCGTCGCAAAAGACGCGGGGATTTTTCAGAAGCATGGTCTGGACGCTCAAGTCGTCAACGTGCGCAGCGGCGCGGTCGGATTGTCGGCCCTCGCTGCCGGCGAGACCCAGTTCCATGGGGCTCGGCGACCGGCGCGTCTATCGGCGCTATGGCGGGCGGACTTGATTTGGTTTTCGTCGCTGGGCTGATTAACAAACTCGATGGCACGTTCGTGGTCGCTCCCAACATCAAGACGCCAGCGGATCTCAAGGGCAAAAGGATCGGCGTGCAAAGTATCGGCGGGGGTGTGTGGATGTTCAGCATGCTGGCTTTTGATCACTGGGGAATCAATCCGGAGCGTGACAATATTCAGTTCCGGATCATCGGCGATCAGGCGGTAATGGCCCAAGCCCTTGCAACAGGCGGGATTATCGACGCGGCGTATCTCGGCTATGCGTTTGGCGCTCAATTGGAGCGGCAAGGTTTCCGCGTCCTGGCAGATCTTCTCAAGTTAGGCATCCCCTTTGAGGGTCTGGGCATCATGGCGCGGCGGAGCTTTGTCGATCGCTCGCCCGAAACCGTAGAGCGCTACCTTAGAGCGATGGTCGAGACGATAAAATTCATCAATAACCCTGAGAACAAACCTGTGGTGATTCGGAGCTTGATGCGCACGTTGCGCCTGTCAAAGGTGGAAGACGCCGAGGCTGGCTATGACATGATGAAGGTCCTTTACGACCGGCGCATTTATGCCAACGTCGATGGGCTGCGCAACGTGATCCGTATTCTCGGCAGAAGCAACGAGCAGATTCGCAAGCTCAAAGTCGAAGATATCATTGACGAGCGCATCGCGCGTAAGTTGGAAAAGGAAGGGCTCTTCTGAAAAGGCCTGGCTGGGCCTTTTCAGTTTCGTGTTCCGGGTTTCTAGTTTCGGGTTTAAAACACGAGACTCGAAACGCGAGACTCGAAACTGTGAGGTGCTCGCGCCCGGTTGACGGTTCGATGGAAGCGGTGATACACCTACCAACAAGACGAGGCTAATTAGAAACCGCCAAAGGAGGAAAAATTTTATGGCTGGCAATGGAAATAATGCAGGTTGCGAGGTGCTGATTTCCTCGGACTCCCACGTGATGGAACCACCCAACACCGTGAAGGAGCGAGTTGCGCCGTCGTTCCGAGACCAAGCTCCGGTTTTTCCTGTGCTCAAAGTAGGGGAAAGCTTTCAAACCCATCCCGGAGGGTCGGACCCAAATTGCCGGATCAAGGAGATGGAAACCGACGGACTCAGCGCCGAGGTGCTTTATCCGACCAATCTGCTGCCGCACTTCGCGATGGACGATGCAAAGCTTCAAGAGGCCTGTTTCCGAGCCTACAACGATTGGTTGATTGATTATTGTAAGGTTGCTCCCAATCGTTTGATTGGTATCGGAGCGATCTCGGTTTATGACATCGACGGGGCAGTAAAGGAGCTGGAGCGTTGCGCAAAGGCCGGCCTCAAGGGATCGATCATCTGGCAGGCGCCCCATCCAAATCTGCCGTTTCACTCGGAGCATTACAATAAGTTCTGGGCGGCTTCCCAGGATCTCAACATGCCGGTGAATCTGCATATCCTCACCGGACATGGCTACCATAAGGAAACCGTGTTCGGGAATAAGCGAACGGGAGTTGAGGCCTATCGGGGCAGCGTGAATCTGAAGCTCAAGGAAATCATCGATGCGTTTTTTGAACTGATTTTCTACGGAGTCTTGGACCGATATCCCAAGCTCAGGTTCGTTAGCGTCGAGAATGAAATCGGATGGATGCCGTTCATGCTCCAGCAGTGGGATTACTATTACAACAGGTTCAAAGGCGTGAATCCTCCGCCGATTACGAAAAACCCCAGCGAATATTTCAACCGGCAAGTCTATGGGACGTTTTTCCGTGACACCGCGGCGGGCCATAGTTTCGAATGGTGGGGTCAGGACAATTGCATGTGGTCCAACGATTATCCCCACGGGAACTCGACATGGCCGGAGTCGAAGAAATATATCGATCGCGACCTAGGGCACTTGCCGGCAGACGTGCGCAGGAAACTTGTCTGCACCAACGTGGCGAAGCTCTACGACATGGAAATCCCACAGCCGTTACAGGCTGCGTCCCAGTCAGCCGCGGTTCACTAGGCGCTCTGCCTACTCAGTCTCGGGTTCCGAGTCTTGAGTTTCGAGTTGTTCACTCGGGACCCGGGACCGAGACCCGGGACCCGAAACCGATAGTCTTTCTGGTACTCATCCGAAATGGAGGTTCTTATGGCCGCGCGTTATGGTTCGGATCTCATCGTTGATCTACTGAAAATTCTTGGCATTGAATACGTTGCGCTCAACCCAGGGTCGAGCTTTCGCGGGATTCACGATTCTCTCGTGAATTACGAGAGCGGCCGTCAACCCAACCCCGAGATGATTCTCTGCTGCCACGAGGAAATCGCCGTCGCGGTTGCGCATGGTTACGCCAAAGCGACAGGTAAGATCATGCCTGCCATCGTCCACAACGTGGTCGGCCTACAGCATGCTTCCATGGCGATCTATAACGCCTGGTGCGATCACACGCCGGTGATGGTTATGGGCGGCACGGGGCCGATGAATTCGAGTAAACGCCGTCCGTGGATCGACTGGATCCATACGGCGCAGGTGCAGGGTAATCTGGTGCGCGACTTCGTCAAGTGGGACGACCAACCGGTGGGCGTCGAGGCGTTTCCGTCCTCGATCATGCGCGGCTATCGCATCGCCATGAGCGACCCGGGCGGACCGGTCTACCTCTGCTTCGATGTCACCGATCAGGAGGCCGCGATCGAAAAAGAAATCCCGCTGCCCGATCCGAGCCGCTTCCGTCCCCCGGCGTCACTGCAAGCGGACTACGATGCGATCAAAGAAGCGGCGCGATTATTGTCGACGGCGCAGAATCCGGTGATCCTCGCCGATTACGTGGGCCGGAATAACGACGCGGTGATGAGCCTGGTGGCGCTCGCCGATCTCTTGTCGATCCCGGTCATCGATCTCGGCGCGCGCTTGAATTTTCCTAATACCCATTCGTTAAATCTCACCGGCAGGAACCGCGAGCTGATCGCCAGCGCCGACGTCATCATGGGGCTGGACATGACCGATCTCTACGGCGCCCTGGTCAAGCAGGACCCTGCGACCCACGCGACCGCCCCGGCGACCAAGCCCGGCTGCAAGGTGATCAACGTGACGCTCAACGATCTTTCGGTGCGGAGCTGGACGAGCGATTTTCAACAACTGGCGCCGGTGGATTTGCCGATCGTCGCGAACACCAGGGTTTTTCTCCCGGCGTTGGCTGAAGAGATCAAAAAGCAGGGAAAATTTTCCAACAGTGTCGTCGATGACCGGCGCAAGGCAGTGGCGGCGCAACATGAGGAAGTTCACGCGCGCTGGCAAGCCGATCTCAAAAAGCGTTGGGACGAGCGGCCCATCGCGCCGCCGCGACTCGCCTACGAAATTTGGGAGGCGCTCAAAAAGGAAGACTGGCTGCTGGTCGCCGGCGCCTTTCGCGGCTGGCCGAGCCGTCTCTGGACCTGGGACAAGCCGGGGCTGTTTCTCGGCGGCTACGGCGGTGGCGGATTAGGCTACGGTCCGGCCGCGTCCGTCGGCGCGTCGCTACCCTATCGGGGCACGGGCAAGATCTGCGTCAATCTGCAGCGCGACGGCGAGATGCTGTACACACCGAGCGCCCTGTGGACTGCCGCCAACACCGGCGTGCCATTGTTGACGGTGATGACCAATAATCGGGTTTATTATAACGACGTGGAGCATCAGGAAAAGGTCGCGATCCACCGCGGCCGGCCGGTGGAGAACAAACTCGTGGGTATGGAAATGGCTAAGCCCCCGGTTGATTTTGCCAACTTGGCCCGCACCTTCAGTGTGCACGGCGAGGGACCGATCACCGAGCCGGAGCAGATTCGCCCGGCGGTGGAACGGGCGATCAAGGTCATCAAAGAAGAAAAACGACCGGCCTTGGTCGACGTCTATATGCAGATGGTCTAATTGAAAGTTCCAGTTGTTCCAATCGTTTGATTCGAGGTGATCTGAGGATGCGCTTCAAATCGACTCTTGCTTTTGCGCTGATCGTTATGATCTGGGCACTTGCTGGCGCAGGGCACGCTCAGAACAAACCCATGAAAAAAATCCGTGTCGGCGTGCCATCCGTGGGCATGGGCAACATCATCATCTTCATCACCAAGGAAGGTAAACTGTTTGAGAAGCATGGACTCGACGCCGAGGTCATCACCGTTATGGGCTCAGGCATCGGCTCGAAAGCTTTGATCAGCGGCAACCTGGACATCATTCCTATCGCTACCCCGACCGTCATCGCGGCCAATCTGGCAGGCGCCGACATGGCCATTCTGGCGCACACCATGCCCGCTGTGGTTCACGCGTTGATGGTTCGGCCCGAGATTAAACGGCCGGAGGATTTGCGAGGCAAAAAGATCGGTGTGTCGAGTTTAGGCTCGTTGACGGATTTTTTGGTGCGCTCGATCGCGAAGAAGAAAGGGCTCAATCCCGATCGCGACATAACTCTGCTCACAACCGGTGGCAGTGATAACGAGCGTGTTATGGCACTCAAAGCCGGTTCGGTCGAAGCGTCAGCACTATCGCACCCAGGATACGGTGTGGCGCGCAAGATGGGTTTTAGCATGCTCTGGGATTCTGCCAAAGAGCTCGACTATCCGTGGATGGAAATCACGACCCGCCGCGCCGCGATAAAAAGCGATCGCGAGCTGATTATGCAGTATATGAAGGCTCATCTGGAAGGTATCGCGCTGTTCAAAACCAACCGCGACTTTAGCGTCAAAGTCATCAAGAAGGTCATGAAACTGACCGACGATGAGTTGGTGAATGAATCTTACGACATCTTTTCAAAGATGTTTCTGCCGGCACCGTACCCCAATCATCCTGGAATGAAAATCAGCTTCGAGTACGTGGCATCAACCCGCAACGACGTCTGGAATCACAAGCCCGAAGAGTTTACCGATCCGAGTTTTGTCACGGAGTTGGACAAAAGCGGATTTATCAAGAAGCTCTACGAGAAGTGAGATCCTTCCTAGAATGCAAATTGCAAAATGAAAAATGCAAAATGAGAGAGAAAACCTCTCGGATCGCTTACTAAACTTCGCGGCGAGTATTGTTAGACTTACCTTGCTCCTTAGCAAAACTGTCGCAGGGCGGCATATTGCTGGTCAAATACTGCGATCTTCGACTTCCTGTGGAGCTAACTATGAAGAGGCATGCGGAGCCGAAAGCAGGGCCGATTTTATCCATAAAATGCAGATCGTTTTAAAGGAACTGAGGGAGACGTTATATTGGCTTAAGCTATCTGCCAAATGTTTTCCAAATCTGACTGAACATCTTCAAGCCGATCTAAGAAGCTGACGAACTCATCAGAATTTTTTCGAAATCCGTGGTTACGGCCAGAAACCCCGACCGATAATTTTGCAATTTGCATTTTGCAATCTGAAATCGGAAAGGGCAACGTCTAGTAGATCTTATCCTCGTACACCCACCGGTCCAGATTTTCGAAATATTGGCTCCGCAGCACCAGGCTCATGGCGACGGCGCGCGCCGCTCGGTCTTGTCTCTCCGGAGTCGTCGCGTACTTGACCAAGATGTCGAAGGGGTAGTTGCCGTGCTCTTCTTCGTCTTCGTGAATTTTCTGATAGGGCTCGGTCACCCATTTCGGAACGGTACCCGCCTTTAAACTCTTGGCGATCAGATAGTCGGCAACCCCTTCGCCCGCCATCGGAAACGCCGCGATGCGCTCGACGGTGTCGGTGAGCCCTTCAAAGCCGTTAAACATCGCCATCTGCGCCGGCAAGGGCTTGTAGTCATGAGGTGTCGCGCCCTTTTGCCGCAGCGCTTCTTCGAGATAGGTCGCATGGACGTACTCTTCATGGGTCGCTTCGGCGAGGGTTTTCTTCACGTCCAGCTCCGGCGTGCTTTTTAGCCAGCCGCCGAATATCTCTCCCGCGCGGACTTCGTTGAACAGCCGGCTTTGCATGACTTTGATGCGCATCTCGTCCGTGGTCAGGGGGATGTAGCTGTAAGCCGGCAACTTGGCATCGAGAGACGCACAGAATTCGGCAACCCGCTTTTCTATAGTTTTGGCGAACTCGCGGCTGTCCATATCGACCTCCTTAGCTTCTGAAAGCAAGCCAATCCAAGAACTTCAAGTCCTTGCTATCAGTAGAAAGATCCGGTGGTCAAGCTGTGATGGCGTGACACTGAAGTTCGTTTAAAAGTCCAAACGAGGGCAGCAGCTGACGCCGAACTTAAGTCCCCCTTTTGTCCCCGGTCTGAACATCCCTTTTTCAAAGGGGGAATTTTCTGCGTGGGATTCTAACCCCTCTTTGAAAAAGAGGGGAAGGGGAGATTTTCGGGTGGAATGGCGCAGAAATTATACACCGAACTTCTGGGACACGACGCTAGATCCAGCGTAATGCAACATCCGGTTCACTCTCTGTTGGAAGTCGGGACGACAGCGACTAAAGACTCTTGCCGCTCCGGCGGCGCTTTGTGGCGGGAAACCGCCAGGCCGACCCCGCCTAAAATGGCCACCGACGATATCACTAGACGGAGACTAATCGCTTCGGACAAAACAACAACTCCAGCAAGCGCTGCCAACACCGGCACTGCTAGTTGGACCGTAGCCGCCCGTGTCGCTGTCAGCCGAGGCAACGCGGCGTACCACAGCACATAACCAACTCCCGATGTAATGGATCCGGACAAGGCTGCCCAGAGAAAACCCATTGGAGTTATGGTCAGCGTCGATAGCCATAACAAAATGAGGCCGATGACCAAGGGCACCGTGCGCAGAAAATTGTCCGTAGTGACGCCGACTGGATCACTCGCGCCGCGGCCTCTGAGAGAGTAAACACCCCAGGCGATTCCGGCGATGGCCATGAGTAAAGATCCGAGGATGGACGGGGCAGTGATCCCTGGGGACACTAAATAAATCAGACCAGAGATGGCGATGAATAATCCCAACCACTCCAATATCTCCGGTCTTTCACCCGCATAGAGGCCGACCGCGATCATCGTGATTTGCACCGCTGCGAAGAGAATTAGCGCTCCGGTTCCCGCGCTCAGGCTTATGTAAGCGAAAGAAAAGGTTACGGCATATAGAAAAAGCATTGATGCAGAAATCCAACTGCCGCCGGATTTCCCGAAGGATTCCTTCCGGCGGAAAGCGGCGATTATCCACAGAGTGACCGCTCCGGTGATCAGCCTGACCGCGGTGTAACTCGCCGGGTCGATGATCGGCCCAGCCAATGCCAAACGGCAGAACACGGAATTGCCGGCAAAGGCGATGAGAGCGAGAACTGTAAGAGCCGCCGTGGCGGATCCTTTCGTAGATGACGTTCGCATCCGTTAGGTTGACCAGCTAGACGACTGCTGATCGTTCGTCACTCTTGAGTGCGGGGGTTTGCGGGCAAAGAAATTCACTCCTTGAACGAAAAGGTCTTCGGACAACTTAGCTTTAGCAGAGGTACCTTTGTAACAATCGAAGCGCTCGACGATCTTGCCGTCCGTCAAACCAACGTCGGCGGTGATTTCATAAAGCTCTACCTCCGGCAGAGCGCCGCCAATTCACGCTGCCCAGAGATCGACATCGCTTCGTGCCACCAGTGAAAGCTCTCTTTGAACCACGACATCGGCGAGATGTAAGCGGCCGCCCGGACGTAGCACTCTATATACCTCGCGAAATGCGCGATCTTTGGCAGGCGATAAATTGAGGACGCCGTTGGAGATGACCACATCCACACTCTCGCTCGCCACCGGTAAGTCCTCGGCTATGCCTCGGCGAACTTCTACGTTTTCCCATAGGCCGGCTTTCAATGCGCCGCGCTTGGCCAACTCGAGCATGGAGGGGGTCATATCGATTCCAATCGCGTGTCCCGACGGCCCGGCGCGGCGCGCGGCCAGCATCAGATCCATGCCGGCGCCGCAGCCGATATCAAGCACTGTCTCGCCCGGTTCGATGGGACCGATGCGGTGCGGATTGCCGACGCCGGCAAAGGACGCGGTGCATTCAGAGGGAATCGTTGCCAACTCATCCGGATTGTACCGGAGCATGCGGCAAGCATACTCCGGTCCTCGATGAAAATGAAAGTTTCCCGTCGGTTCCCGCGCCACCCGATCGTACTCCGCCCGCACTAGCCCGCGCAATCTATCTACATCGAAGCCTGCGGGACATTTGGTTGCCATGACTCTTCTCCCCGCAATCGGGTATACTTCGCATATGGCTGATAGCTTATGGCATTATAGTCAGAACATACGAGCCATACGCTATGAGCCATACGCCATAAGCCAACTGAAGCTACGCCTCAACAACGAGTTTCCCCTCGAGCCGCACAGGTTGGGAAATGTTAAAATAGTTGGGGGACGTCTTCATCACGTTCTCGTGGATCTCTTTGAACTTCTCCGGCGTGCCGTTGCCCTTGATTCTAACCACGTATTGAATCGATTCGTAGCCGGGCTTGACGTTTGGGTCGAGGCCGAGAAAGCCGCGCAAATCCAATTGCCCGGAGGTTTCGATCTCGACCTTGCTGAGAGCGATCCCGTTCACGGCAGCGCCCGCCACATAGCCCACCATGATACAGGCGTTGAGCGCTGTCATCAGATACTCCTGCGGATTGGGAGCGGTGTTTTCACCCAGTAGTTCCAGCGGTTCATCGACATTGATCTTGAAGCGGCGCTGAACCTCCTTGCCACCAATCTTGTACGAATCGATAGAGGTCTCGGAGCGGGTCTGGCCCTTCCATGCCGATTTCACCCGGAACTCCACCAATCCCTTGGCGGGGTCATCCTTGACCTGCTCAATGATATTTTTAAGGGCGTCAGTATCGACGCCGTTGACTACGTTCCCCTGCTTTATTGCTGTCACAGACATGTTTGATCCTCCTTGTTTTTTCTTCTTGGGTTTTTAGTTCCAAATCTTACGAGCTCTCGTTTGTTCACGCATCGAACACCGATATCGAATTAGGCTCCGATCTTATCGGCTTCTGGAAAGCGTAATCGTTGCCCTCAGCGAGTACGAGTCGCCGTGGTTTCCGTAGCATCGGAAAGAGTGGAGGCGACTTCCCAACCTGAATTGTGCCGAGCAATTCAAACCCGTGCTGCTGATAGAGTGGGATACTTTTTGGGCTCGACGATTCGAGATAGGCGAGTTTGCCCTCGCCATCGCACCGTTCAAGCGCGTGTTTCAGCAACGCCGAGCCGTAGCCATTGCCTTGTTTGGCAGGGTCCACTCCAATCATCGGCAAATACCAATGAGACTCGGACGGATGGGAACTATCCATCTGCTCGATGAAGGCAAAGATCTCTTGTTGGTTCTCCTCTGGAATCGTGCGTTGAAGCAATTCGATCAGCGCGTTTTCGTCGGGGTGGACGTCTGGCGGGAGCCAGAGTGCCGCACCCAGGTAGCCGTCAACATAGTAGGCGCTATTGTGTTCAAAGGCTTTGCCGGCGAATGCCCGTACGAAGCTCGGTAAATGGAGCAAATATTGATGCGGATCGGGATAGAACCAACGGGCAACGGGGTCCGCGCTAAACGCCAGCACCACTGTGCCGATGGCCTGATCCGCGCTTGATGGCGTTACCGTTTTGATCGATGTCTTAATCATGTTTTTCTCCTATTCGAACGTCGCTTGTTGGCCCCCTAGTCTCGTTATTCCTATTGCTCATAAGAGATGACGAAATAAACAGCCACGAGCGCAAGTAATATGAAACCTTCCACGGTGATACCCTCTGTTTTGTTCTATCTCTTCAGTGAAACCTCTAGTGTAGTGCGTCATAAATCTCTTTACTTTGACTGTCATTCTCAGCGAAGCGAAGAATCTCCGCCTTTTCAAATACATGAGACCCTTCACTTCGTTCAGGATGACACGTAAAAACCTTTTTCAGCATCCAGGCACCACACTCGCATGCGTACGGTTCAACCATGCAGAAGAAGGTTTGCCATTTTGTTTGTTTTCCCAGCATGGCTTCATGGTCTCGTGCTGCGGCGCGTTAGCAGAACGCCGGCGCCATTTCCTCGATTTGCTTTCTTCCTTCCGGCTTGATCTCCTCGACGGTTGCGAGAAAGTTCGGATGGGTCATGCCGGTGCCGAGATAGGTCCAGCGCATTCCTTTCAGAACGGCATTGGTCATTTCCTCGCGCTCGCTCTTCGAAAGGTTTCCTCCCGTAGCTTGTATGAAGCTGTCCGCTTCGAACTCAGCTTGCTGCTTGATGCCGTTGTCGAGAAATGCGCCGATTTCGGCGTATTCCTGAAACGCCTGATCGATCTTCTTGCTCGTGCAATCCGCCGCAGCCGCCTCCACGATCAACGTGTCGAGCTTGGTGTGCTGCGATTCTTCCAGCCAGTGGTGCTTGAGCAAGCTCTTGAACTGCGGGTCGAGGTTCTGGTTATCCCTGACGCCCTCGATGTAGTGTCTCAGGGTGATCCACTCGATGTGGAGAATCGCAATCCCGACTCCCAGAGGACTGTGCGATAGCACAAACCGGCTCACGTCTTCGGCAGGACCGATAAAGTCGCATTTGTTGCCGAACCCATCCTCGAATTCTTGCCGGAAGCGCTTGAAAAGGTGGATATGTTTTGCCTCTTCGCCGGCGAACTGGAGAAGGGCCCGGACGCGGTAGTCGTCTCCGGAGAGTTGCAGCCGCGCATGATCCACCACGTAGGGCAGAATGAACTCCTCGACGAGACCGAACATAGAGAGATACTCGTGCGCCCGAATCTGGTTCAGAGTCAGTTGTTCTTCAGGCGTGAGAAAAGAAAGCTGCTTCACCTGGGCCAGCGACTCCGGCATGAACGATTTGGTGAAGTCGAGCTGCTTGTCGCCGCCGATGATATCGTCCACTTTCCAGCCGATCCGCTCAGAAGCTGCCAGCGCCGATTGGTATGAATAGTTGTGTTGCATTTTCCTTTCCTCCTTCTTGAGTGAATACGATGGAAATGCCTTAGAGCAGCTCGCGTGCCATCATGTGAGATTGAAGTTTTTTCCAGAAAACCAATGACCTAGCGAAATCAGCCGTCGTT
>Ga0209874_1000422_pt1 | contig 12444 bp, 7 predicted proteins | sample GWRWN1_20_30_FD_187216 | JGI IMG/M metagenome (GOLD analysis project Ga0209874, IMG submission 187216) | Riverbed sediment microbial communities from areas with no vegetation in Columbia River, Washington, USA - GW-RW N1_20_30 (SPAdes)... | ecosystem: Environmental > Aquatic > Freshwater > River... | reverse complement strand
TCGTCGTTCACTCCGAGCACCATCGTGATGTCCTCGCCCTTGGCCGGGGCGCTGATGATGACCTTCTCCGCGCCGGCCGCGATGTGCTTGTCCGCGTCCTCCCGTTTGGTGAAGAGCCCGGTGGACTCGATGACGATACGCGCGCCAAGCTCCTTCCACGGCAGGCTCGCCGGGTCCTTCTCCGCCAGCACCCTGAGCTCGTCGCCGTCGGCGAAGATGCTGGTCTGCGTCGACGTGACCTCGCCGGGGAACGTCCCCAGCACCGAGTCGTACTTCAGCAGGTGGGCGAGGGTCTTCGCGTCGGTGATGTCGTTGACCGCGACGAAGTCGATGTCGAGCCCCTGCTGCTTCGCCGCTCGGAAGAAGTTCCGACCGATCCGACCGAACCCGTTGATGCCGACCTTGATGCTCATAGCGTGCCTCCTGAAAGGGTGGGGTTCACCGTCATCCTAGCCAATCCGCGGTGGTCCCCTTCGGGCGGCGTTCCGGGGAAGCGCGTCGCCCCGCTCGGGTGGATCAGGCGGTCTCGCCGCGGTCCAGGTCCCGGTGGTCCACCGAAACGGGGAGGCCCTTGTCCCGGAAGAACGCGGCCAGCTCGTCGGCAACCACCACTGAGCGGTGCTGGCCGCCGGTGCAGCCCACGGCTACAGCCAGGTAGGCCTTGCCCTCGGCCAGGAACCCGGGAACCATGAACCCCAGCAAGGCCCGGAGCCGCCGCATGAACTCCCGATAGGTTTGCTGCCCCTTGACATAGGTCCGGACCCGGTCGTCGGTCCCCGGCAAAGGTCGGAGCTCGTCCACCCAGTGCGGGTTGGGGAGGAACCGGACGTCGATGACGACGTCCGCGTCGCGTGGCGTCCCGTACTTGTACCCGAACGAGATCAGCGAGACCTGGAGGCCGGCCTCGGGCGGGGCGTCGGCGAAGGCGTCCCGGAGGCGGTCGCGGAGCTCGTGGGGGGTCAGGCCGGAGGTATCGACGATCAGGTCGGCGTCGCCCCGGAGGCTCTCCATCATCAGCCGCTCTTTCCGGATGCCCTCGATGACCCGGTCGGCCGGCGCCAGCGGGTGGCGGTGGCGGGTGGCCGCGTACCGGTTCACCAGGTCCTCGTCGGAGGCCTCCAGATAGAGGATGTGGTACGGGATCGAGAGGCCCTTGAGCTCCTCCAGCGCCTTCGACAGCTCACCGAAGAAGACCCCGCCCCGGGCATCGACCACAGTGGCGACCCGTCCCGGACCACCGGGGCGGGCCGCCAGCTCGGCCATCTTGGGGAGCAGTGCCGGCGGGATGTTGTCGACGACGAAGAACCCCAGATCCTCCAGGCACTTGGCCGCTTCAGAGCGTCCTGCCCCGGACAAGCCGGTGATGATGGTGAACCCAGGCCCCTGCGGACGTCGCCGGATGGATCGGACCTTCCCCTTCGACTCGGGCTCGCGCTCGGCCGCCTGTCCCATCAGGCGCTCACCCTCCGCTCCGGCGCCGGGGCGGACCCATGGACCCGCTCATAGACGGCCCGGGCGATCTCCGGCCCCACGCCCGGCGTCGCGGCGATCTCCTCCAATGAGGCCCGTGACAGGCGGGCGAGCGAACCGAACCGCTTCAGCAGGGCCTTCTTGCGAGCGGGCCCGATCCCCTGCACGTCGTCCAGCGGCGAGGCCATCACCCTCTTGGAACGTTTCTCGCGATGGTAGGTGACGGCGAACCGGTGAGCCTCGTCCCGGATGTGCTGAAGGACGAACAATGCCTCGGAGCCCCGGGGGATACGGAGGGGGTCTGGCCGGTCGGGGAAGTACACCTCCTCCAGACGCTTGGCCAGGCCGATTGCCGGGATGTGGAGGTCCAGGTCGGCCAGGACCTTCGTGCCCACGGAGAGCTGCCCACGGCCCCCGTCCACCACGATCAGAGAGGGGGGATAGGAGAACCGGCGCCGCCTCGCCGTTCCTTCGTCGTTCGTCCGCTCGGCCGCCCGGCCGCCGTCGGCCCCGGACTTCAGCCTGGCGAATCGCCGTCCGAGCATCTCCTCCATGCTGGCGAAATCGTCCTGTCCGGGCACTCCCTTGATCTCGAACCGCCGGTAATCGGACCGCTTGGGGAGTCCGTCCTCGAACACGACCATGGATCCCACCGTGTCTGTGGGGCCGAGATTGGAGATGTCGTAGGCCTCGATCCGAAGGGGCGCCTGGGGCAGGCCGAGCACCGTGGCCAGCTCGGTCAGGGCCCGCGATCGCGCGCCGAAGTCGGATGCCCGTCGAAGCTTGTGCCGCTGGAAGTGTTCCCGGGCGTTCTGGGTGACCACCTCGAGCAGCTTGCGCTTGGCGCCCCGGCGGGGAACCGCGAACGTGACGGGGCCGCCTCGCCGGCCCGAGAGCCACCTGGCCAGGACATCGGCGTCGGCGGGCGTCTCCGGAACTAGTATCCGGGGCGGGACCTCCTCGCGCTCCATATACACCTCGCGGACGAAGGAGGCCAGGAGGCCGGGGCGATCCAGCTCCTCCACCCGGTCCACGATCCATCCTTTCCGTCCCATCGCCCGTCCCTTCCGGACGAAGAACACCTGGAACGCGGCCTCGAGGTCGTCCTCGGCCAGGCCGATGACGTCGATGTTCTCCGCCTGCGTGAGAACCATCTCCTGGCTCTCCAGGGCCCTGCGGGCGGCGACGAGCTGGTCGCGGAGCTTCGCGGCGAGCTCGTACTCCTCCCGCTCGGACGCCTCGCGCATCTCCCGCTCCAACCGCCGTAGGACGGGGCGCTCGTTGCCTGACAGGAAGTCGGCCAGGGCGTCGACGTGGCCGCGGTAGGACTCCTCGGTCACGCCGGTGACCTCGGGCACGCATGGGCCGGCGCACCGCCCGATGTCGTAGTACAGGCAGGGCCGCCGGGCGCGGGCCCGCTGGTCGAAGAACGCATTGGAGCAGGTCCGGACGGGGAACACGCGGGTCAGCGCATCGAGGGTCTCGCGGATGGCGTAGGCATGGGCGAAGGGCCCGAAGTACCTGACCCCCTTCCGCCTGGCCCCCCGCACGACCTGGGCCCGGGGCCACCGCTCCCCCACGGTGAGCGCCAGGTACGGGTAGGACTTGTCGTCGCGGTATCGGATGTTGAACCGCGGAAGGTGCTCCTTGATCAGGTTGTACTCGAGCATCAGGGCGTCGACCTCGTTCGACGCCACGATCCACTCCACCGACTCCGCAGCGGCCATCATGGCCTCGGTCCGGGGATGGAGCGGTTTTCCCCAATAGCTCGTCAGGCGCTTGCGGAGCGAGGTGGCCTTGCCCACGTAGATCACGCGGCCGTCCGTATCCCGGAAGAGGTAGACACCGGGCGCGTCGGGGATGGTCGAGGTCTCGGGGCGAGCGGCGCTCACGTACCCATTCTATGGGCGGGGCCCGCGGGCTCCGGGGAGCGCGGCCGCACCTCCACGTCTATTTCACGACCACCTGCCCGCTCATCGTCGGATGGACGTCGCAGTGGAAGTAGTACGTCCCCGAATCGAGCGCCGGGATCGTGTAGGTGACCTTGTCGGGGCCCGTCACCAAGTCCCCTCGAAACAGCGGGCTGCTCAGCTCGGTCGAGCTGGGGAAGATGGCGATGTTGTGCTGGGTTCCTGCGTCGTCGTTGGTGAAGGTAATCGTGGACTTCGTCCCCGCCGTCAGCGTGATGGTGTTCGTGTCGAACGCCAGCCCCTGCGCCGTCACCTCCGTGGTGGTGCCTCCGCCGCCCGTGGAGCCGCCGCCCGAACCGCCACCCGAACCGCCACCTGTGGAGCCGCCCGAACCGCCACCACCACCGCTCACTCGAAGCGTGCCGTTCATCTGGGTCGGGTGCACGTCGCAGTGGAAGTAATACTCGCCCGACTTCAGCGCGGGCACCTTGTAATCGGCGGTGGCTGGGCCGGTGATGATCTCCCCCTGCTCGATAGGGTGGGTGAGGTCGGTCGCACTGGGGTAGACCGACACATTGTGCTGAATGCCGCTGTCCTTGTTGTCGAAGGCGATGGTGAAGGGCGTGCTCGCGGGGGCCTCGAGGCAGTTGGTGTCGTAGGCGATGCCCTGGGCCACGATGTCCACCACCCCGTTCGACGCCTTCGTGCACTGGCTCGTCGGCGGGGCGGTGGTCGGCAGGGAGGAGGGAGTCGGGCTGGGGACGGCGAGGTCCAGCCCGCTCGCTTCCGCGTAGGTTCCCAGCAACAGGTCCTGGGTGCTCTCGGCGTACCAGGCAACGTAGACGGCCGAGCCGTCTGGCGTCACCGCCACGCCCGGCAAGGCACCGCCGTTCGTGCCCTTCACCTCGATCGGCTCGAACGAGTCACCGGTGGCCGACGCCAGCTGCACGCTGTCGGTGCCGGGGTCGTACCAGGTGACGTACACCGCCCCGCTGTCGTCCGCGGCGATCCCTGTGGATCGACCGGCGTCGTTGGCCCCCTCCCCCACCGTCGCCACTGTACTGGTCTGCCAGGTGGCGCCGTCCTTGGAAATCGCCGCGTGTACCTGATCACCCGCGTAGTACGAGATGTGGATGGTCCCGTCCTTCCCGGTCGTCGCCGACAGCCCGTAACCGTCGGCGCCGGCCTCGACGGTCGAGAAGGCCCAGCCTCCCTCCTCCCCTCCGCCCAGAGCCGCCGCATGCACGCTCGAGCCGTTCGAGTACACCACCACGGGCTGGCCGGACGCGGAGATCGTCGCGGCGACCCGGTACGGTTGCGACGGACCAGACTTCCGGGGGATCGTGTCCAGCACGTCGGTCTTCCACGCCCCGGCCACCATCGTCTTCACCGTGACCTCTTGGCCCCGGGGTGTGGCAAGGAGGAACGCAACCCACGGCGTTCCTGACGGTGTCACGGCCACGGCCGGAGATCCAAGCGGCCCTGCCCGCTGGAGGCGGGGCTTCATGGGCTGTAGGAGCGTGGCGGTGAATGCTGTGTCCGCGCTCTGTGCGTACCAGAGGCCCGTATCGGCGGCCCAGGCCACGTGGAATCCCCCCGACGGATCGATGGCCAGCGAGGTCCCGTTCACGCTCTGCGGCGTGATGGACCTCACCGGGGCCACCGTGGCCGGGCCGAACGGCACGCTCACGTTCGGGATGGGGGCCTGCATGGCCACCGCCCCCCGGGTCCAGATGCCCTCCTTCGTGCTGGCCAAGAGGACCGCGGGAAGTGAGGGCGCGCCGATGGGACGGGTGGGTGCGATCTCTCCCTCCTTCAGCTCCGGAAGGAACCCGAAGTAGGAGATGTACGGCGTCCCCTGGGCGTCCACGGCGACGGATGAGCCAAGGCCCACGTCGTCGAGGAAGTCGGCGACCTGTGGGACGAACTGCTTGCCGGAGCCGAAGGTCACGCTCGGCGGGGTCGGGGTGGCACACGCCGCCCCCATGATCGTGAGGACGAAGACGGCCGGAAGGACCTTCCTGGACATGAGCGCGGGCCATGCTAGCAAGCCGGGCTGGGACGCGCGCCCGTGCTACGCGTCCTGCGGGATGCGCTCTCGCTCGAGCGGGAGCGCCCCGAGCACCTCGGCCAGGAACTGTCCGGTGTAGGACCCGGCGTTGGCGGCCACGGCTTCCGGCGGACCCTCGGCGACGATCCTGCCGCCGGCGTCCCCACCCTCCGGCCCGAGGTCGACGATCCAGTCGGCGGTCTTGATGACGTCTAAGTTGTGCTCGATCACGAGCACCGTGTTGCCCGCACCGACCAGGCGCTGGAGCACCGACAGGAGCTTCCGCACGTCCTCGAAGTGCAGCCCGGTCGTCGGCTCGTCCAGGATGTAGAGGGTGTTGCCGGTGGCACGCTTCTGGAGCTCTGAGGACAGCTTGATCCGCTGGGCCTCGCCGCCGGACAGCGTGGGCGCCGGCTGTCCGAGCTTGACGTACCCGAGGCCGACATCCGAGAGCGTCTGGAGGTGCCGGCTGATGACGGGGATGTTGCGGAAGAACTCGAGAGCCTCGTCGACGCTCATCTCCAGGACGTCGGCGATCGAACGGTTCTTGTACTTGACTTCGAGCGTCTCGCGATTGTACCGGTGGCCCTTGCACACCTCGCATGTGACGTAGACGTCCGGGAGGAAGTGCATCTCGATCTTGATCTGCCCGTCGCCGGCACAGTTCTCGCACCGCCCGCCGCGGACGTTGAACGAGAACCGTCCGGGCCGGTACCCGCGGACCCGGGCCTCCGGAACCTGTGCGAACAACGCGCGGATATGGTCGAACATGCCCGTGTACGTGGCCGGGTTCGACCGCGGGGTCCGCCCGATGGGCGACTGATCGATGTCGATGACCTTGTCGATGTATTCCCACCCGACGAGGCGACGGTGCTTGCCCGGAAGGACGCGCGACCGATACAGCTTCTGCATGAGCCCTCGGAGCAGGACCTCTTGGACCAGCGTGGATTTGCCTGAGCCGCTCACGCCCGTGACGCAGGCAAAGAGCCCGAGCGGCAGCGCGAACTTCATGTCCTTCAGGTTGTGCTCCTTGGCCCCCAGCACCTTCAGCCACCGTTCGCCGGGGGTCCTGCGGACCTGCGGAGTGGGGATCACGCGCTTGCCGGAGAGGAACGCGCCGGTCAGGGACCCGTCATCGTCCAGCAGGCCCTTGAGGTCGCCCGAGTACACGATCTCGCCACCGTCATTGCCTGCGCCCGGCCCGATGTCGACGATGTGGTCCGAGGCCCGGATGGTCGCCTCGTCGTGCTCCACGACGATCAGCGTGTTGCCCAGGTCCCTGAGGCGGACCAACGTGTCGATGAGCCGCCGGTTGTCGCGCTGGTGCAGGCCGATCGAGGGCTCGTCCAGGATGTACAGGACACCGACCAGCCCGCTGCCGATCTGGGTGGCCAGGCGGATCCGCTGAGCCTCTCCACCCGCAAGGGTGGCCGAGGTCCGCGCCAGCGCCAGGTAGTCCAGACCCACATCGACCAGGAACCCCAGGCGGGCCCGGATCTCCTTGATCAGGCGTTCGGCGATCATCCGCTCTCGTTCGGACAGGTCCACGTGGTCGAAGAACGCGAGCGCGTCGCGGATCGAGCGCGTGGTGAGGTGGGCGATGTTCACCGCGTCGATCGTCACCGCCAGGCTCTCCGGCCGAAGGCGCGCGCCGCGGCACGTCCGGCACGGAACCTCCCGCATGTACTGCTCCAGCCGGTCCCGCTGGCTGTCGGAGTCGGTCTCCTCGTACCGACGTTCGACGGCCGGGACGACGCCTTCGTATGTGGTCCAGTACGAGCGTGTCCGCCCGTACCGGTTCCGGTACCGGACGTGGATCTCCTGGTCCGAGCCGTACAGCACGATCTCGCGGGCCTTCTTCGGAAGCCTCTTCCACGGAGTCTTGGTCGAGAAGCCGTGGGCCTCGGCCACCGACTCGAGCACCCTGTACCAGTACTCGAGGCGGGTCCCTGCCCACGGCGCGATGGCCCCCTCTTCGATGGAGAGCTCAGGATCGGGCACCACGAGCTCGGAGTCGACCTCCAAGCGGGTCCCCAGGCCGTCGCACGTCGGACACGCCCCATAGGGCGAGTTGAACGAGAAGTTCCGGGGCTGGAGCTCGTCGAACGAGATCCCGTCGTACGTGCAGGCGAGCTTCTGCGAGAAGTGCTGCACATCCTCCTTCCCGTCTGGCGTTTGCACCGCGATAGCCGCGATCCCCTCCGCCAACTGGAGGGCCGTCTCGATCGAGTCGGCGATCCGGCGGCGGATGTCGGGCCTGGCCACCAGGCGGTCCACCACCACCTCGATCGTGTGCTTGTAGTAGCGGTCCAGCCGGATGGGCTCCGATAGGTCGCGAATCTCGCCGTCGATCCGGGCCCGGGGGAACCCTCGGCGGGCCAGGTCGGCCAGGAGCTTCTCGTACTCACCCTTCCGGCCCCGGACCACCGGGGCGAGGATCATGAACCGGGTCCCCTCGGGCAGCTGCATGACCTGGTCCACGATCTGCTCGGGGGTCTGCCGTCCGATGGGCCGCCCGCATTTGGGACAGTGCGGATGGCCGATCCGGGCGTACAGCACCCGGAGGTAGTCGTAGATCTCGGTGATGGTCCCCACGGTGGACCGGGGGTTCTTGGACGTGGACTTCTGATCGATGGATATGGCCGGGGACAAGCCCTCGATGAAGTCCACGTCCGGCTTCTCCATCTGGCCCAGGAACTGCCGGGCGTAGGCCGAGAGCGACTCCACGTAGCGCCGCTGGCCCTCGGCGTAGATCGTGTCGAAGGCCAGGGAGCTCTTCCCTGAGCCGGACAAGCCCGTGAACACGATGAGCTGGTTGCGGGGTAGCTCCAGCGTGACGTTCTTGAGGTTGTGCTCACGGGCCCCGTGAATCACAAGCATGTCGGTGCCCACGGGGAGATTGTAGTGGCGGCCCCGACAAGCCCCCGCCGTGCCTGGCCACGTCCCCGTCGGGCGGGTGGCTGCGCCGCGGTAGGCTGACCCCGTGACCGAGCGAGCCAAGCTGGAGCAGCTGTCCTCGGCCGAGCTGCACGACCGGGCCACCCGCCTGGCTTGGCGGCGACTCGACGTGGGCTTCCTGTGGGACCTGCTGAAGACCATCCCCGAGGCCCGGGCGGCCATCGGGGACGAGGAGCGGAGCGAGACCGACATCATGCGCCCGCTGGCCCTTCTGAACGACCTTGTGGACGCCGACCGAGGCACCCTGGCCGACGCCCTCCGTCCGTTGTACATCGAGTACCTGGAGAAGCACGAGGGACGCGACGACGGAGCCGAGGGAGACACCTGACGGACCGCGTCGGACACGCCGGCCTGCACCATCCGGAGGTGGACCTGACCTCCTGGCGCGAGGAGTTCCCGGTCCTCGAGCGGAAGGCCTACCTGATCAGCGCGTCGCTTGGTCCGGTCTCGCGGCGGTCTCGCGGCTACCTGGATGCGTACGTCGATGCATGGGCCTCCAAGGGCGCGCCGGACCACGTGTGGTTCGAGGACATCTTCCCCACCATGCGCGCGCTGAAGCATCGCTTCGCGGCGCTGGCCGGCTGCCATCCCGACGAGCTGGCCATCACCACGAACATCTCGATCGCGCTCTCGACGATCGCGTCGTGTGTGGACTTCTCCAGGCGCCGCAAGGTGATCCTGTCGGAGCTGGACTTTCCCACCGACGGGCACGTCTGGCTGGCTCAGCGATCGAGTGGGGCCGAGGTCGTGTTCCTGAAGTCACCCGATGGACTGACGATCCCGCTCCAGGAGTACGAACGGGCCATCGACCAGGACACGGCCATCGTCATGGTGAACCGTGTGCTGTACCGGTCGAGCGCGCTCGTCGACGCCAAGCAGATCTGCCGGATGGCGCGGGAGGCGGGAGCGTGGTCGATCGTGGACGACTACCACGGAGTCGGGATCGTCCCCCTCGACCTTCACGACCTGGGCTGCGACCTCTACACGGCCGGCGTCCTGAAGTGGCTGTGCGGGGGCCCGGGCCTGGCGTTCCTGTACGCGCGGCGCGGCTTGCTCCCCGAGCTGGCGCCCACGGTCACGGGATGGTTCGCCACCCGCGAGCCGTTCTCCTTCGACACCCAGCACCTAGAGCTTCACCCCACGGCGCGGCGACTGGAGCACGGGACGCCGCCGGCGCCCGTCTACCCCGTGGCCTTGGGCGGACTCGAGATCATCTCGGAGGCCGGAGTCGACCGGATCCGTGAGCGGCAGGGGGAGCTGACCGACTACGTAATCACCCGGGCGGACGAGGCGAGCCTCCCCGTGCGGACGCCGCGCGAGAGGGGAGAGCGCGGCGGCGTGGTGAACGTGGGGGTGGGGCCCGAGGCCGGCACGATCTGCCACGCCCTCCTGGAGCGGAACGTGTGCACCGACTTCCGGGGCGACGGGCTCAGGATCTCGCCCCACTTCTTCAACACCGAGGCCGACATCGACCGCTGCTTCGACGAGCTCCGTTCCCTGCTGTAAGCCTCAGGTCGCCGTGACCACCCGACCGGCCCGAGTCACCAGCTTCAGATCGCCGAGCGCCGTGAGGTCCTCACGCGGATCGCGGGCCAGCGCGATGAGATCGGCGGGTGCGCCGGGCTCGAGCGGCCCTGCCACCATGGCCCGGAGGATCTCGTCCGCCGTCATGCCCACAGTCTCTCGGAGGAGCAGGACCTCCCGAACGTCGATCCCCGGCGGGACCTCTCCGTTGCCGAGGTCGGTGCCGTAGACGACGGTGCCGCCGGCGGCCCGGAACCGAGCCATGTTGTCGGCGGCGGTCCGGAGCTCCGAGGTGACGTTGCCGAAGCTCCAGATGTCGAGCGTCGAGACGATCCGCACGGCCTTCGCCGCCGCCTCCAGCACCGACTCGGAGAGCCGCTCGCTCCACGGGCAGTGGGCGAACTCGCTCACCCCTGCGCCTAGCGCCCGCTCGGCCTGCCCCGCTCCCTGCACGTGGGCCGTCACCAGCAGCCCTCGGTCCCCCGCAGCCTGGACGATGGCCGCGAGCTCTCCGTCCGTCGGGGTGGGTCCCGCCTCGGCGTTCAGAGATACCTTGATCGCTGCGGCTCCCCGGTCCGCCAGGGTCTCGACGGCCGTGGCCGCCTCCTCGGCACTCCGGATCTCCAGCCCGGTCCCGGGCGGCGCCCACCGATCGGCGGTGGGATAGCCCCCGGGTGCGGTGATCATGGGGCCGGCCGCACGGATCACCGGCCCGTTGAACGTGGGCAGCTCCGACGCATCGGCGAGCGGGAAGATGATGTCGGGCGGCCACGCCAGGTCCCGGACGGCCGTCACGCCGCCGAGGAGCACGGCGCCGGGGTCCGCCAGGCAGATGTGGACGTGACGATCGGCCACCCCCGGCATGAGGAACCCGTCCACCTCGAGCTCGTCGTCCGCCTGGGGGGCCAGCCGGGCCGAACCCACCCACACGATCCGGCCACCGTCGCAGACCACGGTCACTCGGTCGAGGACCTTGCCAGGCCCCAGCCACGCCAGCGGGGCCCGGACGGCGAAGGTCGGGCTCAGGTCCCCACCCCGGCCCGGCGGAGCGCCTTCAGCTCCTTTCGGAGGTCGACGACCTCGTCCCGGAGGCGCGCCGCGTACTCGAACCGAAGCTCCTTGGCAGCCTGGTGCATCTCCTCCTCCAGGCTCTGGATAAGGCGTTCCAGCTCCTCGGTCGGCATCTCCACCCGCTCGCGGCGCCGTCGGCCGCGGTCGGGCGACGGCGCTTTCCCCCCGTCGACCGCCATCGACAGCAGGATGTCCGACACCTTCTTGCGGATCGACTGCGGATCGATGCCATGTTCGCGGTTGAACGCCAGCTGGATCTTGCGCCGGCGCTGGGTCTCGGAGATGGCCGCCTTCATCGAGTCGGTGACCTCGTCCGCGTACATCAAGACCGTGCCGTCCACGTTGCGGGCGGCCCTTCCGATGGTCTGGATGAGCGAGGTGTCCGACCGGAGGAACCCCTCCTTGTCGGCGTCGAGGATGGCCACGAGTGAGACCTCTGGGAGGTCCAGTCCCTCCCGAAGCAGATTGATCCCCACCAATACGTCGAACTCTCCGAGGCGGAGATCGCGGAGGATCTCGATCCGATGCAGCGTGTCGATCTCCGAGTGGAGGTACCGAACCCGGATCCCCATCTCCATCAGGTAGTCCGTGAGGTCCTCGGCCATCTTCTTGGTCAGCGTGGTGACGAGGACCCGTTGCCCCGCCTCGGATCGCTTCCTGGTCTCCTCGATGAGGTCGTCCACCTGCCCCCGGGTAGGTCGGATCTCGACGTCCGGGTCGATCAACCCGGTCGGCCGGACGATCTGCTGCACGACCCGTTTGGATGTCCGAAGCTCGTACGAGCTAGGAGTCGCGGACATGAACACGGTCTGCCGGACCTTCCCGACGAACTCCTCGAACCGGAGCGGCCGGTTGTCCAGGGCCGACGGCAGCCGGAACCCGAACTCGACCAGGGTCTCCTTGCGGGTCTTGTCGCCCTCGTACATCCCGTGGATCTGGGGCACCGTGACGTGGGACTCGTCGATGACGCAGAGCCAGTCCTCGGGGAAGTAGTCGAGCAGGGTGTACGGGGCCTCGCCGGGCTGCCGACCGTCGATGTGCCTGGAGTAGTTCTCGATGCCCGAGCAGAACCCCACCTCGCGGAGCATCTCCAGGTCGTAGTTCGACCGCATCCGCAGGCGCTCCGCCTCCAGGAGCTTGCCCTGGGACTCGAGCTGGCCAAGCCGCTCCTTCAGCTCCTTATCGATCCCGGCGATCGCACGCTGCATCCGCTGGTCCGACGCCACGTAGTGGGTGGCCGGATAGATCCACACCTCGGACAGCTCCCCCAGGACCTCCCCGGTCAGTGGGTCGAACCGGGTGATCCGCTCTACGTCGTCGCCCCAGAACTCCACCCGGATGGCGGTCTCCTCGTAGGCCGGGAACACCTCGAGCGTGTCCCCCTGGACCCGGAACTTGCCCCGCACGAAGTTCACCTGGTTCCGCTCGTACATGATCTTGACCAGCCGCGTGATGGCGAAG
>Ga0209874_1000420_pt1 | contig 12474 bp, 13 predicted proteins | sample GWRWN1_20_30_FD_187216 | JGI IMG/M metagenome (GOLD analysis project Ga0209874, IMG submission 187216) | Riverbed sediment microbial communities from areas with no vegetation in Columbia River, Washington, USA - GW-RW N1_20_30 (SPAdes)... | ecosystem: Environmental > Aquatic > Freshwater > River... | reverse complement strand
CGAAGGCGACGAGCAGGATGACGGCCGCGGCGAGAAGGCCCGCCAGCTCCGGAGTGGTGCCGCCCTGCGCCTCCCTGATGAGGTTGCCCCCCAGCTCGACGCGTAGCCCGTCGCCGCTCGTCTCCTCGGCCAGCTCGATCAGGCGCTCGCCGCTCTCGACCGGGTGACGCGAAGTTGTCCTTCCGAGCGGCTCGTCCCTCGGTTGCCGCGCCTTCCGTCGCTGCCGCCGCTCGTGCGCGCCGCGCCGCCTCGAACGACGGCGGTAGACCTCGATACGAAGCTGAGCACACTGGGTCGGACCTTCCCGGGGTACGCGGCGATCTGGGTTCACGACCTTCTCACTGGCGCCACGGCAAGCTGGAACGCGGATGCCCGCTTTCCCGCGGCGTCCACCGTCAAGCTCGGGTTGCTCCTCGCTGCGTTGCAGCGGCTGCGCCGACCGGAGCGCTCGACCCTCGACTACGAGCTGCGCGCCATGACCGGCTGGTCGTCGAACCTGGCGGCGAACCTCCTGGTCCGCCGTTTCGGCGCGCCTTCGGCGCAGACGGCCCTGCGCCGTGCCGGTGCGCGCCGCAGCACGTTCCCGCAGGGGTATCGCGTCGGGACTGCTCGCGCGGAGGTCCAGGACCAGCCGCCGCTCGTCTCGGCACGTGTTACGACCGCGCGCGACCTTGGACGGATCCTTTACGTGCTCCACGGCTGCGCACTGGGCAACGCGCCGGCAGTACGCGCGACCGGGCTCGATCCCCAGCGCTGCGGGTACGCGCTCCGGCTCCTGCTCAGCTCGGAGCTCCGGGGCAACAACGTCGGCCTCGTGCGCCCCTTTGTCTCGTTCGGAACGCCGGTGGCGCAGAAGAATGGCTGGCTCCACGACGCCCGCCACACCGCGGCGATCGTTTACTTCCCGAACGGCCCCAAGATCGTGGTCGTACTCACCTATGCACGAAACCTGAAGCTCACGACGGCGAGAAGGGTCGGTCAACTCGTGCTGGCTGCGGTGAGCTAGAGCTTGTCCGCGCAGGCGACGGCGGACTGCCTGATCACGCGCCGGATTCGCGGAGGAAGCTCACCGCCTGACAGCCCGATTCGCGCGAAGTCCTGAACCGAGACCTGGTTCGAGAGCTTGTCGAGTGTGCACGCGCAGTAGGCGCGCCTGTTGTTCATGCCGTTCTGGCAGCTCTGCATGAAGTTGTTGATCACGACCGGCGGGTACTTGTACTTGCCGTGAGTCGTGACCGATGCGGTGCCGGTCGTCGTGGTCGCGACGGTGGTCGTGACGGTCGTCGTGCCCGCCGACTTCTTGCTGTCGCCGCCGCCGCAGCCTGCAGCCGCAAGAGCGAGCAGCACACCGAGGAGTAAGCCCGCGTGCCTCACGGCGAAAGTCTGCTCGGACGCGCGGCGTCGCAAACTTAGGCGAGCAGCTTCTCGAAGCGCGCTGGATCGTCGAACGGCCCGATCACCGCAAGATTCGGGCCGCGGTTCTCGATGACCTCGCGTGCGACGCGGCCCACGTCCTCTGCCGTCACCTTGTCGAGCTCGGCGAGGATCTCCTCCGGGTCGGGCGTTCGGCCTTCGAGCACCTCGCGGCGAAGTCCGAACATGATCAGACCCTGCGAGGTCTCGAGCTGCAGGACGAACCGGCCCTTCGCGAAGCTCTTGGCCTTGTCGAGCTCGTCCTGAGGGACGTCCTCCTCCGCAATCTTGCGCAGCTCGGCCGCGATCGTCGACACGGCATCGTCGATCCGCTTGATATCGACGCCCGCCTGCGCGTAGAGCGAGCCGGCGTCGGTGTAGCTGTGGTTGAGCCCGTACACGTAGTACGCGAGCCCTCGCCGCTCCCGGACCTCGGTGAAGAGCCGCGACGACATGCCGCCGCCGAGGATGGTCGAGAGCACTTGCAGGACGTAACGGTCCGGATGGTTCAGCGGATAGCTGTGCACGCCCAGGCAGATGTGCGCCTGGTCGGACGCCTTGGTGTGCACCTTGACCCGCACGTCACCGTTCGGGCTGATCTGGACGGGCTCCGGCTCGCCTGTCTCTGCCGCCGGCATGTCGCCGAGCAACTCCTGGACGCGGTCGTGGAGCTCGTCGCCGATCTTGCCTCCGACCCCGACGACCATCCGCTTCGGCTTGTACCAGTGGTCGACGTAGGAATTGAACGTGTCACGCGTGGCACCGCGGATCGTCTCCTTGCGGCCGATGATGTCCCAGCCCAAGGGCTGGTCGCCGTACAGGAGATCCTCGTACACACCGCCGATGAAGTCGCGCGGCGTGTCGTAGTACATGTTCATCTCCTCGATGATCACGCCCTTCTCCCGCTCGATCTCTTCAGGCGCGAACTTGGAGTGACGGAGCATGTCGACGAGGACGTCGAGCGCGACGTCGCGCGACTCGGCCGCACACTTGACGTAATAGCCGGTGTACTCCTTGCCCGTGAACGCGTTGAACTCCCCGCCGATCGCGTCGATCTCCTTGGAGATGTCGCGCGCGGTCGGTCTGCGTTCCGTGCCCTTGAAGAACATGTGCTCCGCGAAGTGCGCGATCCCGTTCGTATCGCGCGTCTCGTAGCGCGACCCGGCGGCGAGCATGATCGCGACCGTGACCGACTGCGCCGAGTCGATTGGCGCGGTCAGAATACGCAGCCCGTTGTCGAGGCGTTCGAGGTTGTAAGTGCTCACGGCCCCGGCGATGCTACCGAGGGCGATCCTCCCGCCGGTAGACGAAGCGGACTGCCTGCCAGTCGCCGTCGATCGCTGCGCTCTTGTTGTCCACCAGGCCGGCCGCGAGCCCAATCTCCTGCACCGTGGGAAAGTCGAGGTCGGTCTCGATCTTCGAGGCCTTCTTGGGCCAGGCGACCCAAAGGCCGTCTGCCGGGGCGAGGCTCTTCTTCAGTCCGGCGAACCGACGCGCGAGCTCGGCGCGGCTGGTCGTGAAGAGGACGAGCACCTCGACTCCCGGCTTCGCCCCGAGCTTCTTGGCCAAGGGCGTGGCCGAGTAGTCCTTGTCCGGCACGGCTAGAAGCGTTGCAACGCTCGGCTGACCGCTTCCGTTCCGAACTCGAGCGCGTCGACGGGAATTCGCTCGTCGGCGGCGTGGACGAGCTTCAGCAGCGGGAAGTCCTCCGCGAGGCGCATCGGCATGTACCCGTAGGTCTGGATGCCAAGCCGCGAGAAGAACCGCGCGTCGGTGACGCCGCCTTGCAGCAGCGGCATCGGGATGGCGCCGGGGTCGAGCTCGCGCAGCACGCCGCCGAGCATGTCGAAGTGCGTGTTGTCCGGCTCTGCCGGGCCGGGGTCATGCCGAACGAGCTCCAGCTCGATGTCATCGCCGACGAGCGCATGCGCCTCGGCGATCAGATCATCGGGAGTGAAGCCGGGAAGAAGGCGGCCGTCCAGCTCCAGGTCGATCCGCGCCGGAACGACATTCACCTTCTCGCCCCCGCGGACGATCGTCGCGTTGATCGTGTTCCGCAGCAGGCCCTCGATCGTTCGCGCCTCCTCGCCGAGCCTCGGGAGAGCCCGGTCGGCGACCGCCGGCCTCAGCAGTTGCAAGACGAGGTCGCGCTTCGGCCGGCTGAGCTGGCCGGCGATCGTCTCGATCATGATGCGGACGATCGGCGTGACATGGATCGGCATCCGTTTGCGGTCGAGGTCGGTCAGGAGCCGGCCGAGCCGGGCCATCGTCCCAGCGCGGTGAATCATGGCCCCGTGGCCGCCGGGGCCGCGCACGGCCCCCTTCAGCCAGCAGATCTGCTTCTCAGCGACCTGGATCGGATAGAAGCGCTTCCCCGCGATCGTCCGCGACACGCCGCCGGCCTCGCCGAGGGCGTATCGCACACCCTCGAACAGCTCCGGATGGTCCTCGACGAGGAACTTCGCCCCGTAGTCGCCACCGTTCTCCTCGTCGGCGAGCACGACCAGCATCACGTCGCCCGGCAGCTCGAGCTCGCCTCGCGCCGCCCGCACGAACGCGCTGATGTACATCGCCATCGGGCCTTTCATGTCGATCGCGCCGCGGCCCCAGACCTCGCCGTCCGCGAGGTCGCCGCCAAAGGGCGGCCGCTGCCAGTCCTGCCCGCTCGTCGTGACCACGTCCACATGGCCCTGGATCAGCAGCGGCGGGCTCTTGCCTGCGCCGCGGACGCGCGCGACGAGGTTCGGCCTAGCGGGATCCCTGGCATACGTCTTCGTCTCGCAGCCGGCCTCTTCGAGGACGCCTCGGACGAAGGCAACGCAGTCCGCCTCGTTGCCGGGCGGGTTCGTCGTGTCGAACCGGATCAGCTGCTGCAGGAGCTCTGCGGGAGTCATTGAGGTTAAGCGGCGGTAAAGATTTGACAGCGGGGCTTGTGACAAGGCGAGCCCTGTCGATACCTTCGATTCAAGGAAGGTTTGTAACAGATGCTCACTGCCCTCACCATCCTCCTCCTCTTTGCGGCTGCCTGGGCAGTCTCGCGTGTCAGCGCCCTCGTCGCGCGCAAGGTCCTTGCCTGGCACAATCGGCACCACCACGCGCCGAGCGGTGACCTCCGGGTCAAGATCATCGAGCTCAAGCGGCGCGAGACGACGGTCGCCGTGATCCGCACGGGCATTGCCTACATCGCTTTTGCCGCGGCAGTCGTGCTGGCAGCCGCCCAGGTGACCGGAGGCTTCGACCGGCTGACCGCTGCGGTCGGCGCCTCATTCCTCCTCATCCTCCTCGGCTTCTCCGCCCAACGCGTTCTCGTGGACATCCTCGCCGGCTTCAGCATGTTCGTCGAGAAGTGGTACTCGGTCGGTGACACGATTGCGATCCCCACGATGGAGCTCCAGGGCGTGGTCGAGGACGTGTCGCTGCGTCGCACGAAGCTCCGCTCGCTCGACGGCGAGATCATCAACATCCACAACTCGCAGATCCCGGCGGTCCGAGTGCTGCCCGGCGGGGTCAAGGAGTTCGACGTCGAGCTCGTCGCCAGCAACCGGGACGCCGCCGAGCTGCTCGTGCACGACGTGAGCGCGGTCCTGCCGGAGAGCCCCACCACCTTCGTCCAGCGCCCGCAGGTCCACCAGATCGACGAGCTTGCGCCTGCGCTCGTCCGGTTGCGGGTGCGCGTTGCCGTCGCACCCGGCCGGGAGTGGCTCGTCCACGGGTTCTACACCGACCTGCTCAAGGAGCGGGCAGAGAAGCATCTGATCGTCCACGGCCCCATCGTGATGGCGGTGGACGAGGGCGCAACACGCAGCTTCGCGCGTGCCAGTGCGGCGACGCGCTGGGCCGGCGCGCCCTAGAGCGCGGCTAGCGTCGTCAGCAGACCGTCGACCTCTTCGGCGGTGTTGTAGTGGACGATGCCGGCGCGAACGGCGCCGCCTTCCTCCAACCCCAGCCGCTTCATCACCTCGAGGGCGTAGTAGTTGCCGTGCCAGACCGCGTAGCCGGCCTCGCCGAGCCGCGTGGCCGCCTCCCGCGTCCCCACGCCGTCGACGTTGAACGCGAAGGTTGAGACGCGTCCGTCCATCGTCGGCAGTCCGTAGAGCGCGACGTTCTCCGGCAGGCCTGCGAGGAAGCGCTCGCCGAGGGCGCGCTCGTGCGCCTGGATCGCCTCCCAACCGATCGACTCGATGTACTCGACCGCGGCGACGAACCCCGCCAGGAGCTCATGCGGCAGCGTGCCGGTCTCGAAGCGGCTGCCGAGCGGCTGGTCTGCCGCCGGCCTGACCTTGTACGGGCGCCACGACTCGAGCAGGTCCGCGCGCCCGAAGGCGACGCCGAGGTGCGGGCCGAAGAACTTGTACGGCGAACAGATGAGGACGTCGACGCCCCAGTCGGTGACGTCGATCGGCCCGTGCGGCCCGTAGTGGACGGCGTCGGCCCACGCGAGTGCGCCCGCGTCGTGCGCGAGCTGGACGATCCTCGGGACGTCCGACAAGGTGCCGACCGCGTTCGAGGCGACGGGAAAGGCGACGACGCGGGTGCGATCCGTGAGCTTCCTCTCCAGATCGTCGAGGTCGATCGTCGTGTCGTCGTGAATGTCAACGAAGCGCACCGCGAGGCCCTTGTCGTGAGCCAGCTCGAGCCAGGGCGAGACGTTTGCGTCGTGGTCGAGCTTGGTGACGACGATCTCGTCTCCCTTATCCCATTCGCGCCCGGCCGTGCGCGTAAGCGCGAAGGCGAGCGTCGTCATGTTCGCGCCGAAGATCGTCTCGTCCGCGGTGCAGCGGAGGAAGTCCGCAGCGGTCAACCTTGCCTGCGCGACGAGGGCTTCCGTGCGCCGGCTCGTCTCGTAGGGGCCGCTGACGTTCGCATTCGACTCGCGGTAGTAGCGGGAGACGGCGTCGATGACCTCGTCCGGCACCTGGGTCCCGCCCGGCCCGTCGACGAACGTGAGCGGCTGGCGCAACGCGGAGTAGCGCGCGCGGACGGCCTCGACATCGAGTGCGACGGTCGACATGCGGAGAGACGCTACTACGATGCGACGGTGGCTCCGGCGACCATCGAGCGGACCGACCGTGGCACCGGCACGGGCTTCGACCTCCCTTGGAACGTCATCGTGCTGAACGACAACCACAACACGTTCCAGGGAGTCGCCGCCGCGCTGTCCTCCACGATCCCCAGCGTCTCCTACGACCAGGGCCTGCGCATCGCAGACCGGATCCACTCGAGCGGGCGTGCAATCGTCTGGTCGGGCCACCGCGAGCCCGCGGAGCTCTACTGGGAGCAGCTACGTGGCTTCGGCCTGACGATGGCACCGCTCGAACGGACGTAGGGGCATCGCCCAAGAGGCAGCAGCCGAGTGCGAGGAAGGCTTCGTGGATTGCGTGGCGGCGGTCGTAGCGGACGAGTAGTCGCTTGAAGTTGTGCAGCCAGGCGAAGGTGCGCTCGACGACCCAGCGTGCGCGTCCGAGCCCGGAGCCGTGCGTGGTCTGGCGGCGGGCGATCTCGGAGGCGATCCCACGCCGGCGTAGCCGCCGGCGGTATTTGTCGTGGTCGTAGCCGCGGTCGGCGGTGAGGCGCTGGGGCCGCCGCCGCGGGCGCCCGACACGACCGCGCACCGGCGGGATCCCTCTCGACGAGCGGGATCAGCTGAGTGATGTGACAGACCAGGCGAGCGGGATCCCGGTCACGTCGACCAAGAGGTGGTGCTTGGAGCCGTTTCTGCCTCTATCAACCGGGCTCGGGCCCGTTTCGGAGCCCCCTTTTTCGCCTGCACGTGGCTGGAGTCGGCGACCGCACGCGACCACTCGATCTCCCCCGCGGCACGCAGCTCGCTCAAAAGCAGCGCATGCAGTCGCTCCCACACCCCCGCCTTCTGCCACTCATCCAGGCGGCGGTAGCAGGTCGAGCCCGAACCGAAGCCAAGCTCCGGCGGCAGATGCCGCCAAGCGATCCCGGTGTGCAACACAAACAGGATCCCCTGCAGCGCCGCACGATCATCCAACCGCTTCCGACCCGGATAACGGAAACGCCGCTCCGTCTTCGGCACCAGCGGCTCGAACCGCTCCCACAACCCATCCGACACGATCCACGGCGCAACAGCCATCGACACCCTCCCAGCTTGACAACGGATGCCGACGGCGTTCGTCGTCAGGGGACGGGTCCCTTCATTTCGATTCGACTTCTTAGTGGCTCAGAGCCACAAGCTCGATCTAGAGATCGCGGCCGTTGACGCGCCACCGGTAACTCGGTGCCGGCTTCAGCGACGCGCCGACGAAACAGTCACGGTCCGTTTTGGTCAGCAGCGCTGCCATCTCTTCGCCGGGCGGGACGGGCTCGAGCTCGAGGTCGAGCTCCACGTCGAGCTCGACGAACGCGTAGCGGCCGTCCTCCTCGCGCCGCGTCACCATCCCGTTCGCGGATGCGGACGCGAGGAAGTCGACGCCGGCGGGCTCGGCGTGGAAGCGCAGGCTCTGCAGCGTGCACGTGACGAGCCCTGCGAGCAGGAGGTGCTCGGGCGTCCACGCGGCGTCGAGCTCGAGCTGCGCCTTGCCGTCTGCGGTGAGACGCCCACTCCGGTCGAGTCCGATCGCATAACGAAACTCCTTTGCCGCCACACTCCTATCCTGCCCACGATGGGGAGGAACCGTCCGGGGAGCGGCGTACTCTGTGGTCATGCGACGTCTGCGGTCGCTCAGCGAGGCTGAGTGTTACGCCCGGTGCTACGGGAGCTCGGATGCCGGCGTCCAGGTCGTGAGGTTGCAGCCACGGCAATCGCAATCTCCGATCATCCTCGAGGGCGAGGCGCTCCGGCGGCGTTTCGAGGAGTACCTGGACGCGCGTGACCCCGAAGCGCTCGTCGAGCCCGAAGCAGCCTGACTCTGCGATACCCGATGTAGTAGACGACGCTCTGCGCGTCCTCTTCTGCGGGATCAATCCCGGGCGGGTGTCGGCCGCGGCTGGTGCGCACTTCGCCAACCAGCGCAACGACTTCTGGCGCCTGCTCCACGCAGCCGGGTTCACGCCCGTTCAGCTGGAGCCGCCCGACCAGTTCGAGCTGCTCCAACACGGGATCGGCGTCACGAATGCGGCCGCGCGGACGACGCCAGGCTCCGGCGACCTGCGCAAGGCAGACTTCGCGGGTGCGGCGGAACGGCTCGAAGAGATCGCGGCACAGCGCAAGCCCGCGTGGATCGGATTCGTCGGCAAGGAGGCGTACCGCGGCGCGTTCGGGGAGAGCCCGGAACTCGGCGAGCAGGAACGACGCCTGGGCGAGACGCGCCTCTTCGTCCTGCCGTCCACGTCGCCCGCGAACGCCGCGGTGCCGTGGGATGAGCGTCTGCGCTGGTTCAGCGAGCTCGCGCGGCTGAGCCAGCCTCAGCCGTGACCGGGATCAGCCGCGCCAGCGGTTCGTAATCGGGGTCCGGCGGTCGCGGCCGAACGCCTTTGGGCGCAGCTTGACGCCGGGCGGGGCCTGACGGCGCTTGTACTCGGCGCGGTCGACCATGGACACTGCGCGCTCGACGACGTCGCGCTCGAAGCCGTCCTCGGACAGCTCCTCTAGCGTGCGATCGTGCTCGACGTACTGCTCCAGCACTTGATCGAGCTTGGGATACGGCGGCAAGGAGTCCTCGTCGAGCTGGTTGTCGCGAAGCTCGGCGCTCGGTGCGCGCTCGATGATCGACTGCGGGATCAGCTCGCGCTCCGCACGCTCGTTGAGGTAACGGGCGAGCCGGAAGACGTCCGTTTTGTAGACGTCCTTCAGGAGAGCGAAGCCGCCGGCCATGTCGCCGTACAGCGTTGCGTACCCGACCGACAGCTCGGATTTGTTGCCGGTCGCGACGAGCATCCAGCCGAACTTGTTCGACAACGCCATCAGTACGACACCACGGATGCGCGCCTGGATGTTCTCCTCGGCGAGGTCGGGCTCCGTGCCGTCGAATGACTTGGCCAAGGCCGCGTCGAAGGTCTCGACGATCTCGCCGATCGGTAGCTCGCGGAAGTCGGTGCCGAGACTCTCGGCGAGCCGTCGTGCGTCCGCGCGCGTGGCTTCCGAGGAGTACCTGGAGGGCATCGACACGCAGTGCACGCGGTCTGGGCCGAGCGTTTCCGCTGCGAGTGCAGCCGTCACCGCCGAGTCGATCCCGCCTGAGACACCCACGACCACCTCGCTGAAGCCGTTCTTCTGCACGTAGTCGCGCAGCCCTAGCTCGAGCGCGAGACGCATCTGCTCCAGCTCGTCAACGAACGGAACGACTTCGACCGTCACCTTGCTGCCGTTCTGGGACGGGCCGCGCGAACCGACGTGAATGATGTCGACCGGCGGGATCTCCTCCCGGTCGCGAGCAAGAGCGCGGCGGCGGACGTCCCGCAGGCGGCGCCCGATCACCTCCTTCGGCTCGATGTCCGCAAGCAGCAGCGTCTCTACGAATCCCGGTGCGCGCGCGATCACCTGGCCCTCGTCGTCGAGCACTACGGAGTGGCCGTCGAAGATCAGCTCGTCCTGTCCGCCGACCGTGTTGCAGAACGCGACGAAGCACGCGTTGTCGCGGGCACGCGTGACGAACATCTCCTCGCGCTCGCGATCGCGGCCGACGTAGAAGGGCGACGCGGAGATGTTGACGAGCAGCTCGGCTCCTGCGAGGGAGAGATCGGTGGCCGGCGGTCCCGGCTGCCACATGTCCTCGCACACGGTCACGCCGATCAGGGTCTTGCCGTGCTCCAGCAGGATCAGGTCCCGCCCCGGCGCGAAGTACCGGTCCTCGTCGAAGACGCCGTAGTTCGGCAGGAAGCGCTTGCGGTAGATCGCCTTCACCTCACCGCCAGAGAGGACGTAGCAGGCGTTGTAGAGATCGCGGTCGAAGCGGGGGGAGCCGACAAGGATGGTCGTCCCGCGCGACTCTCGCGCAATCAGCTCGACGGACTCCTCCGCCGCGCGGATGAAGCCCGGCCGTAGGAGCAGGTCCTCGGGTGGGTAGCCGGTGACGGCGAGCTCGGGGAAGACGACCAGATCCGCGCTGTTCGACCTCGCCTCGGCCAGGCGGCCGAGGATCAGCTCTCGGTTGCCCTCGAGGTCTCCGACGATCGGGTTGATCTGCGCCAGCGCGAGCCGCATGGGCTCAGTCTAGCTGTTTCCGACTCTGAGGCGAAAACCCTGACCGACGCTAGCGGCGCCGGCCGAGCTGCAACACCCAAAGCGAGACACCGCCACGCCCGAACATGCTCCCACGCTCGACTGCGATGCCGAGATCTTTCCAGCGGCGCGCCAGCAGGTTCGCACGGTGCGGCGGCGAGTTGAGCCACAGCGCGAGGGCTCGCACTGGGGAGCCGAGCTCGCCCTGGCCCCACGCGAGGTTCTCGGCGAAGGCGCGGGCCGGCAGATAACCGGCGCGGCGGAACGTGCCGGAGAACGCCATGCCGCACGGGGTGTGCGAGAACCCGCACCGCCGGACCGCGTCGGCCTTCAGGTTCGACGAGCGGTTCAACGGGACGCTCCCGCGAACGGGCGCCAGCCCGAAGCTGCGGCGGACCAGATTGATCCCGCAGTACATCGCCTCGAGCCTGGAGCGCGTGTCGCCGGCGGCGGTCGTCGCCCCGGCGCACGACGCTACGACGGCTTGTAGCGCCTTCGCGTCGGTGTGAGGCTGAACGGCTCTCGACGGCGCGGTGAGGCCAAGGACGATCGCGGTGAGGGGGACGGCGACTCCCATGCGCGTTCGGCGTAGAAAATGCCCGCTTCGACGAAAACCATGCGCGCAATCCTTCGGACATCCTTACATTCATGTCTTCGCTAGGTGCGTATATGTACCGAAAGCGAGAAGGAATGTCCACTACCCGGAAGCGCGCGCGATCTCGTCCAGAGTTTCCGGGTTTTCCAGGGAAGACAGGTCGCCGGGGTCCTGGCCGAGAACGCGCGCCCGCACCGCTCGTCTGACGATCTTGGCGCTGCGAGTCTTCGGCAGGGCCGAGACGAAGACGATCCGCTCGGGCCTGAAGGCCTTCCCCAGCTCGTCGGTCACCGCGGTCGAGATCTCGAGCGCGCGGGCCGGCGTTCCCTCCTGCCCTGGACGCAGGACGCAGAAGATCCACGCCACTTCGCCCTTCACGTCGTGCGGCACGCCGATTGCGGCCGCCTCGGCCACCGCACTGTGCGACACCGCGGCGGACTCGAGCTCCGCCGGCCCGATGCGCTTGCCGGCGATGTTGAGGGTGTCGTCGGAGCGTCCGTGCAGGAACCAGTAGCCGTCGTCGTCGATCGACGCCCAGTCGCCGTGCGTCCACACACCGGGGAAGCGGCGCCAGTACGTGTCGAGGTACCGCTCGTCGTCGCCCCAGATCCCGCGTGTCATCCCGGGCCACGGTCGCTTGCAGACGAGCTCGCCCACTTCGCCGCGCACCGGTTTGCCGTCCGGCCCGAACACGTCCATGTCCTGTCCGAGCGCAGGGAAGCCGAGCGCCACCGGCTTCACGGGCTCCGTCACGCACGTCGCGAGGAAGCATGCGCCCACCTCGGTTCCGCCCGACTCGTTCACGATCGGCACCCGCCTGCCGCCGACCTTCTCGAAGAGCCAGAGATACGGATCGCGGTTCCACGGTTCCCCCGTCGTGCAGATCGCCTTCAACGACGACATGTCCGTGTTGGGGTCGCCGTTGGGGATCAGTGCGCGCACGAGTGTCGGCGAGACGCCCAGCATCGTCACCCGCTCCGACTCCACGATCTTCCAGAGCCGGTCGGCGGGAAAGTCCGGTGCGCCTTCCGCGTAGACGACGGTCGCGCCGCATGCGCCGCCGCCGACCACGGTCCACGGTCCCATGATCCAGCCCATGTCGGTCGCGAAGTGAATGCGATCACCCGGCTTGACGTTCGTCTGATAGGCGACCTCGCGAGCGATCGAGACGAGAAAGCTCCCCTGTGTGTGCAGCGCCCCTTTCGGCTTGCCGGTGGTCCCCGACGTGTACGCGAGCAGATAGGGGTGCTCCGAATCGACCTGCCTCGGGGTCAGACCCCCGGACGTGTCCGCGACGAGCTCGTCCCTGAAACGGTCGCGGCCGATGGTCATCGGGACG
>Ga0209874_1000419_pt1 | contig 12511 bp, 16 predicted proteins | sample GWRWN1_20_30_FD_187216 | JGI IMG/M metagenome (GOLD analysis project Ga0209874, IMG submission 187216) | Riverbed sediment microbial communities from areas with no vegetation in Columbia River, Washington, USA - GW-RW N1_20_30 (SPAdes)... | ecosystem: Environmental > Aquatic > Freshwater > River... | reverse complement strand
CCGTTGGTAGACTGCGTCGGCTCTCTCCGGGGTAGCTCAATTGGCAGAGCGGCGGACTGTTAATCCGTAGGTTGTGGGTTCGAGTCCCACCCCCGGAGCACGCTTTCCCGCAGGTCAGCGCCGCTTCGGCTTGATCGCAACGACGACGCAGTCGGTCCCCGTCAACGCCTGGTCAACAGACGGTGTCGCGAACGTCTCGCCGAGTGCTCGCTCGATCGCATCCGCCGCCGCGCGTGCATCCAACGACGAGCGCGCTGATACACACCCCGTGTAGGAGGCACTCAGGGAGGCGGCGCCGAGGTTCGCGGCCAAGGGCTGGAGGATCACGAAGGAGGACCGATGAACGAGCACCAGATGACCGAGATCCAGCCGCGTCCGGAGATCGGGAAGGCTCACGACCGCTGGCACGAGGTCGGCTGCTCATGCGGCTGGTCCTCCTCGCAGTCGATCAGGAGTTCGGCGAAGGCGCGGGTCTGCGCCTCGTCGTGATTACTTGATTCGCCCTATCCCCGAGGCGTGATCATCACCTTGAAGACCACATCAGGAGCCTCCTGGACGGTGCAGGTCCAAACCGTGTCGCTGCTTGAGAGGCCGGGGATGTCGAAGACCACGACCCCGTGGTCGTTGATCTGCACGAACCTGACCACCTCGTTGGTCCCTTGGATCTGACCTGCGATCTGCGCGCTCTGGCCGATTCCGATCGCCACGAAGTGACGTGACTCCGATCCGCGCGTGCAGTCGAACGTGAACGGTTCGATGTTCTTGTTGCTGGGCGGCGGATCGGCAAGCGCGGGCGCACTCGACAACAGCGACACTGACACCACGGCGAGGACAATACGAGCGACGACCTTCATGGGCTTTCTCCTCTCCCTCCCAGGTCTAACCTACACGCGGAACGGACTGGAGCACATGCGTTGGGCTCAGGCACATGATGCATGCGGCGTAGTCCTGCTAGTGCGAGGAGGGCTCGAGGTCCTCGACTAAACCGCTGGTTCGCGGTGCTGGCTCTGGGTGCACCTTGACTCCCGGGGGGTGATCAGCCGCAAGCGCTTGGCTTCCCACAGCATTCCGACAAGCACCGCTCGCAGCGTCCGATCCTCCGCGCAGTCGATCAGAAGCTCGGCGAATGCGCGGCTCTCCTCTATCCGCTCGGGACCGAAGCGTTGTTGTCGACCACGTTGTAGGCGTACTGCTGCTGCGTGACCGGATTGGAGTTTGTCGGGTAGCTCTTGAAGCAGATCAACCCATCGTCGTTCGCGTCGAACCCCTCGAAAAGGACTGTCAGGGTCGCGACGTCAATCACTCCATCCGCAAGAGCCGCTTGGATATTCGGCAGCTGAAGCCCCTGCCCGAGCGTGAGCGCGCCAAGGTCGAAGCCGGGTCCGCACACACGGCTCGCCTTCACTGCGAGCGTGATCTGCGGAACGAGGAGCACGAATAGACCTAGTACTAGCGCCGCGATGCTCCGTCTCAGCATCTCGCTCCCTCCTCTTTCGGCATGCGACAGTGGGCGAGGGCATCCTGCACGAGAAGCGGCTCACGCGCAACACGCAATTCGCGTAGGGCCCTCGCCGATCCGGTCGGCCCGCTCGAAGTCGGGGGCATCAGGACGTGGAGTAGCTCGGCGCGCGGCGCCGGCCCGAGAGCGTCAAGGCGCTGACGGAGCCGGCGCTCGATCTCATTCGGACGCATATGAGGCGAGACTACGGCGTCCCCGTACAGCGCGAGTCGAGCTCCTGATCGACTGCGAGAAAGATCGGTCGCTACGGGCGGTGCTCGTCGGAATGCTGCGCGATTCAGGCTGAATCAGTCCAGGCCGATAACACCCGCGTGGCCATGCCGACCGTGGGTGTCAGGGGGCTCGCAGCATTCCCGTTGAGCGCTTGCTTACTCGGCTGTACCTCCCGGGCCTGCACCCTCGTCGGGGTAGCGCCCTGCTGTGTAACTGTCGCGTTCGACGTGAGGCAGGTGCTGGCCACCGTTCCGGGGGGCGATGCCCAGGTATGGGCCTGCGTAGACGAGAAGTGCGTCCGACACTTTGAGGGCATGTATACGTTAGGCTCACCAAATCGGGCCACCTTCTTGGTCACCCAGGCGGCAATCGACGATCCAGAGGTCGATGTGCGCGTGGTCGTGAGGGACCATTACCATGGCCAAGTTGTCTTCGATACGACCCGCCAGCTCCAACTTCACGAGTGGCGGCCGAACGGACCTGGCTGTAACCCGGCCGTATACGATGGCGATGTTCTGGCGACGCCCGAAGGCGACCTGATACAGCAGTAGACGCGGCGAGGTGAGGGGCTCTACACATCGCCCTCAACCTTGCGACCGGAATGACCAACCGGCGCGGGGCTGCAATGAGCCGTCTTCGGCCGACACGAAGCGAGCGCTGACATTCATTCTCGTTGGGACAAGGTATCGAATGTGCGGCCGCCGTTGTTGCGCTGTTCACCAGTTAGCCGCACCCTGGGCACCTCACGGCATACGATCCAGGTGTGTTACTGAATCTGCTCCTGAATCTGCTGCTTCTGTTGCTCATCCCGCTTGCAGTTCTCGTCGGTGCGTACTGGCTTGCCCGACGCTGGGATCGTCCGCCTCGTTCGAGCTTCTGCGAGCCGACGACGCGGCGAAGCAGGAGATGCCTACAGGGGACGAGGTCGTGGATCGCGTCGGAAAGTGTTTGGCCAAAACGCACTCGCCCGGCCTGTAGGCGTCTGGGTACATTCCCGAACACTGGCGCACCACCGAGTGTTACAGCGCGACCTTCCTACTCGACCTCGAGGGGGTCGAGTAGGAAGGTCCGGCAGCTCGCCTGGCGGCCGGGCCGCTGATACGCTCGCGCCCCGTGTTTTGGGAGGATGCGGTTCGCCTCGCTAACGCGCTCGGACCAGCGGCGCGTCGAGATCTCCTTCGGGTCCTGACCTCCCCCAGCCAGGTCCGCGCCGACGTCATCCGGCAGCTCCACGAGAGGCCTGACGGTCAGGAGATGGCCGATCTCCTGATCTTCCTGGAGGAGTGGGAGTGGGCCCGCAAGGGCATGATCGAAAAGCTGTCTCGCGCCTAGGCTGGAAGGCTACGAGCTCGAACCATCGCTGCATGACGAACAATCAGTCGTTCGCGTTGGCTCCATGCCGGCAGGCGCTAAACCGGACCCTGCCAGCAGACTTCGCCGGAGGAAAATCCTGGCACGTCGTTCCCGCAATTGAGCGCCTGGATCATCAGAACCACGGTGGAAGACCGACCCCTCAGGTCCGCATACACCTGGATGCCGATGCCGTTCGACGTATCGCCCCGTCTGAACTTTGCCTGCGCATTGAGCCCATGCCCATAGCCCACGTCTTCCTTCCGCTCGACGACTGTCCATTCCGGGGCCAGACCGGCGATGTAGTAGTCCACGACCTCCTGGACAGTTTGGTTGGCCGTCTTACCCGGGATCGGCTCGGACCGGTACGTGCGAGTGGAAGCCTGGTACGAACCATCCAACCTGAAGCCGTACTCGGCCGGGACGGGGATCGGCTCCTTCAGCGTCAGATCGGGTGCGTCGGTCGTCGCCGTGTTGGCCACAGACGTCAGAGATCCGACGACGATGACCCCGGCGAGCACGAGCGTGATCACGTCCAGCCCGCTGATCCCGTCCTTGACGGCGAGCAGGACGCCTACGGCCAGGACGACAAGCCAGACCCAGGTAGGTGCCGGAATGAAACCGCGAAAGACGAACGAAACGAACACGATCGCGAAGCCGATGACGCTCCCGCCCGCGTCGTCTCTCGCGGCGCTCGCCATGTTCACCGTCCCGGTCTGAGCCTCCCGGATAGGTATCGCCCTGGAGCGCTCAGGGCTTGATTGCTGACTTCGTACTCCTCAGACCACCCACTCCCTTGGGCGCGCCCGCCACGGCCTGATCTCACGAACGCCGAGGTTCCGGTGGGGTCCCCTCACGGGCCCCACCGGCCGAGGCTCTCTTGGATCGCGCACCCGTGGGATGTGGAGCGAGGTCTCGCCACGGCCGGGAGCGGGCGGTTCGAGCCGCTTGACAGTGGGTGGGAAGCTCAAGGAAGATTGCCTCAATGTCGGTCGAGACGTCTGTCGCGCGCCGAACGGCCATCCACGCGGCGCTCGCCGATCCCCATCGCCTCGAGATCGTCGACGAGCTCGCGATCTCCGATCGATCGCCCACGGAGCTCGGCCGCTCGCTCTCGATCGGATCCAACCTGCTCGCGCATCACCTCGGGGTGCTGGAGGAGGCGGGGCTTGTCCAGCGCCATTCCTCCGACGGGGACGCGCGCCGACGCTACGCGCGTCTCGTTCCCGACGCCCTCTCGGTGATCGCCCAGCCCGTGGCGACGCTCGTGGCGCGTCACGTGCTCTTCGTCTGCAGCGCCAACTCGGCTCGGTCACAACTGTCCGCCGCGGTCTGGAACGCCCGCCACGAGGTCCCCGCGACGAGCGCCGGCACCCGGCCAGCCGCTCACGTTCGACGCGAAGCGGTGCGGGCCGGCGCGCGCGCGGGTCTTGACCTCACGGGAGCCCGCCCGCGATCGATCGACGAGCTCACCGAGTCGCCCGACCTCGTCGTGACCGTCTGCGACGTCGCCCACGAAGAGATGCCGAACCTTGCCGAGGACGTCCGTCTCCTTCACTGGTCGATCCCCGACCCGGCGAGAAGCACAACGCCGAGGGCCTTCGACCAGGCGCTCGAGCGCATCACCCGGCGCATCGAGACACTGGCGCCCCGCGTCCGCGTGCGGACGGCGATCGAGGAGCTCGGGATCATCCAACGGGTCGACCGAGGCGGCGATACGCGCCGGGCGGGGGGGTCCGAGTGATCCGCGTCGGTATCAACGGGTTCGGCCGCATGGGCAGGCTGGCCTTGCGCGTCGGGTGGGGGTCTCCCGACTTCGAGTTCGCCCATATCAACGAGCTCCACGGAGACGCGGAGGTGGCCGCTCACCTCCTCATGTTCGACTCGGTGCACGGCCGCTGGGATCGGGAAGCGAGCGGGGACGAGGACGGCCTGGTGATCGACGGCCATCGGGTGTCGTTCAGCCAAACCGCGGACCCGGGTGCTCCTCCCTGGGCGGAGCGCGGGATCGACGTCGTGGTCGAGAGCTCCGGCAAGTTCCGCACGATGGACGCGATCGAGCCGTACTTCGTCGCGGGCGTGCGGAAGATCGTCGTCGCGGCCCCGGTCAAGGACGAGCGGGTCCTGAACGTCGTCCTCGGGGTGAACGATCAACGATACGACCCCGAGGTTCACCACGTCGTCACCGCGGCGTCGTGCACCACGAACTGCCTCGCACCGGTCGTCCAGGTGATCCACGAGGGTCTCGGGATCGAGCGAGGTACGATCACGACGCTGCACGACGTGACGAACACGCAGACCATCGTCGATGCGCCACACAAGGACCTGCGACGCGCGCGGGCGGCCGGCATGTCCCTGATCCCGACGACGACCGGCTCGGCCACCGCGATCGGCCTCATCTTCCCCGAGCTGCAAGGGAAGCTGAACGGACTGGCCGTCCGGGTACCGTTGCTGAACGCCTCGCTCACCGATTGCGTCTTCGACGTGGGGCGGCCGACGACCGTCGACGAAGTGAACGAGCTCCTTCGCACCGCGGCGGTCGGTCCGCTCAAGGGGATCCTCGGCTTCGAGTCGCGGCCGCTCGTCTCGATCGATTTCAAGGACGATGCTCGCTCCGCGATCGTCGACGGGCCCTCGACGATGGTGGTCGACGGGACACTGGTGAAGGTCCTCGCCTGGTACGACAACGAGTGGGGCTACGCGAACCGACTCGTCGAACTGGTGCGTGAGGTCGCGACCAGGCTGCCGGCGGCATGAAGATCGACCTGCGCAACTACGCGATCGTCACGGGCGCGTACTGGGCCGACACGCTGGTCGACGGCGCGACCCGGCTGCTCGTCCTGTTCTACTTCTATGAGCGCGGGTATTCGGCGTTCGAGGTCGCGTCGCTGTTCGTGTTCTACGAGGTCTTCGGGATCGTGACGAACCTCGTTGGCGGGTGGGTCGCCGCGAGACTCGGGCTCCGGACCACCCTCCTGGCCGGTCTCAGCACCCAGATCGTTGCGCTCAGCATGTTGGCGTTCGCGCCGATCTCGTGGCTGGTGGTCCCGTACGTGATGACCTCGCAGGCCCTGTCGGGGATCGCCAAGGACCTCACGAAGATGAGCTCCAAGAGCGCGGTCAAGCTCCTCGTTCCGGAAGACGCGCACGGCGAGCTCTATCGGTGGGTCGCGCTCCTGACCGGCTCGAAGAACGCGTTGAAGGGCGTGGGGTTCTTCCTGGGTGGGTTGCTGCTCACCGTCGTCGGGTTCCGAGTCTCCGTCTTGATCCTCCTCGCCCTGATCGGGACCGCGCTGCTCGTGGTGCTGACGATGGCGCGCGGGCAGCTGGCCGTCCCGAACCCCCGGGCGAAGTTCCGGGGCATGTTCTCGAACAACCGGTCGGTGAACATGCTGGCGGCGGCTCGGGTGTTCCTGTTCGCCTCGCGCGACGTCTGGTTCGTGGTCGGCCTGCCGGTGTACCTGAGCTCGGTCCTCGGGTGGAGCTTCTGGCAGGCAGGCGCCTTCCTCGCGGTGTGGGTGATCGGGTACGGCGTCGTGCAGGCGTCCGCGCCACGCACGACGAGGAGGTGGGGGGGACCCGACGGACCAGACGGGAACGTTGCGACCTGGCTCGCGTTCGTCCTCGCGGTGCCGCTGGCCGCTACCGCGATCGGTCTCACAACGGATCTCCCCCCGGGTCCGATCGTGGTCGTTGGGCTCATCGCGTTCGGCGTCGTCTTCGCCCTGAACTCGGCGGTGCACTCGTTCCTGATCCTGCGGTACGCCGAGGGCGACAGGGTGGCGATGAACGTGGGCTTCTACTACATGGCGAACGCCTGCGGCCGGCTTTTGGGAACCGTGCTGTCCGGGGCGCTCTACGAGGCGGGCGGCCTCACGTGGTGCCTGTGGGCGTCCGTGATCCTCGTCCTGACCTCGGGGACCTTCGCCCGGTTCCTGCCTCGCTCGCCGGCGGCGACCGGTCAGACGAGCATCTTGCCCGAGGATGTCCCAGCGGGTCTTCCACGTCCGACATCGGGGTCGGGCTGACGCGAGGGCGAGCCTCGAGCGCCGCACCTGGCCCGAGATGGCGTCGTGGTGCCTACTCGCCGCAGTCGGTCGCGTCGATTGCTCCATTTATCCGAGAAGTTGTTCGCGGTGTTATGGAAGGCGACATCTGGGGTAGTCGGAGTCTGATGGCCGACGATCGTTCCTACGTCGAGATGAACACCCGGGAGCGTGAGCGCCTACGCGCCCTCGTCGAGCGGTTGGATGATGACACCCTCGCCTCGCCAGCGAACGAGTACTGGACCATCGCCGGTGTCATGGGGCACCTGGCCCACTGGGATACCCGTGTCCTCGTCCTCGCCGAAAAGATCGACCGCGGGGAGCCGTGGGTCCCTTCGGACGCCGAGCCCGACGGTGACTGGGTGACCGACTCCACTCGTCCACTGATCCATGCGATCGCGCCCAGGGCGGCAGCAGAACTCGCTCTGCGGATAGCGGCGGAGACGGATGCGCGGGTGGCGGCCCTGCCCCTCGAACGGATGGCGCCCCGTGACCCCGACAGTCCGATCTCCCCCGCCCGCGGGGAGCACCGCGGAGAGCACCTCGACGAGATAGAAGCCGTACTGCGGAGCCGCGGCGGTCAGCCATAGAGGCCCGCTTCGCACGCTCCATCAGGCCGACGCGTTCGATTCCCAAGGAGTAGTTGCCTGTCAGGTGACATCGAGGAACACAGCCTCCTGGAGCCGCGTCGAGTGCTCGACCCCCAGGGAGGGCGGCGCGTACAGTGGGCCCGCACATGCGATCCTCCCGCCGGTCCAGTGGGCGGCCCGTCTCCTTCTCTGCGGCTCTGCTGCTCGGGGGAGCGGTGCAGGTCGCCGTCGCCATCGCGTTCGCCGGGGCATCGGAGAGCGCGTACCGAGGCGTGCCCACCGGCCTTGGGCTCCTGGTCTCCGTCCTCGCCGGCGTCCTGGCGGGCCCCCTGGCCGGGATCCTGGTGGCGCTGGAGGGAGGGGCCGGGTTCGTTATCTTCGTCACGAACGGTCAGCTCGGTGGTTGGGTCGCGGTCGTGCTGTGGATCGTGGCCGCCGGGGTCGCGGGGGCCGTTGCCGACCGCTACCGGGCAACGGGTCACGAACGCGACATCGCGCATGCATCCGAACGACGCGCCCGCCAGGCCGCCGAATCAGAGTCGGCGCGCCTCGCGCACCTTCACAACCTGACCGGCCGCCTCGCGGACGCGGTCACGGTCCGCGATGTCTGCGGCGCGCTCGTCGACACGGCGATCGGATCGCTCGGCGCCGACGCGTCGGGCGTGGCGTTGCTCTCTCCCGACGGTGCCGAGCTCGAGCGGGTGGCGGCTCGCGGGTTCCCCGACGACGTGCTCGCGGCGTGGTCCCGCTTCCCGGCCGACACGCCCGTCATGGCGAGGGACGTGATCCAGGGGCGTTCGGTCGTCACGGTCGCGAGCGCCGAGGAGGCGCTCGAGCGGTACCCCTTGCTGTCGAGCTTCGGCGACGGCTATCCGATGGGCGCGCAGGCCGCGGCGCCGTTGCTGGCGGGGGACGAGCTCCTCGGCGTCCTCGGCGTGAACTTCCGCGAGCCGAGGCGCTTCTCGCTCGAGGACGAGTCGCTCCTGCTCGCGATCGGACGCCAATGCGGCCAGGCCATCGAACGCGCGCGCCTGTTCGAGGCCGAGCAGCGTGCGTTGCGACGCGCCTCGCGCTTGCAGGAGGTGACCGCCCGGCTCGCGCGCGCCGTGACCACGGAGGACGCCGCGAGGGCGATCCTGCGGGGTGCGACCGGCGCCGTCGGGGCGGACGCGGCGTCGATCGCACTGGCGAGCGACGACGGCCGATCGCTGCGGGTCAGCCCCGGGCTCCTGTCGAGCGGGACGCTCCGGCTGCGGCCCCCGTTCGAGATCTCGATGAACGATCGCACCGTGCTCGCCCACGTCTATCGGAACGGCCGCGCGCTGTGGATCGCCTCCCCGGACGAATGGAAGTCGAGGTTCGAGGAGGGGTTCGCCACCCAGGGCGACCTCGGGCGTTGCGTGTACGCGGTGCCGATCGTCGCCAAGGGCGAGGCGATCGGCGCGCTGGCCGTCTACTTCCGGGAGGAGCGAGGGAAGCCGTCGGCCGAGGAGGCCGAGCTGATCAGCTCGTTCGCGCACCAGGCCGGGGTCGCCCTGGAACGGGCGCGCGCGTACGAGGTCGAGCACGAGGCCGCCATGACGCTGCAGCGCAACCTGATGCCCGAAGGGACCGGCTACTCGGCCACCGTCGACGTCGATGGACGGTACCTCCCGGCCACACGCGGGGTTCATGTGGGCGGGGACTGGTACGACGTCGTCGACCGGCCGGACGGCACCGTCGCCTTCGCCGTCGGCGACATCGCGGGCCATGGGCTCCAGGCCGCCGCGGCGATGGGGCAGGTTCGCAGCGCCTGGCGCGCACTCGCGCTGTCGATGACGGAACCGAACGCGATCCTCGCTTCGCTCGATCGGTTCGCCGGAGGCGTGGACGGCGCCTTCTTCTCGACCATCCTCACGCTGTTGCTCGACCCGTCCCGGAACGAGCTGCGCTACGCCTCCGCCGGCCACCCGCCCGCCCTCGTGATCGAGCCGGACGGTTCGACGAGGTTCCTCGAAGGTGGAAGATCGGTGCCGCTCGGTCTGCCGTTCGACCTGCCCAGACCCCAGGCACAGGAGCGGCTCGGCACGGGCTCGATCCTCGTCGTGTACACGGACGGCCTGGTCGAACGCCGGGATGAGCCGCTGGACCGGGGTCTCGAACGGCTCGCCGAGGTGGCCTCGCGCGTGCGCGCCGGCTCGCTGACCGAGATCTCCGACGGGCTGCTCGAGCTGGTCGCCGACGATCGTCACGACGACGTCGCGCTCCTGACGATCGGACCCCGGCGCCCGGTGGAGGTGTTCCGCCGCACGTTCCCCGCGGATGCCCATGAGCTCGCCACGATGCGTGCCGACCTCCGCACGTGGCTCGAACGCTCCGGTCTGCCGACCGAGACCCGGGAGGACGTGGTGCTCGCGTGCACGGAGGCGGCGACCAACGCCATCGAGCACGCGTACATCGGTCGCGGCGGCGACGTGCTGATCGCGGCCGAGTCCGAGGACGGGGCGCTCCAGGTCTCGGTGACCGACCACGGCCGGTGGCGTCATCCGCGCCCGGACGATTCGCGGGGTCGGGGCCTCGAGCTCGTTCGGGCGGTGATCGGAGACGTCGACGTGCAGCGGGGCGAGGGCGGCACCACGGTCCGGATGCGGGTCGGGATCCCGTGAGGTCGACCGAGCTCGCGACGATCGAGTTCGGGCAGGCCGAACGCGCGACCGTCGCCACGATCGGCGGCGAGGTCGACCTGTCCAACGCCGATCGGCTGCTCGACGAGCTGATGGCGCGCGTCGGCACGACGCCATGGATGATCCTCGATCTCACCGCATGCGCGTACCTGGACAGCGCCGGTCTGCGGATGGTCGCTCGGGTCGACGAGCGATGCCGCACCGTGGGTGCGGGGCTCAGGGTGGTGGTGCACCCCCGGAGGCTCGATCGATCGCGTGCTCGCGATGACCCGCATGGATGAGGTGCTGACCGTCGACCCGCTCCTGCGGGACGCGCTCGGTGCGGCGCTCGAGGAGGTCGACGGTGTCGAGCCCGGCGTCGAGGACGCCGACGGGGGAGCGATCGACCCCTAGCCGGTGCGAGCGTCGGCCCGGATGCGAGCGATGCTCTCGGCGGCGCCGACTCGTAACAGCTCGGTGTCGCCCGCCGCACCCACGAACCTGAACCCCCTCCGAGCCATCTCGACCGCCCGCTCGATCGACGGTGCGTGGATGCCGGGGACGATGGCATGCTCGGTGGCGGCCATCACGACCCGATCGAGCGCCTCGAGCAGATCGTGCGCGCCGAGGTCGGCGAAGCCCTCGAACCCGAGCGCGAGGCTCAGGTCGGCGGGACCGACGTACACGCCGTCGAGCCCCGGCGTGGCGGAGATCCCTTGTACGTTGGCCCACCCCGCCGCGGTCTCGATCTGCGCGAACGCGAGGATCGCGGAGTTGGCCGCGTCGGCCTGCTCGCGACCCGTCCCGAACGCCGATCGGACCGGCCCGTAGCTCCGAGCGCCGAGCGGTGGGTACCGGCAGTGGCGTACGAACGCGGCCGCGTCCTCGGCGCTGTCCACCATCGGGCAGATCACGCCGCGCACCCCCAGGTCCAGCGCGCGCATGATGCCCGCGGGATCGCTCCAGCCGAGGCGGACGAACGGGACGGCGCCGGCGCGCTCGATCTCGCCGACCACCTCGCCGAGGCGCTCGAGCGTGTGCTCGCCGTGTTGGAGGTCGACGGTCACGGCGTCGAAGCCGGCCGCCGCGAGGACCGAGGCCGCCGACGCGCCCTCGAACGTCGACCACGCGTTCAGCGCCACCTCGCCTGCGGCCCACCGCTCGCGAACCGGATCGGACATGGGGGGCATCGTAGACGCGATCGCGGCACCACGAGCCGATCGAACCCTCGGCAAGGACCCGTCACTCGTCGACAGGGAACCGCAAGCGTTCCGTTCGTGCCGAGGCGTACGTTTGGGTGGAAGGTCCGGAGCTCAGGTCCTTGACCCTCTCTCCGATCCGAGCTCTGGACCTTTCCACGTCGTCCTTACTCCCCGTCGCCGCTCACCTCACTGCTCGAGCGCGAGCCGGTCGATCGCCGGGAGGCCGGCGAACTGGTCGAAGCTCCACGCGACGATCCGGTCGGAGGCGACGACCACGATGTTGTCGAACAGGTACGGGATCCACGGAGTCACGTCCTCCATCAGGTACTGGTCCAGCTCGGCCCAGCACTGGAGCCGCTCGTACCTCGAGGCGGCCATCGCCTCCTTGGCGGCCGTCACGTCACCTCGACCGTTCGGTCACGGGTAGGGGTCGTAGTCCCTGAGCTGGTCGCCCTGCAGGCTGTTCACCATGATGTGGCCCACGAGCTCGCCGAAGAGCGGACCGCCGCGAGCTGGCGGAACCCCTCCCTGTCGACCGCGTAGTTGAGCGCGATCCGCACGTTCTGGTCGTCGAACGGCGGCGTCGCCAGGTTCGTCTCGATGTAACGGACCCCGTCCGAGGGGTCCGAGTGATCTGGTCCTGCTCGTCGTGTGGTTCAAGATGCCCCGGCGGATGCGGAGACATACCGTTGGTGGCGCATCGATGGCCATGCTGGTCTTCGCGGCCCTGGTCGCGGTGTTGTTCGGGATCGCCGGCTTCGTTCTCCTGGTCGACTCCGCACTGCACGGCTGACCTCGCCGGGATCGGTACTCCTAGAGGGCTTTCTGACATGATTCCCGCCTGCGGACGGTCGACGAACGGATGCCTGCGGCGTTCGCGCAAGTCAGGTAGCACCTGGGGGCGGTAGCTCAGTTGGTCAGAGCAGCGGACTCATAATCCGTCGGTCGC
>Ga0209874_1000418_pt1 | contig 12515 bp, 10 predicted proteins | sample GWRWN1_20_30_FD_187216 | JGI IMG/M metagenome (GOLD analysis project Ga0209874, IMG submission 187216) | Riverbed sediment microbial communities from areas with no vegetation in Columbia River, Washington, USA - GW-RW N1_20_30 (SPAdes)... | ecosystem: Environmental > Aquatic > Freshwater > River... | reverse complement strand
CAAGCGGCGGGCATTGGCCGAGCACAACATCGGCGTCGGCGTCGTGGCGGCGGCGCCGCAAGGCGTTGACCTCCACGCCATGCTCCGGAGGCTGCGAGCCGACGGTGTCCGCTCGGTCATGGTCGAAGGCGGCGCCCAGGTGATCACCTCGATGCTGGCCGCTGGCGTGGTGGACCGCCTAGTAGCCGGGGTGGCTCCCCGGATCATCGGCGCTGGCACCGAGGCGGTTCAGAACCTGACCATCGACCGAGTCGCCGACGCCATCCAGCTCGTCAACCGCACGGTCCACCCCGTGGGAGAGGACGTGCTCTTCGCCTTCGACGTCCTACCGGCGGGGACGGCCGGACCCGGCGTCGAGCAGCCGCTCCGGATGAACTCGCCCCTTACCGTTACCCCAGGAAGGTGAACTGCTCAGACTTGGGGCAGCTTCCCCGGTTCAGCCGAGTGTTCCCGCACGGCCGCCGCCACCTGCGACGGCTCGACAACGCATCGCCACCATCCAACACCGGTGAGCGCACCGGTCCCTACCGTTGCCGCCCGCGCCAATTCCCGCGCGCTCAGCGCGCTGCATGAGAACGACAGCGGGACAACCCGCCTGGGCACGGCTGGAATGTTGCACGCGCAAGTATCCTTAGCATCGGTGACGAGAACGCAGCCAGGCCCAACCCGAGGAGCGGTCATGCCCGCCATCAGCGCCGACACCATGGTCCTGCCACGCATCCCCGACCCGGACCCCACCGCGGCAGACCGCCCCGTCCTATCGGTCACCACCGCGCCCTCAGGATTGGAGGGCGAGGGCTTCCCCGTGCGCCGCGCGTTCGCCGGGGTCGACCTGGCGGCCCTGGACCCGTTCGTGCACATGGACCAGATGGGCGAGGTCGACTACGCCCCCGGCGAGCCCAAGGGCACCCCCTGGCATCCCCACCGCGGGTTCGAGACCGTCACCTACATGATCGACGGCATCTTCCAGCACCAGGACTCCAACGGCGGCGGCGGCCTCATCACCGACGGCGACACCCAGTGGATGACCGCCGGAGCAGGATTGTCATTCTGTCGCCACCAATAAGTGCTGCTGACCTGCATGGATGATGGCGAAAGCGACACCTGTCGCAACCGGACCAGTGGCAAGCCGGTGGCTCATCCGAGGGGTTGCATAAGCCGGCGGCGAGGTCGCCCACCCGCTACCCCGTGACGGCTCCCTGGATCGACACATCGGAGATGGCTGTGTAGTCGTAGTCGGGATCGCCCGGTTTGGTGGTGGCGAGGATCTCGACCACGACCGAGCTGGTGGTGACGTCCGCCACGATGGGCTGCAGGGTCGGCTGGTCGTCGAACCGCTGGACCAGCTCGGTGCCGTCATCGAAGCGCCAGCGGACCTCGACGATGCGGCGCTCCTGGGCGAAGCGGTCGACGCCGCTCGTCGCATCGGTCTTGGCGTACCCGGGGATCAGCCCGACCTGGGTGAGCCGAGCGGGGCCGGACAGCGTGACCGTGATGGTGGCGCCGCTCCCGTCGCCCTCGACCCGCCACGCCGTGGTCGGGTCCTCGTCCAGGACATGCTCGGCGCCGTAGCTGGTCGGGTTGCCGGCGTCGTCGACGCTGTCGGGCGCGGTCGCCGACGCGACGGCCAGGGCGTCGCGGGCCAGCTCGGCCGGGTCGCCGACGGTGGTCGAGGGCTCGGCGGTGGTCTCCGGCTCGGTGCTGGGCGCCCACTCGGTTGTCTCGGGCACCTGCGTCTGCGGCGCCACCACGTCGCCGCCGTCGCCGACCTGGTCGGCGTACGACCGCTGGTAGCCGTACTCCTCTAGGGTGTCGGGGGAACCGAAGCCGAGCATGCCCCGGGTGGCGAACACCACCACGGCCGCGAGCACGACCACCACCGCCAGCGCCATCACCGCCGACTCCTGGCCGCGCAGCGACAGCAGGAACCCCACCCCGCTCGCGCCGCCCCCGCCCGTCCCGGCCCGAGTGGGCGGGACGCCGGCGGCGGTGCGGCCCAGCTCCGGCGCCGGGTCGTTGGGCAGCCCGCAGGCCGGGCACCATGATCCGGCGGCCTGGTGCTGCCGCTCGCACCCGTCGGTGCGGCAGGCGGAGGTCAACGTCTCCATGCTGCGCCCCCCTTATCCCGGCCCGTCACCGGCGCCCCTGCCCGTCGCCCGACCACTGCAGCCGGTTCTCGACGGCGCGGTGCGCCGCCCGCACGAAGCTCGTCCGCCCGACCAGCTCCCAACCCTGCCCGACGTCCGGTCCCTGCACGTACACGTGCCAGGCGGGCCTGGACCGGGCGCGGTTGTGCAGCAGCAGGGAGATGAAGGCCGTGCAGATAGCGAAGAACGAGCGCAGCTCCCAGCTGCCCGCGAACACCCGCTGGTTGGCCTGGGCCGCCCACAGCCGGTGGACGCGCACCAGGTCCTCGGCGTCAGGGACGCCCCTGGCGCACCACGCGGCCACGCTGACCGCCTCGACGTAGCGGGCCAGCCCCTCGGGCGAGGTGATCGGCAGTAACTCCTGCACCACCCGCCGCACCAGCATGGCCGCGCAGCGGGCCCGCAGGGCCGCCAGCAGCGCCCGCTCCCCCCGGGCGGCGATCACGGCCCGCACGGCCTCCACCATGCCGTCCTCGGCCCGTCCCAGCATGAGCAGGCTCTCGGCGCGGTGGGCGCGCATGTGGGCCGGCAGGCTGCCGAGCGCCGTCTCCGCCTCCTCGGCCGCTCGCAGCACCTCCTGCGGCCGCTCCAGGGCCAGCAGCAGCCCGAGCCGGCTCTCCCAGGTGGCGGTGCCCTCCGGACCACGCGGGTCGGTCATGGGCTGGCGCAGGGCCTGCTCGGCCTGGCGCAGGCCCTCTTCCAGCGCCGACTGCCGCAGGTAGTAGTCGGCCTGCCAGCCGACCCAGACGACCCAGGCGTAGGCGGCAGAGGGTCGCGGTGAGTCCGGCCAGCGCCGGCGCGCTTCCATCGCCACCTGCAGGGCCCGGTCATAGTCGTCGTTGGCCAGCAGGTCGTCGATCACCGACCAGAGGTTCTCGAGCGTGACCGCGAGCTCGTCGGCGACCGCCGCGTGAGCGGCGCCAGCCACCTCGTCGTCGACCGGGATGCCGCGCTTGAGGTTCTTCGACATCTGGTCGATCAGCTCGAGCACCGCCCGGGCCCGCTCCCGGCCGCCACGACTGACCCCGTTGCGCTTGGCGTGCCAGCTGCGGCGCTTGCGGTCGATGTGCTCGTCCAGGTCGTGCAGGGTCCCCGGTGGGATCCCGAAGAACTCCAGGATCTTGGCCTCGGTCCGCGGCGGCGTGATCTCGGAGCGGGTGAGCCAGGCGGTGTCGCCCATCGCCCTACCCGACCTCGAGGTTGGCCAGGTAGGCGCGGGCGGCGTGCTTCTCCCGCTCCGAGAGCCGGCCCTCGTAGCGGTGCTCCAGCTCGCAGATGAACCGGCCCGACTGGCCGTCGTACGCCTTGACCACGATCAGCTGGTCGGCGGTGTACTCCATCGCCACCCGGATGGGATAGCCCATCGGCACTGGCTGGCCGAGGGCGCCGGTCGCGCGGCCGAGCTCGCGGACGAACTCGAGGTCGTGCTCCTGCCCTTCGTTCAGCACCACCTCCACGTGGGTCTGGCCCTCGGAGGCGGCCCCGAAGACGCGGCTGACCGACGCCGGGATGGTGGTCCCCTCGGGGATCAGCACCTCGTTGGCCAGGTTGCCGGCCCGGTCGACCTCGATGGAGACACCGAGGCCGTGGGAGGCGGCGTCCACCGGGGTGGGGAGGCTGGCCAGCTGGCTGCGGGCGTCGAGCTCGCCGCCCAGCTTGGCCGCCAGGATGGCCGCCCCCCGGGCGACGTCTTCGTCGAGGTTGCGCGAGAACTTCGGCTCGCGGCCGCTGATCCTGGCGAGCAGGCGCTGGAACGCCGGGATGCGGCTGGAGCCGCCGACCATCAGCACGGCGTCAATGTCCTGGGGCTTCAGCCCCGCCCGCTCGTTGATGGTGTAGCGGACCGTGTCCTCGACCTCCTGCAGCTTGTCGGCCAGCAGTCGGTCGAGCTCCTCGCGGGTGAGGGTGAACAGCATCGGCCGTCCGCCGGCGGTGATCCGCCGGGTGGCACTCTGGGTGTCCGACAGCTCGTGCTTCAGGTCCTCGGCGGCCGCCATCGCCTCCGACAGCGTCCACGGATCGGCTTCCAGGTCGACGCCCTGGGTGGCGGCAGCCTCGCGGATCCGTCCCAGGATCAAGCGGTCGAAGTCCACGCCGCCGAGCTGGCGGTCGCCGCCGGTCGCCACCACCTCCATCGAGTGGTCGGCGCCGACGGACATGATGGTGACGTCGAAGGTGCCCCCGCCGAGGTCGAACACCAGCGCCTTCCCAGCCACCGCCTCCTGGTCGACGCCATGGGCCACGGCCGCCGCGGTCGGCTCGTTGACGATCCGCACGACCTCCAGCCCGGCCAGCTCGCCGGCGTCGCGGGTCGCCGCCCGCTCCGGCTCCCCGAAATAGGCGGGCACGGTGATCACGGCCTTGGCCACCGGCTGGCCGAAGTGCTGCTCGGCCATCTGCTTGAGCTTGCGCAGCACCAGCGACGAGAGCTCTTCGGGCGACCAGGCCTTGCCGTCCACCTCGAACGGCGAGCCGTCGGGCAGGAACACCTTCTCGCCCATGCCGCGCTTGAAGAACTGGGCGACCCGGTCGGACTCCATGAGGGCGTACTGCCGGGCCCGCTCCCCCACCACCGGGTCGGCGCCGGCGGGCAGGTGGACCGCCGAGGGCACGATCCGACGGCCGTCGGTCCCGGCGATCGTCGTGGTCAGTCCGTCGACGTCGGTGTAGGCGACCACCGAGTTGGTGGTGCCGAGGTCGATGCCGATGATGGGCGTCATGGCGGCTTGATCTCCTCGCTGCTCGGTCCGTTGCTGCTGACCCGCACCTGGGCCGGCACGGCCACCTGACCGAAGCAGGCCAGGCCGGTGGCGTACAGCTCGACCACGGCCCCGCGGCCGTCGCGCGTCTCCCCCGCCAGCGCCTGATGGCGGGCCGGGTCGAACGGCTCGCCGACGGCGCCGATCTCCTGGTAGCCCGCCTGGGCGAGCACCTCGGTGAGCTCGGCGTCAAGGGCCGACCTGGCCTCCGGGTCGAAGTCGAGATGACGCAGCCGCTGGAGCACGCGGTGCACGGCGATAGCCAGCGGGCGCTCCCGGTTCGCCTCGAGGCGCCGCTCGGCGTCCCGCAGGCGGTCGCTGAGCGCGTCGAAGGCACGGTCGCGTTTCAGCGCGGCGAGCAGGTGCGGGATGACCTCGTCGAGCTCCTCGCGGAGCGCCTGCCGGATTTCCTCGCCGACCGTGGTGGCGGTGCTGGTGGTGGTGGCCTGAGTGTCGCCGATGATGGCCTCCTCCCGGTCAGGCGGGCAGCCCGGCCAGGTTGCGGATGCGGTCGGGCAGCCCCGGGGCGTGGAAGGCCCGCTGGACGGCCCGGCCGATCAGCAGGGCGCTCGGCCCACGCAGCTTGAAGACCACCTCGCTGCCCTCGTCGGGCCCACGTAGGGCGCCGACGGTGGCCACGATCTCCGACCGCAGCAGGAACCTGAGGGCCAGCTCCGCGCCGGCCGCGTACAGGATCAGCGGCGCCAGCATGGCCGCGAGCACCATCCCGATGGCCGCGCCGACACACCCGAAGGCCGCGCCGATCCGGACGATGGCCAGGAAGAAGACTTGCAGGACCGTGACGAAGCGGCTGCGCCAGGTCACCGCCTCCCGGGCCACGATCACGGTCGGGGTGCTGGCCTCGGCGTCGATGTAGAAGAACCCGGTGGGGAACCCGAAGGCGCCGTCGGTGGTGCTCTCCAGGAAGTCGCGTACCATCCCGGCGGCCTCCTGGGGAACGACCTTCTCCAGGCGTACCGGTGGCAGCTCCGGCCGCCAGATCCGGAAGCCGACGGCCACGACCAGCATCAGCAAGCTCAGCTCGAACCACAAGCCGACAGGGTTCACAGCCCCCCTTGACCGCCGCGGGCGCGGATCGCAGCGCCACACCATGCCCGGACAAACGGGGTGGAGTCTATGCTGGCCCCGGAACCGTCGAAAGCCAGCGAAGGCCGTAAAGGCCATCACGCAGTCTCAGTAGTCTTGACCAGAACGACCGTCGCGCTCTCGGTAGTTCGGGACAGAAGCCCGGGAATCCACATGCTTGCGCTCTTGCCGCCATGACGGTAGAAGAGGCAACTCGGGCAGCGGCCGTCGGCGAGGGGGGCACGTTCTGCTGGTCTTTGTTCACGGGGTCGGCGTCCGTGCCACGCCGACCCACCAGCGGCAGGTCGCGGTCCGCGACGCCCTGTTCCGGCGCTGCATGCTGCCGGCGGTCGTCCCCGATTCGGACGCCATCCAGATCCTCAACCCGCTGTGGGGACAGCACGGCGCCAGGCTGCGGTGGGGCCATCGGTCGTTGCCGGCGGCGGAGTTCGAGTCTCTCGGGGCGGTGGAGGAGGCACTGGCGGTGGCGGTTGCCTCGACCGGGCGGCCGTCGTCGGCGCCCGACCGCCTATTGCTGGAGACCGCACGCGGCTCCGTCGTGGACGCGGTCGACCTACTGTGGACGGCGGCGGGAGCGGAGGCGCGGGACGGCAGCGACGCCGGCAGCCTCGCCGAGCTCGGCGCCTGGGCCGCCGCCTACGGCCAGCAGGCCGAGGCGGGCGAGCCTGCGGCCGGCGAGCGCGGTAGGCGGGCGTGGCTGGCTGGGGCGACCACCGACGAGGAGCTCGTCCTGCGGCTCTACGACGAGCTGGTCGCCTGGCGGGACTCGCGGCCGGGGCCCGCTGCGGCGCCGGCGTCGCGGTCGTGGGAGGCGCTGGGAGCAGCCGGCGGTGGGCTCCTCGACGCCAGGGACCTGCTGGTGGGCGGGGCCCGGCGGCTGCGGCGCCTGCTGGCCGACGTCGCCGGGCCGCGGCTGGTCGCGGCCGCCCGACGGATCGCTGCGGCCAGGACGTCGCTGTTCCTTGGCGACGTCCTCGCCTACCTGGCCCATCGGGGCACCCGGGAGCAGCCGGGGGCGGTGCTAGGCGAGATCGTGGCGGCGCTGGAGGTCGCCAACCGGCGGCGCGGCCCCGGTGAGCCGGTGATCGTCGTCGCCCACAGTATGGGCGGCAACATCGTCTACGACGTCCTCTCCTATTTCCGGCCGGATCTGCGGATCGACGTGCTGGTCACCGTCGGCTCGCAGGTCGGCCTGTTCGAGGAGCTCAAGCTGTTCCAGGCCAGCTCCGAGGACGTTCCCGGCCCGGCGGCGGCCAGGGTGCCCGCCTGCGCCGGCCTGGGGCGTTGGATCAACGTCCTGGACCGGGCCGACCCCTTGGGCTACGCCACCGAGGCGATCTTCGACGGGGTCGAGGACTACCAGTACCCCACCGGCTCGCTGCACTCGCACAGCGCCTACTTCCAGCAGCCCAACTTCCACACCCGGCTGGGCCGGCGCATCGGGCGGCTGCCGTGACTACCGTATTCGACCGGACCGACGGCGTCGCCCAGACCCACGCGCTGGTCATTGGGGTCGGGCGCTACCGCCACCTGCACGGAGGGGCGCGCCCGGCCGACGATGCCCTGGCGCGGAGCCTCGGCCAGCTCGGCTCGCCCGCCACCTCGGCGTTGGCCGTCGCCCGCTTCCTGGTCGACGAGCACGTGACCGACCCGGAGGTGCCGTTGGGCAGCGTCGAGCTGGCCGTGTCCCCGGCGGGCCCGGTCGACGCCGCGTCGGAGATCGAGGTCGGCGGCGGGCGCGTGCCGGTCGAGCCGGCCACCTTCGCCCGGGTCCGCGATGCCGTCGACCGCTGGTTCTCCCGCTGCCAGCGGCACACCGGCAACGTCGCCTTCCTCTATTTCAGCGGCCACGGCGTCGCTCGAGAGCACGTGGCGCTGCTGCTCGAGGACTTCGCGGAGCGGCCCCAGGAGCTGTTCGAGCACGCCGTGGACCTGGAGGCCCTGCACCTCGGCATGGCCGCGTGCAGGGCGTCCACGCAGTGCTTCTTTGTCGACGCCTGCCGGTCGGTGCCGCCGGCGCTGCTGGAGCGGCGAGAGGTGCGGGCACGGGCGCTGCTCGACGGCTGGCACCGGGGGCCGCGGCCCGATGCCCCGATCGTCTACGCCACCGGCCACGACGAGAAGGCCTTCGGCCGGCCGGGCGGGCTCACCAGGTACGCCGACGCGTTGCTGCGGGCGCTGCACGGGCTGGGGGCGAGGCGGGAGAAGGGCGCCTGGCGGGTCACCACCGACCAGGTCGGGCTGGCCGTGGCCGAGGTCCTCCGGCACGGCAACGAGGTCCCAGGCACGCCCGTGCAGCACGCCCAAGTCGTCGGGAGCGGCCGCGGCTCGGTGCTGCGCGTCCTCCCCGGCGTCCCCGGCGTCCCGTTCCGGCTGGGATGCGACCCGGCGGCCGCGACCGACGCGGCGTCCATGCGGCTGATCGCGCTGCGGGACGGACGACTCGCCGACCACCGCGACGGCGGGTCCGGCGACTGGCTGGGCGAGGTCGCCGCCGGCGCTTACGACTTCCAGGTGCACTTCGAGCGCCGGGACTTCCGCGACGGCCGGCTCGAGGTCGTGGCTTATCCGCCGTGGCTGGACGACCTCCTCCCGGTGGAGCCGGCATGAGCCCGGTGGAGATCGGCTGGGAGGCCGCTGGGCAACGGCCGGGCGACGTCATCGGCGCCGCCGAGCTGCTCGACGAGCATCTCGAGCTGCTGGAGCGTTTTCCGCTGGTGGCCGGCGTGACCAGGTCGATCGAGGTCGGCCGGGCCGGCCGCTGCCTGGTGCACGCCCGGCTGCCGTCGGGCACGACCCTGCTGGCGTCGTTCGATCCCGTCTCGGACCGGACCGTAACCCTCCGGGCCCGCCCTCCCCGTCCGCGGCCCGCTGAGCCGGTCGCGGGGTGGGCCGCGGCCTGGCGCCGCGGGCCGGACGGCTGGGCGCCAAGCGGCGACCTGGGCATCGTCGGGAGCGAACCGGACCGGGTGTTGCTGGAGGTGCCACCGGTCCCCTCCGGCGTGACCACGGACGCGGTCCGGGTCGTCCAGGTCGGCGGGGGCGGACTGGCCGCGCCAATGGCGGTGGTCGCAGCCGGGTCGGTGGTCGAGGCCACGGCGCCCCAGGCCGGCCCAGAGCGCGCCTGGCGCCTGCGCCTGGTCGGCCCGGATGCCACCTGCGCCACCCTGCTCGAGTACGCCGCCGCCGGGGATCTGGCCGCGGCCGCGGTGGTCGGCGACGAGCTCGTCCGCCGGATCGAGGCCCAGCCCGCCAGCCTGGCGCCGGACCTCGGGGAGGCCTTCCGGGTCGTGGTCGCCGCCTACCACCTGCTGCGAGTCGGGGACGAGGCACCCCAGGACGCCTGGGGCGAGCGGCTGGCCTCGGCGGCGAGCTGGCTTCCCGACGCCAGCCTCCTGGCCGGCTGGCTGGCACTGGCCCGGAGTCGGGACGAGCCCGAGTCGGCCCGCGGACACTTTCTCGACGCCGCCCGGCGTGGCCTTCCCGTGGTCGGCGGCAGCCTGCGGCTGCTGTTCGACGGCCTGTGGCTGGTGAACCGTGCCCGGCCGTGGGACGAGGACGTCCAGGTAGCCCTGGCGCGGGTCCGCCCCTACGCCGCCGCGGCGGCCATGGCCGCCTCCATGACCCTGTTGCGTGGTCGCCGCCCGGACCGGCCATCGCCGGGCCCGGCCGCGCCGGAACCACCGGGGTCGGCGGTCCGCTTCTTCCTCGGCCCGCGACCGGTCGCTCGTCGGTCGCCCGAGCCCCCGGCCTTGGACCTCGGCACGCTCCTGCGGGACGCAGCCCGCCGGTTGGGGTCGACCCTGGTCGCCGTCCGGCTGGTGCCAACGGCGGTCCGGCAGACCGGCGCTCGGATGACCGTGCAGGCCGGGCGGCTCGATTTCGAGCCCGGCCTGCTGCGCCGGCTCGGGGGTGACGCACAGGCCAGCGTGGCCCGGTCCAGAGCCGGCCTGCGGGTCACCCTGGGCGGAGTGGAGCCCGGCCTGGCGGCGCGGCTGCAGGTCGGGACTGTCTCCGGCACCGGCGAGCTCATGCTGGCGCGGTTTGAGCCTGCCGGTAGGGCCACGGTCGCGGTCCTGGCCTGGACGGATGCTGGCCTCCCTGACCAGCTGGTTCTACTGCTGCCGCCCTCCGGACCGCAGCCCGGCAGGACGTGACCGGCGCCGCCACGGAGGAGGCAGACGATGGAGAGGTGGATCCTTGACGGCACGGTGCTGACCGAGGCGGTCGCGACCGGGCTGCGGCTGGCGGCATCGGACCGGCCACCGGACGCGCCGCTCGACACCCGAGCCGCCCTGCTCGGGCTGATGCGGGCCGACACCGTCGGCGAGTGGCAACGCATCTGGCTGCACACCGGCGGCCTGGACGGGGTCGCCGGCTCGAAGGCCACTGATCCGGACGCCGAGCCGGGCGGCCTGTGGGAGAACGTGCCCGTCACCGGCAGCCTGGCCGACGCCCTTGACCGCGCCGAGCGCATCGCCGACCGGTACCGCCTGCGGCCGCTGCCCCCGGGCGTGGTGACCCTCGGCCTGCTCGCCGACCCCCGGTCCGCGGCCAGCCGCGCCCTGCTCGCCGGCACCCGGCTGAGCCGGCGCGAGCTGGTCGACCTGGTCCAGGACACGCTGCTCGGAGGCGCGCTGGAGGGGATCGACGCCCTGCTGGGCACCGACCCGGCGCCGGCCGCGCCCGGGGAACCCCCCGGGGAGGTGCCGTTCGCCGAGGCCGCGCTGGCCGAGGCGCGGCGGGTCGCAGGCTCCGGCCGGGAGCCGGACGCGGCCTGCCTGCTGGCGGCCACGGTCACACTGCAGCGGGACGAGCGGCTCACCAAGGCGTTCGGGAACCTGCTGCTGGACGCCGAGGAGCTTCAGTCCGCGGCACGGGCGACCGTGGGACGACCGTCGGAGCCGGCGACCGCGGTCGTCGAGCGGGCCCGGGAATGGTTCGACGGCTCCGACCCCGACGCCGCCCAGCTGGTGGTGGGCGCGACCGTCCAGCCGGTCGAGGCCGTCCGCCGGACGCTGTGGTACCTCGGGCTGACACCCGCCGAGCTGGCCATCGACGCCGCCGTGGCCGACCGCGAGCGCCGGGACGGCGGGCGGGAGGTCTCCCGCCCGACCTTCGTCCTGACCATCCTGAATCTGCTGGCGACCCTCACCGTCTGCGGCCTGGTGGTTCAGGAGGCCGTCAGCAGCCGGAACTGGTGGAAACTGGCGCTGCTCATCCCGGCCTGGTGGGGCCATCCCGAGTACTCGCCGGTGGTCGGGCTCGGCGTCGCCGGGCTGCTGTGGGCGGTGATCGGGCCGGTGGCCGCGGCCGTCCACCTAGCCGCCGTGGTCCTCGACCTGGCCCAGGCCGACAGCGAGCGCCGCACCGTGTTCGGCGCCATCGGGATTCGGCCCTCACTGCAGCAGCTGCGCAGCCACCTGACGCGCCGCAAGCGGCCCTACCGGCAGTACGCGCGGGTCATGTTCCTCTGCTGGCGGCGGGACCGGGCGCTGCGGCGGGACCGGGCGGGCCCGCCGGCATGATCGACACGCGGGGCCTGCGCCGGGTGTCCGGCTGGCTCTACCTGGCCGGGGTCGGGGTCACCGCCGTCGCCTTCGTGGCCGAGCTGGTGGCCGGGCGCTGGCGCACCGCCGCCGTCGCCGCTGCCATCCTGCTGCTGGGCGGTGTCAACCTGGCCACCGCGGCGCTGGCCATCCCCGCCGCCCTCTGGGCGGGCCAACCCTGGATCGCCGCCGGCGCCATCCTGCTGGCGCTGGCCAAGGCCGTCCCGCAACTGGTGCCGATGACCCGCCTGCTGGCCAGCTCGGGGCAGGCCGAGCGCGACGTCGCCGAGCTGGTGGCCGCCCTCGAGGCGGACCTGCTCGAGCGGGTCCGGCCGCCGGCCGATGCCGTCCTGTCAACCCGGTCCCTGGTGGAGGCCGCCGCCGCCGAGGCGCCAGCCCTGTGGACGCCGGCCCTGGGCACTTCCTGGCCCGAGGGGAGCGACGGCGGCCTGCTCCGGGGGGCCGACCCGGCCTGCACCCGCTGCGCCGGCGAGGCGATCGCCCTGGCCCGGCTGCTCGAGACCGACCACCAGGTGCCGGCCGACGTCCAGTCGCTGGCCGCGGCCGCGCTGCTCATCCCCGGATCCGTCGCCGGGGACTGGGCCGGACGGGGGGCCCTGCAGCGCGCCTGCTCCGTCACCGGCCTCCACCCCACCCAGCTCAGCGAGGCCCTGCAGGCCTTCTTCTTCCACACCGCCGCCGGAGCCGGCGCGGTCCGCCGCAACCGCCATCTCTTTCTGCCCGGGCGATCGGGCCCGGCGACCGCGGCCGGCCCCGATCTCCGGCCGCCGGCCCAGCAGGGCGGGATCGAGCCCGAACGGCCCGCCGGCGGCGAGGCGCCGGCCGCGACGCGGCGGCCGGCCGAGGAGGCCGTGGCGGCCGTCCCGGCCCGCCCGACGTCCCCCGCGCGCGCTCGACCGAGCCGCCCGGCCGGATGGTGGGCCGCCATCGCG
>Ga0209874_1000417_pt1 | contig 12539 bp, 12 predicted proteins | sample GWRWN1_20_30_FD_187216 | JGI IMG/M metagenome (GOLD analysis project Ga0209874, IMG submission 187216) | Riverbed sediment microbial communities from areas with no vegetation in Columbia River, Washington, USA - GW-RW N1_20_30 (SPAdes)... | ecosystem: Environmental > Aquatic > Freshwater > River... | reverse complement strand
TCGCGATCCACGAACGATAGGCCCATGGCGGACCCCGCCCTGGACGGCTTCACCACCGCCGGCAGGCCGACCCGCTCGGCCACCTGATGCAGGATGGGGCCCGCCGCGAGGTCCCGGAGCGCCGCGGCCTGGACGGTCACCCAGGGGGGCGTGGAGACGCCGGCCGCTCGCATGGCCTCCTTGGCCAGGACCTTATCGAACGCGACCTGGCAGGGGAAGGGCGGTGTACCCGTGTACGGGACCCCCAGGAGCTCGAGCAGGCGCTGAACCGTTCCGTCCTCGCCGTCCTTGCCGTGCAAAGCGACGTAGCACGCGGAAACCCTTGCAGCGGAGAGCGTTTCGAAGAAAGGCTCCTCACCGGGGTCCAGGACGAAGGCGTCGTAGCCCTTGGACCGCAACGCCGTCATCACCCGGTGTCCCGAGCGGAGCGACACCTCGCGTTCCGGCGAGTGGCCCCCGGACAGCACTGCGATCCGCTCGCTCATCCCGACAGCGACCGGTACAGCTCCTGCTCGTCGGTGAGGAGCAGTCCGAGCCGCCGCACCCCCTCGGCGATGTCGTCCTCGGTCGGGTAGCAGAACGCCAGGCGCATCTTGTTTCGGCCGCGTCCGTCCGGATAGAAGGCCGTGCCGGGCACGTAGGCCACCCGACGCTCCACCGCGGCCGCAAGCATGGCCTGGGTGTCGAGGTAATCGGGAAGGGTGACCCACACGTAGAACCCGCCGGCAGGGCGGGTCCAGGACGCGTCCGCCGGGAAGTGCTCGACCAGCGCGGCGAGCATCGCATCGCGGCGACTTCGGTAGATGCCGACCAGGCGCTCGAGGTTGGGGCGCCACCGCTCGCCGGAGAGGTACCGCTCGGTCACCATCATGGTGAACGAGCTGCCGCACAGGTCGGCCGCCTCCTTGGCCAGGATGAGGCGCTGCAAGAGGCCGGGTTCGGCCACCGCCCAGCCGACGCGCACGCCGGGCGAGAACACCTTCGACACGGTCCCCACGTAGATCACGTTGTGCGGATCCAGGGACCGAAGTGTCGGTTCGCGGCCACCCTCGAAGCGCAGGAGCCCGTACGGGTTGTCCTCCACGATCGGGATCCGGGCCTCGCGGCATAGGGCCGCCAGCTGTTCCCGTCGCGATCGCGACATGGTCACGCCGGCCGGGTTGTGGAAGTTGGGGACCGTGTAGACGAACTTCGGCCGGGCCCCCTTCACAAGCGCGTCCTCGAGCTGCTCGACGATCATGCCATCGTCGTCGAGCTCGATCTGCACGTAGCGAGGCTCGTACGCGCTGAAGGCGGAGAGCGCGCCGACGTAGGCGGGAGCCTCCACCACGATCTCGTCACCGGGGTCGATGAGGACCTTGGCGATCAGGTCGAGCGCCTGCTGCGCTCCGGTGGTCACCACGATGTCCTCGGGGTCGGCCTCCGTCGCCTCTTCGTTCATCAACAGGGCCAGACGTGTGCGAAGGGCGGGCGTGCCCTGGCCGGCGCCGTACTGGAGGGCGGCGTCGGCGTGTTCGGCCAACACGGACTCAACGACGTCGATCACGTCATCGGTCGAGAGCGCCCGCACGTAGGGCATACCGCCGGCCAGCGAGACCACCTCGGGCCTGGAGGCCACGGCGAACAGGGCCCGGACCTCCGATGCCGACATGCCGGAGGTACGTCGAGCATAGAGATCGACATATGGGTCGACGTTGAACTCGGCCATGGGCCGCCCATGGTAGCAACGGCCCGGGCCGCGGTGGGGGAACGACGGCGACGAACGAGGTCAACCGGTCACGCGGGGGAACACCTCACGAGCCAGGAGCTCGAGCGTGTCCACGTCGTCGAAGAGCAGGTGGTTCAGGAACACACGCTGAACCCCGACCGCCGCGTACTCCGACAACCGCTCCGCAGCCCGGTCGGGGGTGCCGACGATGCAGTCGCTCTCCAGATCTGCGAGGAAATCGTCGAACGAACCGGCATCGGGGTCGAGTCGGCGCGCCCGCTCGACCCGCTCCCGGAGCGAGGCCTCGTCGGCCCCGACACAGACCCACGTCATGAACGACGTCGTCACGGTGCCCTGGTCCCTGCCTGCCGCGTCCACCGCCTCGCGCACCCGGGCGAATCGGTCGCCGACCTCCTTCGGCGGTCCCCCATGCGTGTTGAACTCGTCGGCCCACCTCGCCACGAGGCGCGACATGCGTGGGCCGCCCTTGCCGCCCACGATGATCGGCGGGTGCGGGCGCTGCACACCTTTGGGCACGAACCGGCAGTCGTGCAGCGCGTAGTGCGCGCCACGGAACGAGAAGACCTCCTCGGACAGGAGCCCGTGCACGATCTCGAGCTGCTCCTCAAGCATCTGCATCCGCTCGTTCGTGGGAGGAAAGGGGATCCCGTGGGTCCGATGCTCCTCCGCCCACCAGCCGGCTCCCATGCCGATCTCCACGCGCCCGCCGGAGATGTGGTCGACGGTCGTGGCCACCTTGGCGAGCACCGTCGGAAGGCGAAACGTCACCGGGGAGACGAGCGTGCCGAGGCGGAGGCGGTCCGTGCGGGCGGCCACGGCGGCCAACGCCGTCCAGGCATCGGATGACCCTCGGCCGGCCGCTCCCATGACCGAGAAGTAGTGGTCGGAGGTGAACAGCCCGTCGAACCCCAGCCGCTCGCAGGCGTTGGAGAGGGCCAGCCACTGTTTCCAGGTGATCCCTTCCTGGCCCTCGACCATCAGGCAGAAGCGCATTGGTCGGCCCTCCGTCCCCCGGGCCGGCCCGAGCCCTCGCGTCGGACGGGTCCGCGGACCTACAATCGTCCCACGAACGCCCCTTCCTCCGACGAGGTGGTACGAGCCGTGAAGGCCGCGGTCCTGGGGATCCTCCTCGGGCTGGCCATGGCCGTACTGGCCGGCGCTCACCGCAGCCGGCGCTGATCGGGGGCCGTCGGTGGGCCGGTCCGTCATCGACGTCGATCTGGACAACTTCCATCTGGTGCCGAAGGCTTGCCTGTTGAGCGTGTTCTGGGAGCTCGACCGGATCGATCCGACGTGGATCATCGATTCGAGAAGGAGGAGTGGTTCTCCTCCACATTGCTCGAGTGGGGTCGGTGCGGGAAGCTCGTCGTCGAGAACGGCGAAGCTCTCGCGTTCGCCGAGTACGCACCGCCCACCCTCTTCCCCCGGCTCGCCCGATTCCCTGCAGCTCGGGCGGCCTCGGCCGATGCCTGCTATCTCGCGTACTGCTTCGTGGACGAGCGACATCGTGGGCGAAGCCTGGGGTCCGAGCTCGTGCATGAGGTGGCCCGCGACGTCGTGGACCGTGGGTACCGTGCGGTGGAGGCGGTCGGCGACCGGGCGTTCGATGAGAGCTGGGTATTCCCCACCACATTCCTGGGCGCCAACGGCTTCGCGGTCGTGTACGACGACGACCGGTACCCGTTGATGCGTCTGGACCTGCACACCTCGGCCGAGCCGCGCCGTCAACTGGCCCGCGCCGCCGCCGGGCTGGCCTCCTCGGACTAGCCGCCCGCCGAGCGCCGGGCGGCCGCGGACTCGACGGACCCGAAGAACCGTTGGACGCCCGCCGCGATGGCTGCCGCCAGTAGGCGCCGGGAGACCGGGTCGGTAAGCATGGCTTCCTCCTTCGGATTGGTGAGGAAACACGGCTCGACCTGAACGGCGGGCATCCTGGTCTCCCTGAGCATGGCTACGGCCAGACGATGTGTTCGGCCGTCCATCAGCCCCGTTCGAGTCGCCAGCTCCCCCTGGATCACCTCGGCCAGGCGCTGCCCCGCCGGCGAGTACGTCGCTTGGGTGCCGTAGTAGAAGCACGTGGCGCCCTCGGCGGTCGGGTCACCGCCGTTGAGGTGGATGGAGATGCACACGGCCGCACCGAGCTCGTTGGCCGCGAGAGCGCGCGCGCTGGGCGGGGGCGCATGGTGGGCGGTCCGCAGGATCGTGGGGTGCGCGCCGCGCGCTCCAAGCTCGGCGGCAAGGTCCGCGGCGATCAGCATCGTGGCCTCCGATTCGGAAAGCCCGCTCGGGCCGACGGTGCCGGGGTCGTCCGGGCCATGGCCCGGGTCGATGGCCACACAGGAGCCGACCAACGTCTGCTCCTTCTCGATACGTCGAACGTCCTCGGCCTCGCGGACCACGGCCCGGCTGGGGCCCTCCACGGCGGGCCGGAGCCGTTCGATGGAGCCGATCGTGTCCGGCCCGACGATGCCGTCGGAAGCGCTGCCCACGTTGTGCTGGAACTCCGCCACGGCGCCGGCGGTCCGCGGACCGAAGATCCCGTCCTCGCGTCCAGCGTCGAACCCCAGCGCGTTCAAGCGCTTCTGGAGCTCGCGGACATCGTCTCCTTGAAACGTCAGGGAGCGGAGGTACAGGACCCGGTCGCCCAGTCGGTATCCGGCCTCCACGAGCTCGCCCCACGTGTCGACGCCGACCATCCCGTCCGAGGGAAGTCCTCGGCGTTGTTGGAAGGCCTTGACCGCCTCTTCGGTGGACGGGCCGAATCGCCCCTCGAGCTCCTGAGGCTCGATCCGCAAACCGAAGTCGAGGAGTCGATGCTGGATGTCGCGGACGGCCTCTCCCCGGTCCCCTCGGTGGATGGTCCTCACGGTGGGAGTGTACGGGCGCTCGGGGCCGGTCCGTTCTGGGTTGCCTGCCCGCCGACCCGCTTAGGCGGCCAGGTGCGGATCGATCTCTCTGAGGAGAGCCTCCTTGCCCCTGGCTCCGACCACCCGGGCCTTCTCCTCCCCGCCCTTGAACAGCATGAGGGTGGGGATGCTCATCACCCCGTACCGCCGGGTGACCTCGGGGTTCTCGTCGATGTTCAGCTTGGCCACCCGCAGGGACCCGCCCTTCTCCTGGCCGATCTCCTCAACCACCGGCGAGACCATGTGGCACGGCACGCACCATTCGGCCCAGAAATCCACCAACACCGGTTCGTCCGACTTCAGCACGCGTTCCTCGAAATCCTGGTCCGTCACGTCACCGATCACTGCCAACGTCGTTCCTTTCGTCTCTGCTCGTCTCTGGCCGCCCGCCGGTTCCTTGCAGCCCGCCGGCCCGGGCTCGGATCCGCTACCCCTCCCGGCGCCGGTGCGCTTCGGCCTCTAGGAACCGCTCGGCGTCCATGGCTGCCTTGCACCCCTGGCCGGCAGCTGTCACGGCCTGACGGTACACCCGGTCGGTGACGTCGCCCGCGGCGAACACGCCGGGAACGTTGGTCGCGGTGCTCGGCTCATCCACCGCGATGTAACCGCCGTCGGTGAGCTCCACCTGATCCCGGAACAGGGCCGTGTTCGGCGTGTGGCCGATGGCCACGAAGACGCCGTCCGTCCCATGACCGGTGACCTCCTCTGTCTTGACGTTTCGAAGGCGAACGCCCGTGACGGCGCCGTCGCCCTCGATCTCCTCGACCACCGAATCCCAGATCACCGAGATCTTCGGGTTCGACAGGGCCCGGTCCTGCATGATCTTCGACGCTCGGAGCTCATCCCGGCGGTGCACGATCGAGATGTTCGAGGCGAACTTCGCCAGGAACGTCGCTTCTTCCATGGCGGTATCCCCGCCGCCGACCACGACCAGCTCCCGGTCCCGGAAGAAGAACCCATCGCATGTCGCGCAGGCGGAGACGCCGCGGCCCAGGAGCCGTTGCTCACCCGGCACGCCCAGCCACTTCGCGGTCGCGCCGGTGGCGATGATGAGGGTCCGAGCCCGCCACTCCTCGTCCCCGGCCCACACGCCGAAGGGCCGGGCCGACAGGTCCACCTTCGTCGCGGATTGGTGCAGCATCTCGGCGCCGAAGCGAGAGGCCTGCTTCTCCATGGCGTCCATGAGTTCCGGGCCGAGGATGCCACCGGGGAACCCCGGGTAGTTCTCGACGTCGGTGGTCAGCATGAGCTGACCACCCGCGTCGAGACCCTTGAGGACGAGGGGCTGCAGGTCGGCACGGGCCGCGTACAGGGCCGCCGTGTAGCCGGCAGGCCCCGATCCAAGGACGATCACGTTGCGCTGGTCGGCCACCTTCCACTCCATTCTCCCATAGGGAATAACCGCTCCCTATTCCCCGAGCTTCCCCGCCCGACTCAGGCCAGCGCAGCGCGGCGGACCTTCCCGGAAGCAGTGCGGGGCAATCCTTCCGGGACCAGGATGAGCTGGCGAGGGGCCATGTGGCGGGGGAGGGACTGCGCCACGTGGTCCCGGAGCGCCTCGAGAGAGGGCGGGGCGGTCGGGTCCGCAGGAACCAGGTACGCCACCACGCGCTGCCCCCACTCGGGGTCGGGCCGACCGACGATCGCGACGTCGGCAATCCCCGGGTGGTCGTGGAGGACTGCTTCCACCTCCGCAGGCCAGACCTTCTCCCCCCCGGTGTTGATGAGGTCGTCGAGGCGGCCGGCCACCCGGAGCCTGCCCTGGCCATCGATCCATCCCGCGTCTTCAGCCCGAAGCCACCCGCCGTCGGTGAACGCCCGCGCGGTCGCCTCCGGGTCGTCGAGGTAGCCACGCATCACCGTCGGGCCGCGGAGTTGGATCCCCCCGTCGCCGTCGATCCGAACCTCGGTCCCGGGGAGTGGGCGGCCGTCGTACACGACCCCGCCACAGCTCTCGGTCAGGCCGTAGGTCTCGATCACATTCGCTCCCTCGGCCCGGGCTCGATCGGCCAGCCACGCCGGCACGGCGGCCCCCCCCACCAGGATCGCCCGGAAGCGCGATAGGTCGGCGCCGGCGTCCAGGAGGCGGACCACCATCGTGGGGACGAGCGACACGAAGGCCGAGTCCGCCTCGGCGGCGACGGCCCGAGGGTCGAACCGGGGATGCACGGTGACCGGGGCACCGAGCAGGACCGACCGGAGCAACACGAGGAGCCCCCCGACGTGGGCCAGGGGAAGACAGCACAACCACCGGTCGTGGGGCGATGCCTCCAGGGCCAGGGTCGAGGAGGCCACGGCGGCGTCGATGGCCGGTCGGTCGAACTGGACGAGCTTGGGGACGCCTCCGGTGCCGGAGGTGTGGACCACGAGAGCCACACCGTCTCCAACCGGCCGGCCCGAGCCCGGTCGATGCCACCCGTCGGCATCGACGATGATCGTGGGTGCCGCCCGGTCCATCAGCTCTCGAGACAGGGATGTCGGGAATCGGTGGTCCACCGGGAACATGGCCGCGCCGACCTCCCACAACTTCCCCAGGATGCCGGCCCAGTCCCGACCCGGCGGGAGCGTGACCGCCACCAGGTCGCCCGGTCGAGGGTCCGGGGTCGTGGGGCTCGGCATGTGAGATAGGCTAGTCTGAACCGTTCGAGTGGACGCTCTAGGAGTGGCCGGTCCTATGGTGCAGTGGCAGCGGTCGGGACAGTACGAGGACATCAGGTACGAGGCGGCCGAGGGGATGGCCAAGGTCACCATCTCCCGGCCGGAGGTCCGAAACGCCTTCCGCCCCACGACCCTGTTCGAGCTCTCGGAGGCGTTCGAACGGGCCCGAGACGATCCCCAGGTCGGCGTGATCATCCTCACAGGGGAGGGCCCGGACGCCTTCTGTTCCGGTGGAGACCAGCGGGTCCGAGGGGACGACGGATACCGGGACGAGAAGGGGATCGGACGGCTGAACGTCCTTGATCTCCAGGTCCAGATCCGGCGGCTGCCCAAGCCGGTCATCGCCATGGTGGCGGGGTACGCCATCGGCGGCGGTCACATCCTGCATCTGGTCTGCGACCTGTCGATCGCGGCGGACAACGCGCGGTTCGGGCAGACCGGACCAACGGTCGGGTCCTTCGACGCCGGGTACGGCAGCGGCCTGCTTGCTCGAACCATCGGCCTGAAGCGGGCCAAGGAGATCTGGTTCCTGTGCGAGCAGTACGACGCGAGGACGGCGCTCGATTGGGGCTTGGTGAACCGCGTCGTGCCGCTCCAGAAGCTGGAGGAGGAGACGGTCGAGGTGTGCCGGCGGATCCTGTCGATGAGCCCGCTCGCGCTTCGGCTGATCAAGGCGGGATTCAATGCCGACGTCGACGGGTTGGCCGGGATCCAGCAGCTGGCCGGGGATGCCACACTCCTCTACTACATGTCGGACGAGGCGCAGGAGGGGCGCGACGCCTACCTGGAGAAGCGCCCGCCGGACTTCGGCAGGTTCCCGAGGAGGCCGTGACCGACCTCACGGACTGGGTGAACGGGGCGCGTCCGCGGACCTTGGTCGCGAGCGTGGCCCCGGTGGTGGTAGGGACGGCGGCCGCGGGGCGAGCCTCGGTGTGGCGGACGCTCGCAGCGCTCGCGGTGGGCCTGGGGCTGCAGATCGGGGTGAACTTCGCCAACGACTATCAGGACGGTATGCGCGGGATCGACACCGATGAGCGTCAGGGACCCCAGCGATTGACGTCGTCGGGCGTGGCATCTCCCCGGTCGGTGCTCCTCGCTGCGCTGGCGTCGATCGCGGTGGCCGGAGTGGCCGGGCTGGCGCTCGCCCTGGCGACGAGCCTGTGGCTGATCCCCATCGGCGCGGCGGCCATGCTCGCGCTGTGGTTCTACTCGGGCGGTCCCCGTCCGTACGGCTCGCTCGGCCTCGGCGAGGTCATGGTGTTCGTCTTCTTCGGCGTGATGGCCACGGCGGGAACGGCCTACGTGCAGGCCGAACGGATCCCGGCGGCCGCATGGTGGTCCTCGGCGGCCATGGGGTTCCTCGCCGTCGCCATCTTGGAGGCCAACAACCTGAGGGACATCTCGACGGACAGTGTCGCCGGGAAGCGGACGCTGGCCGTCCGGCTGGGTGACCGGCGAGCCCGAGCGCTGTATCGAGCGCTGGTCGTTTCGGCCTTCGCCACGATCGTCCTCGGAGTGGCAGCGGGCATCGCGGATGCGGGATACGGCCTGTCGCAATGGGCGCTCCTCGCGCTGGCGGCCTGGCCGCTCGCTATCGGCCCGGTGGAGGCCGTGGGGAGCGCGGAGGGCCGCGCGCTCGTCCCGGTCCTCGTCGGCACGGCCCAACTCCAGCTGGTATTCGGAGCCCTACTCGCGTTGGGACTGTGGCTCGCCGCGACCGCGTGATGAGCGCGCGAACCGAAGGAGACGTCGCGCTGGCATGCATGAGCGCCCTGGTCGACGGGCTCGTGTCGCAGGGGCTCGAGCACGTCTGCGTTTCACCGGGCTCGCGCTCGACCCCTCTCGCGCTCGCGCTCTCTCGCAACGCTGACGTGTCGGTGCACGTTCATCTCGACGAGCGGTCCTCGGCGTTTTTCGGGCTCGGCCTGGCGAAAGCCACGGGGAGGCCGGTGGCCGTGGCGTGCACCTCCGGGACCGCGGCCGCCAACCTGTTCCCCGCGGTGGTGGAGGCGTCGATGTCGCGCACAGCACTGGTGCTCCTCACGGCGGATCGCCCTGCCGAGCTTCACGGCGTGGGCGCGAACCAAACCATCGATCAACGAGAGCTGTTCGGTGGGTACGTGAAGCGGTTCGTCGATGCCGGCGTGCCCGGCGAACATCCCGAGGTCTCTCAGTGGTTCGCATTGGGCTTGGCTGCTGCGGACATGGCTCGGCGACACCCCCCGGGCCCCACGCACGTGAATCTGCCGTTCCGGGAGCCCCTCGTGCCTTCTGAGGACCACCTCGAGATCGGTCACCTCGACTCTCGCTCTCCCGGGTCGGGGCGTGCCGGAGCTCGAACCCGACGCACGGACGTCGAGACGCTCGCCCAGCGGATGATGGGAATGGAGCGAGGGGTGCTGTTCGCCGGGTCGCTTCGTCGGGACGCCTCCCCGGTCGTCGATCTGGCGCGCACCCTGGGGTGGCCGCTGATCGCCGAGCCGACATCGGGCCTTCGGATCCCCGGCGCGCTTTCCGCGGGGGCGTTCCTCCTGGCATGCGAGTCCTTCCTTTCCACCCATGTGCCCGACCTGGTCGTCCAGGTCGGGGCGGCGCCGACGTCACGCGCCGGTCTCGCGTTCGTCGCCGACTCGAAGCGCTTGATCATCATCGACCCCGACCGGCTGGTGGCCGACCCGGCTCGTCACGCTTCGCTCCGGTTGGAGGCTGACCCGGCCTCGCTCTCGCGCGCGCTCCTCAAACGGATCGAGTCGCGCGAGGACTCGGCGTGGTGGCGCGAGTGGGAGGAGGCCGACCGCAGCGCCCGTCGGGCGGTGGACGACCTGGTGGACTCGTGGGAGGAGCCGTTCGAGGGGCGCGCGGCCCGCGACCTCCCGGCGTCACTTCCCGACCGTGCCACCCTCCTGGTCGGCTCGAGCATGCCCGCCCGAGACCTGGACGCCTACATGCGTCCGCGCCCCGGCCTCCGCGTGTTGGGAAACCGCGGGGCCAGCGGGATCGACGGGTTCGTTTCGACGGCGCTCGGCATCGCGGCGTCGGGCGCTTCGACCTTCGCATTGATGGGGGACCTGACGCTCCTGCACGACGCGAGCGGTCTCCTGTGGAGCGCCGGCCGAGGGCACGATGCGGTCTTCGTGGTGCCGAACAACGGCGGCGGCGCCATCTTCTCGTTCCTTGAGCAACGCAGGCTTCCGGAGTTCGCCGACCTGTTCGTCACCCCGCACGGCCTGGACCTGTCGAAGGTGGCCGCGGGGGCGGGGGCCCGACACGCCCTGGCGGAACGGGGCGCGGAACTCGGCCCGACCGTGATCGAGGCGTCCCGGTCCGGGGGGGTGTGGATCGTCGAGGTGCCGTCCGATCGCGACCTGAACGTCGCCCGGCATGACGAGGTGGATGCCGCGGTGGCCTCGGCCCTCGAGGCACAGGCTCGGCGTCGACGTACCATGCCTCTGTGATGGAGCGTTCGGTTCCGCGGCGCAATCGGGTGGGCACGGCGGCCTATTGGGGTGTGGCGGTCGTCCTCGTGGGGTTCGGCTATCTCGCGTTGTTCAGCATCGGCGCGGCCTTCCTGTTGACGGGCATCGCCATGATGGTCGTGTCCCCATGGCGCAGCCGCCATGAAGTGCTGTGGCCGACGCTCGTCGGGGTATGGGTCTTCGTGCTGGGCTATCTGCTGGTCGCGCCGCTCGGTTGCACATCCACGGCTACCGCGGTGACGGTGGGTTCGCCGGTCGCGACATCTCACACAACGTGCACGAACATCCTGGGGATCGACTATTCGGGTACCGGGACCTATGAGCCCACCCTGCTGCCGGCGCTGGTGTTTGGGGCCGCGGCGGGGGCCGCCGGTGCCCTGGCGACGCGCTTCCTGCTCCGCCGACGGCGAGGCGCGACCATCACCACCTAACCCCAGCGGAGCGAGTCCAGCAGCGCCCGGAACTTCGCCTCGGTCTCGTCGAGCTCTTCCTCGGGAACCGAGTCCGCCACGATCCCGGCTCCGGCGAACAGCCGCGCGGTCGTGCCGGTGATCTCGGCACACCGAAGCGCGATGGCCCACTCACCGTCGCCGTTCGCGTCGACCCACCCCACCGGCCCGGCGTAGCATCCCCGGTCGATTGGCTCGAGTTGTGAGAGCGCCTCCCGGGCCTCCTCCCGCGGGGTCCCGCACACTGCTGGCGTGGGATGCAGAGCGGCTACGAGGTCCAGGGCGGTCACCGACGGGTCGTGAAGCCGACCGGCGAACGGGGTGGCCAGGTGCCACACGTTGGCCGTTCCCATGAGCTCGGGCTCCAACGGGCGGGTGAGGCCGTCGCAGTACCCGCCGAGCACCCGAGCCACGTCCTCGACCACCACCGCGTGCTCCTCACGATCCTTCTCCGAAGAGAGGAGCCGGCGCGCGGAGATCTGATCCCGCTTGAAGTTCCCGAATCGCGGCCCTGACCCGGCGAGGGGGGTTGCCCGGACCTCCCGACCGCGACGCGTCACGAGCAGCTCCGGGCTGGCACCGACCAGGATGCCGCCAGGCCGCGCGAGGTCTGGGGGAGACTCGGGCGAGGCGAAGGCGTAACAGTCCGGGTCAACCGCTCGAAGACGCCACAACAGCTGCTTCGCGTCGAGCGCTCGTTCCGCATCGACCAGGAGCGTGCGGGCCAGGACCACCTTTCGGAGTCTCCCCGCCCGGATGCGCTTGGCCGCGCGGGCGACCGCTTCCGAGTAATCGTCGGGCTCGGGGTCTGGACGAAGCTGGATATCGGGAAAGGCGTCATGGGGGACTGCCCGGCCCGTCCATCCCTCGCGCTCGGCATCGGGCGGCGCGAACCCTTCGGGGAACACGTCGAGCTCCCAGGTCTCGCCGGGCACATGCCGGGCTACGACTCGAGATGGGATCGTCGCGTCGGCGCCCCACCGATCGTCGAAGGGGATCGCGGCCACAGCGATCGGTGGAGGGCCTTCGCCCTCCCGATGGATCGCGCGGAGGGCCCCGGTGGTCAGCCGGGCCAGGCGCAGGATGCGCTCCGGGCCCGCCTTCGCGCTGATCCGGCCGGCCACGCCCATCCCCGCGAGGCCCAGGCCGGACCGCTCGAAGAAGAACCCACCCGCCCGATAGTTCGCCAGGAGGTCGAACGCGGGCCCGAGCTTGCGGGCCTTGGCCACGAGCGCGGGAGTCAGGCTCACGTCCGCCCCATGTGCGCCGCACCTCCCGTACCCCTCACGCTGGCGTACCCCTCGTGCACCTCACGCTCGCG
>Ga0209874_1000415_pt1 | contig 12549 bp, 9 predicted proteins | sample GWRWN1_20_30_FD_187216 | JGI IMG/M metagenome (GOLD analysis project Ga0209874, IMG submission 187216) | Riverbed sediment microbial communities from areas with no vegetation in Columbia River, Washington, USA - GW-RW N1_20_30 (SPAdes)... | ecosystem: Environmental > Aquatic > Freshwater > River... | reverse complement strand
TGATCGGTACGATGGCCAGCGCCATGGTCCGCTGTCTTGTACCCCAGAGCGCGTAAGCCACGTGCCCGCCGTCGAGCTGGCCAATGGGAATCAGGTTGAGGGAGGTAACGAAGAGCCCGAACCAGGCAGCAAACCCAATGGGGTGCAGCACCACGTCATAGCCGTCCGGAAGAGGTCCAAGCACCAGCCAGGACATGAATTGCAACAGGAGTGGCTCGCCCAGGTGAAGGCCGTAGGTCGCCTCGTTCACGACAACCTTGGACAGGTGCAGGCCGATCACCAGCGCGACCACCGCCACTACGAACCCGGCAATGGGCCCCGCCACACCAATATCGAACAACGCCTTCCGGCTCAGGATGGGACCGCGCATGCGAATGATGGCGCCGAACGTGCCGATGAAATGCGGCGGCCCCGGAATGAACAGGGGCAATGAAGCGGGGACCCGATGAATGCGAGACAGTAGGTAATGCCCGAACTCGTGCGTGACCAGAATCCCTAAGAGCGTCGCGGCAAATGGCACGCCCTTCAGGAGTGCCGCCGGGTCATTGTGCAGAAACTGCCACGCGCCGAGAAACGGGTTGGTGTTGGTTTGGTAGGCCCCGGCCCAGAGAGTGGTAAAGACCGTGATGAGAAAGAGACCGATCGGCAGCGCCCAATCCAAGGGCCGCGATTCGACCGGATCCTCCACGACCTTCAACAGCGGGTACCGTCGCGGGTGACTGGAGGCATACTGCCCGTTTATCACATCAATCGGCGGTAGCCCTTTCAGATGGTCCTGCCGATCTTCCTCCATGTCGCTGCGATCCATTCGGTTCAGGCCTCTCCTCCAAAGGGATTCTGCGCCCATTCCTCAGTGACCGTCGTAGCCGGCCCGTGGCCCGGGAACAGCACGGTCTGCTCCGGCAGCTTGAGGACACGTCGGCGAACCGAATCCAGGTGGACTTGGTAGAGGGACGACGGGTTCGCCCGGCCGATGGACCCGGCGAACAGCGTATCCCCCACGAAGCAGATCGGATGACCGCCGTCCTCAACTCGATAGCAGATACCGCCCGGTGTATGGCCCGGCGTCGCCAGGCACCGAACCGTGAGGCGACCGACGGTGATCGTTCGCCCGTCCTCTGGTGAGACGAAGAGCTGTTTCGGCGGCCGCCAGGAAAGCAAGGTGGCATCCGCCTCGCCCAGGAACACAGGGACGTGCCAGTGCTGGAGGATTTCGTCCAGTCCCCCGGCATGGTCCACATGGCCATGAGTCAAACAAACCCCGGTGAGCCGAAGACCCATCTTGCTCAATGTCTCCAACATCACAGTTGCATTGTACCCCGTATCTATAAGGACCGCTTCGCCGGAGTCGTGCGCCACATAGCCCTTGACTGCGTACCCGCCAATATCCCCCAATACCGTCTCCACCCCCGTCACTGATTGAGGCGTCGGGGCTGGCACCCATCCATCCAGCGTAATGTGGGTCAAAGGATCGGCTCTGAGCCCGAGGGCTTTAGAGATGGATTGAACCTCGGCTTTCGTGGGCGATCGGCCTCCCCGCTCCAGGACCGTGAGATCGCCAGCCGGCAAGCCGGTCATCCGCGCCACATCCGCCACGGACAGTCCCTGCCCCGTTCGAGCCTTCTTCACGATATCGCAAAAATCGTCTTCGAGCGGCATCAGAATGCCTTCAGGCGATAGGCGCGGGGCGATGGGCTATAGGAGGACAGGAATCTTCTCACACCCATAGCCTATTGCCCATTGCCTCTAACCTCGCATGGCATCCTGCCATGCGTTCACCATTGCCCGGTCCACGTCCACCAAGATCACAGTTCGCAGCGTGCGCGCAGGGTAGGCCTTGATTTGCTCGGCCATCAGCCTGGCCGCTTCTGCTTGAGCTACCCCACCGACGCCGGTGCCCATCCCTGGGATCGCAAGCGACACAAACCCCTGCGCGTCGGCGAGCGCTAGCGCCGCCTTCGTCGCGAGCGCCACGTTCTGTGCCGGAATGCGCATGGCCGGTTGCGGCATTGTGGGCGCATGAATAATGCCCTTGAAGCTGGTCCGCCCGCCCGACGTCAGAACCGCCTTACCCACCGGAATCGGCGCCTGCTTCCTTGCTTCTTCTTCCACTTCCGACCCGGCTGCTCGCTTGATCACTCCAGCCACACCGCCCCCCATGAAACCCAAGCTGTTCGCCGCATTCACAATCGCCTGAGCCTCAACTTCCAGAATGCTTCCCTGAACGACACTGACCTGCAGCCGATCACTGCTCATCTGGTCATACTGCAGGCTTCTGCTGTGCATTCAGTTGCACGCGCTTGTCGCAGAGCTGATTCCAAGTCCTGTCATCGAGCTCGTTAAACCGCTGTCCTCGTACTTTACAAATCTTCCGCCAGCAGCAGAGTCGAAGGAGGGCGTCGTCTGGAACGAGGCTGCGCTTCAGATGATCCAGGATCTCATTCTCCGATTTGTCGCAGTAACACATGGGGCTCACCAGTTAGTAGCCAGACCGGATCTGCCCGTATGGGCCATTAGGTGTGGCAGGGCGGCAAGCGATTCCGCCGGAGGAGCGAGGCGCCCACCACATTCCCGCTGTGCCGGATTGACTCGGCTGTGCCGGATTGACTCGGCTGTGCCGTATTGACTCGGATGGAAGGGGTAGGTATGGAGGCTTGGTGGTCACTTCAACTTACAAGGGCGGCTTGGTTGGTCCCCAGCTGCGCGCTTCCACCGAGCATAGCTTCATCGTGCGCGCTTCTTCAACCTCCCAGTGGGTGGATGGGTTGCCCCTAACTGCGGCCGTCCAGCGAGCACTTTCTGACCGTGCGCGCTGTGGTCCACCCCACTCAACCGGAGCGGGTGGTCGGGTGGAGCCTGACTGCGCGCGTCCACCGACCACCGTTTCATCGTGGGGGGTGCGCGAGCACGAGGTTCGACCCGACCATCCGCTCAACTTCCCTCATCCCCCTGGCGGCAGCTTAATCTCCTTCACCTCGCCAAAGGCCGACAAGACCGGGGCCAGAGACTGTGGGGGGCCGACCGCCAGAATCCTGAGCCGATCCGTATGCACATGCGCCCGGGCCGCCCGCTGCAAATCCTCCTTCGTGAGCTTCACAACTTTGTCCCGGAGCTGTTGGAGAAAATCCTTGGGCAACCCATCGTACTCCAACCCGATGAGGCGACTCACGATGCTGCCGGGACTCGCGAAGGAGAACACGAACGAATTGACGAAGGCTTCCTTGGCTTCATCCAGCTCGGCATCCGTCACCGGCTGTTCCCGGAGTCGTTCCAGGTTGGCCATGAGGCGGTTGATCGTCTCTTGCGTCGAATCCACCTTCGTCTCGGCGCGCATGGACCAGGAGCCCCGTTCGCGTGTCCCCGCGCGAAGCGAGCTGCGCACCGAGTAGGCCAGCCCCCGCTGCGTGCGGATGTCCAGGAAGAGCCGGCTGCGGAATGAGCTTCCACCCAGAATGTCGTTGAGGATCGACAACGCCGGGTAGTCCGGATCGTCTTCCTTCACTGAGAGGTGCCCTACCCGGAGGTGGGTCTGCGAAATCCCCTTGCCGATGAAGCGCACCACGTTCTTCCCGCCTGACGCCTCGTCCGACGCGACAGGCGGCAGGACGATCGGCGGCACTGCTCCCTTGGCCCATCCCCCAAAGCTCTCCCGCAGCAGGGCCAGCATCGAAGCTTTCTCAAAATCCCCCGTCACGCCGAGGATGATGCCGTTGGGATGGACAGTCTGCGCGTGGAAGGCCACGAGATCCGCTCGCGTGATCCGGGAGACCGATTCGATCGAGGTCTCCCGCGCGAACGGATGGGTCGGCCCATAGAGCAGCTTCACGAACTCGCGTCCGGCGATGGACTGCGGCTGATCTTGGCGACGACGAATGCCCTCGATGGCTTGAAGCTTGGCCAGCTCAACCCTCGCCGAATCAAAGGCTGGCGTCATGAGGATATCGGCGAAGATCCGCAGCCCACGACTCAGGTCCTTTTTGAGCACGTCCAACATCGCGGAGCCGGACTCCACGCCGATCCCGACCGAAATCGAGGCGGCCAATTGTTCCAGCTCCTCATCCACATCAACGGCGGACATGCGCTTGGTCCCGCCAGTCCGCATCGTGGCGCCCACCAGCATAGCTAACCCAATCTTGTCAGGGGGATCCAGCCACTCTCCGGTTCGGATCATGGCGGTGATCGTGACCAGGGGCAGCTCATGGTCCTCGAGTAGATACACCACCATACCGTTCTCGAGCACGACGCGCTCAGGCTCGGGCGGGGTGAACTGGACCGGCTCAAATCGCATCTGCCGCGGGTCGGTCTGAGTGATTGACGAGGGCTGGGCCACGGTCGAGAGGGAGGCGGCCTCGCTCAAGGAAACCAGCAACAGAATCGTCAGGAGGCTGACGGCGCGCTGGCTCATGGCAGAAAGCGCTCGGCCGCTCATTGTGACACCGGTTTTACGAGGGGCGACGCAGGCTTGCTCGCTCCAGGCGGCTTCACCAGCGTCGCCACGGTTCGATTGGACTTGATCAAATACTGAGCCGCAACTCGCTGGATATCGGCTGTGGTCACAGCGGCGATCCGATCGCGCGCCTTCAGCACGTAGCGCCAGTCGCCTGCGACCGTCTGAAAGTAGGCGAGTTGCGAGGCCAACCCGCTGTTTGAGCGAAGGGACCGCACCAGAGAGGCGTCCAGATTGTGCAGCACTTTCTCCAGCTCCTTCTGCGACACGGGCTCGGTCTTGAGCTGATCCAGCTCTGCATAAATCGCCTCTTCGAGCTCCGCCGTCGTATGGGGCGCCAGGGGTGTGGCGCTGATGATGAAGAGGTTCGTGGCACGAATGCCTGGGAATCCCGAGTCCGTGATGATGGAGGCCGCAAGCTTCTTCTCCCGTACCAATCGGTGGTGCAGGCGCGACGTGACCCCTTCGGACAGGACGGAATCCAGCACGTCGAACACAAAGTCATCCGGGTGGTTGAGCGCCGGCTTATGGTAGCCAATCAACAGAATCGGTTCGGCATCGAACTCCACTTCCACCCGGCGCTCCCCTCGCTGCGGCGGTTCGACGGTCACGACCGAAGGTGGCGGCGGGGTCCGGGGGATGGTGCCGAATTGCCGCTCGATCAAGGCGATCACCTCAGGCGGGTTGATATCCCCCACGATGGCGATCACGGCATTGGCCGGCCCGTAGTGCGTTCTGAAGAACTGTTGGGTGGCCGCCGGCGTCAGGGCTTGGATGTCGGACGCCCAGCCGATCGTGGGGAACCCATAGGGGTGAGCCTGGAAGGCCGTCGCCGCAAAGGCTTCGTACAAGAGGCCGTTCGGGCTGTCATCCGTCCGAAGACGCCGCTCTTCCATGACCACAGCTCGTTCTTTGTAGAACTCGCGCAGCACCGGGTTCGCCATCCGGTCGGCTTCCACCGCCGCCCACAGAGGCAGCCGGTTGACCGGAAGGCTGACCATGTACCGGGTGATATCCTTGCCAGTCGAGGCGTTCAGACCAACGGCTCCATGGCGCTGATAGAGCAGGGCCATCTCATTGCCGACCACCCATTCGCCGGCGCGCTCCTGTGCATTTTTGAACGCCTGATGAAGATTCTGGACTTCGCTGGAGTCCGTCCGTAGCTGGCTGACCGGCTCCACGCCATCCCGCTGCTTGCGCTCAAGCGCCTGTATTGCCGAGTTGAGCCGATCCAATTCCTCCAACAATGGCCGCTCCCGCTCGTAGTCCCTGGTCCCGATGGTCCTCGTCCCCTTGAAGGCCATGTGCTCGTAAAGATGCGCGATGCCGGTGCTGCCGGTCTGCTCATCAAGACCTCCGACCCGAAACGTGAGATTAATGGACACAGTTGGAGTCTGGTGGTGTTCAACCATGAGCACCGTCAGGCCGTTGGCCAGCCTATGCTCGATCACGCGCGTAGCCAGTCCATTGCTGCGTGCCGGCGCAGCGGGCGCCTCAGCAGCGCCCGCAGGTGCCAGGCTAAAGGTTAGGCTGAGGCTCAGGCCGAGGAGCAAAAGCGTGAAGCGTGCAGCGCGAAGCGCGGGAAGGACGAGAGACGCTTCACGAGATACGAGCGACGCATCCTTGGTCATTTAAACAACTCCATCAGTTCTTCCGGTCTCTCGATGAACCAGTCCGGTTGGCACGCCGCCATCTTCTTACGGTTGCCCATACCGTACCCGACCGCGCAAACCCTGATGCCGGCGTTGTGGCCCCCCGTGATGTCATTGGTGCTGTCGCCGATCAGGACGGTCCGATCCTTCGCGACGTTCAACGTCTCCATGATCTTGAGCAACATGCCCGGCTCCGGCTTCAGACCGTACCCGTCGTCCCCTCCGACCACATAAGCGAAGTGATGAGCGCCCAGCCCATTGAGGATTTTCGTCGTGTACTCCAACGACTTGTTTGTGGCAACGGCCTTATGTCTGTCGGCAAAATGGGTGAGGACTTTTTCAACGCCTGGATAGAACTTCGTCCGGTCCAGACAGTGGGCAAGGTAATGGGCCCGGAAGATTCGTAACGCGTCCTCATAGCGTGATTGGTTCTCTTCGCCCACTGCGAGACGGAGCAGCCGCTTGATGCCGTCGCCGACAAAACTGAAGACTTCCTCCTGGGGGCGCATGGCCAGGCCCAGGTCGGCCAGCGTGAGGTTGACCGCCTCCGCAATATCCCATTTGGATTCAATAAGCGTGCCATCAAGGTCAAAGATGATCAGATCGACCGGAATCCGACGCGAATTCATTCGGCCCATCATTTGGCCTTCTGTAATTCATCCCGGAGCGCTGTCAGGATAGCGAGGCGGGACGGTTCGAGTTCTTGCAACATGGCCTGCCGCACGTAATTGATCATGCGCTTCTGGCCGACATGAGGCGGCAAGAGCGGCTCGATGATCCGCCAGCGACCGCCGACCGCTTTCACCCGAAACTTGACCCGCTCGACCTGCTTCTCAGGCAGGAATCCGGGCGCTTCCAAATACACCGCCCCCAGCACTTGGTACTCCACCGGGATCAACACCTCCATCATGCTGATGACTTCCCACTGTTTGATATCGTCCACAATCTTGTAGCCCACGGTGACCATCACATGGCCCCAAGTCGGCTCTTCTTTCCAATTCACGTAGGGCCGGATCGTCTCCCAGGATATGGACTCCAGGCGAATGCCTCTCTGATCCAACGAGACGTATTTCTTGACCACCTCGACCGGGTCGCGGAGGAGCCCATACGTCTGTGTCTGCCCCTCACTCCACGTCAGCAGCAGAGCGATGGAGACCGCGATGGCAAGCCAGAGGAGGCTGTGCCGGCTGTCAGGTCCCGGCTGTCGCACCCAGTGCTCCATCCTCCTCATCCTCATCCAACGTCACTCGACAAGATGTAGCTTCATCAAGTTGGTCCCGCCGGGCTCACCGATGCGTGTCCCTGAGAGGATCACGATCCGCTGCCCGGTTTTCGCCAGCCCCTCTGCCTTCAAGCGGCGTTCCGCCTCGCTCACGCGCTCATCCGTCGTGGTGATCTGCACCATCGTGTGGGGGATCACGCCCCAATAGAGCGCCATCCGCTGCCGAACGGGTTCAAACGGGGTAAAGGCGATGATCGGAGCAGCAGGTCGCTGCTTCGACAGCAACCGCGTCGTCGCCCCCAACTCGCTAAACGCCACGATCGCGCTGGCCGCGACGGCCGAGGCTGCTGAAGAGGCCGCGGTACAGATCGCTTCCGTGAATGAGACTTCATCGCGGCCGACGTCAGCTCGACGCACGAACCCCGGCTCCGTCGCTTCCTCTGCTGCCCGGATGATGCGATCCATGACACGGACCGCTTCGACGGGATAGTGTCCGATGGCCGTTTCGGACGAGAGCATCACGGCGTCCGTGCCATCGAAGACGGCATTGGCCACGTCCGAAGCCTCGGCTCTCGTCGGATGCGGATGTTGGGTCATCGAGTCCAGCATCTGCGTCGCGGTGATCACGAGACACCGGCAGCGATTGGCTTCCGCGATGATCCGTTTCTGCAGGACCGGCACCGCTTCAGGTCCCATTTCAACTCCTAAATCCCCGCGCGCAATCATCACGCCATCCGCTTGATTCAGAATGGCGCCCAAAGAGGCGATGGCCTCCGGCCGCTCGATCTTCGCAATGACCGGCATGTCGCCGCCGCACTCGGCAATGACCTGTTTCGCGGCGATCACATCATCGGGGCCCCTGACAAACGAGAGGGCCACGTATTCCACTCCCTGAGCCACACCGAATCGGAGATCCTCCCGATCCTTGTCGGTCAGCGTCGGCGCGCTGATCCGGGTGCCGGGCAGGTTGATCCCTTTATTGGAGATAATCCGTCCGCCGGTGATTACCTTACACTCAACGGCGCCATTGTTGATCCGATTCGCCAGGAGCTCGATGAGGCCATCATCGATGAAGATACGGGCACCAGGCTGGACATCACGCACGAGCTGGGGGTAGGTCACCGGAATGTCGGCAGTATCGGACGGAGCAATGGACTGAGCGCCGATCTGGCCGCCGGACCGTAACAGAACCGTCAGGAGTCTCACGCTCTGGCCGGCAACCACGTCGATCCCGCCGCCAGTGATCTCCCCGACACGGATCCGCGGTCCTTGTAAATCCTGGATGATCGCAACCGCCGCGCGCCGGCGACCGGCGACCTCACGGATGGCTTTAATCGCGCGACCGTGCGATTCGTGAGAGCCATGAGAGAAGTTCAGCCGAGCGGCATCCATTCCGCTCTCGATGAGGCGGTCCAACAAGTCCGGCGAGTCCGTGGCAGGCCCGATTGTGCAGACGATCTTGGCCTTTCGCATGGGTATCTCTTAATCGTCTCGAAGCCTCCTACCTTGGAATTCTAACAAACGACCATCGGTCTCGCAACGCGCGCCATCATTTGCACCTCATGCTTTCGCCGCACAGCGCATCCTGTCGCGAGATAGCCGAGGAGATGTGCCGCCGAGTTGGACAAGCGGAGCGCAACAGATCTCACGGCATCGTCACAGGGCTGCCTGACGCGTAAGGATGCAGCAAGAGAGGCAGGCGGCGTGAAACTCAATCCGGTTTCCACGGAAGCTCGCTTCCGTGCATGCGGGCGAACACCTCCCAATCGAACGGCTTTGGCGCTACCGCATGGAGCGGGATGGCTTCGATGGTTCCCGGCTCTCGGTACGCCAGCATGCAACCGACGACCTGCTCAGGACGTTCGACCAGCCGGCGGATAGTCTCGTAGGCCAGATGCTGCGCGATGGCCTTGTCTTCGGGTGTCGGGGGAGCGCCCCTCAAGGTGTGGCCGAGAATCGTGGCTTTCGTCGCCAGTGTGAGGGGATAGTGGCCGGCTTTGGACTGAAGCTGTGGCCACTGTGCAATCGTGCCGGCGACATAATCAACAAGACCATGGACACCCCCCTCCCGGTGATGCCGGTGGGGAGTCCGTTCAGCCACCACAAACAAATGGCTTTTGTTGGGCACCCCCAAGGTCCGCTTGAGCGTGCCCAGAATGATCTCGTCAATGTAGGCATCGGCGTCCGGATGTTCGTTGACCAGAACCCCCTCGGCCCTGGCCTGATAGGCACAGGCCAGCGCGAGGTGGCCCGATCCCGCCCCCATGACCTCGACAAAAAAGACACTGCCCATAGCGGCGCTGGTGGCTTTTAGCGACTCGATGGATTGGTTCGCAAGAGCCACGGCAGAATGGAATCCAAGCGCCGTCGTGCCCGCGATATTGTTGTCGATGGTGCCGGGAATCCCCACGACCTGGACCCCGAACCGTTCGTAGATGGCGCGCGCGCCTCGAAGACTGCCGTCGCCTCCGATGACGACCAACGCGCTGTCGTGCAGATAGGGCTCGAGATTTCGCATCGCGGCCGTCTGCACGTGCTCATCCTTGAAATCTTCAAAGCGGCTGCTTCCGATTGGACTGCTCGCATGGTTGCTCATGCCTCGCGTATCCTGCTCGGTCACCGCTTGAATCCAATTGTTCGCCAGCCCCAAAAATCCGTGACGCACAAAGCACACATCGAGGCCCAACCGGTTTCCTGTCACCCGCAGTTCCTTCAACGCGGCGCCGCCACCGGCGAAATCGCCACCCGACACCAAGGCGAGGACCCGCTTAATCTGCCGAGGAGCCAGCGTGACCCGACCCCGCCGTTCCTGTTCGACCGTCTCCCAGGCATTGCGCGCGGCCTGTTCCCGCTGCGACAGTCCGACCGCGGTGGAATACCCCGAGAACTGCCCATGTTCGAAGGTCAGGAGGACGACGTTATCCTGCCCCTCCTTATATTCTCCAAACTCGGTGAAGGCCTCGCGGAACGGACGTGGATCGAGATACATCATGAGCGCCCGCAGGATGGAGCTGTGCGTGTACAAGCAGACGACCTTCCCCTGGCGAGACCGACCCACCTGATGGAGACCGTCGATGACATCGACATAGAGATCGAAGAAAGAATGGCCGCCGGGATAGCTATACAAAGGGTGCTTGATCAGACCCTTGGCCGTCTTGGCATCCACCCCGAACGCGGTGGCCGCTTGCTCAGCCTCCGCTTTCTTGTCTAAACCGGTGACCCACCCGAAATCCTGCGATTCCAATGTGACCTCGACCGCCGCCTGTGCAGCCTCCGTGCCGGAGTGAGCCGGCATCAACGCCGCGACGACCCGCTCACACAGTTGTCGCGTATTCGGGCTCCGGCTGACGAGATGGACGAAGGTCCGTGGATCCAGGTAGTTGTGCAGGTGGAGAAAATCCAGCTGTTGGGCGACCACGCCGACCATCCGGGCGAGCCCGGCTCCGACCGCGTCGGCCTTGGGAATGCCCCGTTCAGGGTCCAGCACATTGGCGAACCGGCGTCCGACTCGGTAGGTGCCGCTCTCCACACGTGACACACCATGTCGCATCGTGAAGAGCAGAGTCCGACCTGTCAGATCGCGAGGCAACAACCAGAACCGGTCATCGCCCAGGTCGAGGACGATGCGGCCCTCCGCCAATTGCGGCGTCAGGTGCAGGCGCGGCACGATCGCCACCGGACGACGGTGGGTCGGCTTCTGCACCGAACTAATCGGAACGCGGGATAAGGGCGAGAGCTCCCCTGTGGCAAGGAGCCGGTTCCAGGCGGCAAAAAACACGAGTTCGTCGCCACCGCACCCGCTGTTGATCAACCCGCGACGCGCAGCCCTGTATTCCTCGGCCGTCGGAAAGCCCTTTTGAGCGCGGTGGACGAACGCCCGGATCTCAACCATCGCGTCTTGAACTCGCCGCGCTCGATCGACAGAGGGAGCAGGGGCTGGTGGCAGCACGACCCCCTCACTCGATGTGCGGCGCGCAAGACCCTCGCCGTATACCAGTAAACCTTCGACCGTCACAAAACCGAGCTGTTCCACTTCGGATTCCATGCCTCACCCCATCGGCTCTTCGAAAGTCACATGCCTATTGTAGTCTCCATGGCCTGGCCTGCGTGCGGCAACCCGCTCCCACAAGCAAGAGGGCACCGACCCCGCCTATGAAGGTTCTACCTTGAAGAGCACGAGATAGCAACAGGCCGTTGAATTGGTGCCCGCACAAACGTGATGTCGGTTCCCCAATTGGATGTTCCTCGCATCCCGCGCCCGTTGACCCTTGCCCTATCGCGTGATAGGGTGCAACGCGTTTTTCTTGGAGAAGTTCACGCACTCGAATGAAGACCACGACCTCCAAAAAATTGTTCGCTGAAGCGCAACGGTACATTCCTGGCGGGGTCAACAGCCCTGTCCGCGCATTCCGCTCCGTAGGGGGTCAGCCGCTCTTCATTAAACGGGCGAAGGGCTCCCGCCTCTACGACGTGGACGGAAATAGTTTCATTGACTATGTCCTCTCCTGGGGACCGATGATCCTGGGCCACGCTTCTCCGTCGGTCATCAAGGCTATTGTGCGAGCCGCCGCCAACGGCACGAGCTACGGCGCGCCGACCGAGCTTGAGGTCAGTCTCGCGCGGATGATCACCGAAGCCATGCCGTCCATCGAACAGGTCCGGTTGGTGAGTTCCGGCACAGAGGCGGTCATGAGCGCGATCAGGCTCGCCCGCGCCTACACCAAACGGGACCGGGTCCTCAAGTTTGACGGCTGCTACCACGGACATTCCGACTACCTGCTGACGAAGGCCGGGTCCGGGCTGGCCACGCTGGGGATTCCCGACTGCCCGGGCGTGCCGGCTGATTTCACGCGCCACACGCTGACTGCACCCTACAATGATATCCGAACCCTACAGCGACTGGTTCAGGAGCACCATCGAGAGTTGGCCTGCATTATTGTTGAGCCCATCGCGGGCAACATGGGCGTCGTGTCGCCTGGAGAGGATTTCTTGCCGACCCTCCGCACGCTCACCCAGGCCCATGGGATTCTGTTGATCTTCGACGAAGTGATCACCGGGTTCCGCGTGCACTATGGTGGGGCTCAGGCGCTCTACGGCGTGACGCCAGACCTCACCTGCCTGGGGAAGATCATCGGCGGTGGGCTGCCGGTCGGCGCCTACGGTGGAAAGAGAGAGATCATGCAGTGGGTGGCGCCGGCAGGACCGGTCTATCAGGCCGGCACTCTCTC
>Ga0209874_1000414_pt1 | contig 12566 bp, 11 predicted proteins | sample GWRWN1_20_30_FD_187216 | JGI IMG/M metagenome (GOLD analysis project Ga0209874, IMG submission 187216) | Riverbed sediment microbial communities from areas with no vegetation in Columbia River, Washington, USA - GW-RW N1_20_30 (SPAdes)... | ecosystem: Environmental > Aquatic > Freshwater > River... | reverse complement strand
GCCCAGCGCCGGTTTCTGATCTCGTCCTCGGTTCCCTCCAGGGACACGCTGTGATAGCCTCGGGTCTCCCCTTCTTTCATGATCGTGTAGCCAGACGGACATTTCTGCTTCATGACTTCAATCGCCTGAGACCGGAAAGGCGAAAACATGGCTCCACCCCGCTCTTCTTTGAACAGATAGGTCACAACCCCGCCTGTGTCCGTCACCTGGATCAATTTCACCGCATCAGAACAGCCGAGACAAGCGAAGAAGGCCACCGGCAGCACGACGCTCGTATATCGTCTAGCTCGGCAACGTAAATCCATATCGTCGCATAATCTCCTGTCCTTCGGATCCTTTCATAAACTCGAGAAACTGCTTCGCGGCCTCTTTGTTTTTCGAGTTCTTGAGGATCACCGCACCCTGCTCCAGAAGAGGATGAGATTCAATTGGGATCTCCCAATATTTGCCAGCCGCCTTCATCGAAGGCGCAAGTGCCAGTGACAGCGCGACAATGCCGATGTCGCAGGCGCCGGACTCAATGAATTGTGCGGCCTGTGAGATGTTCTCCCCCAGCACGAGCTTGTCCTTCACACGTTCATGAATCTTGAAATGCCGCAAGGCAGTCACGGCAGCTCGCCCATAGGGCGCGTGCTTGGGGTTTGCAATTGCGATCTTCTTGATAGAGGGGTCCAGCAACACTTCCATCCCAAGCTTCTCCACCTCCAGGGGAGAACGCGCCGGGGTCCATAGGACGATGCGTCCAACGGCGTACTTATACAGGGAGTCAGGCAAGGCATGGCCAGCCTCTTCTAGCTTTTTGGGGTACCCAATATCAGCAGAAAAATACAGATCGAACGGCGCGCCATTTTGAATTTGCGAAAAGAAGTTGCCGGAGGACCCAAGCGACAGTTTGACATGGTGGCCGGTCCGTTTCTCAAATTCGACCACCAGCTCCTTGAACGCAAAGTTCAAATCTGATGCGGCCGCAATCGTCAGATCCTCGCTCAATGCCTCAGAGGGTACCATGAGTCCAAGGCCAAGGAGGCTGGCGATCAACGCCACGGCAGCGACTCCCAGTCCTTCACCCCTTCCCTTGCCCCGTCCCATCACACGCTCCTCCCTGTCGTAGGATACCAGTAAAAAATACAGGTTTTCACCAGTTTTCTGAGCAACGTTGAGCGGGCCCTGCAAATCTGAGTTTCCTCACAGCTTAGAAGAAGATCTGCATCTGGACGCGCAGGATATGATCAATCAAAGTGCCTCCCTTCGCATCCAACGGCACACAGCCCGACGGGAACGTAGCAGGACATGGAACAGTACTTTGCGAGCCACCAGTACTTGGCAACGGGCTGCTCCGGCCGATCGCGTAACCGCCGGTCCCCATCGCAACATTCGAGTAGGTGATCATGAACTGGTAATCATAGGTCCCGAACGGGAACCAGTTGATCGAGGCATCGACCTGTTTGACCAGATCACTGGCGGCATGCGTATCGGGGTCCCAGTAGGCATAGCGGGCTGCGATCTCCAGATGACGGGGGATCAGATAGTAGCCGGACTGGACGTACCAGCCGGTGGCGTTGCCTAGCTGGCCGGGGGCAAACACCGTGCAGGGGCCTCCTAGTCCAGCAGTCTGCACGCAGGGTAGGCCCTTGTTGTGTCGGTCAATGTTCTTGAAGTAGTACTCTCCCTGGAGCGAGAAGCCACGATACTTCAAGACACCGTCCAGTCCCCAAGTGGCATAATCCACGACGCCCCATCCGAGCTGGCGCGCATTGCCGAAGGTGGTCAGTTGACGGCGCCAATTCAGGTTCGCCAGGTCAATGCCCACGAAGGCATTGTTGCTGTTCGTATTGATCGACGGGTTATAGGCAAAGTTGCCGGCCACCGCCACTTGAGGCGTTTCCGAATAGATCAGGTCCCCCTCGCCATACCCAGGCCGTCCTGTCACATTCCACTGGAGCCGGGCCGTGTACATGAGTTGGCTGATCCAATCGCCCCGGAAGTTCGCGTTCAGGTTTCGTTGATTGGCAGGACAGCCGGCTGGGGTCGGAAACGGATTGCCACTGGTCGCACCACCCGGGCAACCTTGGGTCGGCTCTTCGCTCTCGAAAGACCCGTAGTCGGTGAAAAGAGGACCGCCGCCGTTGAAGATTCCGAAGTAATAGTTGATGGGATACACTTCGTCGTCATTCATGAAGGTGAGGCCGATATCGCGCCGGTTCAGCCCGTTGGCCGTAAAGGCATCCGAGACGAGGGAGCGCTCGGCGAATTGCATGGCGGCCGTATTGTTGATCTGAGTTCGGTTGAAATAGACCTTGTACTGGCCAGCCTGGATGTTGAAGAGCGGAAAGTGGGTGCTGGTGAAGTAGAAGTCCAGGAGATTGGCCGATCCTGGCGTTTGCGCATTTTCGGCGCTCTCAAACCCGAGCTGGATGAAGTACTTAAAATCCGGGTTGATCAGATGCCCCAAGAACAACAACCGCGCGCGCCGGAGGTTGAATTGGATGCTTTCACCGACCGAGCGGTTTGCGCGATAGTCACCGAACACTCCGAGAAGCTCCGGGAAGTTCTTGGCATCACCCGGGTTTCTCCAGGCATCATTCCGCCACCTCGATGTCAGCCGGAACATTAACCGTCCGCGGATCTTCAGGAGAAAGGCATTATCGTTCATCGAAAAGTTGAAACCCCGGTCGTACCACATCTTAAAGCTCGGCTGCATGAGATAGGCGCGCCTCTCGGATTCCTTGATCGTCTTGTCATACTCCTCCTGGGTAATGAGGCCTTTCTCAAGGGCTCGTTCCAACAAGAGTTGAACTGCCGGGTCCTGGCTCTCGACAAAAACATACTTGCCATCTTTCTCGACCAGTTTCCCCGATTCGGCACCGAGAGCATCCGTCAGATCGACAAGGGTTCCAATCACAGTGGCCACCAGCACCATTGTCCCGAGTAGCCAGATGTTGGTCCCATCTGCCCGAACTAATAGAGTTCCTGTGCTCATCGTCGCCTCCACAGATGAGATCGAATGAAATACTGTTCATCGCGTTGTTACTTACTGATGGGCAAGCCCGCCGACTTGAGGAAGTCGCGGTACAGCACTCCCCGCTCATCCACAGCCGGATCGCTGCTCCAGAAGCGGTTGGGCTCGAAGTAGAGCAGGAAGTTGCCGGGCTTAGGCGGGATTGCGGGATAGCGGAGATCCCACAGCTCCGCGCTCCGGATCGGAAACTTCGCGTGGAAGTGTTCGAGCGTGAGGTGGAAGTACGGGTCCCGCACAGCGATCCAGCCGGCTGTTGTGTCACGCTCGTCTGCCGGATTCATGCCCGGAGCCAGCACCCGAAAGTGCACCCGCTCCTCAGGCCCGACCTTCTGCAGCGCCTCGGCAAGAAACGTGGTCAGAGCCTTAAGCTCATCTTGACGGAAGATCGATTTCGGGGGCACCTCTTCCGCGAACCAGCGGAGCGGCAGCCTTTGTTTTTCCCGGAAGGAGAAGGAACTGAGAATCTGGGTCAACTCTTGAGCACTAAGTTGAACCGGATGGGTGTACTCGGCCGGCATAATCTCCCGTTGGATCGTGACTACCACCCGCTGATCCTCGTGCACGGTCCGGACGGTGTAGGGCATCCGCGCGCAGCCGAATAGCGACAACAGTCCTCCGATCAGAATCACCCAGATCGCCGCGGTGACCAACTGTTCAATCTGTTTGTGTGTCGTGGCAGCGCTTTTCTCCAGCGGTTCTTGTCCAGACATGGCGTCCCCCTTTCATCCGGTCACTTTCAATAAAGTCTCTTATAAGTTATTTATGTAAAGTATACTGACACTTCAAAGTAAAAAATTTTGCCCGCACTAAGGATGACCTGGAGGCAAGTACCCCAAAGACTTCACCACCTTCTCGGCCTCCGGTGATTGAATAAATGAAAGGAACTCCTCGCAGAGCGAACGATTCGGGCAGTATCGCTCCATGGCCATCGAATGCATGGTTGGTTCAAAGGTTGGCTTACCTGCCGTAGCCACAACCCGGATCCGCTCCTGTTCTTTCACGGCATCAGGCCCAAAGATGATGCCGACATCAGCCTGTCCATACAGAAGGTGATCCAGTATCCCGCGGGCATCGGAGGCGACATCCAGCCGCCCTTTGACATCATTTGCGATTCCCAATGATGCAAAAAGCTGCCCCGTTTGCCGGCCCAACTCCGTTAACGTCGGATCCGCGACCGCGATTCGGTACTTGGCTCCCTTGCCCAGTTCCTCGAACGATGCCGGCGCTTCAACGAGCGTCACTGGAACGACCAGGGTCAAGGGAACTGACGCGTAAGGACGTTTGGTGTCCGGCAGGACGTAGTACCTGGTTTCCAATCGCGTGATCAGCTCATCTCCACCTGGGGCGATCAGATGGATCGGACCCGAACCGATAAAATACGTCTTTTGACCTACCTTGTTCTGCATGCCAGCAATTGTCCACCGAAGCTCTAACCCCGAATCGTCGTAGATCTGCACCTTCACGTCCGGATGTGTCGCTTCGAAGGCGCGAGCGAGTGCTTCGACTGGTACCTTCATACTGGGCGATGTCGCGATGACCAAGGGTTCTGAGGCCAACGCGTGAGGTGTGAGGCACCAGGCGGAAAGGAACGAGATGGCTGCCAGCACACTGTACCTTTTACCTTCTCTCTTCAAACCCCTTACCCCTCACTCCCCACGAAGGCTTCTCACCTTACCGGTCTCACTCGTGTCATAGCCCCCCAGGGCTTCAATCTCTGTTCTGAACGCACGGCTCACGATCGTATCCAGCAGATTCGCCAACGCCGGATGGCGGGTGAGAAAAGGCGTCGGGATGACGAGATCGTAGCGCTCTCGTTGCAGAGGGACGAAGTCGAGTCCCAAGAGTTTGGCAGCCGACCCTATGCCAACCCCCGTATCCGCATGGCCTTCAGCAATCTGTCGGGCCACCTCAAAGTGGGACGCCGCGGTCCGCTCGTATCCCTTGACCTCTGTTGGCGCAACCCCCCCGGCGGACAGTTTTCCGTCCAACAAGAGCCTGGCCCCAGATCCCTTCTCTCGATTGACAATGCCGACATCCCTCCTCGCTAGATCCCCGACGTCTCGAATGCCTTTCGGATTGCCGGCCCGAACCATCAGACCTTCCTCCCAGGTCGCAAAGGTGACCACCGTGAACCCGTCGCCCGGGAGATGTTTTCTCAGATATGGGAGATTCGACTCGCCTGATTTCGCATCGACCACATGCAGTCCTGCAACATGAACCTCCCCGCTCATTAAGGCTTCGAGTGCCGCCGCACTCCCTAGGGTCCACCCGACCAACGTCGTTTTATCCTGTTGCCGTCGCAGGTATTCACCGGCCAGAAAGATGGCGGGATCACATCCAGCCACGGCGATTTCTTGCTCGATGATTCGGCGGTCCCTTATGAGCCGGACGCGGACTCGCGAGCGGGACCGGGCCATGCGATCCAATGCGCCAGCGTTCCCGATGATCAGGCCATCAGCCGGAACGGTATAGTTCAAGATGCCACCGAGCGTGGACACCGGCCGGACCACAATCCGTTCGCCAATTCTGGCGACCTTGACTCGCATACGAGCCAAGTCGGCAGGGCCTCCCTTCCGAGTCCCGATGAGATCCCCTTCAATCACTTCTCCGGTCGAGACCAAGCTGAACAGATCCTCGACCCGGCAGTCGAGCGCGCCTGACAGACGCAAGGCTACGGCGGTCGTGGGCAGGTACTGGTTGGATTCGATCGCGTAGATCGCCTGGCGGGTGACCCCGGCCATGCGGGCCAGTTCTCCCTGTGACAGTCCCTTGGCCATGCGGAGCTGCCTGAGGCGGTTTTCGATGTTGCTGGCGGGCTCCGCTTTATTCTTCTCGCCCATAACGGTTGACTCAGCTACCATAATGATATACAGAATGTCAAGTATTCTGGCTCCTCTATAGAACGAAATGGAACAGCCTGGACCCCCATCTGCGCACTAGCTGGTGTCTCCGCCGCGACCTGTGATACGTTACGCCATGATCGCGTCTCCCCTCACGTGGTTTGGGCGCTTGACGATCGGCCAGAAGTTCATGTTTTCCTTCGGGATTATGCTGGTCGTCCTGGCGCTTAGCCTCGCAGCCATCCTGTTCTATCTCGCTCGCATCAACAGCTACGTGGACAGGCATCAGCGGATCACCGTTCCGGCCATTGTCACGGCCGCAGCGATGCAACGGTCCGCGTTTGAGATGAATCTTACCCTGCATCTTTTTCTGGAGCGGCCTTTCCCATCCAATCTGGATGACACAGTCAGCCAATTGAACCAGCACGCCGCTGCAATTAAGCGCTCGCTTGACCACTATCGCGTGACCCATGCGGCGCGAACACATCCGGTCCTCTATGGGATGCTAATTGAACACCGGCAGGTGGTTCTTGTCGACCAAGAGAATGCCACGATTGAGGAGATAGAGACGGTGCTCCAGGAATTAACTTCGAACTGGGGCACCATCCTGCAAAGAGGACGTAGTTCCACAGGCGGTCCTGGCACGATGAAACCCGGAGCAGCCGACCTGCTCATCAAGCGACTGAAGGAGGGACTCGACCAGCTTGTGGACACCCACGTTAAGATCGATCTGGAGATGAAGCGAGAAGGCGACTTGCTGCTTGGACGCGCCAGACTCATCGCCTTGACCCTCGTCGTACTCTTGGCCGCTGTAATTATGGTCACGTATGCGTTGGTAAACCGTCAGATCGCCGAACCTCTTAAGCATCTCTCTGCTACGGCAGACCGGGTGGCTCGCCAAGACCTCTCGGCTACGTTCGAACCCTGGACTTCGAGCGACGAGGTCGGCCATTTGACCAAATCCCTCTCAACCATGCTGGCGACGCTTCGCGAACGCACGCTTGCTCTGGAGCGGAAGACCAAGGAACTGGAAGCGTTCACCTATTCAGTGGCCCACGACCTCAAGGCACCACTCCGTGAGATCGAAGGCTTCTCCTCGCTACTACAGCAACAATTCGTGACGAATAAGAATCCGCAGGCCCGGCACTACGTGGAGGTCACCCACAATTCGGCCCTTCGGTTGAACAGCCTCATTGACGCCTTGCTCAAGTACTCGCGTCTCGAACAACACACCCTGCCCATGGTGCGCTTCAGTCTATCGGAACTGATTGAAGGGCTTGTGGCCGAACGGCTCCACCTCGTCACAGGACGACAGCCGAACATCACGGTGGACCTCACCGCGCAGGACTTGTTCGGTGAGCCGATCAGCATCCGCCAGGCGCTGATGAACCTGCTGGATAACGCAATCAAATTTTCGCGCCAGACTGCAGCGCCTGAGATCAGCATCGGCGCCAAGGAAGCGGCGGGTGAAACCCTGCTCTGGGTCAGGGACAAAGGGATCGGGTTCGATTCAAAGGACTCCGAGAAGATTTTCGGATTGTTCGAACGATTGCACCCGCCGCAGGAATATGACGGCACCGGCGTCGGGCTCGCCATCGTGAAACTCGTCATGGAGAAACACGGAGGACGTGCTTGGGCAGAATCCTCCCCTGACAAGGGAAGCGTGTTCTATCTCGCGTTCCCGAAAGGGTGGCTCACATGAAGGTCCTAGTCATCGATGACGAGGAATACGTCCGGCTGGTGCTTGAGGACGCGCTCAGGCAAGAAGGGTGTGACGTGACAACGGTTGCGCAGGGCCAGGCCGGAATCGAGGCGTTACAGAAGACAAGCTATGACTGCGTCATCACCGATCTGCGCATGCCCGGTATGGACGGCCGGCAGGTCCTCCAGTGGGTGCGGGAACACCAACCGGACGTGGACGTGTTCGTCCTGACGGGGCATGGCGAGGTGAAGTCGGCCGTAGAAGCCATGAAGGCAGGAGCGTGGGATTTCCTGGTCAAGGAAACCCCGTTCGGCGGGATTCAAGTCACTGCCGCCCTGACCAAGTTACAGGCGGTCCGTTCTCTCCGTCAAGAGAACCTGGCTCTGCGACTCGGAGCGGTCTCACGCCACGTTCCGTCAGTTCTGCCAGGGATCAGCCCAGCCTGGAAGAAGCTCATGGAATCCGTCGAGAAAATCGCCATGGCTCAGGCGCCTGTTTTAATCCAGGGAGAGACCGGTTCTGGCAAGGAACTCATCGCCCGCTCCTTGCATCAACTGAGCCCTCGGCGCGACCGGCCGTTTCTTGCCGTCAATTGCGGAGCAGTCAGCGATCACCTCCTCCAGAGTGAGCTCTTCGGCCATGAGAAGGGTGCCTTCACTGGCGCCACTGTGTCCAAGACCGGTCTCATTGCAGGAGCGGACGGCGGAACGCTGTTTCTCGACGAGATCAGTGAGATGAGTGGCCCCATGCAGGTCAGTCTCCTGCGTGTGCTCGATCGCGGCGAATACCGCCAGGTCGGCGGCACAAGAACGTTGACGGCCAATGTCCGCTTCGTCGCTGCCAGCAATCGCAATCTTCAGGAGCTCATGTTGGCCGGACGGTTTCGTGATGACCTCCTCTATAGGATCAATACGGTCCTGCTGCAGGTGCCCCCGCTGCGCGAACGGCCCGAGGATATTCCTCGGCTGGCCGAACACTTTCTCCAGACCTTTCACCGCTCTGGCACGCCGACCCACCACTTTCCCCCGGACGCGCTGGAACGGATGACCGCCTACTCATGGCCGGGTAATGTCCGCGAACTGCGCAACGTGGTCCAACGCTTGAGTCTGCTCGCCGGTGAAAAGGGCACCGGTCCGATCGGACCTGAGGAACTGGCTGTGGTCTTCCCAACGACTCAACTGATTCGCGATCGAGAAGATTCGACATCATCTGGCTCTCTCGAACAGGCTGAGAAAGAACACATCCTTCGAGTTCTGAAGGATCACGGAGGCAACAAGACGCAGACCGCCAAGAGGCTCCAAATTGATTACAAGACGCTTCTCACCAAACTGCGCAAATACGGAGTGAGCGAATAACGGTCGATGGGAGAACGGGCACACAGGGAGTTGTTTTCTCCTCCGACTAGAAGAGAGAGTGAAGCAATCGATGGCAAGAAACGCCTCGCTCTGTCGAGGGATCCGCTTCGGGACGTTTCTCGCCTGTCCGTCGCGGCAGACGGATCCGGAGGTCACCACACCCTCGGCGACCACGCCCGACGAACTCCTATCCTCCCCCCTGATCTATGTGTCAGACTATTTCTCGTTCGTGGGATAGGCCTTTTTCAACCCTACAGCCGGGAGAATACTCCATGAAGATGCTCCTCATCGTGTTTCGCGAAAATCTTGAAGAAGAAATTCACGGCCTGCTGCAGTCGCATGATGTCAAGGCTTTCACCGAGCTGCACAAGGTGGCTGGGACCGGCGCGACCGGTGCGGCATTTCACGCCTTCAGCTGGCCTGGGGTCAACGGCATGATCCTCACAGCCTTGCCTGAGGATGAAGCGGATCGCGTTGTGGAGGGATTCAAAGCGTTTCGTGACCAACGGGTTCAACAGCAACACGGGGCCAAACTCCCTTTGCGGGTGTTCGTCCTGCCCTGTCTGCAGGTGGTTTAGCAGCTGCTCAATTGCTTGGAGGGAGCGGGATATGCACCAGCCATGAACCGAGCAGGGACCACTGATGGTTCGTTCGACGCCCCACTATCCTTATGTGGTGGCGGCGATCAGCTTGATCATCGTGATCCTGGAGATGGTCTCCTACCAGAACTTGGAAGAGGTGAGCGAATAGCGGCCGCTGGGAGAACCGGGAAGACTAGGCATATGGAGAAAGTCCATTTCCGCTCTGGCATTTTTCCAGAGGCCAACCCCCTCCCAACACACCACCGCTAAACTCTCGCTGAACCCCGACTTGTAAGTGTCTGATCCCTAAGAAGTTCCCTCCCCTTCTTCACCACTTCCCACAAACTTTAATCCGGCAGACTGTTTGCTGAGTATCAGCATGACTTCCTGTGTACTGGAGGACCATGACGGGGGGCGGGCGCATTCTGTTGGTGGAGGACAGGTCTGGCGAATGCGAGCTGTTTCGCCGGGCGCTGGAGCAGGCCGAATTCGCTGGCCGCCTTTCCACTGCGCCGGGTGCCGATTCCGCATTCAAAGTCTTGGAAGTGGCTGCCGAAACGGGGACCGGAGCGCTGCCCTGGTTGATCGTCCTCGACCTGAAGCTTGCATCCCTGAACGGGCTCACTCTGCTCCGTCGCATCCGACAGGACTCGCGCTTTGCCCATGTACCCGTGGTGATGCTGACGACCTCGGACGATCCACACGACATGCAGATCTGCTACGAGGCCGGGGCCAATGGCTACGTGGTGAAGCCCGGCACCTTTGCCGAACTCGTCTCGCTCGTAACGGATCTCAGTCGCTTTTGGTTGATCTGGAACCGAACCCATAAGTCTGCCGTTCAATGCTGACCCGCAACGCCCTCAAAAATCCCTACGCGGTGCTGGCGATCTGTTTGATGGTCGTGATCCTGGGCATCGTGTCCTACCAGAAGATGAAGGTGGACATCTTCCCGGATATCAACATCCCCGTCATCCTGGTCTCCACGTTCTACCGAGGTCTGAGCCCAAACGAGATGGAAGGAGCGATTACCCTTCGCTTTGAGCAACAGTTTCTGCAAGCCAGTTACATCGAGCACATTGAATCGCAATCCTTAGCCGGCATTAGTTTCATCAAGGTGTTTTTCCAGCCGGAGTACAGCATTGACGCAGCGCAGTCCGAACTCACCAGCCTCGCTTACAGCATCATCCGTCTGCTTCCGCCGGGGGTTTTTCCGCCCTCGGTCTTCAAGTTCGGCGTGGCCAGCCTGCCGATCGGGCTGCTCACCGTCGGCAGCGACACACTGAGCGAAAAGGAGATGCGAGACCTCGCCTACTTCACGGTGCGTCCGCAAATGGCCTCGATCCCCGGCATCTCCACTCCTCCGGTCCTCGGCGGCAAACTCCGTCAGATCACGATTTTCATGGATCAAGACAAAATGCTGGGCCGCGGCATCTCACCGTCGGAGGTCGTGCAGGCCATCAATGCCCAGAACGCCATCATCCCGGCCGGTGATGTAAAAGTCGGTGACCTGGACTACTACGTGTATTCAAATAGCCTGATCGACATCGTAAATCAGATTAACGATGTCCCGATCAAAGTTGTGAACGGTACGCCGGTCTTTGTGCGTGACATCGGCACCGCTGCCGACTCTGCCGCGATTCAGACCTCGATCGTGAGGGTGAACGGTCGAGAGTCGGTCTATATCCCCATCACGAAACAAGAAGGAGCCAATACGCTGCATGTCGCCGACGGGGTTCATGAAAGGATCCCCAAGCTGACCGAGATCCCGGCCGGTGCCTCGGTCAAGTTCATCTACGATCAATCTCTCTACATCCGACAGGCCATTGTGAATCTCCAGAAGGAAGGGCTGTTGGGCGCCGGCCTTGCCGGCCTCATGATTTTCCTTTTTCTTCGCAGCGTGAAGGCGGCCCTGGTGGTTGGGTTGGCCATTCCCCTGTCTCTCACCTCAGCCCTCGTGCTCCTCTACCTGACGAATCAAAGCGTCAATATCATGACCCTCGGTGGGCTAGCGCTCGTGATCGGCACCCTGCTGGATAACAACATCGTGGTGCAGGAAAATCTGCATCGTCACTTGGAGATGGGCAAGGACGGTCGCTCGGCGGCTGAGGACAGTGCCATTGAATTGACCCTCCCGATCTTCGTGGCCACGATCTGTATATTGATCGTCTATCTTCCGATCATCTTCTTCAGCGGAATCATTAAATTCTTGTTCGTCCCCCTCGCGATGACGGTCGCCTTCGCCATGATGGCGGATTACACGGTGTCCATGTCGGTCACGCCCGTCATGCTGGCCCGGCTGTACCACCATGGGCACGGCAATGGAGGAAACGCTCAAGAAGGGGCGGCGGAGTCAGGCTGGTTCGGTACCGTTCTAAGCCTCTATGAACACACCTTGCGTGTCGCTCTCCGGTATAAGCCCTTCGTCCTGTGGGGAGCCTTGGCTGTGTTGCTCGCCGTGAGTGTCTTCCTCGTACCTCACCTTCGCACCGAGTTCTTCCCGAAAGTTGACGCCGGGAACTTTACCCTCCTGGTCACAGCCCCTGAAGGATCTAGGATTGAAAAAACCACAGCCATCGTCGGTCAGATAGAACAGATGATTCGCGAACTCATTCCCAAAGACGAGTTGGAAGAACTCGTCTCCAATACAGGTCTGTATTATGGCGACGCCGCCCGGTTCACACCCAACACGGGCCCCCATACCGCCTTTATCCTTGTCAGCCTCGTGACCGGCCATCAGGGACACTCCGACAACTACATCGCACGGCTCAGGGAACGGCTTCATCGCGACTTGCCTGGAATCGACGTGGCCTTTCAAATGGGTGGGATCGTCAGCGACGTTCTCAACTTCGGCCTGCGAGCGCCCGTGGATATTCAAGTTAGAGGGCCTCATCTGGATCTCGTCAGACCGGTGGCTGAAGAGATTCGACGCCGAGTGGCCCAGATCCCGAACACGGTGGATGTGCGGATCAAGCAGGGCAAGAACTATCCCGAGCTGCATCTGATTGTGGATCGGACGAAAGCCGCCTACTACGGCATCACGCAAGACCGGGTCGTGGTGGATGTGATCAC
>Ga0209874_1000413_pt1 | contig 12568 bp, 14 predicted proteins | sample GWRWN1_20_30_FD_187216 | JGI IMG/M metagenome (GOLD analysis project Ga0209874, IMG submission 187216) | Riverbed sediment microbial communities from areas with no vegetation in Columbia River, Washington, USA - GW-RW N1_20_30 (SPAdes)... | ecosystem: Environmental > Aquatic > Freshwater > River... | reverse complement strand
ACCCCCAGGATGTGCTGGGCGACGGCCCGGCGGAGCAGCTCGACCAGCCGTTCCGGTGGTTGCCCCGCGACCTCGGCGAGCAGGTCGTGGTCGATCCGCCCGCCCGCCACGGCGGCGACCTGCAGCACCTGCTGGATCGCGTCGGGGAGCGCCTCCACCCGCGCCAGCAGCACGTCCCGCAGGGCCGGCGGCAGCTCGACGCCCTCCCGGTGCGCCGCCAGCAGCTCCTCGGCGAAGAACGGGTTGCCTCCGGAGCGGGCCAGGATCTCGTCGACCAGGGTCGGGCCGGCCGGCTGCCCCAGGATCCCCGCCAGCAGCTCGGCCAGCTCGCGGCGGTCCAGCCGACCGAGCTCCAGCCGCTCGGCCCGGCCGCTGCGGTCCAGCTCCGCCAGGAACGGCCGCAGCGGATGCCGCCGGTGCAGCTCGTCGCTGCGGTAGGTCAGCACCAGCGCCACCGGGCCGCGCAGGTTGCGGACCAGGAAGCCGAGCAGGTCACGGGTGGACTGGTCGGCCCAGTGCAGATCCTCCACCACCAGCACGACCCCCCGGCCCTCGGCCAGCCGGTGCAGCACTCCCAGCAGCAGCTCGAACAGCCGGCCGGGCACGGGCACGTCCGGCTCGTCAGGTGGGCCCGGCGAGGTCGGGTCGGGCGCGCCGAGCTCGGGCACCAGCCGGGCCAGCTCCGCGCGTGCCCCACCCAGCGCCCGCTCCAGCTCCTCGGGTCCCAGCAGCCCGCCAAGCGGTCGCAGCGCCTCCACCACCGGTGCGTAGGCGACCACGCCGTCGCCGACGTCAAGGCAACCGCCGCTGAGCGCCATCGCCCCCAGCTGACGCACCCTGGCTGACAGCTCGGCGACCAGCCGCGTCTTGCCGACACCAGCCTCGCCCGCCACCACCACCGTGGCCGGCGAGCCGGTCAGCACACGCTCGACCGTCGCCCAGAGCTGGGCGGTCTCGGCGGCGCGGCCGACGAACACCGGACTGGACACGCGTTGCGCCACGACGCCCATCATCGCAGCCTCCGCCCGATCATGACCGCCGCCACGCCGGCCGCATACCGGCCGCTCAAACGGCCGCGATGAACAGCGGGGTGAGCGACACCCGCAGCTTCACCCGGCCATCGAGCGCCTCGGCTGGCTGCGCTTGGCCCAGCGCGTCGACGGCGCTCGCCCGCGCCGCCGGCCACGGCCAGTCGAACGCCACCGGCCGCTCGTCCTCCTCGCTGCGGTGGCAGCTTCACGGGACGAGCGTGCGGCTAAGGCGCCGATCCCCACATCGGGAGAACCCTCATTGTCGACGGCCCGCACTCCCTACTCTTGCGCCGTGTCAGCGGGCGCGGCCCTGCTTCAGGAGGTCGACCGACTTGGCGATGCGGCGCTGCCGCGTCTCGTCGGTCTTGGCGCCGGTGACCTGGAGCACGTGCCACGACTTGTTGCTGTAGGACAGGCCGTCGAAGGTGCGCCGGGCGTTCGGCTCGGCGTCGAGGGCGGCGGCGAAGTCGGCCGGGACGGTCACCTCGCGCGGGGCGGTGTCGAGTTCGACGTCGACGTCCACCTCGTCGCCGCCGGCGACGCCGGCGCCGGCCCGGTGCTCGGCGCTGACGCCGACCATGTACACCCCGCCCATCACCGCCACGGTGTTGCGATAGGTGTAGCCGTTGATGGTGACCTTGACCGCCGGTCGCCTGCCGGACCCGAGCGCCTCGACGACCTCGTCCGGGACCTGGATCCCGGTGGCGGTCTTGCCGCTCTGCTGGATGGTGGTGCGGAAGCGCATGTCGATCCTCCTTGCGATCCCGGGCATCCGGCAGCAGCCTACCCCGGGACGACGACGCCCCGACCGGAGGAGCGTGCAGATGCGCAGAGTCATTCTCTTCGTGGACACCACCCTGGATGGGTTCATGGGAGGCCCAGCTGGCGAGCTGGACTGGATGGTCCAGGACGACGAGGTGGACAAGGACTTCACCGACCACCTGCGGGAAACCGTGGACACCATCCTCACAGGCCGCCGCACCTATCAGAGCTTCGAGGCATTCTGGCCGGCGGCGGCCGCCGACCCGTCCAGCCCGGCGGACCTGGCTGACTTCGCCAACTGGATGGTGGACACGCCGAAGGTCGTGTTCTCGAACACCCTGGAGAACGTCGGGATGAGGAACTCGCGGCTGGCCGCGGGGGGCATCGCCGAGGAAGTCGCGAGGCTGAAGCAGGAGCCCGGCAAGGACCTGGTGATCTTCGGTGGTGCCAGCACGGTCCAGGCGTTCGTCAAGCTGGGTCTGATCGACGAGTATCGGATGAAGGTCCATCCGGTCGCGATCGGCAACGGGCTTCCGGTCTTCACCGATCTCGAGGGCAAGCTCAACCTGACCCTCGTAAGGAGCAAGGCGTACGGCTCAGGGGTCCTCGGGCTCTACTACGCGCCCGATCGCCGCCCTTAGTTGCCAGGTCCGGGGCCAAGACCGAGCTCGCCGTGGGTCTCGCCCATGCAGCGGCCGGCGACCACCTCGAGGCCCGCCTCGGCCGCCAGGCGGACCGCCTCGTCGGTGTGGGTGCCTGGCTGGAACCACAGCACCTTGGCGCCGATGGCGACCGCGTCGCGCGCCACCGTCTCGGCTTCGGCCGGAGGACGGAAGACGTCGACCACGTCGACCGGCCCGGGAACCTCCAGGAGGGTCCGGCAGACGCGCTCCCCGAGCAGCTCGCCACCACGCGGGTTGACGGGGACGATGCGGTAGCCCTGCGACTGCAGGTAGCTGGGAATCTCGTGGGCGGGTTTCTCTGCGTGCGCCGAGGCGCCCACCACCGCGATCGTCCTGGTCTGGCGGTAGATCCTCCTCAGCGCATCCGGCCCTGGTTCGCGGTCCATGTGGCTTGCTCCTTGCTCACGGCGTTGGCGTGCCGCGCTTGCGTCAGTCGGTGTCCCCGGGGCTGGCGAAGCGGCTGAGGTCCTGCGCCGAGGGAACGAAGTAGTAGGCGCCGGTGAGGGGCCGGGTGTAGGAGGTGAGCGCGTCGCGGACGCCGTCGCCCAGCCCCGCCATGCTCTCCAGCATCGCGGCGAGCCGGCGCTGTTCGGCGCTGAAGCCCACGAACATGGTCCCGTGGTCGGTGGTCGTCCCGTAGGGCATGTTGCGGCGGAAGACCTCCCCGAACCGGTCCTGGTCGGAGCGCGCCACGTGGGACGCCGGCGGCAGCTCCTCCAGCTCGACGCTGTCGAGCTTGGTGCGGCCCATCGCCTGCTCCTGCCGCGCGACCGGCAGCGACTCCCACGCCGCCGCGTCGTGGACCCACTTCTGCAGCAGCAGGACCGTCCCTCCCGCTCCGGGGCTCCCATCGGGGACCAGGGCGACCTCCGCCGCCTCGACCAGGCTGGGGTTCTCGGTCCCGTCGATGAAGCCGGTCAGGTCGCGGTCGTGGTGGTACAGCCAGCCGGTGGCCTCCTCCGCCACCGAGGCGAGCGGGTCGAGGACGGCGGTCGCCTTGCGTGCCATGTCGAAGACCACGTCGTGGCCGCCGCCGGACAGCCACAGCACCGCGTCGTGCTGCGTGGCGGGCATCACGTAGCCGTCGGCGCCGACCAGGTCGTGGTTGAAGCCGCCGACCTCCGCCGGCGCGTCGCCGGGTGCCAGCTGGCGCCACAGCTCGGGGCGGAAGCCCGCCACGAGGTTCACCCCGCCGACCGTCCTGCGCGGCTCCCGCAGGTCCGCCACGGCCGCAACCAGCTCCCCGGCGGGTGCGCCGCCGTGCAGGTCGAGCTCGAGGTAGGCGTGCGCGGCCGTTCCGAGGGCGAAGATCCCGTACTGCGGTGCGTGCATGCGGTGGATCATGCCAGGCGGCAGGGCGCCTCGCCGAGGCGGCCGTGGTGGAGATCGCCGATGATGACGGCATGCCTGCGACCTCGATCGCGGCCGGCGGTGATGGCGCCGGCGACGTCGTGCTGCGCCTGGCGCATCGCCGCCCCTACGCCGCCGGTCCGCTGCTGGGGTTCCTGGCCGCGCGAGCGGTCGCCGGCGTGGAGGAGGTCACGGCGGGCACCTATCGCCGGAGCGTGCGGCTGCCGCATGCCGAGGGGGTGCTGGCCCTGACACCCCTTCCTGACGACGGCCATGTCAGGGCGCGCCTGCGCCTGGGGGACCAGCGGGATCTCGCCGCGGCGGTGCAGCGGTGCCGGCGCCTGTTCGACCTCGACGCCGATCCGGAGGCCGTCGCCGACGTCCTCGGCGCCGATCTGTTGCTGGCTCCGCTGGTGCGCCTGCGACCCGGCCTGCGGGTCCCCGGGCAGGTGGACGGCTTCGAGCTGGCGGTCCGCGCCGTCCTCGGCCAGCAGGTGACGGTGAAGGGGGCGCGGACCCTCGCCGAACGGCTCGTCCGCAAGCTCGGCGGTCCGCTGGCGGCCCCGGACGGCACCCTGACCCACCTGTTCCCCAGCGCCGAGGCGGTCGCAGGGGACGACCTGTCGGGCATCGGGCTGACCGGGCCTCGGACCCGGGCGCTGCGCGCCCTGGCCGCGGCGGTCGCCGGCGGCGTGGTGGCGCTCGAGCCGGGCGCGGACCCGGCGGAGACCCGCCGCGCGCTGCTGGCCCTCCCCGGCATCGGCCCATGGACCGCGGAGTACGTCGCGCTGCGCGCCCTCCGCGACCCCGACGCGATCCCGCTGACCGACCTGGGGCTGCGCCAGGCGCTGCGTTCCCTCGGCGCACCCGATGGGGCCAAGGCCCTCGCCGCGCGGGCCGAGCGCTGGCGGCCCTGGCGTTCCTACGCCGCGCTGCACCTGTGGGCCCACCTGGCCTCGGCCTAGTCGGCATGGAATGCGGCCAGGCGCTGCGCCTCCTCCTCGAGCTCGCGGGTGACCCGGCGGGGGAGGGGTTCGAACGGCTCCAGCCGCACCCGCCCCTGTTGGTGGCGCCAGGCTCCGGCGACCGCGCCGTCGACCAGGAAGGTCGGGACCGAGTGCGGGTTCCTGGTGCTGAAGACAAGACCGCGGTAGCGCTCGGGCAGGAGCTGGGTGCGCCGGGCGTGCACCAGCAGGGTGGCGTCCCAGGTGGGCAGGAAGCGCACCGGCGCCGGCGTCTCCGGGTCGGGCAGCGGCGCGCGCGGCAGGTCGAACAGCTCCGCGCCCTGCTGGTCGCGGAAGCGGCGCTCGCCCACCCGCTCCAGCACCGGGCGCAGCGTCGTCACCGGAACCCCTGTCCAGCTGGCAACGTCCCGCGCCGACGCCGGACCGAAGCCGCCGAGGTAGCGGCGCACCAGGTGCTCCATGCCCTCGTCAGGGGTCACGCTCCACGGCGCGAGGGACTGCTCGGCCAGGCCGTACAGGTCGGCGCGCCGCTGCTCCCAGGTGCCGGAGGGCGGCACCCGGACCAGGTCCAGCCACAGCCCGACCCCCGACCACGCGACCGCCGGGAACCCCTCGGCGGCCAGCAGCTCGGCGAGCTCGGCCTGGCGGCGCGGGCCGTCCGCCAGGTGCCTGCGCACCAGGGCGGCGGCCGCGTCGATGTCGACGCCTTCGACCTGGCGCCGCTGGACGCCGCGAAACCACGCCCGGCGGGGCTCCCTGATCGCCTCGGCGAACAGCGGGTAGTCGCGCGCGGAGACGACGTGGATGGTGGTCCGCATCAGGGTCGCCTGGACGGCTCGCCGCTGCTCCAGCGCCCTGGTCAGCGCGTCGCGGCGGAAGTCGCGCAGGCGCGACCAGCAGGCCACGTAGCCGGAGGGGGCGTACTGGGTCTGCAGCCCGGCGACCTGCTCGAGCGCGCGCGGCAGCGGGAGCGGGGACCGCTCCAGCAGGAGCTGGCGGGCCAGCAGCGCCCGGTTGAGCGCTCGGGTCGACAGGACGCGCTCCGGCATCGGCGGGCTCCCGGTCTCGACGGTGCGGTCTCCATGGTGGTCTGGCCGCGCCCGGCCTGCCAGAGCGGCCGCGCTCCTGCTCGCGGTCGGGTTCGGGCTCTACGTCGCCGCCACGCTCGGTCCCGGGCTGGCGTCGTGATCCCAGCGAGGCAGGTCCTGGCCTGTTAGCGTGGCGCGGCGGTTACCCGATCCCTGGACGCGGGAGGACGTGGCGGATGAGGGCCTATGACGCGAGCTCGACGATCGAGGCCAGCCCGGACGCAATCTGGGCGATCCTGACCGATGCGCCCGGGTACACCACTTGGGATTCCGGGATCGTCCGGGTCGAGGGCCGCATCGCGCCGGGCGAGACGATCAAGGTGGTCTCCAAGGTCAACCCGGGCCGCACCTTCCCGGTCAAGGTGACCGAGTTCACGCCCGGTCAGCGGATGACCTGGTCCGGCGGGATGCCGCTGGGGCTGTTCAAGGGCGTGCGGACCTTCACGCTGTCGCCCCAGGGTGACGGCGCCACGAGGCTGACCGTGCGGGAGGAGTACAGCGGCCCGCTGCTGCCGATGATCTGGCGCTCGATGCCCGACCTCGGGGCCTGGTTCGAGCAGTTCGTGACCGGGCTGAAGCGCCGCGCGGAAGCCGGCGGGTAGTCGAGGAACCGCGCTACGGCTGGGCGGGGGCGGCCAGCGGCCGCAGCATCGCCTCGCTGATGTAGTCCTTGTGCCGCATGAAGGTCCGGCGCCAGAAGAAGTACTCGGAGCGGGGCCGGTCGTCGGTGATCTCGGGGCCGGATCCGGCGAACCTGCGCAGCCGCTCGTCGGCCAGCCACTCGGCCCGCCTGACGACCCCGACCCAGCCGTCGGCGTCGGTCGGCGGATGGTCGGGCACGTCGTTCAGGTCGCGGACGGCGGTCTCGGAACCGAGGACCTGGCGGACGGCCGCGTCGGTCAGCTCCAGCGGCGCGTCCGAGCCGAACATGAACACCCCGTGCCGGCCGGGCGACAGCAGCAGGCGCACGTGGCCGAAGACGCCGGCGAAGGTCCGCACGTGCTCCTTGAAGTCGTCGAGCGGCAGCGCGTACGGCATCCACAGCATGAACACGCCGCCCGGCCGCAGCCGGGCCTTGCCCTCGGTGAGGAACTCGCGGGTGTAGAGCACCACCGAGCCGGCGCTCTCGACCGGCGGCGCCGGGTCGACCGCGACCAGGTCGTAGCGCTCACGGGAGAGCCGCACGTAGTTGCGGCCGTCGCTGACGATCACCCGGCCGTCGGGGTGCCGCAGGAACCGGTCGGCGTCGGGGAAGAACACCGGCATGCGGCCGGGCACGGTGGGCGACAGCTCGACCGCGTCGGTCCGCATCCCCAGCTCCAGCCCCGAACGCCAGGTGCTGCCCATGCCGAAGCAGATCACCAGGAAGTCGCGCGCGTCCGGCCGGAACGCCTTCGACAGGTAGCCCATCAGCTTGGTGTCGATCGTCAGCGAGGTCATCCCCACGCCGCCGACCAGCAGCCGCCGGCCGCCTGGCGGGCCGCCGACGGTGTCGACGGTGGCCAGCTCGTCCTCGGCGTGGGTCACCGGCAGCCCCGTCTCGCGCAGCAGGTTCTCGGTCCGGGTCCGGGTGACCGGCAGGTCGAGGGAGGAGGCGACCAGCCCCAGGACGGCCAGGCCGGCCAGGCCGGCGCCGGCCAGCCGGGCCGCTCGCACCCGCCCGACCGGCTCGGCCGCGAACAGCGCCGCCCCGACCAGCAGGTTCAGCCCGCCGAGCAGCAGCACCGAGCCGTTGGTCCCGAGCGTCCCGGCCAGCACGAACGCGGCGCCGAACGAGCCCAGGATGGCCCCGGCGGTGTTGGCCGCATACAGCAGGCCGACGCTGCCCCCCGCCGCCGCCGCCGACGGGGTCGCCAGCCGTCCGGCCAGCGGGAACGCATAGCCCATCAGGATCGTCGCGGGCAGCAGCACGACCACGGTGCGAAAGAAGAACGGCACCTCGCCGACGATCCCGCTGCCGAGGACCACCGTCGCCTGGGCGAGGACGCCGACCCCGGCGAGGCAGAGGCCGAGCAGCCCCAGCCGCTCGCCCTCCGGCCGGGACCAGCGCCGGTAGGCGGCGCTGCCGACGGCGATGCCGAACAGGAAGATCGCCAGGATGGTGGAGAAGACGTAGATGCTGGACCCGGTGCCTTCCGAGAGCATGCGGGTCCAGAGGACCTCGAGCGCAAGGGCGACGAACCCGGAGACGAAGGTGGCGGCGAGCACCACCCGGCGTCGCGGCAGGAACGAGCGGGGCGGTCTGGGCCGCGGCGGCCGTTCCGCCCTGGCCGCCGCCCCGGCCTCCCACCGTCGCGACAGCAGCATGGCGCCGGTGCCCGCCAGCAGGTTCAGGCCGACGGCGACGTAGCTGGTGCGGCGCAGGCCGAGCAGCTCGATGAGGACGAAGCCGCCGAGCAGGGTGCCGCCCATCGCCCCGACCGTGTTGGCGGCGTACAGCTCGCCGAGCCGCGCGCCGGCCTCGTCGAGGGTGCGGACCAGGTAGCGGGTGAGGAGCGGGAGGGTCATCCCCATCAGGAAGGTCGCCGGAGCGACCGCGGCAAGGGCCAGCGCGAAGCGCACCGCGGTGAGCTGGGCCGGGTGCTCGACCAGGCTCGGCCACACCCCCCGGTAGAGCTCGGCCAGCCCCTCGAACGCCAACGGCAGCAGGGCGGCCAGCCCGGCCACGGCCAGCTCCACCGTGCCGTACAGGCGCAGCGGCCGGGCGCTGGTGTCGGCCAGCCGGCCGCCGGCAAGGCTCCCGAACCCCAGCCCTGCCATGAAGGCGGTGACGATCGTCGCCACCGCCTGGGTGGTGTTGCCGAACACCAGCACCAGCTCCCGCGACCAGACCACCTGGTAGACCAGCCCGGCGGCGCCAGAGGCGACGAACAGGCAGAGCACCGCCCCGCGCAGGGCGGGGGCGGCCTGGCTGGCGGGGCGGGTGGAGGAGGTGGCAACGGCCACGGTCGACGGCTCCTGATGGTTGCGGTAGACGGTCACGAAGGCTTCCAGATCGCCGCCCACCCCGGCAAGCCACCGGATCCTTAGGCAACTCTCATGCAGGCCGAGGAACCGCCCGCCGTTCCGTCGCGTCCCATCGACAGAGCAGCGGACAGGAGGGGGTCGTGATGAGGCTTCGCCGGTTGGCGGTCGTGCTGGCGCTGGCCGCGGTGGCGGTCGCCGGATGCAGTGTGGTGGGTGGTGAGGACGCCGGGGCCGGCGGCGGCGCGACCGAGGCTGCCGGCCCCGCCTCCCAGCAGGACCAGGCCGGCAAGGCCGGCGATTCCGGCCGGGCCGCCGGCGCACCCGGCAAGGCGGACGCCGCCACCCAGGTCCGGCTCGTGGACCTGGGCAACCGGATCGTCCGCACGGCCACCGTCGACCTGGAGGTCGGCAGCGGGCGCCTCGACGAGGTGGTCAACCGCGCCAGCGACGTCGTCACCCGCAGCCGCGGCATCTACGTCGGGTCCTCGACCTCGGTGCCCGGCCGGGGACCGGCGAGCGGGGAGGTCACCTTCCGCGTGCCGGTCGACCGGTTCGAGGCCGTGCTGCGGGAGCTCAAGGGCCTCGGGACCTACCGGGGCGAGCGGTCCAGCACCCAGGACGTCACCACCGAGTACGTCGACCTGCGTGGCCAGCTCGCCGCCTGGCGGGCGCAGGAGCGGGTGTACCTGCGACTGCTGGGCCGGGCCAGGTCGGTCGGCGACGTGGTCGCCGTGCAGAACCAGCTCCAGCAGGTGCAGTCGAACATCGAACGGCTCCAGGGCCAGGTGAACCACCTGGAGGACCAGTCCTCCTTCTCGACCATCGTGCTCAACCTCAGCGAGCCGGGCGCGGCCGGTCCGGCCGCCCAGCCGCGAACCCGGCTGGCGAGGGCGTGGGCGACGGCCACCTCAGGTCTCGGGGTGATGGCGGCCGCCGCCCTGGTGGCGGTGGTGTGGCTCACCCCGCTGGCCGCCCTGGCGGGTCTCGTCCTGCTGGTGCTGCGGGCGGCCAGACGCCCGCGGCCAGCCTAGCTGGCGGCGCTGATCGGTCGGGGGTAATCTTCACCGCAATCGACCCGAACCACTCAAGGGGTAGGGCCGACCGACCGATGCATGCCGTGGTCTGTCGCTTCCCCTCCTACCCGCACCGGCCGCAGGGGACTGACTCGCGTGTTGCCGCGCCGCAGTGCATCGCTCGTGATGGGCCTGGCAGTGACGTCGCTGGCGGCGACGTCGCTGGCGGCGATGTTCGCCACCAGCCAGCTGCTGGCGGAGTCGGTCGACCGGCCGGTGCCTCGGCGGCTGCAGCCGCTCGTCCCCGACCTCGGCTCGATGGGGACCATCCAGGTCGAGCCGCCGAGCGCCTCGCGGGCCGGCCGTCCGCCGGCCGGCGGCAGGCCTCCGGCCGGTGGCACGCCGCCGCCGAGCCGCCAGCGCGCCGGCCAGTCTCCACAGCCCGCCGGCGGCGGCACGATCGTGGTGGTCGTGCAGCACCAACCGGTGCGGACCGTGGTGCAGAAGGTCGTCCAGGTGATCCGCGTGCCGGCCGCCTCGCCCTCCCGTTCCCGTCCGCCACGGCGGCGCGTCAGTGACCATCGGCTCTCCTGGAAGCGGTGGGTGCGGCCGCCCCACCGCGACCTGCCGGACGACCCACCGCGCCGTGAGGAGGAGCACCCGCCGTGCCCCGACGACCCGGCCTCCGACGATGACCGCGAGGGCCACGACGGCCACGACGGGCACGGCGGTCGCGACGGGCGCGACCACGACGAGGAGTGGGCGGACCGGCAGAGGGATCCGCGCGGCGCGGGGGAGCCGGAGCCTGCCGGGCGCGAGCAGGCGGAGCAGCCAGGCGAGGAGGAGCGCGACCAGGGCCGCGACCAGCAGGCAGACGACTCGGAGCAGGAGCGGGACCGGCAGGACGACCCGCGCGGCCACGAGTCGTAACATCGGGCCGTCGAGGTCACAGGGAGGACCCAGATGCCCGAGAACCCACCCGCGCAGTACCCGACGGTCACTCCGTATCTCCTCTACGAGGACGTCCCAGCCGCCCTCGAGTGGCTCTCGAAGGCGTTCGGCTTCCGCGAGCGGCTGCGCTTCACGGCGGAGGACGGCACCGTCAACCACGCCGAGATGCAGCTCGCGGACGGCGTGATCATGCTCGGCGACCCCGGCGAGGGGTACCGCAACCCGAAGCGGTCCGGCGGCAGCACCGTGGTCGTGGCCGTGTACGTCGACGACGTGGACGCCCACCACCAGCGGGCGCGCGCCGCCGGCGCGACCGTCCTGTCGCCGCCGGAGGACCAGCCCTACGGGGACCGCAGCTACAACGCCGAGGACCCCGAGGGGCACCGCTGGTCGTTCCTCCAGCACGTCCGCGACGTCACCCCGGCCGACTGGGGCGCGACGACCGCCTAGACGAGCACGGCCCGTGGCCCCTCACCTGGAACAGCGCATCCAGATCAACGATATACGTCGCGACGATGGCCGATCTTTACGACTGTCACGGTGAGGATCTCGTTACGAAGGACGTAGAGGACGCGGTAGCGACCGACGCGAACACGGTACGTATCGCTTGCACCAGTTAGCTTGACAACGCCCGAGGGGCGCGGATCGCTCTGAAGGCTGTCGAGCGCCTTGCCGATACGTCGAACGTCGTCTCGAGGAAGCCGAGCAAGCGAACGAGCAGCGCTCGGGAGCACAACGACGCGATACACCGGTCCTCCCCTCTAGACACCGGAGCATGCCTAGGGATGGATGCCCGCGGGCACCCGCTCTGTAAGGGGAAGGCCCCGTTAGTGTAGCACGACAGACGTACGTTATGTACGAGACGTACACCTAGGTGTACGCTATGGGGCAGGGAACGCCGCGCTTAGGGGGTCATGGTGGAGCAGGTTGCAATCACGGATGCTCGCGATGATCTCGCTGAGGTCGTCAACCGAGTGACCTATCGCGGTGAGCGGGTCGTGCTCACCCGTCGTGGCAAGCGTGTCGTTGCCGTTGTGCCCATAGCTGACCTGGAACTACTCGAGCGCCTGGAGGACGCCGCGGACCTCGAGGAGGTTCGTTCTGCTCTCACTGATCCCGAGAACGCCAAGCCGATTCCCTGGGAGACGCTGAAGGCCGAACTGGACCTGTAGTCCCCGAACGGTGCAAGCTCGACCCCTCGGTGTGGAAACAGGTGGACGGGCGCAGCCGGATCGCTAGGCTGAGCTTCGTGACTGTGAAGGCGGAGATCCGGCCAGGGTCCGATGCCGACCTCGCCGCGCTGGTGGCGGTCCTCGGGCAGCGCCACTTCTTCACCGAGCACCTGGATCGGCAACGAGACGGCTACGGCGTGCTGCTGGTCGCCTGGCTCGACGGCCGCCCGGTCGGCGACCTGTTCCTGGCGTGGGAGCCGGCCGATAAGCCCGAGGTGCGCCGGTACCTTCCGGGCGTGCCGCACCTCGGTCATCTCGAGGTCGTTGGGCCGCTCCAGGAGCACGGCATCGGCACGGCCCTGATCCGCGCCGCCGAGGACCGCGCCCGCCAGCTCGGCCACCAGCAGCTCGCTCTGGCCGTGGGGGTCCAGAACCCCGACGCCCGGCGGCTCTACGTGCGGCTCGGCTATGCCGATTGGGGCCATGGGACCGTGGTGGGGACCTGGGTGGACCGCGATCATGGGCCGCCGGTGACCCTGTCGGAGGTCTGCGACGTGCTCGTCAAGCCCCTCTGACCGGGCTCCCT
>Ga0209874_1000411_pt1 | contig 12575 bp, 14 predicted proteins | sample GWRWN1_20_30_FD_187216 | JGI IMG/M metagenome (GOLD analysis project Ga0209874, IMG submission 187216) | Riverbed sediment microbial communities from areas with no vegetation in Columbia River, Washington, USA - GW-RW N1_20_30 (SPAdes)... | ecosystem: Environmental > Aquatic > Freshwater > River... | reverse complement strand
GCCACCACCGCAACGCCGGTGGCGGCCGTGGCACCCCAGAACCCACCCATCGGCCGCCGGCCCGCCACGTTCGCCACGGTAGTCATGGTGGTTTCGTTCGGCATGGCCGCAACCCTACCCGCGCCGGCGACCGGCAGCCCGGCGGGTGCAGGTCGTCAGTCACACCGGGCCGCGACCGCTCCCATCCCAAGCCGAGAAAGGATCTGTGCGCGATGGCTGAGCAGTTCGACGTGATCGTGCTTGGCATGGGCCCAGGCGGCGAGGTCACCGCCGGCCGCCTGCTCGCCGCCGGCCGCAAGGTTGCGGTCGTGGAACGCGAGCTCATCGGCGGCGAGTGCGCCTACTGGGCCTGCATCCCCTCCAAGACGCTGCTGCGCCCACCCGAGGCCCGCAGCCAAGCCGACCGCGCCCCCGGCCTGGACCGACCCGACCTGGCCTGGCCTGCGGTCCGCGACTACCGCGACTTCATGATCCGCTACCTCGATGACGCCAAGCAGGTCGCCGGCTACCAGCGCCACGGCGCCACCGTCATCAAAGGCACCGGCCGGCTGGCCGGGCCCGGCCGCGTCGAGGTCGACGGCACCCGCTGCAGGCCGACCACATCGTCGTCGCCACCGGCTCCGACCCCGCCATCCCACCCCTGCAGGGACGGGAGACGATCACGACCTGGACCAACCGGGAAGCCACCACCCTGACCGAGATCCCCGCCCGGGTGGTGCTGCTCGGCGGCAGCGCGGTCGGGGTCGAGCTCGGCCAGTTGCTGCGCCGCCTGGGCGCCCAGGTGACCATCGTGCAGTCCGCCGACCGGCTGGTCGACCGCGAAGACCCCCGCGTCGGCGAGCTGATCCGCCAGGCCCTCATCGACGAGGGGATCGAGGTGCGCGTCGGCCGCCGCGCCCACCACGCCCACCGGGCCGGCGCCAACACCATCCTGGAGCTGGACGACGGCGCCCGGCTGGCCACCGACGTGGTCGTCTTCGGCGCCGGGCGGCGCCCACGCGTGCACGGCATCGGCCTGGACACCGTCGGCATCCAGCCAGACCACAAGGGCCTGGCGGTCGACGACCGCTGCCAGGTCGCTCCCGGCCTGTGGGCGCTCGGCGACGTCACCGGGGTGATGCCGTTCACCCACGTCGCCAAGTACCAGGCCCGGGTGGTCGCCGACAACATCCTCGGCCACGCCCGACCGGCCAGCTACCGCGGCATCCCGCGGGTGATCTTCTCCGACCCCGAGATCGCCGCCGCCGGGCTGCACGCCGCGCAGGCCCAACAGGCCGGCATCGAGGTCGCCACCAGCCGGGTCGACCTGGCCGACGCCATCGCCCGCCCCTGGACCTACGAGCGCGAGCCCCGCGGCGAGCTCGGGCTGGTCGCCGACCGCCAGCGCGGCGTCCTGGTCGGCGCGTGGGCGGTCGCGCCGCTGGCCGGCGAGTGGATCCACCAGGCCGCCATGGCCATCCGCGCCGAGCTGCCGATCACCACCCTGCTGGACGGGGTCGCCCAGTTCCCCACCTACAGCGAGGCCTACCTGACCGGCCTGGAACAACTCGACCTCTGAGCAGAGGGGGACGCAGATGGCCAAGCTGGCAAGCCGGCCGACGACCTCACCATCAGCGCGCCGGTCGGCCATGTCGGCACCAAGCTCATGGAGCCCGTCTCCATGAGGCGCTACCAGCCGGAACCCGACCAGGTCCGCGCGCGGGACGACGCCATGCGACCGGGCCCGCCCTCCCAGATCGCCGCCGCACCCGGGGGCTGTCGGCGCCCAGGTGAAGCACCGAGCCACCAGCCGAGCGTCCGCGTGGACGTCCACCAGTCGGGAGCCAACCATGAGAGCGACCAGTAGCAGTGAGGCACCCGCCGCGGTCATGACGATCGGGCAGCTGTCCCGGCGCACCGGGATGTCGGTAAAGGCGCTACGCCGCTCCGAGGGCATGGGACTCATCTACACCATCGGCCGCAGCCCCGCCGGCTACCGGCTGTTCGACCAGTCCGCCCTGTGGTGCGTCCAGGTGCTCGGCAACCTGCGCGGCCTCGGCCTCACCGTGGCCGAGATCCGCCACCTCGCCAGCGTCTACCACGACCAGCCCGACCAGCCTATCGGCCCACACCTGGCCGAACGACTGCGCGCCGTGCGGGCGCGCCTGGACGCCCAGATCGCCGAACTGGAGAAGCTGCGCCACCGCATCGACGACTTCAAGGCCAACCACCAGGCCGAGCTCAGCTGCCACGGCCACGCCGGCGCCGACCTCCGCGCCGACGACCCCAGGTTCAGGTCAAGGGTTCGGGCCGCTGACGCTGGCGCTTGACTCTCCCCCCAGGGGGAGGCCCTAGCCTCGCCCCAGGAGGTGATGCCAGTGGCAGTAACCACCGAGGCAACCGTCGGCAACCAGCGGGCAACCGGCAACCGGCCAACAGCGCGGGATCGGGGGCGTCGGCACCGCCGCGCGCCTCATTCTGGGGCTGGTGCTCCTTGGGAGCGTGCTCCAGGGCCAGCTTACGGGCCGCTTCGCCCCGGCATCGTGGGCGCTTGGCCTGGTGGGCTTCCCCGGCGTGCTGCTCGCCTGGCAGTGGCTGCCAGCCCGCCGCGGCCGCCCCTGCAGGCAACCGGCCCTGTGGGCCACGCGCTCAACGTGGTGGCCTTCCTGGTGCTGTACCTCCTCCCCTGGTATGCGCCGGCGCTGTGGGTTGCCAGCGACGCCGCGCTCGTCTTCTACGGGACCTCCATACTGCTGGCGGCGCTGCGGGGCTACGCCGGCTGCGAGGTGCTGGCCGTCTCCAACTGGCTGCTTGGCCGTGACGACCAGGTCGGTGCGTGGTGTTCTCCCCGATAGACCCATCTCGAGTGCCACCTGCGCCGCTGAGGTCGTGGGGATCGCCCAGCAGGGGACGCGCTCCCGACAGGCCAACACGTCGGCCTCTCGGCAGGACAAGAAGCAGGAAAGGGAAGCAAGGAGCTGCGCGATGACCACCGTCAACCTTCATACGCTCACCGATGATCAGCTCACCAAGCACCTGGTGGCCTGGTTCAAGCAGACCCTCCCGCTGGAGGAGCACCGGCGCCTGATGGTGCCCATGCTGCGGGAGCTGGCCACCGGCCAGCCGGTCCAGCCCGAGCGGCTGGCCGCCCTGGGCGGCGTGCCCGTCGACCAGACCCTGGCCCTGCTGCGGCAGGCGCCCAGCGAATGGGATCCCAGAGGCACGCGGCTGGTCGGCCTGGGGCTGACCAGCCGGCCGACCCCGCACCGCTTCCAGGTGCACGACCAGGACCTGTACACCTGGTGCGCGGTCGACGCCATGTTCTTCCCGGTGCTGATCGGCGCGCCCGCGCGCATCCAGTCGCCGTGCGTTGCCACTGGCGACCCGATCCAGATCGACCTGACCCCAGCCGGCGTGGAGCACGTCGAGCCGCCCAGCGCGGTGGTGTCGGTGGTGACGCCGGCCATCGACGTCTCGGAGGTCCGCCAGGCGGTCTGCGCCGCGCAGAGCTTCTTCCGCTCCGCCGAGGCGGCCTCCCGCTGGCACGCCAAGCATCCTCAGGCGCTGCTGCTGCCCGTGGCCGACATGTTCCAGCTGTACCGCCGCGCGGTCCTGCAGGTGTGGGGGGACCAGTTGCCGGGCTGAGGACGACGGCTGCCACGGTGATCGGGATGGTCATCGCGGGTCGCGCGATCCGCCGCCGAGTCAGCACCGCAAGCTCCAGGCGGCGAGGTCGCGCTGCCGCCGTCGGGTGGTGGTTGACGTGTGGGCGGGCCCGCCAGCAGCCGGAGGCCCCAGGCCACGATCCGCACTCCAACGTGGCGACCCTCCGCCACCGACCCTGGTGGGATCGTGGCCACGAGGCAGTCCAGGGTATTGCCCCTGCTCAGGGTTCCTCGGGTGACCGCACCGCATGGGCAGACCCACGACCAGCGGAAACAGGTCATCAACTGAGCGTTGAGGGCGGGATGCCGTCGATGGCGGCCGCGATCGACGCCTGGAGGAACGCCCCGCAGGCACGGCTTGGACGATCTGCGCGGGTATCTACAGGCCCGCTGCGACGTCGGCCCAGCATCCCCGGATCGCCACCAAGCATGGGGCGTGGGACTGGCAGGTGCAGGCGACGCTGGGCGCGGTTAGGAGTACGGCTGTCGCCCCGGCGGGAGCAGCTGGCTCGGCAGCGGCGGCGGCACAGCGAGGAGCGCATCGGCGCCCCGCGTGATCGAGCTGGGCCTTGCCGATGTGGGGACGTACCTGGTCGAGCGGGTGGTGCAGCAGACGTCGCTGCTTGCCGATGTGGCCGCGGATCAGGTGACCGTACGCCCATTGCTGGACAGGAAGCGTCCCCGAGTCCCGGGGGGCGGGACTGGGGACGCTTCCAGGCCTGATGGCGAAGGAAGACGTGGGAGCGCTCGCCATCGGCCGTGATCCTGGCAGGTCAGCAGGATCGCCGCAACCGCGCCGTCCGGGGCGACTCGGCTGCGTTCCGAACCCGGAGGGTGTCGGCAGCCTGCCGTTGCGGTCTGACGCGACAGGCTGTTCACGGCGCGGGTCGGTGCCCGGCTGCGTCCAGGCCGAGCAGGGAGGCCGCGACGAGGACTTCGGCCTGGTCTTGGCCGAGCAGCAGCGACGGTGCGGGCTGGTCGGCGCAGAACAGCACCACGCCGTCGACCTCGGCGATCCAGGTGGCGCCGGTCGCAGGGTGTCGGGCGCCGATCGCGGTCGGGAACGAGCGGTCGGCTCGCAGCAGCACCACCCGGTGGCCAGCCGCGTCCTGGTAGGTGTGCGCTACCACCGGGAGGCCGCCGAGCGTGCCGTGGCCGGAGCTGTGCCAGCGCAGGTCACCGAGCTGTTGGGCGGGCGGCGGGCCGGTCGGGCCGCTCCAGGTCCCGCCGCCGGCCTGGTAGCTGGCCACGGCGGCGGCGATCGGGGCTGGCTGGGTGCGGGGTTCCCGCACGGCGAGCAGGCCGCCGCCGAGGACGGCGGCCAAGGCGAGGGCGGTGACGGCGACCCACCGCCGTGGCCGGCACCGCGGCGGGCTAAGGGGGGTCGCCTCGATCGTGGCGCGGACCCGCTCGCGCAGGTGCTGGGGGGCGACCTCGCGGGCCGCTTCGGCCAGGGCCCGGCCGCGGCGGCCGGCCTGGACCTCGCGCCAGCAGGCCTCGCATGCCAGCAGGTGCGCTTCGAACCGGTCACGGTGGCGGCGTGGGAGCTGGCCGCCGAGGTAGGCGGCGGCGGTCCGCTGCGGGTCATGGCGCATGGCGGTCTCCCTCCTGCTCGCGGACCGCTCGGGCCAGCGCCTTGCGGCCGCGGTGCGCCCAGGCCAGCACGGTCCCCCGCGGGCTGCCCAGCATGGCCGCGACCTCGGCGGCGGTGAAGCCGCCCAGGTCCATGAGCGTGACCGCCATCCGCTGGGGCTCTGGCAGCGCCCACAGCGCCCGCTCGACCTGGGTGCGCTGGACCCGGTGGATCGCCTCGGCGGCCACGTCGATGCCGTCGGGGTGGTCGGCCAGCGTGTCGCTGGTGACCTCCAGGCGGGTGGCGGCCCGCCGGGCTCGGTCGCGGCCCAGGTTCAGGCAGATGGTAGCCAGCCACGGCTCCACCCGACGGGGTGGCCGGCCGGCGGTCCACGCCTGCCAGGCGCGCAGGTAGGTCTCCTGCACCAGGTCCTCGGCGTCGGCCCGGGCGGGCGCCAGCCGCCGGGCCAGGTTGTGGACCAGGTCCAGGGCGGGCAGGGTCGCCCGCAGGAAGTCGTCAGCGGCCGTCATCAGGGTTCCTCCCGCTGTAGCGACGAACGGGGAGGCCGCCTGATTGCATTCCGGCCGCAATCAATCACCCGGCCCGGCCGTCCTGCATGGGTGTCGGGAGCAATCGGCAACCGGGAGGTGGTCGCGGGTGGCCGGGACCCAGATGAGCAGGGCCGAGGAGCCGCTGGGGCGCCGGCTGGTGCGCGGCGCGGTCGGTGGCGTGGCGGCCGGGCTGGTGTTCGCCGCAGTGACCATGTGGTTCGCTGACAGCACCGGTGGGCCGGCCGAGATGCCGCTGCGGATGATCGCCACGATCGTCCAGGGTGATGCGGCGATGGCTGACGGCTCGACCAGCCCGGCGCTTGGGGTGGCGGTCCACCTCGTGCTGTCGGCGCTGTTTGGGATGGCGTTTGCGCTGGTGGTGCCGCGGTTGCGGACCAACGGGACGGTTGCGCTGGCGGGGACCGCCTACGGGCTGCTGCTGTATGTGGTGAACTTCCTGGTGTTGGCGCCGCTGGCGTTCACCACCTTCCAGGCTGCCAATCAGCCGTTTGAGGTGTTCGCGCACGTGGTGTTCGGCATGCTGCTGTCGTTTGCGTTCTTCGGGTCGGGGGTGCGCCGGGGCGAGCCTGTGCTGGCCATCCAGCGGCGCCCGTCGAGCTCGCTGCCTTGACCAGCCGCCGGTGGGCGGGCTCGACGGGTGGGCGCCGCCGCCACTGAGTCGTCGTGGGGCTGCAGGGGTTTCCGGCCCGGCGAGGTGACGACCACGAAGGAGCTGAGTGGCTGGCGGCAGCCTGATCCTGGCGGCGACTCGCAGCGCCATGTCGACCCGCGGGGGCGGATCGACGGGCCGCCGCCGAGCATGGGTGGTCGGGCTGGTCGCCGATACCCACCGGACGTGCTGGTTGGCGCCTGGGTAGTGGGCCTGGCCGCGGCGAGGTCATCGGCGTGCGGCGGTCGAGCAGCGCGTCCCGCTGCGTGCCCCACGAGCTGGTCTGTTGGTGCACGGCGTCCAGGATGTGCCGCACAGCTCAGCTGGGACGTCACGATCCGGTAAGGGTGGCGTCGGCCAGGGGTAAGGCCAGGCAATTAGCCTCATCGCGCCATTCCCCACCGATCCAAAGGAGGCGTCGATGCGGCGGCTATGGGTGGTCGGCCTGGCCTGGGCGGCGGCGCTGGCGACGATGGCGCTGGCCGCGCCGGCATCGGCCGACGGCAGCAGCACCTGGACCGTCACCGTCACCAACCTCACCCCACCCGGCCCGGGCGCGCCCGGCTCCCAGCCGCTGTCGCCGCCGCTGTTCGTGGTCCACTCCAGCCGGGCCGATGTCTGGAGCGTCGGCGCGATCGCCAGCCACGGGGTGGCCGCGATCGCCGAGGACGCCGACAACCGCGTGCTGGAGTCCGTGCTGCCGCAGCTGCCGGGGGTCCGCGCGGTGTTCACCGGCGCCGGCGGCCCGATCCCCTCCGGGCAGTCACGCGCCTTCACGGTCCGCACCAGCGGCCGGTTCGATCGGCTGTCGGTGCTGACCATGCTGGTCAACACCAACGACGCGTTCACCGGATTGGACGCAGCGCGGCTGGGTGGCCGTGGCGGGACCCTGGAGCGGATGGCCTATGACGCCGGCAGCGAGCGAAACAACGAGCTGCGCGGGTTCATCCCCGGCCCCTGCTGCAACCACCCGTTCGTCCGCGACCCCGAGGGCGAGCTGATCCGCCCCCACCCGGGCATCAGCGGCGTCGGCGAGCTGGACCCGGCCCTGTACGGCTGGCAGGACCCGGTCGCCCGCTTCACCATCCAGCGGGCCGCCTGATCCAGCGGAGCTGGGGATGCCGGTCGGCGCGGCGGACCGGCCGGCACCCCGCCGTTCTGCCAGCTTCCAGCGGGCGATCGGGTCGGTGCAATCAGCGGGCGCCCGGCTGCGTCCAACCCAGCGGGACTCAAGGCCGAGCAAGCTCGCGAAGGCGCTGACGGCGGGAGCGTGTCATGCCCGTACGTAGGAGCTGGGTGGTGGGGGCGGTGCTCACCTTGGCCGTGCTGGCCGGCGCCAGTCGGTTGCTCGCGGGACCGTCGGAGCCTGCCACGGGGGAGACCGCTGTGGTGGTTGAGGGGGTCGCCGTGGTGGGGCGGCCGGCGCCGCGGGTGGAGCTGCCCGGTCTTCGGGGCGGGCGGGTTCGCCTGGCCGACCTGCGCGGCCGCCCGGTGGTGGTCAACTTCTGGGCCTCCTGGTGCCCGCCGTGCGCCGCCGAGATGCCCGACTTTGAGCGGGTGCACCGGCGGCTGGCAGGCCGGGTCGCGTTCCTCGGCGTCAACCAGCGCGACCAGCCCCGGGCCGCCCAGCAGCTGGCCCGCCGCACCGGGGTCACCTACCCGCTGGCGGTGGACGCCGCCGGCCGGGCCTTCGACGCCTTCGGCGGGCTCGGCATGCCAACCACAGTGCTCATCCGCGCCGACGGGATCGTCGCGGACGTCTTCGCCGGGCAGCTCGACGAGGCGCTGCTTGGCGAGCGGATCCGCACGGTCCTTGGGATGGCGTGACGGTGGCCGCCGGGCGTCGCAGGATCCTCGCCGTGACCGCGGTGCTGGCCGCCGTGGCGGTCCTCGCCGGGATCGCGCTACTCGGCGACCAGCGGCGGCCGAGCCTGGCCACCGCCACACCGCCGGGACGCGCTCCGCTGGTTGACCCGCAGGAGCTCGTGTCCGGCGGGCCGCCGCCCGACGGCATCCCGCCGCTTGACCGCCCCAGGTTCCAGGCCGCCGGCACGGTCGACTGGTTGGCCGCGGCCGAGCCGGTGGCGGTGGTCGAGCTCGCCGGTGACGCCAGGGCCTATCCGCTGCAGATCCTGGTGTGGCACGAGATCGTCAACGACACCGTCGGCGGGGTGCCGGTCGCGGTGACCTGGTGCCCGCTGTGCAACACCGCGGTCAGCTTCCAGCGCCCGGTCGTGGACGGGGCGGCGACCAGCTTCGGCACCTCCGGCAAGCTCTACCACTCCAACCTGGTCATGTACGACCGGGCGACCGGGTCGCTGTGGCCGCAGGCGCTCGGGCAGGCGGTGACCGGCGAGCTGGTCGGGCGGCGGCTGGCGCGGGTCGCCACCCAGCTCGTCGCCTGGGCGGATTTCCGGGCCGCCTTCCCCGGCGGCCGGGTGCTGTCGCGCGCCACCGGCTTCCAGCGGCCCTACGGGCAGAACCCCTACCCGCTGTACGACCGCGACGGCGGCCAGCCGCTGCTGTTCGACGGCAAGCCTGATGGGCGCCTGCCGGCGGTGGCGCGCGTGCTGGGCTTGAGCCAGGGGGACCAGCACCTGGCCGTGCCCTACGCCCGGCTGGCCGCCAGGGCCAACGGCGGCGTGGCCGCGGTCAACCTCAAGCTGGCAGCGGTGCCGGTGCTGGTGGTGTGGCGTTCGGGGGCGACCTCGGCACTGGATCGTCGCTGGATCGCCGCCTCCCGTGACGTCGGGGCTGCGGCCGCCTTCTCGCGCCGGGTCGGCGGCAGTAGCCTCACCTTCCGCACCGTCGACGGCAAGGTTACCGACCAGCAGACCGATAGCAGCTGGGACCCGTTCGGCCGAGCAGTCGCCGGGCGGCTGGCCGGCACCGGGCTGGCGTCGGTGACCGCAATGGACTCGTTTTGGTTCGACTGGGCCGCCTTCCACCCCGACACCGGCATCTGGGGCGGCTGACCGCCATGGCGAGTTGCAGAGCAGCGCGGCCATCGCGATCGCCGGAATGCTGGCTGGTGTCCTACTGCCAGAAGGCGGCACCTCGTCGCCGCGGGTCCTGTCGGCATTCCTGATGTGGAGGGCGTCCAACTACCCGCCCAAGCTCGCAGCCCGGGCGATGGTCGGCGCGACGCCGCCGCTCGCCCGCTCCGGTTCCCGGATTCGCTGCCACCAGCCGGTGTCTGCCGCCGACCAGTCAGCGACCGGGCGCCAGCTGCTGTCATGAGCCGACGGGTCTCGCCGGCCGAGCTGCGTCGACTCTACGAGCAGCAGCGGCTGGTCCCCGCCGAGATCGGCGAGCGGGTCGGGGTCAGCGGCCGCACCGTGCGCGCCTGGCTCCAGCGGCTCGGCATCCCGTTGCGCCCCCAGCCCGAGCGCCGCCGACGCCACCGCCCCCCGACCCCAGCGCAGCTTCGCCGCCGCTACCTCGCCGACGGCTGGTCGATCGGGCAGCTGGCGGACCGCTACGGGGTGAGCACCTCGACGGTCAGACGGTGGCTGCAGGATGCCGGCATCCCTCGGCGGCCGCCCGGCGGCCGGAGCCAGGCGCCCAGCCGCGAGGAGCTGTGGCGGCTGTACCATGCCGAAGGGCTGAGCACCACCCAGATCGGCGAGCGCTACGGGGTGCGTCAGGGGACGGCCCACCACTGGTTGCGGGCCGCCGGTGTCGCGTTGCGGCCGCAAGGCCGCCCCACAAGAGCCGACACTGGCCGCCCGCCCAGGCGGTAATTCGCCCCGCTGAGCAGGCAGGATGGCCGACCGGGTCGGCGTGCGAGACGTTGTCTGGAGTTTGTCGAGGCGTAGTCCTCCCGGTACAGGACGAGGAGTTGAGGGGCCTCGGGTTGGTGGTGGACCGGTTATCTTCCGCCGTCCACCACGACCACGCGGCGGCGCCATGCTCGTCCAGCCGGGTGCTGATGCCTGCCTCAAGGCATCACCGGCAACCTGTCGCGGACCGGCGCCTAAGCGCGGCCATACCCAATGCGCCGGGGGGCCGAGGGGCGCTTCGGCGTGCTCGCCGGCTACCCGGTGGCCGTCGGGTGTGGTGGTGCCTGCGTCTCGATGAGTCGGCAGACGACCGCTTGGTCGCCGCGTCGGCTGCTTGCCTTGGCCGCGTCCCGGGCGTGGACCAGGGTGGCGCGCAGCTGCTGCAGCGCGCGGATGGTCTGGTCGATGCCGGCGATGTGGGTGTCCAGCAGTTCCAGGACCCGGTCGCACGGCTGCCCGCTGGCCTGCTGCAGGTCGAGGATCTCCTTGATCTCCTCCAGGCGCAGGTCGAGCGCGCGGGCCTGACCGACGAAGCGCAGCAGCGCGAGGTCGTGCTGGACGTAGGTGCGGTAGCCGGCCTGGGTCCGGCGGGGTCGGGGGATGAGCCCGTGGGTCTCGTACAGCCGGATGGCCTTGGGGCTTAGCCCGGTCTGCTTGGCGACCTCGCCGATCGTCAGTGTCATCGGTTCTCCTCGGCTTGGGCTGCTTGACCTTGTCCCGGGGTCAAGGTTCTAGGGTGCCAGCGATGGTTCGAACGGGGCCAGCGAGGCAGTCCAGGATCGGCGCCCGGCGCGCCGGTCCCACGATGGGACACCGACGATGCAGACACTCATGCTGACCGTGGCGGGGATGGACTGCTCGGGGTGTGAGCAGCGCATCCAACGCGTGGTCGGGCGGCTGGAGGGGGTGCGGCGGGTGACCGCCGACCACCAGCGCGGCCAGGTTCAGGTGGTGCTGGACCCGGCCACGGTCGCGCCCGCGGCGGTCCACGCGGCGATCGAGCAGGCCGGCTACACCGTCGCTGGCGACGGGGACGGGGAGGCGGCGCGATGAGCACGACCACGACCCCCACGCCGCCGGCGGCGCCCTACTGGGCCGAGGAGGGCGTCGGCCCCCACGCCCGGGGGCGGTTCCGCGCCAAGATCGGCGGGCTGCACTGCTCGCTGTGCACCGGCACCCTGGAACAGGCCCTCGGCCGCCAGCCCGGGGTCGACAAGGTCGCGGTCAGCCTGACCCACGAGCAGGTCCTGGTCGACTACGACCCCGCCCGGGTCGACCCCGAGGAGCTGTTCTCGACCCTGCGGGAGCTGGGCTACACCATCTGGGACCCGCGCAAGACCCGCCCGTTTGAGGAGGAAGAGGCCGCACTGGTCCGTGAGGGGACGCGGCTGGTTGCGGCGATCGCGGCCAGCCTGGTCACCATCGCGCTGCTGGCCCGCGCCCGCGGCCCCTGGTCGCTGATCGTGCCGGTCCTGACCACCGTCATCCTCGGTTCGATCGGTTACCTGCTGCTGCGGGGTCGTGGCCGCGGGCTGGCGGTGGCCGGCGTGGTCGGGCTGGCCGCGCTCACCGGGCTGACGCTGGCCGCCAAGACGCTGGAGCCGGTGCAGGAGGCCCTGCCCTGGTTGGTCGGTGGGCTGGCCGTGGCGGTGGTGTTCGGGCTTGCCCGCCACATCCTGGCGATGGCGGTCCAGTCGCTGCGCCGGGGGATCTTGAACCAGCACGTGATGTTGGAGGCGGGCGCGCTGGCCGGGCTGGCCGGCGGGGGGATCGGGCTGCTGGCGCGACCGGCCGGCTACCCCACGGCCGCGTTCTTCGGGGTGGCGGTGCTGGTGGCCACCTACCACCTGTTCTCCGAATGGCTGTCGCTGCTGGTCAAGACCCGCAGCAGCCAGGCGGTCAAGCGGCTGCTGGATCTGCAGCCCGACACCGCCCGGCTGGTCGCTGACGGCGGCGAGCGGGAGGTCCCGGTGGAGCAGGTCAGGGTCGGGGACCTGATCCGGGTTCGGCCGGGTGAGCGGGTGCCGGTCGACGGCCAGGTGGTGGCCGGCCGCTCGGCGGTGGACGAGTCGCTGCTAACCGGCGAGCCCCTGCCGGTCGACAAGGCCGAGGGCGACCAGGTGGTCGGCGGGTCGATCAACACCACCGGCAGCCTGCTGGTGCGGGTGAGCGCGGTCGGTGAGCAGAGCTTCCTGGCCCAGGTCGTGCGGCATGTCGAGGACGCCCGGGCGCTCAAGCCGGGCATCCTGCACCTGGTCGACCGGGTCCTGCGCGTCTACGCCCCCACCGTGCTGGCGGTCGCCGCGCTGGCCGGGGTGGGCTGGGCGCTCGGCTCCTGGCTGCTCACCGGGCAGG
>Ga0209874_1000410_pt1 | contig 12586 bp, 11 predicted proteins | sample GWRWN1_20_30_FD_187216 | JGI IMG/M metagenome (GOLD analysis project Ga0209874, IMG submission 187216) | Riverbed sediment microbial communities from areas with no vegetation in Columbia River, Washington, USA - GW-RW N1_20_30 (SPAdes)... | ecosystem: Environmental > Aquatic > Freshwater > River... | reverse complement strand
GAGAGGGCGTCGAGCGTCATCGCGGTCATCGCGGTCATGGCCGGGGTCCGTGCCGCGATCTGCATGATGGCCGTCCCGAGGTGGATCCGGAAGGTGACCGCCCCTACCCACGCGAGCGGCGTGATCGCGTCCGACCCATAGGCCTCGGCACTCCACACGGAGTGGTAGCCGAGGCGATCGGCATCCTGGACACACTGGACGTCCACGCTCGCCTGCGCTCCCGAGTAGCCCAGGCTCAGCCCAAGCCGCATCCTGCCTCCTTCGTGTGATGTGGCGCGCGATGTGGCCGACTCTGGCGCACCGACCCCGCGAAGTCAAGCCGCCGCCCCGAGTCGCTTGACACGACCGGCCGGCCGACCGATCCTGCATCTGCTCGCGAGGCGCATCTGGTCGGAACGCACCCACTCGTGAGGGCCCAAGGTCCCCCCTTGTGACTGCCGTGCAACCCGCCCCAGAAGAGGGCCGCGCCCCCCTCCGGGTTGGTTTCCGGCGTCTGGCGGTCTTCTTCGCGGCGGTCTACTTCGTCCAGGGATTCGCCGAGCCGAAGGCCGGGCTCGCGGCCCAGCCGATCTTCTTCCTCCTCAAGGACGAGCTCAAGCTGAGCGCGGCGCAGACGGCGACGTTCCTCGCCCTGGTCGGCATCGCATGGAACGTGAAGCCCCTCTACGGCCTGACCTCGGACCTCGTGCCGCTCTTCGGCTATCGCCGGCGGTCCTATCTCCTCGTCACCACCGCTATGGCCACGCTCGGCTGGCTCAGCCTCGGCCTCCTGCCGGGCTACCCGTACGGCCTCACGCTTCTGATCCTCGGCCTCACGGGGCTCGGCCTCGCGTTCACCGACGTTCTCTGCGACGCCGTCATGGTCGAGGAGGGCAAGCCGCGGGGGCTCACGGGGCGTTTCCAGTCGATCCAGTGGACGGCGATCTACGCGGCCAGCCTGGTGGCGGGGATCGGCGGGGGCTACCTGTCGGAGCACGTCTCCTACTCGCGCACGTTTCTCCTCGTCGCCCTCTTCCCCGCCCTGTCCTTCGCCGCCTCAGCGTACGCGGTGCGTGAGGCCCGAACGCGGTTCGACCGGGCCACCGTGCGGGAGACCATGCGTGCGCTGCGCGCCGGTCTCGGCTCCGGACCGCTCTGGCGCGCCGCGACCTTCATCTTCCTCTGGAACTTCAGCCCGTCATTCGGCGTCCCGCTCGAGTTCTACATGGTGGATGTCCTGAAGATCTCGAAGATCCAGCTCGGCGTCCTGGCCACGCTGTCGAGCGGCGCTGCGATGGTCGGCGCCGTGCTCTTCGGGCGGTATGCCGCTGGCGTGTCCACAAGGCGCCTGCTGAACCTCGCCGTGGCGATCGGTGTCGCCGGAACGCTGGCCTATTATGGCCTGGTCGGCTGGTGGTCCGCGGTAGTCCTGAGCGTCACGGTGAGCCTCGTGTCGATGGTCGCGCTCCTCGCGACTCTCGACCTCGCGGCCCGGGCGGTGCCCACCCACGCGGAGGGCACATTCTTTGCCGCCCTGATGTCGGTCAACAACATCGCGACCACGGGCTCGACGTGGCTCGGTGGGTGGCTGTACGACCTGACGGGCCTGAACTGGCTGATCGCGATCAGCGCCGCAGCGACGGCCGCGTGCTGGCTCCTGGTGCCCTGGATGCGGCTCGAAGGGCCAGCCGCCACGGGGAACAGGGCCTCTACTGTGGCGTGACGTCGGTGCGTCGCTGGAGGTAGGGCTCGAAGGCCTCGGGATCGATCTCGACGCCGAGCCCGGGGCCCTGAGGGATCTCCACCATGCCGTCCGGTCCCACCGCCGGTGTTCCCCACAGCTCGCGGAGCGGGTTCGGCGACTGGTCGTACTCGAACCAGGGATACGAGAGCGGCGTGTGGCTCCGGTAGCCGGGGAGCACCGCGCAGAGCTGGAGGGCGGCGAAGAGATTCACCGCAGTGCCCCACACGTGCGGGACGACCGGCACCTCCCAGGCCGCGGCCAGGGCGGTGATGCGCATGACTTCGGTGAAGCCGCCGGCGATGGCGAGGTCCGGCTGCGCGGCGTCGAGCGCGCTGCGCTCGAAGAAGGAGCGGAACGCGCGGATCCCCCCGATCGCCTCTCCGCCGACGACGGCGAGTCCGAGCGCGCCGGCGACGTGCGCGTACCCCTCGACGTCGTCCGGGGCGACCGGCTCTTCGAGCCAGGCGAAGCCCTCGGCCTCAAGCTGCCGCCCGGCCTCGATCGCGGGGCGGACCGTATAGCCCTGGTTCGCGTCCGCGAGCAGGATCACTTCGGGGCCGACGACCTTGCGAACCGCGGAGGCGGCACGGCCGTCCGCGTCGGGATCCACGCCCACCTTCATCTTCATCGCCCGAAAGCCCGGCGCGATCATCCGCTCAGCTTCCCGCCGATAGGCGCGGTAGGGGTCGCGACCGGGCTTGAGGTAGGGGCCGCTGGCATAGGCCGGCACTCGCGTGCGCACGGGGCCGCCCAGGAGGCGCGCGATCGGCTGGCGGAGCGCCCGGCCGCGGAGGTCCCACAAGGCCATGTCCACGGCCGACAGCGCCATGAGCCCGGGGCCCTGCCGTTCGTAGCCGAGCCGGTCGTGCATCGCTTCCCAGAGCCGCCGGTACTCGAGCGGATCTTGGCCGAGCACTGCGGGCGCGAGCGCCGTCTCGATGATCGTCCATGCGGCCGCCGGGGAGTGCCAGGTCTCCCCCCAGCCGGACAGCCCCTCGTCACTCCGCACCTCAACCAGGAGTGCGGCGCGGTGGGCGAAGAAGGCCGTCGCGTTCCCCTGCGGCTCAGGAAGGCGACACTCGACGAGGTGGAGACGGATCCCGGTGATCTTCATGGCGTGGCGCGTCCAGAGGGCGCGACGCTCATGTACCATCCGCGAGGAGCCCGTGTCAACCTGAGTACGATCCACCCCGATCGACAATTCCACAGGGCCCGCGGGGCCTGTCGCTGGGTTGCCTCCCGCGGGCCTACGCAGCCCAGCGCGGCACAGGATTGGCCGATCAGGGTCCACTCCGGCGCAACCAAGCCGCTTGACGCGCGCGTGGCGCACGGTGTAGAGGTCGTCGCAGCCCGGAAGCGCTCGATACCGCGCGAGGCCCGCGGCCCCCGCGACCCCGCACACAGGGAGGCGTACACATGACCGCCGTCAGCGACCTGGATACCCCCGTCGTCACGGTCCACCTGGAGATCATGGAAGACAACATCCACCGGGTGCAGGCGCACCTGGAGCGACACGGGATCGGCAATCGGCCCCACATCAAGACGCACAAGATCCCGGCCATCGGGCGGATGCAGATGGACGCCGGGGCGATCGGGATCACCTGCCAGAAGGTGGGCGAGGTCGAGGTGTTCGTGGACGCCGGAGTCGCCCAGGACGTGCTGCTCACCTACAACGTCCTGGGGCCGCAGAAGACGGACCGTCTGATGGCCGTGGCGAAGCGGATCGGGCGGCTGACCGTCGTCCTCGACAACGAGGTGGTCGCCCGCGGGCTGTCGGAGGCCGGCGTGCGGCACGGCGCGGACGTGCCCTTCCTCGTCGAGTGCGACACGGGGGGCGGCCGGAACGGCGTCCAGACGCCGGACGCCGCGTTCGACCTCGCGCGGCTCGCGATGAAGCTCCCGCGGATGGACTTCCAGGGGCTCATGACCTTCCCGAATCGTGAGCCCGACACCCGGCTCTTCTTCGAGCGCGCCCTCGCCCGCTTCAAGCAGGCGGGCATCCCCGTCCCCGTCGTCTCGGGCGGCGGCACCCCCGCCCTCTTCACCGCCCAGAACTTCCCCATGCTGACGGAGCACCGGGCCGGGACCTGCATCTACAACGACGCGATGGTCGTCGCCTCCGGGACCGCGACCTGGGCGAACTGCGCGATGCAGATCCTGACGACGGTCGTCAGCCGGCCCACCGCTACGCGGGCGATCCTCGACGCAGGCTCGAAGGTGCTCACGTCGGACCAGTACGGGATGAAAGGCTATGGCCACATCCTCGAGTACGCCGGCGCGGCCATCACCGGGCTCGCCGAGGAGCACGCGATCGTGGATCTCTCGGAGTGCGGCGAGCGACCGCGGGTTGGCGACGTGGTGAACGTGGTCCCGAACCACTGCTGCGTCGTGACCAACATGGTGGACGAGGTGTGCGGGGTCCGCGGGGGGCAGGTCGAGGTGGTGTGGCCCGTCGCCGCCCGCGGCCGCGTTCGCTAGTGCGGGCCCCGCACCTCGCAGTCTCGCGTGGATTCGCTCCTGTGAGTTGGAGCGCCGCCATCGTGTAAGATAGCGAGAGCTTCGGGTCACCTGAGAGTGAAGCCTGTGCCGATGGAGCCGTCGGCGCTTCTGTCGAACGCCCGGGGAGGCGTCACATGTGGCAGGGGACGGTCGTGTCGATCCAGATCGCGCCACGAGGGGCGGCGGCCATGGTCCCACTGGAGGCCGTCGAGGCGGTGCCCGGCAAGGGGCTCCTGGGGGACCGCTACTTCCACACGGTGGGCACGTACTCGGAACGCCCCGGATCAGGCCGGCAGGTCACGCTGATCGAGGCGGAGACCCTCGAGGCCCTCAGGCGGGAGGCCAGCATCGAGCTGGCACCGGCGGCGAGCCGGCGGAACATCACGACCCGGGGCGTGCCACTCAATCATCTCGTCGGCCGGCGGTTCCGTGTCGGCGACGTCGTCCTCGAGGGCAGACGCCTCTGTGAGCCGTGCGAACACCTCCAGAGCCTGACCAAGCCCGGCGTCCTCAAAGCCCTCGTCCACCGCGGCGGGCTCCGCGCCGACATCGTGGTCGGCGGCACGATCCGCCTCAGCGACCCGATCCTCCCCGACTCCGAGTGAATGGGTGCGCCAGCCCCGCGCGGCCGGCGCTCGGGCCATGAGTAGTCCGGACTAGAAGAGCGCGATCGGGTTGACGGGGGAGCCGGTGACGTTGCGGAGACGAAGCGGCGCCACGGCCAGCAAGAACTCCCAGCGCTTCCGCTCGACACACGCCTGGGCGACGTCTTCGAGGTTCATGTTGTCGATGAGCCAGAGGCCCAAGCCCACGAGGGCCACGATGTGGAACGGATGCCCCATGCTGGGGTACGGCGTCGGCGTGACGTCGTTGTGGGTGTCGCTCCCCCACATGGCGACGCCCCGCTCTCGGAGCCAGGGCGCGAGCGCCGCGTGGGGACCGGGGGATCCGGCCTGCATCGGGTTCGCCGGTCCATCCACGGCCCGGCGTGCATAGTTGCCCGTCCGAACCAGCAGGACATCCCCCGGCTCGACCCGAACGCCGCTCGCCCGCTCGGCCGCCTCGAGGTCCCCGGGCATCACCCCCTCGCCGCGCTCCATCCAGCGCACGCCGCGGGCCCGAGCCACGTCCAAGAGGACGCCCCGACTCACGACGCCGTCGTGGAGCAGCTCGACCGCCTCCACCTGCGCGCCTTCGCGCGAGGTGATGAGGGTGCAGGAGCGGCCGTTGTAGATCTTGCCCTCCCAAAAGAAGTGCGCCGGCGTGTCCACGTGGGTGATCGTGTACCCGTGGAACACCATGCCGATGAACTCGCTCGCGCCGCGGCGCTGGAGGAGCCGCTCCGCTGAGGCCGTGTCGCGCCCTTCCCCACTGTCCACCATGAAGCGCATCATCTGGAAGGTCGTATCCGCCGTGATGTCCGTCGCGATCGGGCGCGCGCACGTGACGGCGACCCCGTCCCGCACGAGACGGGCGGCGGCGACGCGCTTGGCCGGAGTGATGAGGTTCATCGTCCCGAGCTCGTCGTCCGTCCCCCACCGGCCCCAGTTCGAGAGCGTCTTCAGGTATCCAATCACCTCCGCCTCACTCGGCGCCTGCCCAGACATTTCCCCTCCTGTGAGTCGCGTGCGCATCAGCTGTGATGAAGCCGCTTGTATCGGAGCCGGTGCGGCCGCTCAGCCTCGGCCCCGAGGCGCTTCCGGCGGTCGGCCTCGTGGTCGGCGTAGTTTCCCTCCGAGCAAACGACGCGACCCTCGTCCTCGAAGGCGAGGATGTGGGTCGCGATCCGGTCGAGAAACCAGCGGTCGTGACTGATCACGACCACGCAGCCCGCGAAGCCGAGGAGCGCGTCCTCGAGCGCCCGCAGGGTATCGACGTCGAGGTCGTTCGTCGGCTCGTCGAGCAGGAGAAGGTTCCCGCCGCGACGCAGGAGCTTCGCGAGGTGGAGGCGGTTCCGCTCGCCCCCCGACAGCTCGGCCACGCGCTTCTGCTGGTCGGCACCTCTAAAGTTGAACGACGCGACGTAGGCGCGGGAGGCGACCTGGCGCCGCCCTAGCGTCAAGGTGTCGGCCCCGCCGGAGATCTCTTCCCACACGGTCTTGCTTGCGTCGACCTCCTCCCGGCTCTGGTCCACGTACGCGGGCACGACCGTCTCGCCGAGACGGAGCGTCCCCCCATCGGGCTTCTCCAGGCCCACGATCATCCGGAAGAGGGTCGTCTTGCCCGCGCCGTTCGGCCCGATCACTCCCACGATCCCGCCGCGCGGCAAGCTGAACGAGAGGTCGTCGATGAGGACCCGATCGCCGTAGCCCTTGGTCAGGTGCTCGGCGACCACGACCACGTCGCCGAGGCGCGGCCCCGGAGGGATGACGATCTCCACGTCGTCGGGCCGGCGCTCGGCCTCCACGGCCAGGAGGGCCTCGTAGGCGCTCACGCGAGCGCGGCTTTTGGCCTGGCGGGCCCGCGGCGCCATCTGCACCCACTCCAGCTCCCGCGCGAGCGTACGCTGCCGGGCCGACTCGGTCTTCTCCTCTACGGCAAGCCGCGCCTGGTTCTGCTCGAGCCACGACGCGTAGTTGCCCTTCCACGGAATGCCGTAGCCGCGATCGAGCTCCAGGATCCAGCCCGCGACGTTGTCGAGGAAGTACCGGTCGTGCGTGATCGCGATCACGGTGCCCGGGTACTCGTGGAGGTAGCGCTCGAGCCAGGCCACCGACTCCGCATCGAGGTGGTTCGTCGGCTCGTCGAGGAGCAGCATGTCCGGCCGCTCGAGGAGGAGCCGGCAGAGGGCGACGCGCCGCGCCTCACCGCCGGACAGCGTCCTGACATCGGCATCGCCGGGCGGCACCCGGAGGGCGTCCATGGCGATCTCGACGGCGCGATCGAGGTCCCAGCCGCCGCAGGCTTCGATGGCATCCTGAAGCCGCGCCTGCTCCGCGAGGACGCGCTCCATCTCGGCGTCGGACAGCGGCTCGCCGAACCGGGTGCTGACCGCCTCGAACTCGCGGAGGAGCGCGCGCGTCGTCGCGACGCCCTCCTCGATGTTGCCGAGAACGTCCTTCGAGGCGTCCAGGCGGGGCTCCTGGGGGAGGTAGCCGATCCGCGTCTCGTCCGCGGGCCGCGCCTCGCCGAGGAAGTCGTCGTCCACGCCCGCCATGATTCGCAGGAGTGATGACTTGCCGGCGCCGTTCGCGCCGAGGACGCCAATCTTCGCGCCAGGAAAGAAGGCGAGCGAGATGCCTCGAAGGATCTCGCGCTTGGGCGGGACCACCTTCCGGAGATCCCGCGTCGTGAAGATGTACGGCCGGGTCATCAGACGCCGTCATGATACACGACCTCCTCGACGAGCTGCGGGCCGTTTCGTGCGAGGAAGTCGCCGGCGTATCGTGTGAGACGATGTCCTTCAGGGCCGGTGCCCGGAGGAAGGCGTCAGGGCGACGCCTCCCTGGGCGCATCCAGCACCTCGCGCACCTTGCGCGCCAGCTCGTCGGGGGTGAAGGGTTTCTGGAGAAAGGCCTTGCCTTGGTCCAACGCGCCGGCGTCGACGATGGTACCGACGGGGTGGCCCGACACGTAGAGCACCTTCATGTCCGGGCGGTGGCGCGCCAGGCGCTGGCTCAGCTCGACCCCGCTCATCTGGGGCATGACGACGTCGGTCACCATCAGGTGGATCGGACCGGCATGCTGGTCGCAGGCCTGCAGGGCCTCCCCAGGATAGCGCACCTCCAACACGATGTAGCCGCTCAGCTCGAGACTCTCGCGGGCCAGCTTCCGAACCGCTTCGGCATCCTCCACGAGCAGCACGGTCTCGGACCCGCGGGGCACCTCGGCGACCACTTCGCCGGCCTCGACCGGCTCGGCGGTGTCCTCCACCCTCGGCAAGTAGACCTGGAACGTCGCGCCGATCCCGGGCTCGCTCGAGACCCAGACATTGCCCCCACTCTGCTTGACGAACCCGTACACGGTCGCCAGGCCCAGGCCGGTGCCCTTACCCGGCTCCTTGGTCGTGAAGAAGGGATCGAAGACCTGGGCTTGGGTCTCGGAATCCATCCCGTGGCCCGTGTCACTGATGGCCAAGAGCACGTACGGACCCGGCAGCATGGGAGAATGCGTGCGAGCCTCGCGCTCGTCCACGTCGGCGTTTGCGGTTTCCACCGTCAGCTTGCCCCCCAGGGGCATGGCATCACGGGCATTGACGACCAGGTTCAGGATGATCTGCTCGATCTGCCTCCGGTCCGCCTTGACGCGTCCCAGCCCAGGGCCCAGCACGGTGACCAGCTCGATGCTCTCACCGACTAGCCGCCGCAGCATCGCCTCCATCGTGGCCACGACAGCGCCCAGGTCCAGCACCATCGGCTGAAGCGACGCCTTCCGGCCGAAGGCCAGAATCTGCCGCGTCAGCGCGGCCGCCTGGTCCGCCGTCTCCGCGACGAGGTCGACGTGCCGGCGCAGGGGGTCGTCGGGTCCGAGCCGCCTTCGCAACAGCACGCAGCGGCCCTGGATGACCGTCAGCAGGTTGTTGAAGTCGTGGGCGACGCCTGCAGCCAGCTGACCGAAGGCCTCCATCTTCTGCGCTTGTCGAAGCCGGGCCTCGAGCTGCTCCCGGGCGGCCTCGGCCTGCTTGCGCTCCGTGACGTCCTGGGCCTGCACGATGAAGTACAGGGGTCGGCCGTCGCCGGCGCGCACGAGCGAGACACCCGCCAGCACCCAGACGACGTGCCCGAGCTTGTGAAGATATCGCCGCTCTCGGTGGTAGGCACCGATCTCACCGGCCAACATGTGGCGAGTATAACTGGCCTCCATCGCCCGGTCGTCCGGATCGATGAGGTCGTCGGCCCTCAAGGCCAGCAGCTCTTGCTCAGAGTAGCCGAGCATCCGGCAGAATGCCCGGTTGACGCGTAGGAGCCGACCATCGGGCGCGCGCAGGGCCATGCCGATCGCCGCCTCCTCGAACGCGCTTCGGAACCGCTCCTCGCTCTCGCGCAGCGCCGCCTCCGCCTGCCGGCGACGTCCCTCGCCTTCGTGCAGCGCGACCGCGTGGCGAATTGCGGTCCCGAGGAGATCCGAGGAGAGCCGCGACCTGGCCAGGTAATCCGTCGCTCCGGCCTTCATCGCCTCCACGGCGGCCGCCTCGCCATCCTGGCCCGTCAGCATGATGACCGGCGTCTCGATCGCCTTGACCCGGATCTCCCGAAGCAGTTGAAGGCCATCCTCCCGGCCCAGCCGGTAGTCGAACAGCAGCACGTCGTACCAGGCCTGCTCCAGACACGAGAGCGCCTCCCGGGCAGAGAGCGCCCCATCTAGGTGCAGGTCCACCCCCGTCATCCCCTCACGGATGCTCTCCTTCAGCAACAGCACGTCGTCCTCGTCGTCGTCCACGATCAGGATCCGCAGCTGTCGGACGTCCATGTGGTCCACCTACCCTCTGTCCGGCAGCTCGACGAACTCGAGCCCGTATCGGCCAAGGATCTTCAGGGCAGCGATCAGCCCTCCGAGCGTGACCGGCTTCGTCACGAAGGAGTTCACGCCGAGGTCGTAGGAGCGCAGCATGTCCTCCTCGGCTCTCGACGTGGTCAGGACGACGGCCGGGATCCGGCGGGGCACGGGGTGCGTCTTGACCTCCTGCAGAACTCTAGATAGCTCTAGATAGATGATGGAGTGTACTCGGGGCGGTCGGCTTCCGGGCGAATCGTATAGTCGAGGAAGCCCTCACTCCGGATGTCTTCGTGAACTGCCACGCCAGCGCCGTCACCCCCAGGGAAACGCCCAGGGTGAGCCACATCGCCCACGCGCCGTAGGCGAAGTCGGGAGTCCTTCGTACTCAGCCATCGCCATCCCTCCAAGCGTAGCGCGAAGCCACCCTCACCCCCAATCAATTTGGCTCAGCTCGGATATCCCGCATCGGCGCCGCACGAGCGCCCCCGAGCCGATCACCGATTGGCCGGGTCAGGCGCCCGTGGCCGGCTTGACAGCCGGCCGCTCACCGTGATCGAGCAGCCAGCGGATCACGCCCTGGAATCCCTTGATTCCAAACGGCTTCTCGAAGTACGAGATGCGGCTCTCCTCGAGAAAGCGGCACGTGTGCGGACTCATCACATCCCCCGTCACGAACATCATGTGGCGGGTCAGTTCCGGTCTGATCCGTCCGGTTGAAGAGGATCGTGTTCTGAGGGGAGTAACGCTCCATCAGTCATCCCGATTGAAGCAGACGAAGTCTCCGACCTGCTGGCCCTTCACGTCCACCACGCGCAGCACCTGGCCACGGCGCACTTCGAGTGCCGCCCCGTGCCGGGCGGGGATCTCGACCCCCCGGATCACCCTCCCCGGCACCGAGTCCTTCCCGGTTTGTCCGGCCGCCATCGTCGCGCCTCCTCTCTGGACCCCACACCGTGCGCCGGGAGCGTCTCACAAGCGTCGCGCGGTATCATGGGCCGACGGCTGACGCGGGCCGACGCGGGTCGGGTACCCACCGAGGAGGGCTAGATGGGGAGGCTCGAGGGCAAGGTGGCGATGGTGACCGGCAGCGGCGGGGAGCACGGGTTCGGACGAGCGATCGCGCGCCGCCTGGCGGCGGAGGGGGCCGACCTCGTGCTGACCGACATCGCCAAAGGCGGCACGCCTGTGGTGGCCACGAAGCCGACAACCGGCTGGGGTGGTCTCGAAGCCGTCGCGGGGGAGGTTCGGCAGGCGGGACGCCGGGCCGTCACGGCCCTCGTGGACGTCCGCTCGGCCGACCAGATACGGGCGGCCCTCGAGGAGGGGCTCCGGGCGTTCGGACGCATCGACATCCTGGTGAACAACGCCGCGGCGCCGCCGGGCGGAGACCGGGTCCCCGTCGTGGACCTCTCCGAAGAGGCCTGGCGGCTGGTGGTGGAGACCAACCTGACGGGAAGCTACCTCTGCGCCAAGGCGGTCGCCGCGACGATGCTGCGAGCCGGGATCCGCGGTCGCATCATCAACATGTCCTCGAACTGCGGCAAGGTGGGGTACGCCCGGTTGGCGGCGTACTGCACCTCCAAGTTCGGCCTGATCGGTTTCACGCAGGCCCTGGCGATGGAGCTCGCTCCCGCCGGGATCACCGTGAATGCGATCTGCCCCGGCTCCGCCGACACGGATCGCTTGGACTATCTGGGGCGCCGGCCCGATGGGAGCTTCGACGAGGGCCTGCGGGCGCAGGGCATCAAGGAGCGCGGCGCGGCGATCCCCCTCGGTCGGGTGGCGACGGCGGAGGACGTGGCGGAGCTGACGGTCTTCCTCGCCTCGGACGCCGCGGAGTACATCACGGGCCAGGCGATCAACGTCGCGGGCGGCACCATCATGCACTGAAGGCTCGGCGGGGGGCTGCGCCTCCAGGCACCCTTTGCCTTTCCCTCCGCAATCTGGGAGGATGGGCGGCGTGGGCCGGGGCATCCCTACCCGCGACAGACGTGGTCTCCGGTCAAGCCTCGCCCGCCTTAGGCCGCACAGCAAACGGGTGGTTCGAGGCGGCGCGCCCTTCGCCGCCCTCCTGGCCGGGTGCGGGATGAACTCGTCGCCGGCTACGACTCTCGTCCCGAGGTCGGACTTCGGGTCGGTAAGCCATTCGATCTTCCTGCAGATCTTCTGGTGGGACGTCGCGATCTTTGTCATCGTGGCCGGCATCCTCCTCACGGCCGTCATCCGGTTTCGGGAGCGCGACCCAGCCGTGTTGCCGCCACAGGTTCGGGGGAACGCCCGCTTCGAGCTAGGGTGGACAATCGCCCCCGCGATCGTGCTGACGTTCATCGCGTTCCCCACGGTGGCGGCGATCTTCCGGACCCAGGCGACGCCCCCTCCTGACGCGCTTCGGGTTCGCGTGATCGGCCACCAGTGGTGGTGGGAGTTCCAGTACCCCGCCCTCGGCATCGCGACTGCGAGCGACCTCCACCTGCCGGCCGGCCGGGCCGTCCTCCTGGAGCTGACCTCGCCGGACGTGATCCATAGCTTCTGGGTGCCACAGCTCGGCGGCAAGCGCGACACGATGCCGGGTCAGACCAACCGCATCCTGCTGAACCCCACGACCCCAGGAGAGTACCCCGGGCAGTGCGCCGAGTTCTGCGGGCTGTCCCACGCGAACATGCGCCACATCGCCGTCGTCGAGCCGGCGGAGAGCTTCCAGGCGTGGGTGGCGCGCCAGAAGGCTCCCCCCGCGGCCCCGGCCGAGGGGAGCCCGGCGGCCAGGGGACGCGAGGTCTTCACTCGGACGGCGTGCGTGGGCTGCCACACCATCCAGGGGCTCTCGGGCGGACGCCTCGGGCCGGACCTGACGCACTTCGGCTCGCGGAAGACAATCGCCGGCGCGATGCTGGCGAACACGCCGGAGAGCCTCGCGCGGTGGCTCCGGAA
>Ga0209874_1000409_pt1 | contig 12586 bp, 10 predicted proteins | sample GWRWN1_20_30_FD_187216 | JGI IMG/M metagenome (GOLD analysis project Ga0209874, IMG submission 187216) | Riverbed sediment microbial communities from areas with no vegetation in Columbia River, Washington, USA - GW-RW N1_20_30 (SPAdes)... | ecosystem: Environmental > Aquatic > Freshwater > River... | reverse complement strand
GTTCGGCCGGGCGACGACGTCCTAGACGCCTGCTGCGGGACCGGCGACCTGGCGATTGCCGCAGCGCGCGCCGGAGGGAACGTGACCGGGCTCGACTTCTCGCAGGCGATGCTGGCACGCGCCCGACGGAAGGCGCCCGAGCTCGAATGGGTCGAGGGCGATCTGCTTGCGCTTCCGTTCGAGGGCGCGAGCTTCGACTCGGCGACGGTCGGCTTCGGCGTGCGGAACGTCGAGGACCTCGAGCGCGCACTCGCCGAGCTGCGGCGCGTCCTTCGTGCCGGAGGGCGGCTCGGAGTTCTGGAGATCACCCGGCCGCGCGGGCCGCTCGCTCCCTTCTACCGGGTCTGGTTCGACGGAGTGGTGCCGCTGCTGGGCAAGGTGCTTCCGGGTGGGTCTGCGTACACGTATCTCCCTGCCAGCGTCCGGCGGTTCCCCGGTACCGCGGAGCTTTCGAGGTTGATCGTGGCTGCCGGTTTCCGTGACGTACGTGTCCGCCTGTTCGCGGGCGGGATCGTTGCGCTCCATACCGCCGAGGCGAAGTGAGCGCGCTCGCCGAGATCCGCGAGGCGCCCGGGCTGGATGCCTACCTCGGCGACCTGGAGCATCGTCTCGAGCGCGTGGTCGGGGCGTATCGCGGCATCGTCTCGGAGGTGTGCGCACAGGCGCTCGCGGCGGGAGGCAAGCGTTTGCGCCCTCTGCTCGTCTATCTCTCCGCTCCACCAGGAGCGGAGCCACCGGTAACGGCCGGCGTAGCCGTCGAGCTGGTGCACATGGCCACGCTGATGCACGACGATCTCATCGACGGCGCCCGCGTTCGGCGCGGGCGTGCGTCTGCCTGGTCCGCCTACGGGCCGGGCGCCGCGCGTGCCGCGGGCGACTACCTCTTCGCGCGCGCCTTCTCCGAGCTCTCCGCGACGGGCGACGCTCGCGCGGTGGCGATCCTCGCGGACTCGACGCTCTGCCTCGCGCGCGGCGAGGCGATGCAACGCCGCCAGCGCTTCGATCCGGATACGACGGTCGAGGCTTACCTCGAGCGCTGCACACTCAAGACGGGGAAGCTGTTCGAAGCCGCGTGCCGGCTTGCCGGTGGCCCTGGCGCGTTCGGGCTCGCTCTCGGCGTTGCCTTCCAGATCACGGACGACATCCTCGATTGCTCGGGCGTCACGATCGAGACCGGGAAGATCGCAGGCACCGATCTGCGTGAGGGGACGCCGACGCTGCCGCTGCTGCTGGCCTCACGGCGGGACGACGCCGTGCGCGCCGCTCTCGCAGGAGGCGCCCAGCTCGAGGGTGCGCTGCTCCGAGTCGCCTCCACAGGCGCGATCGAGGAGAGCCGCGAAGTGGCGCTCGCCTACGCACGCAACGCGCGCGCCTGCCTGAACGGCGAGCTCCACCGCGAGGAGCTGGAGTCGCTGACCTACGCTGTCGTGGACCGGGAGCGTTAGTGGCCCTCCCGGCGACATTCGGCGGCGCCTGGCCCGCGATCACACGGCGCGCTGCCGCGTCCTCAGTCGGGCTCGGGCTTTCTAGCCCGAGCCCTCCCTGCGTCCTTGCATCGCTTGGTGCTCGCGACCCAGGCATCCGCCAATGCCACCGGCAGGACCACTAATGGCGTTGCTCGAGCGCACAGAGACTTTGACGCCGATCCGGGAGAAGATCGAGGCCGGCGAGCGGCTGGACTTCGAGGACGGCGTCGCGCTGATGGAGTCCGACGACATCCTCGCCCTCGGCGAGCTCGCGGATCTTGCGCGACGTGCGCGCGGCGGCGACGACCGCGTGTACTTCGTCCAGAACCTCTACCTGAACCAGACCAACGTCTGCCGCGTGAAGTGCAAGTTCTGCGCCTTTGCCGTGACGCGCAAGCAGGAGGACGCGTACACGTACACGCCCGATGAGCTGGTCGAGGACGCCGTGCGCCAGCACCAGCTGACCGGGTTCACCGAGATCCACATGGTCGGCGGCGAGAGCCCGCACGTCGACTTCGACTACTACGTCGGGATCGTGCGCTCGCTGCACGAGGCGCTGCCGGACGTGCACCTGAAGCTCTTCACCGCGAGCGAGATCCACCACATGACCAAGCTCTCGGGCCTCACGCACGAGGAGGTGCTCCGCGAGCTGAAGGGAGCGGGTCTCGGATCCCTCCCCGGCGGCGGCGCGGAGGTCTTCGCCGATCGGGTGCGGCGGCTGGTCGCGCCCGGCAAGGAGCATCCGGACTTCTGGTTCCACACGCACGACACCGCGCACCGGCTCGGGATCCCAACGCACTGCACGATGCTCTACGGGCACGTCGAGACCTACGAGGAGCGCGTCGACCACTTGCTTCGTCTGCGTGCCCAGCAGGACAAGACGGGCGGCTTCCTCGCCTTCATCCCGCTCGCCTTCCATCCCGAGAACACCGTCTTCGAGCGCCGCGGCTGGCGGCATACGACCGGTTCGGACGACCTGAAGCTGATCGCGGTATCGAGGCTCTTGCTCGACAACATCGCGAACGTCAAGGCCTACTGGATCATGATGGGCCTGCCGCTGGCGTCGGTGGCACTGCACTTCGGCGCGAATGACGTGCAGGGAACGGTCGTGCGCGAGGAGATCTTCCACGCCGCGGGCGCGCGCACCGAGACGGAGCAGAAGATTCCCGAGCTGGTGCGCTTCGTCCGCGCTGCGGGGCGGATTCCGGTTCAGCGCGACACGCTCTACAACGAGGTGCGGAGGTGGGACGACTGACCGGCGCGCTCTTTCGCGGGCTGCGGGACGATGCGCGCTCCTGGAGCAGTTACGCCGCCCTTGCGGGCGTCGTCGGAGCTTCATGCAGCGCCGTCTTGATCGGCGCCCAGCCCGATCCGTGGTCGGTCAACTGGCCGTTCGTCGTCGTTCCCTTGCTCGCGGTACCGCTGCCTCTCCTCGTTGCGAGCCGTGCCCTCCGCGTAGCTGCCGCTCTGGTGATGGCGCTCTGGTGCTTGCTCGGCGGCTATTCGCTCGGGATCTTCTTCGTGCCGTGCGTCGTGCTGATGATCGGTGCGGCCCGGAGGGACGACACGTGATTCGCCTCGGCCGTATCTCCTACGTGAACATGGCGCCGGTCTTCTACCGGCTCGACGCCGACGTCGAAGAGCTGCAGGGCGTGCCGACGGAGCTGAACCGGCGGCTGCTTGCCGGCGAGCTTGACCTCGCGCCGATCTCGTCGATCGAGTACGCGCGCAATGCCGACCGCCTGCGGCTGTTGCCTCGCTTGTGCGTCGGGTCCGAAGGCGCGGTCGACTCGATCCAGCTGGTGTCGCGCAAGCCGCTCGAGCAGGTCCGGTCCGTTGCGGTGACGCCCGAGTCCGCCACGTCGGTCGTCCTGACGAGGGTGCTCCTGCCCGAGGCCGAGCACGTTCCGCTCGGCGAGGAGGCCGACGCGAAGCTCCTGATCGGCGACGCGGCGCTGAAATCGGCGTTTGAGGACCCGACGCCGCACTACGACCTCGGCCGGCTGTGGCTCGAGCGTACGGGCCTGCCGATGGTCTTCGCCGTCTGGGCCTGTCCCGAGCCGCTCTGCACAGGCCTCGGCGAGCTGGAGGACGCGCTGGTCGCCTCCGTGCGCCTCGCGCGCGCCGAGCCGGAGCAGCTCGCCCACGAGGCAAGCGAGCGCTACGGCTATCCGGCCGGCTTCCTGGCGCGCTACTTCGAGAAGCTGCGCTACCGCTTCGGCCCGCGGGAGCGCGCGGGCCTGATGACCTTCCTCGAGCTGGCGCACGAAGCGGGCGAGCTCGCGGAAGTCCCGGAGCTCCGCTTCGTCCGAGAGGCCGTGCCCGCGTGAGCGACGTCCCTTGTGGCCATTACCGGTGCCAGGCACCGATACGAAAGTGTCACGAGAGTGTGCCCAGAGTGTGTCGACGGCTGCTTTTCCCTGCAAAGGTGGCAGTCCGCGGTGCGGACATGTCCGGTGCCAGGCACCGGTACGGAGAGGTAACGCGGCCGTGACGGCACCCATGGTCACGGCTGTGCTCGAGAAGGCGCTCGACGGCGAGCGGATCTTCGACGACGAGGCGATCACATTGCTCGAGTCGCGCGACCTCGTTGCCGTGGGCCGCGCCGCGAACGAGATCCGCAACCGCAAGGCCGACCCGGGCCGGATCACGTTCATCATCGACCGCAACCTGAACTACACGAACATCTGCTACACGGACTGCGACTTCTGCGCGTTCTACCGCAGCCCCGGCGACACGCGTGAAGGCTATCTCCTCCCGAAACCCGTCATCTTCAAGAAGATCGAGGAGACGATCGCGCTCGGCGGCACGGGGCTCCTGATGCAGGGCGGGCATCACCCGGACCTCGGCATCGACTACTACGAAGATCTGTTCAGCTCGATCAAGGCGCGCTACAAGATCCACCTGCACGCACTCTCGCCGCCGGAGGTGCAGCACATCGCGCGGCGCAGCAAGCTGACGCTCTGGCAGACGATCTCCCGGCTCCGCGACGCCGGGCTCGACTCGATCCCGGGCGGCGGCGGGGAGATCCTCGTCGACCGTGTCCGCGACGAGATCGCCCCGAAGAAGACGAAGACGAATGAGTGGCTCGCCGTCATGCGCCACGCACATCGACTGGGGATGTCGACGACCGCCACGATGATGTACGGCCACGTCGAGACCGTCGCCGACCGGGTCGAGCACATGCGCCGCATCCGGGAGCTGCAGGACGAGACCGGCGGCTTCCGCGCCTTCATCTCGTGGACGTTCCAGGCCGACGGCAACCGGCTCGCCGCCAAGGTCTCCCGCGAGGACATGCCGACGTCCTTCGACTACCTGCTCACGCAGGCCGTCTCACGCATCTACCTCGACAACGTGCCGCACATCCAGTCGTCCTGGGTGACGCAGGGGATGAAGATCGGCCAGGTCGCGCTCGAGTTCGGCGCGGACGACATGGGCTCGGTGATGATCGAGGAGAACGTCGTCTCCGCGGCGGGCACGACTCACCGCACCTCGACCGAGGAGCTCGTGCACCTGATCAACGCGCTCGGGAAGACCGCGGTGCAGCGAGACACGCTCTACCGCGAGGTCAAGGTCTGGAACTGAAGGTCGAGCCGTCTCCGTGCATTGACGGCGAAGGTTGGACGAGCCTCGCAGGCGAGCGTGCGCAGATCCACGCCGGCGAGCTCGTCCGTTGGCCTCGAGACGTGCCGCATCGTCTCTGAACGGAAGGGACCCAGATGACGACGCTGATGTACGAGCGAAGCGACTAGCCCCCCGCGGTGCGCAGGCTCCGCGCGAGCGGAGAGTTGATGAAGTTCACGCACTCCTGGTTGTTCGTGGTCAGCACGTAGAAGTCGGTCGCTTCGCCGGCTCCCGGCTGGTGGTACTGCGGCGCCTTCGTCGTTGCGACCGCGCCCTTGTCGAAGACGCACGTGATCACGGCGGCCGCGAAATCCTTCAGGTTCTTGTTGTCCGTCTCCACCTTCTTGACCCGCTTGCTCAGCGCGGTGAACTGCTTCGGTGTGACCGCCTGTTGTCCGGCCGGTGCGGTCGCGACATAGAGCACGACGGCCGCGAGAGCGACCACTGCGACAACGAGTACACGTCTCATGACTCCCCTTCTCCTCGGGCGGCGCCTGGCCGCGGATGGCCAACGGCCGAAACAGTACCCTCGGTCGAAAGCTGACAACGTCTTTACACATCTCGACAGGTGAGTCAGCTACCCTCGGCCGGGGTCGTGGTGCGCAAAGCCGTCATCTGTGCCCTCTGTGCAGGGTTTTTCGCCGGACCTTCGCCTGCTTCTGCGGCGACGCCGATTCGTGGCCAGACGCTTCTGCCGGGCGTCGTGTACTCCCGCCAGATCGAGTTCACCTCGCACGGGCCCGTCGTGCTGCACGTGATCTCGGCGCCGAAGCCCTCCGGGCTCTACGCCCTCAAGCCGATCCTGTCGAACAACGCGATCCTCGGCCGCGAGCGCGTGACGGCGATGCAGAAGCGCGTCTCGGGCGAAGCGACCGTCGCCGGCGTCAACGGCGACCTCTTCAGCTGGACGGACGGCCATCCGACGGGCGGTCTCATCCGCGGCGGGATTCTCGACCGTGGGCCGGCTGACTTTCGCTCGACGATCGGCATCGACACGGACGGCCTCTTACACGTCGAGCGCGTTCGCCTTGCCGGCAGCTGGCAGGGCTCGGCACAGCGGCGGATCCTCGGTATCAACGAGCCACCTCGTCCGAACCGCACGACCATCTACACGCGTGCCTGGGGTGGGCGTACGCCGACCGAGAGCGGGGGTGCGTACGCGATCTTGCAGCCGTTCCCGGCGAGCAAGCCCAACACGCCGCTCACGTCCGTCGTCACGGGCTACGCAACCGGTGGCAACCAGCCGATCCCTCCGGACGGCGCGGTGCTCGTCGCCCGAGGCGCGCAGGCGGGCTTCCTCTCCGCAGAGGCGCCGGTGGGAGCGAACGTCACGATCCTTTTGTCGCTGACGCCGCCCTGGGCCAACGTGTCCGAGGCGCTGGGCGGCGGTCCCATCGTCGTGCGTGACGGCAAGCCCGTGTTTCGCTCCTTCGAGGGCTTCACGACCGACCAGCTGGCGGTACGCCACCCGCGCACCGGCGTGGGCCAGCTCGCCGACGGGCGCATCGTGCTCGTCGCCGTCGACGGGCGGCAGCCGGGCTACAGCACGGGCCTGACGAACTTCGAGCTCGCGCTCGCCATGATGCGCCTCGGCTGCGTGACCGCGTCCGCGCTCGACGCCGGCGGCTCGACGACGATGGCCTTCGACGGCAAGCTCCTCAACCGCCCCTCGGATCGCGGCGGCGAGCGCGCCGTGGCCGAGGCGCTCACACTCTTCTACTACGGGGTGTACGCGTCCGCTCTTCCCAGCCGTTTCCTCTCGCCGAACGCCGACGGTGTCGACGATACGCAGACCTTCGCCTACAAGCTCGTCCGGCCTTCGAACGTGACCGCCACGCTCAACGGGCCCGGCGGCGCGGTGGTGACGCTCGACTCGGGCGCGCGCGATCCCGGCGCCTACCGGTTCAGCTGGAACGGCGCGGGCCAGCCGGAGGGAGCCTGGACGTTCCGGGTGATCGCGGACGACGATCAGGCACGCCGCTCGACCGCCGAGCGCCAGTTCGCGTTCAACAACACGCTCGGCTTCCTTTCCACACGCGCAAGCCGGCGACGCCTGACGGCCACCTTCAAGCTCGCGCGGCCGGCCCGTGTCGCGTTGCGGATCGAGACGCCGGCCGGCGCGATCGTGCGCACGCTGCCGGGCCGAAGTCTCCCGCAGGGCGACGCCACGATTTCGTGGCGCGGGAGCCCGGGCCGCTATCTCTTCAGCGTCACGGCGACGAGCGACGTCGGCGCCGTGGAGCTGGCGGCTCCATTCCGGCTGCGCCGCTAGGCTCCGCCGAATGCCGATCGCCGGCATCACCGACTCCCTCACCTCGCTGATCGGAGACCACGGCCTCTACGCCGTGTTCGGCCTGATGCTGATCGACGCGGTGTTCCCCGCCGCCAGTGAGCTCGTCATGGTCTACGCGGGAGCGCTGGCCGCAGGGGCTTTCGCCGGTCAGAACGTCACGCTCTTCGGCACGGAGATCTCTTCGGGCGCCTGGGGGTACGTCGCGATGGCGGTAGCGGGAACGGTCGGCTACCTCCTGGGTGCGATCGGCGGGTGGGCCATCGGCCTCTACGGCGGGCGGCCGCTGCTGGAGCGGCGGGGACGGTGGTTCCACCTGAGCGGCGACAAGCTCGACCGCGCCGAGCGTTGGTTCGATCGCTGGGGCGACCTGGCCGTGCTCGTGGGAAGGGTGACGCCGGTCGTCCGGTCGTTCAACTCCATCCCGGCCGGCGTCTTCCGGATGCCTTTCTGGCGGTACACGCTCCTGACGCTGATCGGCTCGGCGGTCTGGGCATTTGCCCTCGCCGGAGTGGGCTACGGGCTCGGCAAGAGCTACGAGACCTTCCATCACGACTTCCGGTTCGTCGAGTATGCGGTCCTGGCTGGAATTGTGGCTCTGGCGGCGTATCTGGCCCTGCGCCACCGACGCTCTAGACTTTCCGGCCGTGCGTCCGATCCCGCTGGTTGACGTAAAAGCCCAGTACGAGCCGCTGCTCCCCCGCATCCGCGAGGCGATCGACGGCGTGCTCGAGCGCGGCGAGTTCATCCTCGGGCCGAACGTGGCCGCCTTCGAGCGCGAGGCGGCCGACTATCTCGGCGCACGCGAGACCATTGGCGTCGCGAACGGCACGGACGCGCTGGTGCTGGTCCTGGACGCGCTCGGGGTGGGCGTCGGGGACGAGGTCATCTGTCCCGCGTTCACCTTCTATGCCACTGCAGAGGCGATCGCCCGGCGCGGCGCGACGCCCGTCTTCGCCGACGTCGACGCGGCGACGATGAACGTCGACCCCGAGGACGTCGCCGCACGGATCACGGAGCACACGAAGGCCGTGCTCGCGGTCCATCTCTTCGGGCGTCCCGCTCCGGTCGCGGAGCTCGTGCAGCTCGGCGTGCCGGTGATCGAGGACTCGGCCCAGGCGTTCGGCTCGCCCGACGTGGCGCGCACCGGCGTCGCCTCGACGTTCAGCTTCTATCCGACGAAGAACCTCTTCTGTCTCGGGGACGGAGGGCTGGTGTCGACGGACGACCCGGAGCTCGCGGAGCGGATCCGCATGCTCCGCTTCCACGGCTCGCGGGACAAGGTGGACTTCGAGCTCCTCGGCTACAACTCGCGCCTCGACGAGCTCCAGGCCGCGCTGCTGCGCATCTTCATCTCGGAGCTCGACGGCTGGGTGGCACTCCGGCGCGAGGCCGCCACTCGCTACGCGGAGCTTGGCCTCGGCGTCGCCTGCGAGTTGCCCGAGGACGAGCCCACCCACGTGTACCACCTCTTCGTCTGTCGCTCGCCGGAGCGCGACCGCATCCGCGCCGCCCTGAAAGATGCGAGCATCGGCAGCGCCGTCTACTACACGACCCCCCTTCACCTGCAGCCCGCGCTCGCGTACCTCGGCTACGAGCGCGGCTCCCTGCCGGTCACCGAGCAGCTCGCGCAGGACAACTTCTCCGTCCCGCTCTGGGCCGGGATCGACGTCGCCGCGCAGGAGCGAGTCGTCTCCGTCGTGCAGGCGGCCGCTCCGGTGGCCTCGTGAGGTTCCCCGTCAACAGGCATCGCCTCTGGCAGCTGGCGGCCGACGGCGCGCTGATCGCGCTCGCATGGTGGCTCGCCTTCTGGCTCCGGTTCGACAAGGGCGTCCCTGCGCCGTACGACCGGCTGATGATGGACACGATCCTCGTCGTGATCGCGATCAAGCTCGCGGTCTTCATCGCGTTCGGCTTCTACAACCGCTGGTGGCGTTACGTCTCTACGCGCGACATGTGGGGAGCGGCGCGCGGAGTCACCGTCGCCTGCGTCGTCGCCGATCTCGTCGTGTACTTCGCCCACCCCGTCCAGGGCTTCCCGCTGCCGCGCTCGGTCGCCGTGATCGACTGGCTGCTGCTGCTCGGCTTCGTTGCGGGCACGCGCCTGATCGCGCGCAGCATGATCGAGCGACCCGGCGCGGCGTCCCTGATCGCCCGCGGCAGGGAGGTGATCGTCGTCGGCGCCGGCGACGCGGCCCAGCTCGTCGTGCGCGAGATGCTCAAGGCACCGGCGCTCGGCTACACGCCGATCGGGCTAATCGACGACGACCCACGCAAGAAGAACATCCGCCTGCACGGCATCCGGGTACTTGGCACGACCGACGACCTGCCGCACATCCTGCGGGACAACCCGCCGGACGAGGTCCTGATTGCGATCCCGTCCGCTTCGGGAGAGACGCGCCAGCGCGTCGTCGAGATCGCCCAGGCCGCGGGCGTTCCCGTCAAGACCCTGCCGGGGCTGTACGAGCTGATCTCGGGGGATCTCAACCTCGCCGGCCAGATCCGCCCCGTCCAGGTCGAGGACGTGCTCGGTCGCGAGCAGGTCGAGGTCGACGTCCACTCGATCGCCAAGTACCTCTCGCGCGAGACCGTGCTCGTCACGGGCGCCGGCGGCTCGATCGGAGCCGAGCTGTGCCGCCAGATCGCGCGCGTCGAGCCGGCGCGCCTCGTCCTGGTCGAGCAGTCCGAGTCGGCGCTCTTCGACATCGAGCGTGAGCTGGTCGACGACCGCCGCTTCTCGGCGGTAGCGACCGTGCTCGGAGATTGCGGCGACCGCGCGAAGATGAGCCAGGTCTTCGAGCGCTACCGCCCGACGGTCGTCTTCCACGCCGCCGCGTACAAGCACGTCGCGCTCCTGGAGGCGAACCCGCTGGAGGCCGTCCGGAACAACGCCCTCACGACACGGGCGATCGCCGACGTCGCTGTCGAGTACGGCGCGGGCCGCTTCGTGCTCGTCTCGACCGACAAGGCGGCGAACCCGAAGAACCTCCTCGGGCAGTCCAAGGCATTGTGCGAGTGGATCGTCGAGGCCTACGGGCATCGCGACGACATTCGCACGCGCTTCGTCGCCGTTCGCTTCGGCAACGTCCTCAACTCCTCGGGGAGCGTGATCCCGATCTTCCGGCGCCAGATCGAGAAGGGCGGGCCGGTGACGGTGACGCACCCTGAGATGACCCGTTACTTCATGACGATCCCGGAGGCGGTGTCACTGATCGTGCAGGCGGGCGCCATCGGCGGCCGCGGACAGGTCTACGTGCTCGACATGGGCGAGCCCGTGAAGATCGTCGACCTTGCGCGCAACATGATCCGCCTGTCCGGGAAGGAGCCGGAGACGGAGATCCCGATCGCCTTCGTCGGCGTGCGCCCCGGCGAGAAGTTGCACGAGGAGCTGTGGACCGACGGCGAGACGGTCGGTGCCACCTCGCATCCGAAGATTCTCCGCGCGGCGCGGCCGCCGATCGACGTCGAGTGGCTCGAGCAGGAGCTCGAGGAGCTGGAACGGATGGTCTCGCGCGGCGAGACGCTCGACGTCGTGTCGAAGCTGGCCGCGATGTTGCGTGAACCGCGGCGCGCCGGCGCTGCGATGCTCGAAGACACGCTGCACTAACTCGGCACATTCGCGGCACGCTGTCGTTCGTCTTTGCGGGCGTCTCCGTCCCGCCCACTCTCTACGGTGGACGGGGTGAGTGCGGCACAGATCTTCGACGGCCTGAATCCGGAGCAGCGGCGCGCGGTCGAGGCCGTGCGCGGCCCCGTCTGCATTCTCGCGGGTGCGGGATCGGGCAAGACGACGACGATCACGCGCCGGATCGCAAACCAGGTTGCGACCGGGACGTTTGGCGCGCGGGAGATCCTGGCGGTTACGTTCACCGCCAAGGCGGCGACCGAGATGCGGGAGCGGCTCGTCCGGCTCGGCGCAACGGGAGTGACCGCGCGCACGTTCCATGCAGCGGCCTACGCGCAACTGCGGGCGCTCGCGGGAGATCCCGGCAAGATCTACGTCTCGAAAGCGCTGGCCCTTCGCCAGATCGGGAACACGCTGCCGCCCCCGTACAAGTTCCGGCCCGCGGGCGACTTGGCAACGGAGGTGGAGTGGGCGAAGAACCGCCGGCTGACACCCGACACCTATCTCGAAGGGCTCGGCTCGCACGAGCCGGCGATTCCGGCGGACCTGATGCTCCGGGTCTTCCGGCGGTACGAGGCACAGAAGGCCGAACGCGGATACGTCGACTTCGAAGACCTGCTCGAGCTCACAGTCAGGCTCTTCGACGAGAACCCGGCTGCCCTTGCCGAGGTACGCGGGCGCTACCGGGCGTTCACCGTCGACGAGTACCAGGACGTCAACCTGCTCCAGCAGACGCTGCTCGATCGCTGGCTCGGAGACAGCGACGAGCTGTGCGCCGTCGGGGACGATTACCAGTCGATCTATGCGTTCACGGGCGCGACGCCCGAATACCTCCTCGGGCTGCCGGCGCGCTTCGAGCACGCGGCAGTCGTTCGGCTCGAGTCGAACTACCGGTCCTCGCCGGAAGTCCTGGGACTGGCGAACCGGATCGTCCCTGCCCTGGGCGGCGCGGAGAAGATTCTGCGCGCGACACTCGGTTCTGGGCCGGAGCCGCTGGCCCGCTCGTTCACGGACCGCGACTCGGAGACCGCCTTCGTCGTCGAGCGCGTGCGCGCCCTCCATGCCGAGGGAGTGCCGCTCGAGGAGATCACGATCCTGTGCCGGACGAACGCGCGGCTGGCCGACTTCGAGGAACCGTTCCACGAGGCGGAGATCCCGTTTCAGGGCGCGGCGCTGCTCGGACGCGAGGCGGCCCGCCAGCTACTGAAGCGGCTGCGCAAGCTCGCGTCGACGGCGGTGGCGGCAGCGGTGCGCGGCTACGCCGAGGACGCCGGCTGGCTCCAGCGACCTCCCGAGAAGCTGGGCGAGCGCGAGATGGTCCGTCAGGCCGACCTCGGGCGGCTCGTCCGGCTGGCGGCGGAGTTCGACGACGGCGCTCGCACGACGCAAGAGTTCGTCACCGATCTGGAAGCCCGCTTTGGCTCGACCGGCGCAGAGCGCCGCGGAGTCCACCTCCTCACCTTGCACGGGGCGAAAGGGCTCGAGTTCGACGCGGTCTTCATCCCGCGGGTCGAGGAGCGGGAGCTGCCGATCAGGCAGGCCAAGAGGCCCGAGGAGATCGCGGAGGAGCGTCGGTTGCTC
>Ga0209874_1000406_pt1 | contig 12601 bp, 10 predicted proteins | sample GWRWN1_20_30_FD_187216 | JGI IMG/M metagenome (GOLD analysis project Ga0209874, IMG submission 187216) | Riverbed sediment microbial communities from areas with no vegetation in Columbia River, Washington, USA - GW-RW N1_20_30 (SPAdes)... | ecosystem: Environmental > Aquatic > Freshwater > River... | reverse complement strand
AGAACTCGTCCATACCCGCCGAGAGCTCGGCGCCGCGCTCGAGTCCGAGCCGCAGGCCGTCGCCGGCGCTCCAGGAATTCGCACGGAGCCGCAACGGCGCCGCGGGCCGAACGTGCTCCGCGACGAGATCGCCGTGCCCCTGGAAGCCACCGGTCGCAAGGATCGTCACGTCGTCCGCGGTCTCGCCGAGACGGACCTCGCCCGCGGCGCGCACGAGCGTGTCGGTCAAGCCGCGTGGATCGAGGCGCTTCCCGACCGTGTGCGGATTGCCTGTCTCGTGCGCGACGACAGGAGCGCCGAGGGACTCCAGCCAGGCGATGCCGTCGTCCAGCTGCTCCCAGACGGCGCGCTGCAACGGCTCCTCGCCCGTCGGGCACTCGGCGCGAAAGTCGTCCCAGTCGCGGAAGCGCCAGATCACGCAGCTCGACAGCAGCATCGAGCCGCCCGGCCGCGTCCCCTTCTCGAAGACGACGGGTGCGGCGCCGAGCTCGCGGGCACGCGCGGCGGCGGACAGGCCCGCCATCCCCGCTCCCGCGATTGCGAGCTGTTCTATTCCGTCTCCCGAGCGAAGCGAAGGGACAAACCCTTACCCGCTGAAAATGCGCGGCATTTTCAGCGGAGAGCGAATTCGGGCTTGTGCTCGACGTACTCGATGCGCACGCGTTCCGGGCCCCACACGAACACCGCGCGCGTGTTGGCCGCGTCGACGACGTTGTCGACGACGCCCATGTCTTCGGCTTCGGCGATGTGGTCGTCCACCGAGTCGACGAGCACTGCGAGGTGGTTCAGGAGCGGCTTCTCCGGGTCGCCCGGCTCACCAGGGTGGAACTCGACGAACGCGCCGCCGACCCCCACCCGTGGATGTCCTTCAGCAGAAGGCGCGGCCGGGTCGAAGCCGTAACGCTCGTACTCCTCGGCGGTCTGCGCTGGATCCGACGAATAGAGCGCGACATGGTCGAGGTCGTACTCCACGTCCGTCGGCGCCTCGACCAGCCGGACGCGAACGCCCTCGTTCAGCTCGACGTCGTCTCCTGTCCCGTCCGGGAGAGCGGCACGTGCCTGCTCGAGATCCGACACGCGTAGAGCGACGTGCCTGAAGGCTCCCTGCGCGCGCGGCCCCTCTGCCGCAAAGAGCGTCAGCTTCCCGCGCAGCGCGTCCGAGCCGACGAAGGCGGCATGGAGCTTTGCGACGATCGCAGCCACCTGCTTCTGCTCGCCGGGATCGTCGATCCCGGCCGCGTAGACGAGCCGGCGGGCCTGCCAAGGCTGGAAGCCCTCGAGCGGGTCGACGTGCAGCCGCGCGAGCGCGTCCGGCCGCGTGGCAGCGACCTCCTCGATCTCGACGCCGCCCTCCTTCGTGAGCATGTAGAGCGTCTGCTTCGCGCCGCGGTCGAACGTGATCGAGAGGTAGTACTCCTTCGCGATGTCGGACGCCTGCTCAATCCAGAGCTTGCGAACGACATGGCCGCGGATGTCGAGGCCGAGGATGTCACGAGCCTTCGCCTCCGCGTCCGCGGGGCCCTCGGCGAGCTTGATGCCTCCGGCCTTGCCGCGGCCGCCGGTGAGGACTTGCGCCTTGACGACGACCTGGCCGCCGATCTCCTCGGCCGCTGCGCGCGCCTCCTCTGGGGTCGTTGCGAGGCGTCCTTCCGATACGGGAATGCCGAAGCGCGCGAAGACCTGCTTGCCCTGGTACTCGTAGAGATCCACCGGCGCGGGACTCTACCCGCGCTCCACGGGGCATCGCCCCGCTTCTCCCACACGCTCACTCCGCTCAGCGTTCTGGTCTACGTTCTTTTCTAGGTACACGTGCGCGCGGCCCCACCCGGGAGGGGGTTGTCACCCACCACCCACTGCGTTCGACGCTACCGCGGAACTCCCGACGAGTCTGTGCCGGATCGGTGCCGATTCAGTCCGCGGCGACGACGCAGATGACCTGACCCGTCGTCACGGCCTGGCCGGCGACGACGGACAACTCGGTGACGCGGCCCGCACGGTGTGCATGCACCTCGTTCTCCATCTTCATCGCCTCGACGATGCAGATGACCTGGCCTGCCTCGACCTCGTCGCCCTCCGCGACCTCGACCGCGAGCACCGTCCCCTGCATCGGGCTGACGACGGCATCTCGCCCGGCACCGGACGCACCCCGACCGCGGGCCCGCTCGCGACGTCGGCGTCCCAGCTCCGCGAACCCGGGCTCGGGCCGCAGCAGCCGGACCTCGAAACGACGCCCGTCCACTTCGATCGTTCGCAAGGACACACGCGCGCCGCCACCCACCGCCGTCCCATCACCGGCAATGCGCCCGTTCTCCAGCTCCGCCGCGCGCGCGGCCAGCAGCTCGGAGTCGACGAGCCCATGGCAGGTCTCCCCCTCGACGAAGCAGGGGTGGGTGAGCAGAGCCTTGTGGAACCCGATCAGGGTCTTCACACCCTCGATCCCGAATTCACCGAGCGCGCGCAGCATGCGCCTGCGTGCGTGCTCGCGGTCGACCCCGTGCACGACGAGCTTCGCGATCATCGGGTCGTACAGCGGCGAGATCTCGCTTCCCGGGACGACCCCCGAGTCTACGCGCACGCCGGGCCCGCTCGGCTCCTGGTAGCGCGTGATCGTTCCCGGCGCGGGGAGAAATCCGTTCGAGACGTCCTCTGCGTTGATGCGACACTCGATCGAATGGCCGTGGAGGTGGACGTCCTCCTGGCGGACCGACAGCTCCTCGCCGGCAGCGATCAGCACCTGCTCGCGCACGAGGTCGAGCCCGGTCACCATCTCCGTCACCGTGTGCTCGACCTGGATGCGCGTGTTCATCTCGAGGAAGAAGTACTCACCGTCGCGCGAGAGCAGCCCCTCGATCGTCCCGGCGCTCACGTACCCGACCGCGCGCGCGGCCTCCACCGCGAGCTGCCCGATCCGCTCACGCAGCTCGTCGTCGACCGCGGGAGACGGCGTCTCCTCGACGAGCTTCTGATGGCGGCGCTGGATCGTGCAGTCGCGCTCCCCGAGATGGATGACGTTGCCATGTGAATCGGCGAGCACCTGCACCTCGACGTGCCGCGGGTCCTCGAGGTACCGCTCGACGTACACCGCCGGATCTGAGAAGTACGCCTCGCCTTCCCGCCGCGCCGACTCGAAGGCGCGCTCCGCCTGGTCGCGGTCACGCACCACCTTCAGCCCCTTGCCGCCTCCGCCCGCGGACGCCTTGATCGCCACCGGCCAGCCGAGTTCGTCGCCGAGGCGCCGCACCTCGTCGGCCGACTCGACCGCCTCGGTCACGCCGGGGATGATCGGGACGCCTGCCGCACGCATCCGCTCGCGGGCCTCGATCTTCGAGCCCATCGCGTCGATCGCCTCCGGCGGCGGGCCGATCCAGACCAGCCCGTGCTCGCCGCACGCCCGGGCGAAATCCGCGTTCTCGGCGAGGAAGCCGTAGCCGGGATGGATCGCTTCCGCGCCGGACTGCCGAGCCGTGGCGAGGATTCGGGCCTGATTCAGATAGCTCTCGGACGGCCGCCCCCCGCCGACCAGATACGCCTCGTCGGCATAAGCGGCGTGGAGCGAGCCACGGTCTGCCTCGGAGTAAACGGCGACGGTCCCGATGCCGAGCTCGCGCAGCGTCCGAAAGACGCGGATCGCGATCTCACCGCGGTTGGCAACCAGGACTTTGCTGAAAACCGCCACTGCCCCTCGTATTCTCTCGTGCGTGAGCCTCCCTGACTCCCTCACGATCGCGCGCGCCGTCTCGGTCCCGTTCGTCGTCCTGTTCTACGCCTGGAACTTCAACGGGCACAACTACTGGGCGACGGCGCTCTTCTGCGCCGCGATGGCGACAGACTGGTTCGACGGGCGGATCGCCCGGAGCCGTGGCCACTCCTCCCCGCTCGGCACCCTGCTCGATCCGGCAGCGGACAAGATCCTCGTCCTTGCCGTCCTCATCATGCTCGTCGAGCAGCGCGTCGTGCCCGGTTGGATGGTCGCCCTGATCGTGGTGCGCGAGTTCCTGGTCACGGCCCTTCGGCTCGCGGCGATCGAGCGCGGCGTGGTCCTCGAGGCCCGCGACCTTGGCAAGCTCAAGACCTGGTCCCAGGCGGTCGCCGCGGCGATCGGAGGCTTCGCTGCTGCAGGGGCGTGGCGTGACGACTTCGCCTGGTGGGCGCTCCTGGTCGCGTTCGTGCTGACGTGGATCTCTGGGCTGGACTACGCGCGCGCGGCGCCGCGCCTCTGGCGCAGCGGCGCTGCGGCCTCTTCGTCCCCCTCAGCCTGAACTTGCCCTAGCCCGGCCCGCCGCCAGGGCGACGGCGGCGCCACCTCGCAAGCCTCGAACTGGAGCGCCTCGATGATCGCCTCCCGCTCTTCCGGGCTCGGTTCCGGACTGATCTCGACGTCCACAACCTCAGACTAAAGGGATATTCGGCCCCGCCGATAGGAACGGGTATGCGCCGCCGCCTCCTATACGCCTGCGCGCTCACGCTCCTCGCGATGCCGCCGTTCGCCGCCGCCAAATCGGCGACATCGTGGGCACAGGCCGAGCTCAGAGCCGTAGTGGCCGCCGGATTGATGGCCAGGGAGGCGGCAGCGCGTCCGAACGATCCGCTGACACGTGCCGAGCTGGAGACGATCGCCGCAGGCATCTCGCACGTCGACCCCCTCGTACCGGCGACACCTACCGCTGCCGTGACGATGACCGGCCTCGACGCCCGGCTCGTCACCGCGCTCGGGCTCACCGACACGGCCAAGCTCTTCGTCCTGGGAGCCAAGAACGCCGGTTTGGCACCTCCGCCCCGGTTCGGAACCGAGGCGGTCGCCCGGCTGCTCGGGCTGCGCACGAACCACCCAGCCGCACAGGACCGGCTCGAGCTCTCCCCGTCCGAGCCGGCGACCCGCGCCGAGGCCGCGTACTCCACGGCACAGATTCTTCGCTTCGGCGAGTGGGACTTACAGGGCCTGCAGGAGCTCGCCGGGTCGTTCGTCCTCCCCGCGCTGACCCCCTGGCAGACCCGTGTCCTCAAGACCGCGACGAAGCTCATCGGCTATCCCTATGTCTGGGGCGGGGAGAGCGAGTCCACCAAGTCTCCCTTCGGACCGCAGGTGCACGGCGGCTTCGACTGCTCCGGCTTCGTCTGGCGGGTCTACAAGCTGCAGCGCTACGCCGAAGCGGGCACGCTGGCCGAGACGCTCCAGGGCCGGACGAGCTATGTGATGAGCGGCGAGGTGCCTGCCGCCAAGCGGATCTCGCTCGCGAAGCTCCAGCCGGCGGACGTCATCTTCTTCGGAAAAGGGCCGAAGTCGAAGCCCGCGCAGGTCGACCACATGGGCCTCTACCTCGGCAACGGCTGGTTCATCCACTCCTCCCGCTACGGAGTCGCGCTCGAGACTCTCACCGGCTCGTACGCGAAGCGTTTTGCGTGGGGTCGCAGGCCGCTCGCCGAAGCCGGGCTCGTTTCCGCTTTCTAAGCCATATTGCGGCCTAATCCCCCGACCGGGGGATTCCAGCGCGCACCCGGCGCGAAAGAATCTCGCGGTCAGGCGTCCTAGGGAGGGATTTGCGGATGTTGCAGTGGAAACCAAAGTACTTCGCACTTGTGGCCATCCTGGTGGTCGTAGCGGCGCTCCTAGGTCAGTTGACCTGGGGAGCCGACCAGTACACCTGGCTCTAACCTGACGTGAGTACCCAGGCGGTCACGCCCCGCCGGCTCTCCGCCCTCATCTTCCCGGTCTGCCTGGCGGGCCTCGGGGTCCTGATCGCGGCCGGCTACGTGTTCGCGACGACGGCGCACAGCGCTCGCGAGCTGATCAGCCTCGTCGCTCTGACGGCCGCGGCCACACTCGCCGAGCGCTTCCCCGTGCCGATCAACGCGGAGAGCGGCGGCGGTGTGATCTCGCTCACGTTCGTGTTCGCCGTGGCCGCGATCGTGCTGTTCGGCTGGGCAGCCGGCGCACTGCTCCTGCTCACCGCCACCTCGATCATCCAGCTCTCGGAGCACCGGCCGCCGGTACGCATCGCCTTCAACGTCGCGGTTCTGGCCCTCGTAGCGCTTGCGGCGGGCGCGTTGATCTCGCCGATCGACGGCGACAGCGTCGGCGCACTGTTCGCCCGCGTCGGCGTTGCCGCGACCGCGGACTACTGGGTCAACATGATCCTGATCACGGGCGCGATCGCCCTGAGCGGCGGCCAGCGCTACCTGCCGTTGATTCGCGCACACGTTCGCGCGACGATCGTGCCGTTCGCGTTCATGGCCTCCGCCTCGCTGATGCTGGTCGTGCTGTGGGAACGCTCACCGGTCCTCTCGATCGCACTCGTCGGCCCCTTGCTCGCCATCTCCCTCTACCAGCGGACGACTCACCGCGCGTTGCGCGCGATGCGACTTGCGCTGACCGATCCACTTACCGGCCTCGGCAACCACCGCCACTTCCACGAGCGGCTGCAGCGCGAACTCCTGAACGCCGAGGAACAAGGTACGCCGGTAACGCTCTGCTTCGTCGACATCGATGACTTCAAGAAGATCAACGACCGCTTCGGGCATCCCTCCGGCGACCGCGTGCTGTCCCAGGTGGGAGGAAGGCTGCGCCAAGGCGGCGAGGCGTTCAGGCTCGGCGGGGACGAGTTCGCCGTGCTGCTCGCCGACCACGACGAGGGCATGGCGCTTGCCGCCGCGAACTCGATCGTCGAGCGGATCGCCGGCGCCGACTTCAACCACATCGGCACCATCACCGTCAGCGCCGGCCTTGCGACCTTCCCCATGCAGGGCCACGGACGCGACGAGCTGATCAAGCTCGCAGACAGCGCGCTCTACTGGGCCAAGGAGCACGGCAAGAACCGCGTGCGCCTCTACCGGCCCGAGGTCGTCGAGCTCGCCGAGCTCAAGCGACTCGCAGCCGGACCGGACAAGGCTGCGCGCTACCGCGCCGCCGCGTCGCTCGCGAAGGCGGTCGACGCGCGCGACACGTACACGGGACGTCACAACGAGCGGGTCGGCGAGCTCGCGGCGCGCGTCGCGACCCGCCTCGGGCTCGATCCGGAGCAGGTCGAGCTGACACGGCTCGCCGGCAGCCTCCACGACCTCGGCAAGCTCGCAATCCCGGAGGAGATCCTGCAGAAGCCCGGCACGCTGACCGACTCCGAGCGCCTCGTGCTCGAGCGCCACCCGCAGATCGGGTTCCGCATGCTCGACAGCCTCGGCGTCGATCCCGTCGCCGACCTCGTGCTGCACCACCACGAGCGTTGGGACGGCGCCGGCTACCCCGACGGACTGAGCGGCAACCAGATTCCGCTCGGTGCCCGCATCATCTTCGTCACGGACGCGTACGACGCGATCACTTCCGACCGCCTCTACCGCGCAAAGCGTTCCTCCGAAGCGGCGCTCGCGGAGCTTGAGCGCTGCGCGGGCACGCAGTTTGACCCTGGCATCGTCGGAGCCTTCGCCGAGGAGCTCGAGTCCTCGGATGAGGCCCCGGCGCGTGCAGCTCCGGCGCTGGCGTCCTAGGTGTCCTACCCACGGAGGTTGTGAACGCGGCTGGTCGGGGGTCGGTCTCCGAGCGAGCTGTGTGGTCGGCGGGTGTTGTAGTGCTGGAGCCGGTGTGGCAGGGCTTGGTTGCGGTGTCGGTGTGAGCGGTAGGCGAGTCCGTAGGCCCATTCGCGGCCCATCGTTTGGTGGAAGCGCTCGACCTTGCCGTTGGTGCGCGGCCGGTAGGGCTGGGTGGTCAGGTGGCGGATTCCGTGCGTGGCGAGCAGTTCGCGGAGCGAGCGGTTCTTGACGTAGCTGAAGCCGTTGTCGGTCATCAGCCGCTTCGCGAGGATCCCGTGCGCGGCATAGAAGACGAGCGCGCGTTCGACGCGGCGCTCGCGCAACTGGATGCGGCGCGAGGCCAGGGTCGGCTGCGACTCGAGCTCCAGGACAACGAGAAGGCGGCAACGGTCACCGGCTTCCCAGACGGTCGAGTGGGCGAAGCCGGTCGCCGCCGCGGCCAGCCTCGGTCCTCAGCCGGTCTCGCGGCGGCAGGCGCAGATCCGTTCCTGCAGCTCCTGGGCGAGCTCTCTGGGAGAGCTGTGCGGCCTACTGGAACGATCGAACAGGCAGCCGAGGTTCGCCGCGCCTCCTCAGCGGCGTCCGACCAGCGGTGCCACCAGCGATGCGCGGTCGCCGGAGAAACGTTGAAGCGCCGAGCGGCAGCCCTGATCGAGCAGCCACCCTCGATCGCCTGGACAAGCGCGAAACGGGCAGCCAGTCCGAGCTTCGCGTTAGCGTGCAGATACATCCGAGCCCTCCTTCGCGGGCGTGGTCTTCGCAGACACACAGCCTCGAAGGAGGGCCGGATAGCACCTCAGCCGTTCACAACGTCTTTAGGCAGGACACCTAGTTAGTCCAGCTGGCGGCGCAGATACGAGGGGCCGTCGGCAAGCGTTTCAGCTGCGTGCAGAGCGAGAGGGCCGGCCGCGGCCCTCTCTCCCCATCCCCCTCGTCGCCAATGCGACTGATGCCGCAGCCTGATGGCTAGTGATTCAACTGCACCATCCACTGACTGATCGACGCATAGTTAGCGGCCGCAGCGTATGACGAATTCAGGTTGATCGATTGCGTGCCGCCGCCAAATTGCACGGCCGGTGCGCTCGCCACCGCCGTCTGCTTGATGCTCGCCGACTGCACGCCTACGTTGGTATCCGCGCTCGCCGTACCTACCGCCGATACACCGACACCGACGGTGAGCGCGAGGATCTTTGCAAACCTCTTCATTCCCCCTCCCTCCATGATCTGGCCTCTGTGATCGCCGAGGTTAAGGGCCAAACATCGAGTGTGCCAGTCGCCAATTCACGCGTCACCAGTCCGAGGTCGCTTGTCACTGCGTCGCTCGATCGTGCGACGTTCACCGAAGTCATCCTGCGTTGAAACCCTGGTAACCTGCGGTACAAGCCGGAATCAAGAGACCAGTCGGACGCTGCGGCTCGACGAGGCGGTGTAGCCGTAGCCATGGCGGACGACAAAGACCGAGAGGACAAACCGGCCGACCGAGCCGGACAGGACGGGCCGGCTCGCGTCGGCGACCGGCAGACCTCGACCGAATCGAAGGACGACTTCATCGATGGCGAGGTCCAGAGCCTCCTTCGGCGACTGGTGCGTCAGGTCGCCGAACGAGTTCCTGTCCCGCCGACCGAGCTGTCCGTAGTGCTGGAGCTCGAGGTGGACGGACTCCGGTGCGTCATGCTCGTTGAAAGCGCGACGAGCTCATACGGCGCGCTGAGCCCGCGCGAGCAGGAGATCGCGCGAATGGTCGGAGCCGGGTATCCGAACAAGACGATCGCGGCGCGCCTCGGCATCAGCTCGTGGACCGTCTCGACGCACCTGCGTCGGATGTTCGCCAAGTTGGGGGTCAACTCTCGTGCAGCGCTTGTAGCAAAGGTGCTCGAGGAGGAACTCACCTTTGACGAACGTCGCGTGTTCCCGCGTCCCTCGCCCTGAGCGATGCCGCGTGGAGTCGCTCGCACACCCCTGGACCGGGCTAGTCCGAGTCGAGGGCGGTGCCGAACCTCCCCCACCGAGGCGAGGGATTGTTTGCGCCGCGCGGACCCCGAAGCTGGACCGCATGCTCTTCCGCGGCGCCGGCGGCGTCGACGGCCAACTGAAAGCTCTCCAGCACCGCCCGTGCGACCGCGTCCGGATCTTGGGCGCCCGCGATCTCCTTCTGCAGGGCGACGCCCTTCGAGTACGCGAACTCGCCGCGCTCGAGACAGAGGCTCGCCATGTTCTCGGCCCCGGCCCGAGCTTCGATGGAGCTGACGAGCGGGCTGACCTCGGCAAGTGCGGTTTCCGCCGCTCGGCACGCGCTCTCCACGCGCTCGTACGGCGCCGCCGAGACGGGATCGTGCAGCGCACGTGCGGGCGCGAGCTCGCGGGCCACTTCCAATGATCGGTTCGCCAGGGACATTGCCCGGAACCAGTCCGGGCGTGTCTGTCCAAGTTCAGCCCGCGCGTCAGCTGCGAGCTCTCGGGCGCGTGCGACGATCAGGTTGGTACCGCTTTCGACGCCGGCCGAAGCCGTGGCGCTCGCCCACGCGCGGTCGGTCTCGAGCTCGGCCTCCTCGACGAGGGCGGGCGCCTGCGCAACTGCCTGCTCGAGCGCGACGAGATGCTTTTCGATCCGGCCGACGAGCTCGGCCGCACGGTCGAGCGTCTCCCGGGCTTCCTCGAGGCGAAACGCTTCGGCCGGAGTCGCAGCGGACGCGATGAGCGTCCGAGCATGATCGACCGCCTGCTGAGCGCTCGCGTCGAGCCCACCGATCGCCTGCACACACGCGGGTGCGTAGTGGCCTGCGGCGAGCTCGAACTTTGCCTTTGCGGCCACGACGTCGTCCGCCTGCCGCCTGCAGGTGCGTTCCAGCTCGGTGCGCTGCGTGCTCGCGTCTCGCGGTTCCTCGACGAGCTCGTTCGCACGGCGGATCACGCCCTCTGCAAGTGCGTATGCCTCGCGACCCAGCCTGGCTGCGACGAGCGGCCGCTCCGCGCCTTTCTTCAACTCGCTTCGGGCGTGTTCGAGCGTCTCGGCTCCCTGCGCCAGGTCTGCCGCGAGCTCTGCCGGCACCGCGTCGCCGAAGGCCGCTCGACACATCGAGCCGGCTTGCTCGAGCTTGAGCGCGGCTCGCGCGATCTCCTCCAGCGGGTTGTCTCCGAAGCCTCTGGCCTCCGCTGCGCGCGCTTCGAGCCGCTCGACCTCGTCGAGCAGCTCCGACAGCTCGCGGTCGAGCCGCTCGTAGTGCTCCGCGAACGGCCCGGGCAATCCGATCGCACCGGTCTCGCTCTGCTCGCGCATCCGCTCGAAGTCCTCCTGCCAGGCCTGGAAGCGCTCTCGCAGACGGGCGTACTCCGCGCGAATTGCCTCCGACCGCTCCGAGTCCTCCCCGCTCAGGAGCTCGAGCAGCGCGGGATTGTCGAGCGCGTCCTGAGGCAGCTTGGCTTCCAGCTCCCCGGACGCCGCGGCGAAGTGCTTCTCGTACCCCTCGATCGCCGGGGCGTACTGCCCGTAGCGCCGCTCCCGGCGTCGATCCCGCTCCACCTTGATGAGCCAGTAGATGAGCGCTGCTGCTGCGAGGATCAGGAGGAAGCCCAGGGGGTTACCGGAGATGAGCATGCCGAAGCCGCTCAGGCCGAGCATCAAGGCGAAGTAACCGAGGATGTAGCGCATGCGGCCCTAGCCTTATCGGCCGCCCCCGCCCGCCCTTTGAGGGGTTTTCTACTTTGAGGGGGTCGAGTTTTGCCCGCGCGTGCTGGCTTTGCCAGTACGCGCTCACAGACGCCGGCCCGGCAGAGCCAAGCCCCTTGTGATCATCATGGCGCGCGCAGCGCGCCGGATCACAAGGGGATATTTCCGTGCTTGCGGCGGGGTCTCGGCTCTTGCTTGGGGAGAGCCGTCTCGAGCGCGTCGATCAGGACCGGCCTCGTCCGGCGCGGCTCGATGACCTCATCGACGTAGCCTCGCTCGGCCGCCGTGTACGGGTTCGCAAATCGCTCGCGGTACTCCTCGATCAGCTCGGCCCGCCGAGCCTCGGGATCGTCGGCTTCCTCGAGCTCCTTGCGGAAGATGATGTTGACCGCTCCGTCCGGGCCCATCACCGCCACCTCGGCGGTCGGCCAGGCGAAATTGAAATCCGCCCGGATGTGCTTTGAGCTCATGACGTCGTACGCGCCGCCGTACGCCTTGCGCGTGATCACCGTCAGCTTCGGCACGGTCGCCTCGGCGTACGCGTAGAGGAGCTTTGCGCCGTGGCGGATGATCCCGCCCCACTCCTGCTCCGTGCCGGGCAAGAAGCCGGGCACGTCCACAAACGTGACGACCGGGATGTTGAATGCGTCGCAGAACCGCACGAAACGCGCAGCCTTCACCGACGAGTCGATGTCGAGCACGCCGGCGAGCGAACGCGGCTGGTTCCCGATCACCCCGACCGGATGGCCGCCGAGGCGCGCCAGCCCGCAGATCACGTTCTCGGCCCAGTGCTCGTGCACCTCGAGAAAGTCGCCATCGTCGACCACACGCTTCACGACCTCGTGCATGTCGTACGGCTTGTTCGGATTGTCCGGGATCAGCGTGTCGAGGTCGGCCTCCGCCCGGTCCCGCGGATCAGAGGGTTCGGCGAACGGCGGCGGGTCCATGTTGTTCTGCGGCAGGAACGACAACAGATAACGGGCGTCCTCGAGGCACGCCTTCTCGTCGGGCGCGATGAACTGCGCGACGCCTGACTTGGACGCGTGCGTCGAGGCGCCGCCCAGCTCCTCGAACGTGACCTCCTCACCGGTGACGGTCTTCACCACATCGGGGCCGGTGATGAACATGTACGACGTCCCCTCCACCATGAAGACGAAGTCCGTCATCGCCGGCGAGTAGACGGCACCGCCTGCGCACGGGCCCATCACGAGGGACACCTGCGGGATGACGCCGGAGCACTGCACGTTCCGCCAGAAGATCTCCGCGTAACCGGCGAGCGACACGACGCCTTCCTGGATGCGCGCGCCGCCGGAGTCGTTGATGCCGATGAGTGGGCAGCCGAACTTCAGCGCCAGGTCCATCACCTTGCAGATCTTCTCCGCGAAGACCTCGCTCAACGAGCCGCCGAAGACG
>Ga0209874_1000405_pt1 | contig 12610 bp, 10 predicted proteins | sample GWRWN1_20_30_FD_187216 | JGI IMG/M metagenome (GOLD analysis project Ga0209874, IMG submission 187216) | Riverbed sediment microbial communities from areas with no vegetation in Columbia River, Washington, USA - GW-RW N1_20_30 (SPAdes)... | ecosystem: Environmental > Aquatic > Freshwater > River... | reverse complement strand
AAATATTGTTGGTCGGACAGCCTGAGTTAGCTGTGCGGCTCAACTCGCCTGAATTGCGTCAGCTAAAGCAACGAGTCATGCTGCGCCACCATTTGCGCGCTCTCTCGCTACAGGAATGTTGCGAATACGTCTCCAATCGCTTGAAAGTTGCTGGGGGAGAGCGAACCATTTTTACCTCCAACGCCTTGGAAAGCATTCACTCCTACTCCGGTGGGATCCCCCGCATTGTGAACGTGCTTTGCGACAACGCATTGCTGACTGGCTATGCGTTAGCGAGGAAGGAAATCGACACTGGGATCATACGGGAAGTGGCGGAGGATCTTAGCATTACAACCAACCTAGAGGCTCGCTTTAGGCCCATTCGTCAAGTCGTTAACAACAGGAACGGTACGGGTTCAGCGCAGCCGTCTGGCACGGGGTCAGTAGAAGCCCGACCAGGAATCGCCCGCTTGGAGCCAAAACCGGCAGCCGTGAAACCGATGCCTAAAAGTGTTCCCTCCACGGCGTTTGTGCCAGCGGGTTTCTTAAATGCTTTGGTTGCAGCTCTCACGGACGCTATGGGTCCGATGGCCAAGATTGTGCTCCGCGATCAAATCAAGAGCCTGGGCGAGTCTTCTGAGAGGTTCCCGCACGCAAAGGTCGAGATGCTTCTTGAATCGGTGAGCCGTGAGATCTTAGACGACGGAATGCGCGGGCGGTTTCGGCACCAGATGCTTGAACAAATCAGGATACTACAAGCCTCGTAGTTAAGAATTTAAAGAACATGCTTCAGAGGCCGAAGAGATTTGGGCTGGTATGGAAAAATAGTGCTCAGGATCAATTCCAAGTTGAAGGTGCAACGGTTTTTAGCAACGAGTTACAGATTATCGTCTGAGTCTAGTTAGAACATTTACGGGAAGCCCGTAGGAAAGTTTCTCAGTTCGTCCTAGCAGTTGTTAGAGAATCTGCTTGCAGGCTGATCAAAAAGATCTCAGAGGCGAGACGCGCGAAAAATCGATCCTTCGGCATCACTCAGGACGGGCTAGGCGGAGGCGTGTGAATGGAATGGAGTGTTGGGGTGTGGGAGCGTTGGATTATTGGGCTTTAAAATGCATCACTCCATTACTCCATCATTGCGGTACTCCAGTCTTTCTTAGGAGCGTCATAACATGAGTAGAGTCTTCGAAGCATTGGCAAGAGCGGGCGAAGAAAAGCACGGGCGGGTCAAACTGCCGGTGGAAAAGGTCGAAAGCACTGTCACGGTAGAGATGCTCGTCGAAGAAAAGGGGTCAACCCCCGAACCATACTCAAACGGTGCGATCAGTAAAACCAACGGTGCCGTCCATGAAACTCACGAATTATATCCGGCGGTCACGAACGGCGAAAAATCGTGGCAGGAAAAAATTGAACAATGGCTTTTTGGATGGAACCTAAAGCGCTATAGCAGTTATCCAATCGTCGCCTTGGAAAGGGAATCTCCCGCGTCGGAACAATATAAAATGTTGCGCGAGCAGGTCAAACGATTACGCGCCGAATCCGGGATTAGGAGTTTTTCCATCACCAGCCCGGTTAAGAGAGATGGAAAAACAACTGTCGCCGTCAATCTGGCAGCCGCCCTGTCATTGGACTATGAGGAGACGGTTCTGCTGATCGATGGTGATCTTCGGGCTCCGAGTATCCATCGATATTTCAGTGTACCCGAATCACCAGGACTCGCTGATTACCTTGCCTCCGACGCGAAAATGAATCTGACGAATCTGGTACAGGAGACCTTTGTGCCCGGTTTACGCATATTGCCCTCAGGAAGACCGTCGCACCTCGCATCCGAGCTGTTGGCTAAAGAACGAATGAAGCAGGTGATTGAACAGGCTCACGCCGAGTTTCCTGGCCATCACATCATTATTGACAGCCCTCCGATATTATCGACGCCAGACCCTTTGGTAATCGCACGGCATGTCGATGGGGTGTTGTTGGTAATCCGAGCAGGCAAAACCCCCCGTGACTATTTGACGAAAGCCCTGCAATCTCTAAATTCCAACAAAGTCATGGGTGTCGTGTTGAACGGCGCTGACCTCGGTATCTCTTCAAAGTATTACTATTATTCGACCAACGGTGCCTAATCACCGATGCGCGTATTCAATCGTTACTTTTCTGTTTACGATTTCATTCTCGTTCTGGGTGACATCGTCGTGATCTTTCTGGCCACTGTGGCTGTTCGTGCAGCAACTTCGTTGTTCGAAATTTCGTCCAATCCTGAATGGGGCTTTTGGTTTTTTCAAGCGGTGGCTGTGACGACTATTGTGGTTCTTTCCTTTTACTATTCTGATCTTTACGCTATCGACCAAACCTTGTCCATTCGAGAGTTATTCCTCCGTCTCATGAGTGGGGTCGGAATTGCCTGCATTCTAATCGCTATCGTTAGCTATCCAATACCGCGATTTGGTAAGACACTCTACGCCAGTCAAATGACGTTGATGGTGTTAAGCCTTTGCGGTTGGCGGGTTGGTCTTATGCGAGTTATCGAAAGGGCGCGGATTCACGGGAGGGTGTTGGTGGTTGGACTACAAGTCATTGGCAAGTTGGTCGCGGAAGAGCTTCTTAGACAAAAGAAACTGGGTATGGAAGTGGTTGGGTTTGTTGGCCAGTCTGCCGGCCAACTCACACTTTCTTACGGAAATCCGGTTCGAGTATCCTTGCCTATCTATCAAGCCTCGTCGTTGATGGATTTGTTCGAGCAAAAAAACGTTAACCGCATTCTCCTTGCCGATATGGATAGCTGCAGTGATACCCTCGGCCGGGAACTGGTGACTTTGCGTACCCGCGGCGTAGCGATGGAAGATTGCCACTCTTTTTACGAAAGACTGGTGAGCAAGATTGCGATTGCTGATCTTTCTCCGGAGTGGATTGTCCGATGCAAAGGATTCCGGCGTGATCGTTTAATCATGCTCGCAAAAAGGCTGATCGATATAGTCGTATCGGCCGTTGGATTGCTCTTGAGCGCCCCGATCACCTTGCTCACGGCAGTGGCGATTAAAGTCGATAGTCCGGGTCCTATGTTCTATCGTCAGGAAAGAGTCGGGCAAAACGACGAACCGTTTACCATCTATAAATTTCGCTCGATGTCTCAAAGTGCGGAAGCTAATGTTGGTCCGGTTTGGGCCGCACAAGATGATCCTAGGGTCACCCGAGTGGGAAAAATTATCCGAAAACTGCGAATCGATGAGATTCCACAGATGATCAATGTTTTGAAGGGACAAATGAGCTTGGTTGGACCCAGACCTGAGCGGCCGTTTTTCGTGCAGACGTTGAACGAAAAGATTCCCTACTACTCGCTACGCCATTCAATTAAGCCCGGAATCACCGGCTGGGCGCAGATTTCTTATTCGTACGGAGACAGCGAGGAGGATGCGATAGAAAAACTCCAGTACGATCTGTACTACGTGAAAAATATGTCGCCACTGTTCGATCTGCAGATCATATTCGAAAGCTTGAAAGTTGTTTTATTGGGCAAGGGATCTCGATAAATGGGCTGGTCGTGAGTTTGTTAAACGCTATGACTGTGGACGTTGAAGACTATTTTCACGTCCAAGCTTTCGCCGGTGTCGTCCGACGTCCCGACTGGGAGCGCTATCCAAGTCGAGTTGAGCGCAATACGCTCCGATTGCTGGAAATGTTTGCTGGCCGGCAGGTTCGCGGCACGTTTTTTGTCTTAGGGTGGGTGGCAGAGAAGTTCCCAGGGTTGGTTCAGGCAATCCGCAAGGCCGGCCATCGCGTCGGATGTCACGGATACGCCCATCGGCTAATATATGAAGGCAACGAAATGGATTTTCGCAACGACGTGCGGCGAGCGAGGCAAACCATAGAGGATATCACGGGTGTATCGGTAACTAGCTTCCGCGCGCCAAGCTATTCGATCACCTCCGCGACGCTTTGGGCTTTTGAAGTCCTCGGTGAGGAAGGATTTGAATACGACTCCAGTATATTTCCTGTCATACACGACAATTACGGTATCCCTAATGCTCCACGCTTCCCTTATATTAAACGGTTGAAATGCGGCCGGCAAATTAGTGAGTTTCCTCCGTCGACGCTTCGGGTTTTTGGAAATAATATGCCAGTCGCGGGTGGCGGCTACCTTCGATTGTTCCCTTATAGATTAACGGCGTGGGCTATACATCATCTCAATAAGAGTGAACGGCAACCCGCCATGGTGTACCTCCATCCGTGGGAGATCGATCCGGACCAACCGCGCATTTCTGCGTCATGGTTGTCACGCTTTCGGCACTACAACAACTTAGATTCAACAGAAGCAAAATGTCTAAAATTGCTGGATGACTTTTCGTGGGCACCGATGGAAGATGTGCTCGCCCAGGGCTTGCTTCAGTAGCTTTCTGATAAAAGGTTTTTAAATGGCACTCAAAATCCTATCGGTGGTTGGAGCAAGACCGAACTTTATCAAAATCGCAGCCATTTGCGAGGCCATAAAAGGGATTAATAGCCTGGGGGCTGCAGAGCAAATCCACCATGTCCTGGTTCATACCGGGCAACACTACGATAGCAACATGTCGGATTCTTTTTTCAATGATTTGGAGCTTCCTAAGCCAGATCTTTGCCTGGGAGTCGGGTCGGCCTCTCATTCCATTCAGACCGCTAGGATTATGGAGCGGTTTGAAAGTGTGGTTCAGAATGAGCAGCCCGACGTCGTGCTTGTAGTGGGAGATGTAAACTCCACGGCGGCATGCGCGCTCGTGGCCAAAAAGACGTGTTGCCGGGGAGACCAGGGTTCAAGAGACTTTATTCCCAAGCTTGCGCATGTCGAGGCAGGATTAAGGAGCTTCGACCGAACTATGCCCGAGGAGATCAATCGCATTGTTACCGATTCTATTTCCGATTTTCTCTTCACCACTGAAGAAAGCGCTAATCAGAATCTGCTCCATGAGGGTATTCCAGAGAACCGTATCTTTTTTGTCGGCAACGTAATGATTGATACGTTGCTTCGCCATCGTTCGAAGGCACAGGAATCGACAATCCTGCAAGACTTGCAGCTCACGGATGGACGCGAAGTGAAGCCCTATGCAATCCTAACTCTTCACAGACCTGCTAACGTTGATGACAAGCGCGTTTTCTGCGATATGCTTGAAGCCTTTCTCGATATTTCAAAGCGTATGCCGGTCATTTTTCCGGCGCATCCACGGACCTTAAAGCGAATTCAAGATGAGGATTTAGGCGATTATTTCGTTGACCATTTCGTTCAGGGTCCGGAGCCGTGGGATGCGCGAGTGCGAATCCGATTGGTTCCACCGCTCGGCTATTTTGATTTTCTGCATCTGATATCCGAGGCGAGGGTCGTTCTCACCGACTCGGGTGGTATCCAAGAGGAAACGACTATCCTTGGGGTGCCTTGCATTACTCTTCGGGATAGGACGGAAAGGCCGGTTACCCTTGAGCATGGCACGAACGTCTTGGTGGGCTCGAATCCGGAAAAGATCATCACAGAGTTTAACCGATTATACCGTAGCGGACAGAAATCGAATCGGTCTCCCCGTTACTGGGATGGCAATGCCGCTAAGCGAATCATCAAAGTGTTGGTCGATGACTTTTTCCCGGAGCGATCATCGGTTAGGGCCGGGTAGCTATAGATGTGAAGCCGAAGAGCCGAAACTGAAGAGTGCGGCATCTTTGTGTAGGCTTTGTTTCTCAGGGCACGAACTTCGTTGAATATGTCTCGATGCGGCGTGAGACCTTTCACCGCCGCTAATCGTTCCCAATCGGTAACAGACCACTCGCTATCTTCTGGACTCTGTCGTCTAAGTCACAATGAGGGAACCTCAGGATCACCCCTTACATTCCGTGGCATAGCTCACTAATAATGTGATATTAAGGTGAAGATGAGGCACTCTCTAAAAGGGTTGGTATTATCCGGCGGAAAGGGAACTCGACTTAGACCGCTCACCCATACGGGGGCAAAACAACTTGTTCCCGTGGCCAATCGGCCAATCTTGTACTACGTATTGGATAATCTACTAGAGGCTGGGATCCGTGATGTAGGAATCATAATCTCTCCGGAAACAGGCAAAGCGATTCAAGAAGCGGTCGGCGACGGCAATACTTGGAGGATGAAGTTCGAGTATATCTTGCAGGACGAGCCATTAGGGTTGGCCCATGCCGTGAAAGTTGCCCGTCCATTTTTGGCAACAGACCCTTTCATCATGTATCTCGGTGATAATCTGATCGGGTCGGGGATCGGTGGATTTCGTGAAACTTTCGAAAAATCCAATGCCGATGCGAGTATCTTGCTTAAGAAAGTGGGCAATCCGTCGAGCTTTGGGATAGCCGAAGTCAACGACGAGGGACAGGTATGCCGTCTCGTCGAAAAACCCAAAGACCCGCGATCCAACCTGGCTTTGGTGGGGATCTACTTTTTCTCACCCAAGATTCATAGCGCAATCGATTGCATTCGGCCATCGGGGCGCGGAGAACTGGAGATCACGGATGCGATCCAGGAGCTTTTGAAACAAGGATGCAGTGTTTTGAGCCATCAACTGGATAGTTGGTGGCTTGATACTGGTAAAAAAGACGACCTTTTGACTGCCAACAGCGTTGTACTGGACGAGTGGGTCAAGCGGCAACTTCTCGGAGAGATCGACGAAGAAAGCCAAGTGAGTGGACGGGTCCGCCTGGGAAGAGACAGTAAGGTGATTAGGAGCACGATTAGAGGACCCGTGGTCATTGGAGATAACGTTCAAATCGAGAATTCTTTCATTGGGCCGTTTACCTCCATCGGCAATGGATGCCGCATTCTCTCTTCCGTTATGGAGCATTGCGTCCTTTTGGAAAACGCGCGGATCGAACACGTTGATCGTTTGGAAGACAGCCTGGTCGGTAAGGGTTCGTCCGTTATTAAGAACCGTGGGAACCATCAGGCCTACCGGTTGATGATTGGAGATGATTCCGAGGTTCTTGTCTGATACCGTCAAGTCCGAAATGCAAAGCTAAATTCGCTAACGTAAAAAGGCAATCATAATTGAAAACGTTGTTGATCACTGGCGGCTACGGATTTATTGGAAGTCACTTTATCCGCTTACTACGCTGTGAGAAGCCGCAGTGGCGGATCGTCAATCTTGACCTCCTAACGTACGCCGGCAATATCGATAATCTAGCCGACTTGAACTTTACGACACATGACCCCCAATATCGGTTCGTCCAAGGTGACATTGCAGATCTTGCTTTGGTTCGGCAGATTTTCGAAACTGAGAGCCTGGATGGGATAGTGAACTTCGCCGCTGAAACCCACGTAGATCGTAGCCTTTTGGACAGCGCGCCCTTTGTCAGGACCAATATTGAGGGCGTGCGGGTCCTTTTAGAAGTTGCAACCCAATACGGGATCAAACAATTTCTGCAGGTTTCCACAGACGAGGTCTATGGTTCGCTTGCGCCCGATGAACCGGCTTTTTCTGAAGACAGTCAGTTACTCCCGAACAGCCCCTATGCAGCAAGCAAAGCGGCCGCTGATCTACTGGTTCGAGCGTATCACCGTAGTTATGGTCTTCCCACATTGATCACGCGATGTGGCAATAACTACGGCCCTTGTCAATTTCCCGAAAAGTTTTTGCCTTTATTCATCACCAATGCCCTCGACGATCAACCTCTGCCTTTATATGGGGACGGTAGACAAATAAGGGATTGGATTCACGCCGAAGATCACGCGCGAGCGGCGCTTCACGTATTGGAACATGGGCTGCCGGGAGAGGTTTACAATGTCAGCGCAGATGGAGAGCGGACGAATCAATTCATGGCGGAATGGGTTATTGACATGCTCGGTAAACCCCGCGAACTCATTCGCTATGTTGAAGATCGTCTGGGGCATGATCGCCGGTATTCTTTAAGAGCCTCGAAAATCCGCGGCCTCGGTTGGCGGCCGTTTATCCCCCTGGAGCAAGGACTGTCAAGTACGATTGATTGGTATCGACGGGAGCGAAGCTGGTGGGAGCGGATTAAGAGCGGCGAATATCGAAAATACTACTCAGAAATGTATGGTCAGCGCCTGAAATCTCAAGCCTAGCGACGAAAGGAGAAGCATGCATGGCATTGACCGCTGACGCTTTTCGAAAAATAGAAACCCACCTATTGCAAAGCGGCGAGATCAAGCGACAAACGGCGGCAACTTGTGCTGGGTCAATTGCCAAGGCGGCTGAAGTGATAGCGGGGGCGTTTTTGTCTAGCGGAAAGCTTCTTCTTTGCGGCAACGGCGGCAGCGCGGCGGACTGCCAGCACATCGCGGCGGAGTTTGTAAGCCGCCTTTCGAAGGATCTAGAGCGTCGCGCTCTGCCGGCAATAGCGTTGACAACCGACACCTCTTTCTTGACCGCTTTTAGCAATGACTGCGGTTTCGAAGGAATCTTTGAGCGACAAGTCGAGGCTTTAGGAAGCGCTGGGGATGTTCTCATAGGCATCAGCACGAGCGGCAATTCACCTAACGTTATCCGGGCCGCAGAAACAGCAAGAAAGAGAAATATGCACACGATCGCCCTCACGGGAAACAGCGGCCGCCTGGCCGCGATCGCGGATATAGTAATCGCTGTGCCGAGCACCGATACGCAATATATTCAGGAAGCTCATCTGACCGTTGAACATATACTGTGCGAATTGGTCGAGGTTATCCTTTTTCGTGAGCCCGAGGTGCCTCTGGCAACGCAGCGTTGATGCCGCGAAGATCCATCACCCTTAGCCGAGGGGTTGTCGGCAAATCGAAGCCAAACAGCGGTCCCTACGGGCCACAAGGTCTTAAGGCTTCTCGGTAAAGTTTTTTTATAATTGCCGCACTTCCACTTCCGGCGCTTTCCTTCCTAATTCGACCCCTTCAGCACCGCCAGGACTTGCCTTTGGCCCACTGTTCCGCATGGTCAGACTTCCTGGCTTCAGTCTCTGCCGAAGTCGGAGTCTCATTCACGACACCTCGCTTTTCGAGAAGCGGGTCCACGGCAGAAAGATGCGGGTTGCTGGAATACCTTTTGCTCTTCCAGCCAGCAACACAGGAGATTAATGGGATTCTTCGGGCAGGTTTGTCCGTCTTTGCTGATACCTGATTAATAGCAGCCATTTTTGCCAGGAGAGACTTTTGGGTTTTGTCCAAAAAATCTCGTGTTATCAGGAAAATAAACCTCTCTTTTGGGGTTAAAATGGCGAGTTTTGGGCCGTATTTTTGTAACGCTCGATGCAGGAATGGCGGAAGCGCGCTTACAGAATACATCCAGTTTCCGCGTTCTTTCGAACGATTGGTTCTTAGCTGTCTAGATGTTCGCTTGGACCGAAGCAATATCGCCGATCTGGTCTAGGTTAACGAGTCCGACCCGACTCTAGTCGGTAAAACATTTTCTACAGCCTACAATACATGGCAAGGGTTCGGGGATAGTCGCTACCGCCTCAAACATCTTCTACAACCGCTGCAGCACCGGCAGGGTTTGGGATGAGACGGTATTTCCACTTAGTCTCAATGGCTTTTTATCGGAGTTCGATACCCAGGCAATTAGGCATCAGTCGAGAGTGACATCGGCGTGGACTGTAGTTTTAGTTGCGTCACGGCCGGTATCTTTCGCGAGAATGGGAAAGGATTCGAGCAACTCTTTGGTGAGGGCACAACGGGAGGTTCATCATGACGATTGTCGAACCGACTATCCAACTAAAAGAAGCCTCCACTTATCCTTTCGGGGAAAATGGAGAAACAGCCCGTCAGATACGCAAGCCTCTCGTTTCGGTGATTGTGCCTGCCTTCAACGAGGCGGCGATTGTTGAGAAAAATTTGGCGATACTATGCCAATACATGCAGACACTTGCAGACGAGTATCGTTGGGAAATCATATTTGTGGACGACGGTAGTGCCGATGAAACAGGAAAACTTGCCGACGCCATTGCTAAGCAGCGACCCGATATTCAGGTCCTGCACCATGCAACAAATTTCGGCCCAGGGCAAGCATTTCGGTTCGCTTTTAAGCGCTGCCGAGGCGATTATATTATTACCCTTGATCTCGATCTAAGCTACTCCCCAGATCATATCCCGAAGCTTTTGAACAAGATAAGAGCAACCAAAGCCAAAGTTGTAGTCGCCTCTCCCTATATGGCGGGGGGACGACTGTCCAACGTCCCTTGGCTGAGGCGCACATTAAGCATTTGGGCAAATCGCTTTCTTTCTGTGGCCGCCAAGGGGAATCTATCTACGCTGACCAGCATGGTTCGCGCCTATGATGGAAAATTTCTCCAGACTCTGGACTTGAAGTCCACCGGTATGGAAATCAATCCAGAGATCATCCATAAATCAATGCTTCTAGGTGCGAAGATCGACGAAATTCCTGCTCACTTGGACTGGGGAACTCAGAAGAAGGAACGGGCAAAACAACGCTCAAGGATCGATGTTAAGCTTCTCCGGCATGTTTTGGCTGTTTTACTCTCTGGATTTCTTTTCCGACCGGTTATGTTCTTCATCATTCCGGGTGTTGGCTTTTTGCTCATATCGTTTTTTGCCAATGCATGGGTGCTTATTCATTCCTTTGAACATTATCAGGTCCTTTCCCAATACAGCAGCTTCGGTGTTCGCTCGTCCGCTGCAGTGGCCGCCGCCTTTAACCAAGCTCCTCACACCTTCATCATCGGTGGCATGACACTGATGCTTGCGATCCAGTTGATAAGCTTGGGAATCCTTGCCCTGCAAGCCAAGAGCTATTTCGAAGAGATCTTTCATCTAGGTTCTACCATCTATAAGACTACCGAAGGACACGTAAGAGACTAAGGGAGGTCAGATTCGGTGCAAAGGATTTTGGTCACGGGGGTTGCTGGATTTCTTGGTTCACATCTGCTGGACAAGCTTCTCGAGTTAGGGCACGAGGTCGTTGGCATTGACAATTTGTCGATGGGAAAGCTGGAAAACATCGCGGGGCAATTGTCCAACAAGGCGTTCCGTTTTCTTGAACGGGATATAACTAAGCCTTCCGTACTACATGACCTGGATAAGAATTTCGATTGCATCGTTCATTTAGCTGCATTCAAAATTCCTCGTTACGGGAAAGCAATTGACACACTGAGAATTAACTATAGGGGCGCTGAGAATATTCTGGAGTTCGCGCGTCGTGTCGGCTGCAAAAGCGTGTTGGCCTCGACCTCGGACGTATACGGCCGGAATCCGAAATTGCCCTTCTCAGAGGATGATGAGTCGGTTATCGGCTCATCTAAGGTCGCGCGCTGGAGTTACGCCGTTTCCAAACTATTCGATGAACACCTCGCTTTCGCCTATCAGGACAGCTTTGGTATTCCCGTGACTATTCTGCGCTTCTTTGGCTCCTACGGGCCGCGTCATCACTTGACCTGGTGGGGAGGGCCGCAGTCGGTCTTTATTGATGCGGTGTTAAACGATCACGAAATCCCCATTCACGGCGATGGGCTCCAAACACGAAGTTTTGCCTATGTCAGCGACACAGTTGCGGGCATATACGCAGGTATGGTGAAGCCTGAGGCCAACGGTGAGATTTTTAATATCGGCAGCACTCATGAGATTACCATTCTGGAGCTGGCCAAACTGATTAAGCGGCTGAGTCACACCCCCGGTGAACTCAGATTGCGTTTTATTCCTTATGACTCCTTCACCGGTGGCAAGTACGAGGACGTGCGCCGCCGGGTTCCCGACGTGTCTCGTTGCGAAAAAATTCTCGGCGTCAAAGCTGTGGTGAGCCTGGAGGAAGGACTGCGGCAAACCATCGAATGGCAACGCACTGTTACGCAGGCAAAGACGGTAAATGTAAAGGACCTTGCAGCACGCCTTCACTGAAACTCTCCTGCCAACATGAGACAACGACATCCACCCGGTCAGAGAATCGGGATCATTGGCGGCGGCTTCATGGGATTGGTTCTTGCTCATCGGCTGAGTGTCAAAGGTCATAACGTTACTGTCTTCGAACGAGACAAGCAACTCGGCGGTCTGGCCACGTACCACGATTACGGATCATTTTTTTGGGACCGGTTTTATCATTGCATTCTGCCGTCAGATACTCACTTGCTCGGTTTTCTGAGGGAGATCGGATTGGAAGGAAAGCTACGTTGGACCCGCACCTTGACTGGCTATTATGTGGATCGCCACTTGTACTCGATGAGCGGAAATCTGGATTTTTTTCGCTTTCCTTTGTTGAGCTTATTGGGAAAGATGCGTCTGGCCTTCACGGTATTGTATTGCTCGCGTATCACTGACTGGCAACGACTCGAGAGTATTTCAGTCGAAGACTGGCTGGTGAAGATGTGCGGACGAACGGTTTATGAAAAATTCTGGCGGCCGCTGCTGCTAGCGAAATTAGGAGAACACTATCGCCGCGTTTCAGCCGTTTTCATCTGGACATATATCAAACGTCTTTTTTCCGCGCGTGACACTACTGTTCAGAAGGAACACTTGGGCCATGTTTCTGGTGGCTACAAAGCGGTTCTCAGTCGTACCGAGGAACTAATCCGCTTAGCTGGAGGCGACATCAAAACCGATGTGACGGTAAGACACATCGGACCGTGCCCTCGGAGCGGCTTATGGGTGGAACACGGAAATGATCGCGAATACTTCGACAAGGTGATCTTCACCAGTCCAGTGAATGTATTGCACAGTGTA
>Ga0209874_1000404_pt1 | contig 12618 bp, 14 predicted proteins | sample GWRWN1_20_30_FD_187216 | JGI IMG/M metagenome (GOLD analysis project Ga0209874, IMG submission 187216) | Riverbed sediment microbial communities from areas with no vegetation in Columbia River, Washington, USA - GW-RW N1_20_30 (SPAdes)... | ecosystem: Environmental > Aquatic > Freshwater > River... | reverse complement strand
CGTGCCCGGCTGTTGTCGTGGCCCATCAGCTCGTCGATGACACGGCTGGGGATTCGGCGTCCTCAAGCCAGGTGGCGAAGGTGTGGGGGCAGGTCGTGCGGGCCGTGCAGGTCCAGGTGGTCGAACCGTCTCACCTGCGCCGCCTCGACGGCAGTCCAGTACGCGGCACTGTCGATACGGCCAGTGTGGGCCAGCCCGGCCGCCTCCAGGGTGTCGAGCGCCGCTCGGATTGTCGCTGGCCGGAGCTTGCCGCCCGGCGTGCTGAACCGCTCGGTGAGCTGGCCGAGGGACTGTGGTCCGTGGGTGCGGAGCGTGGCCAGCACGCGGCGTGTGGTCGGGCGAGCTCGCGGGCCGGGTCGGTGAGCTTGGTGGCTGCCGTGTGGTAGACGTGCCGGAACAGGTAGCGCGACAGCGGTGTCCGGCTCCCGGCCGGGCCGCCGCCGGTGGGATCGGTGAACACGAGATCGCTCGCGGCGCTCCCCGGTGGGAGTTGCCGGCGGATGGCGTCGGCGACCTGGCAGGCGAGGGGGATCTGGCGGCGTCGGGCGGAGCTTACCGGCTGCGCAAGGCTCGTCCTCGGCGACCTCCTGCCTCGTTGGCAGGGCTCCGAAGGAGTCCCCGGCGGCCGAGGGTCCCGTATCTCGCTTGCACCCAGGCCAGAAGAACCGCCCCTGGTCAAACCACACAAAGTGCCTTGCAAGGGGTGGTTGGAATGCTACGCTGACGGGTCCGCAAAAACGCACGAACCGTGCCTGCTCGGAGGCCGCGTGTGAGTGCGAACGCAAGGCCAACGACGCGTTCCTCCTGCCGCCGGAGCGATCGCATCGTGGCCATCGGTCTGGCGCTTGGTTTGCTTGTGCTCGCCAACTGTGGGGGCGGGGGCGAGGCGGAGAACCTGAGCACCGCCACGACGCGGGACAATTCGGTCTCGCCGACAACCGCTCAGGGTTTGCTGACTCTTCGTGTGACGGTCATCGGCACCGGCCAGGAAGCAGCCGTCACCAGCGAACCGCCCGGAATTAGCTGCCCGGGTTCCTGCACAGCCTCGTTATTGCCGGCACAGGTAGCCCTCACTGCTAGAGGGGAGGTCGATGGCTCATTCTTCGACCATTGGGAGGCGAGGGCTTGCGCGTTTGCGAATGACCTCACATGTGATTTCTTGCTGGACACCGACACCGACATCACCGCGGTGTACACGCCCGCGACGACATCCACGTAGCGACGGGCATGGCGAGGGCACGGCCGCCGGTGGTTGGGACCTGGTGGCGATGGACACCAGCTCGGGCGCAGGGTGAGGCTCGTCCTCAGTGACTACCTACCTCGTTGGCAGCGCCCTTTGGGCGCCCGGCAGTAGGTCACTGCGGCCTCTGTTCTTCCAGTAGTCCCGCCACTCGTTCCCACACGGCTTTGGCGCCCATCCGTGTACCGGCCCAGGCGCTGTTTGGGAGGTTTTCATTGAGCATCTGGGTGCTGATCCAGCTCGGTGTCTTGCTGGCGTCACCCTCGACGTACGTCTTCAGCTCATCGTAGCCCGCGATCTCGCAGGCCCATCTCACGCCGAGTTCGTAGCCAGCTTCGACCCCTGCGGCATCGGTGGCGTCTTCGGCTGCTTTCGTCTGGCGTAGGCGCTCCGCGGCGTCGCGCACCTCTTTGTCGGTGACCGGCCGCATCTCTGACATGGCTGCACGCCTCCTGGCCGTCAGCGGTGTTGCGCACTTGGGAGACTTTACCCTCCCCATACGCTGCCGGGGTCTGCCGGCCGAGGGCGGCCTTCCCAGCGTGGAGGCGCGTTGGACGGCGGTTCGGCGTCGACCCTACGATCGGCGACATGGCCAGGGTCACCTACCAGAGCAAGGACGACGCCGGCCACAAGTTCTGGGCGGCGCACTCCGGCCGCTACGTCATCTGGATCGACGCCAACCGCCCTGGCGTCTACAAGTGGCTCATCAGCCTGGAGGGCCGCTCGGTCCGCAAGGGTGTCGCCTCCGACCGTGACCAGGCTGACGCCGCAGTGAGCGACGCCCTGGACGAGTTCCCCCGCTAGCAACCGTCGCCCATGAGCGCGCGTCCCCCGCAGCGGACAGCGGACGGGCAGCAGTCGGCGCCTGTGAGAGTCGGGAAGGCCACGGGCAGACAGTAGGGATCGTGGTGGCGAACCACCTGGCATCCCGCCCGTGAGCTGGGCATTCACCACGATCCATCACGGTTTCTCGCTGTCGCCGCTGACTCGCGCTCGGAGCAGTACAGACAGGGGAAGGCAGAGCGCGAACCCGCGATCGCCGGGGGTCTCGTGAGCCATGAGCTGCGGGAGCGCCGGACTGATCAGGGGTGATGCTCCCGAGCACTCCCTTGCCGAATGCTCCCGGTGACGCGGCGGCCGAGGAGCGTGACCGCCAAGAGGCCGGCGAGGCTGCTGGCGACGATGACGGCTCGAGGGGTTGCGAACTCCGCGGCGGCGCCGGCGGCGGCGAAGCCGAGGCCATTGGAGAGCATGAGGCCGGAGGTGGCGAGGCTCAGGGTGCGGCCGCGCAGGTGCTCGGGGGTCACCTCCAGCAGACGCTGGTCCAAGCCGATGCTGTAGGCCCAGCCGAGACCGGACAGGGCGAGCAGCGCCACGGCGGGGATGAGCGCCGGACGGGCGACAAAGCACAGCAGTGGCACGAACGTCCAGGTGGCGAGCGGCACCATGAACCGCAGGCGCCTGGACGGGCTGAGCAGGGAACCGGCGGTGAACATGCCGGCCACCGAGCCGGCCGACGCCGCGGCGAGCAGCAGGCCGACGGCTGCCGGGCTCTGGCCGAGCTGGGCCACGTAGGGCGCGGCGAGGGCCTCCGGGGCGATCGCGAACGCGGGCGGCAGCCAGTAGAACAGCAGCAGCGGCCGCAGCCTCGCCGAGCCGAGCGCCAGCCGCACGCCGGCGAGCGAGTCCCGCGCGACCGAGCGGCGGGGCGCGCCCGCCGCTGCGGTTACGGGCGCGTCTGTTGGTATGCCGGCTCGTGGAGGCCGCTCCCTGGTGCCAAGGCGCAGCAGGACCGCCGAGGCGAGGAAGCTGGCCGCGTCGAGCAGCAGCAACGGTCGCGGCGACAGCATGGTGAGCAGCACCCCGCCGAGCGCGAAGCCCCAGATCTGCGAGGTCTGCGCGACCATGCGCAACAGCGAGCGGCCGAGCGCGAAGCCTTCGCCGCCCAGCACGTCGGGCAGGCTCGCGGCACGGGCGCCCTGGAACACTGGGGCGATCGCGCCGAGCGGTAGCAGCAGCGCGAGCAGCAGCGGGATCGGCAGGCCCGGCAGGGCCATCAGCGCGACCAGGCCGGCGCTTGCCAGGTCGCAGCAGATCAGCGTGCGCCGCACGGGGAAGCGGTCGGCGACCGACGACAGCAGCGTGCCGCCGAACAGGTGCGGCACGAAGCCGAGCGCGAACGTCAACGAGGACGCAAGCGCCGAGCGGGTGCGCTCGAAGACCAGCACTGCGAGCGTGAGCTGCGCGATCACATCGCCCGAGAACGAGATCACGTGCGCGGCGAAGATCGCGCGAAATTCGCCCACGGCGAACACCTGGCCGTAGCCGTAGCGGCCGCCTGCGCTCGTCGTGGTTGCCATGGCCATAGCGTGCTGCGGTGCTACCTTCATCGGCGAAAGATTCGGAGATCTCCGAATCTTCTGGCTGGGAGGTGGCGGCGATGGCGCTGGCGCTCAGGTTCGGACCGGAGGACCTGCTGCGCTGCCGCTTCGCCCTGTCGCCGCTGTGGGAGACGATGAACGCGATCCGCACCCTGGCCGAGCCGCAGCGCCACGGCTACCACCTGCCATGGCTGCGGCGGGTTCAGCCGGAGTTGCCGCGCCTGGAGTTGGCGCCGCTGCTCGCCGTCCAGCCCCACCGCGGCTACACCCCGGACTTCCTCACCCCGCCGCCGCAAAGCCCGCTGGTCACGATCGACCAGGAGCTCGACCGGGTGCGCGCGACCCCGCCCGGCGAGGTCGCCTTGGAGTTGGGCCGCACCCTGGCCGAACGGGAGGGCGCGCCGCCGGCGGCGCTGCGGGCGCTGCTCGCCAACCCCGCGGCCGCCCCCGAGCTGCTCAGCGAGCTGCTGGAGCGCTGCTGGCGGGTGCTCCTGGCGCCGTACTGGGAGCGGATCCGCGACCTGCTCGACGGCGACATCGCCTTCCGGGCGCGGCGGCTCGCCGACGGCGGCCTGGAGCGCCTGTTCGCCGACCTCGACCCGAGCATCCGCTTCGACGGCGACACCTTGGAGGTGGGCGGGCGTGGCGAGGGCCACCGCGACCTCGCCGGCGAGGGGCTGGTGCTCATGCCCAGCGCCTTCATCTGGCCGGGCGTGGTGCTGGTGCTCGACCTGCCCTGGCAGCCGACCCTGATCTACCCGGCCCGCGGGATCGCCGGCCTGTGGCAGGCACCGGCCGCCCAGCCGCCCGCCGCGCTCGGCCGCCTCCTCGGCCGCACCCGCGCCAAGCTCCTGCTCGCCCTCGCCGAGCCGGCCTCCACCGCCGTCCTTGCCCGCCGCTTCGGCCAGAGCCCCAGCGGCGTCTCCGAGCACCTGTCGGCCCTCCGCGACGCCGGCCTGCTCACCTCCTACCGCGTCCGCCACCAGGTCGTCTACGAACGCACTCCCCTCGGCATCGCCGTAGCCGGCTCGGCCGCGCTCGGCCGGCGAGGATGGGACTCACGGGCTTGATCATCCCGATGGTACAAATGGGATGTATCCGCGGACCCGGACCCCGGGTCTGGACAAGGGCAACTCGGTTGAGCACGCTTACGCGGGGGGCCGAACCCACGCCCATTGCAGTGCCTGACTGGCGTCTGCCACGAGCCTCGCCATGGCACAACGGCGACGGCGGAGGAGGGCAGCGAAGGGCCCTCGAAGGGAGGTTCGCATGCCAGTCGAGGGACCCAAAAGGGCAACGCCGATCCCAGGCGAGTGGTGCGCAGCGACGTCGGCATCCCCGTCCATCTGGTGGCCGCCCACAAGGAGGTGGCCGTCGGGGTGGACGGTGCGCCCCTGGACGGGCGAACCCGGAAGATCTACGGCCGCAAGCCCGACCCCGCCTTCGACGACCCCGGCCGGATCATGCAGGGCGCCCTGGCCCACGGGTTCTCGGTGAAGGGGAGTGTGCGGTTGATCGACACGTTCCGCGACCAGGTCCACGCCCTCATGACCCAGGAGGATGACATGACCAAAGACGAGCTGCTCGACGCCCTGAAGAGCGAGAAGGGCCAGGAGATCCTGCGCTCCGCCGTCAGGGCCGCCGTCAGGCACGAGCTGCGCGTGGCCACCGGCCCCAACGACGGCAGCGTCCCCGCAAGCACCTACTTCGACGGCCTCCGAAAGGACGTCACCCAGATCAAGGACTCGGTCGTCCAGCCTTGACCGGGGGGAGGACGTCATGAAGACCGGCGCCGATATCAGCCACCATCAGAGAACCTTCGATGCGAAGCGGTACAAGGACTCGGGCGAGGACTTCATCATCCTCAAGGCCACCGAAGGCACGCAGTTCACCAGTCGAACCTTCGCCAGCCGCTGGCGCGACGCCGGAGCGAGGAACCTCCCGCGCGGCGCCTACCACTTCGCCCGTCCGGGCGGGGCGGTGAACCCTCAGGCCGACCACTTCATCGAGGTGGTGCAGGCCGCCGGCTTCCGCGCCGGCGATGCGTGGGCATTGGACCTGGAACGGGTCGAGGGTCGGGGAGCCGCCCAGCTGGTCGACTGGGCCGACAAGTGGATTGCCCGGGTCAGGGCTGCGCTTGGCGGCATCGGGCTGTTCTATGCCAGCACCGGCTTCATCACCGGACAGCTGGGGAGCCCCGACCACGTCCCTGGTGGAGCGCTGACCTGGGTGGCCCGCTACAACAGCACCGTGCGCACCCCCTGGCAAGGACTGCGGCGGCCCGCGGCCTTCCCGGACCCGCCCGCGGTGTGGCAGCGCACCGACGGCAAGCTTGGCCGCGCCAAGCGGGTCGCGTCGATCGGCCTCTGCGACTTCAACGAGATGACCGATACGGCGTTTGCCGCCTTGTTCAAAGGAGGCGCCGCGGGGTTCGCCGCCTTCGTCGAACCGGACGACATCACCACCGACGAGCTGCTGGACGCCCTGAGGAGCAAGGAAGGCCAGGAGATCCTGCGCGCCGCCGTCGGCCCCGCCGTCAGGCACGAGCTGCGCGTGGCCACCGGCCCCAACGACGGCAGCGTCCCCGCAAGCACCTACTTCGACAGCCTCCGAAAGGATGTCAGCGACATCAAGGCCTCGATCGTCCAGCCTTGAGGTCACAGCGGCAGGCCGGCCTCCAGGTGCGCCAGGCCGGCGTCCAGCAGCTCGAAGATGTCGGCTGTCGGGTCCTCGGCCGCGGCGAACAGGGCGGCGAGGAGCACCCCCATCACCGCGCCGGCGAAGCTGCGCACGGCGAGCTCGTCCGCGCGGCGCCCGACCCGTTCGGCCACGATCTCGGCGATCATCTGGATCGTCCCGGCGAGCCCGTCCAGCGCACCCGCGCGCAGCTCGGGCACCGACAGGACCAGCTTCTGGCGTTCCCGCTCCAGCGCCAACTCCTCGGTGGGCAGCCCGGCGAACACCGCCTGCATGGCTCCCCGGAGGGCGGCGACCGGGCTCAGCTCGGCCGGCTGCGCCTCGAACGCCGCCACCAGCATCGGGTCGTAGTCGTCCTGCAGGACCACGGCCTCCTTGTTCGGGAAGTAGCGGAAGAAGGTGCTGGGCGAGACCTCCGCCGCCTCCGCGATCTGCTCCACGGTGGTCGCCTGGTAGCCCTGCTCGCGGAACAGCCGTAGCGCGTGTTCGCGAATCGTGGCCCTGGTCTTGGCCTTCTTGCGCTCGCGGAGCCCGAGCGCCGGCTGGTCATCCTCTGACAACGACCTCATCCTCAGATCCTGCTCGCTCGGCGGCCTTGGCGGCAACCGCCTCTCCCCGGCGGGGCAGGAACATCAGCGCCAGCATGACGCCTCCCACCGCCAGGCCGCCGCAGGTCCACAGCAGCAGGTCCATGCCGTGCACGAACGCCGCGCGCACCGAGTCCAGCAGCGGCGCCGAACCGAGCTGCTGGGCGACCGCGACCCCGGCGGCGGCGCTGTCGCGCACCGCGGCGCCGAGCTGCGGGGGCAGGCCGGTCACGTCCAGCCGCGCGTGGTAGCCGGCGTTGAGGACCGAACCCAGCACCGCCACCCCGATCGTGGCGCCGACCTGGCGCACCGCCAGGATCAGGGCCGAGCCTGCGCCGCTGCGCTCCTGGGACAGCACGCCCAGGGCGGCGTCGACCGCCGTCGGCAGCGCGAGCCCCAGCCCGGCGCCGAGCACGGCGACCCAGGTGAGCGTGAACCCGTCGCTGGTGTGCAGGCTGGTGGTCGCCCCGGCGCCGAGCCCGGCGGCCATCACCGCAAACCCCAGCGCGACGGTGGCCTTGGCGCCGATCCGGGGCGCGAGCCGGTCGGCCGTCTGGGCGCCGACCAGCAGCCCGCCGATCAGCGGCAGCAGCCGCAGGCCGGCGCCGAGCGCGTCGGTGCCCCGGACCGCCTGGAAGTACTGCGGCACCGCGAACAGCAGCCCGAACATGGCGAACGTCACGACGGTGGCCAGGATCGTGCCCCAGGTGAAGCTGGCCGAGCGGAACAGCGTCAGGTCGACCAGCGGCTGGCCGCCCGGACGGCGGGCGACGCGGCGCTCCCAGCCCACGAACGCCACCAGCACGGCCGCGCCGGCTAGCATCGCGACCAGCGCGCCGCCGCTCCAGCCCTTCTGCCCGGCCTCGATGGCGCCGTAGGTGAAGCCGGCGAGGCCGAGGCTGGAGACGACGATGCCGGCGAGGTCCAGCCGGGGACGCGCGCTGCTGCGGGACTCCGGCATGAGCATCGCGACCGCCAGCAGCGCCACCGCGATCACCGGGCCGTTGATCAGGAACACCGAGCCCCACCAGTAGTGGGTCAGCAGCCAGCCGCCCAGGATCGGGCCGATCGGGAACGCCACGAAGGTGGCGCCCAAGGTGATCGTGATCGCCCGCTGCCGCTCCTCCTCCGCGAACAGCACCGGGATGACCGACAGCGACAGCGGGATGATGAAGGCCGCGCCGAGCCCGAGCACCGCGCGGGCGGCGATCAGCTCCCCGGCCGAGGCCGCGTAGGCGCAGGCCAGCGAGGCGACGCCGAACGCCAGCAGGGCGCCGAGCAGCAGCCGCTTGCGGCCGTAGCGGTCGCCGAGCAGGCCCGCCGGGAGCAGCAGCGCCGCCAGCACCAGGCTGTAGGCGTCCACGATCCACTGGAGCTGTGCGGTAGAGGCGTGAAGCTCGGTCGCCAGGGTCGGCAGGGCCAGGTTGAGCACCGTCAGGTCCAGGCCGACCACCAGCACGCTGAGGGCGAGCGCGCCGAGCGCCCACCACCTGCGACCCTCGGAGGTCATCATGGTAGTTACCTTCTTTCGAAAGATACTCTCTGATTAGAGAGAACACCAAAAGAGAGTAACTGTCAAGATGCGCTGGGCCGGCGTGGCAGCCGCCACACCGCCTGCCCGAAGGCCGGATGCACCCAGACTCGGCGGGCCCCGACCGTCCGCGCCTGCGGCCAGTCCGGCCCGGCGATGACCCACTCGAGTGGGGGAACGGCGTCGCGCCGGGAGTCGAACAGGACGAAGTGCGCCCGATCGAGCCGCCACTGGTAGCCGTACAACCCGATGGGCGTGTACGCCGCGACGTCGTAGCCGACGTCCCGCGCCGCGTCGAGCCCTTCCACGCGTGACAGCGCGACCGGCTGCGTGCCGTAGATCGCGTCGTCCCTGGCCTCGATCAGCACGACGCGCAGCGCGATGGAGCTGGCCAGCAGGACCCCGGCGAGCCCCAGCGCCCCCCAGGCACGAGACCACCGGGTCACCATCACCAGGACCCCGGCGCCGGCGAACGCCACCAGGGTGGCGGTGAGCGGCCGGATCTGCTCTCGCGCCTGCGCCAACGGAGGCAGCGCGAGCACGGTGTACCAGTTGACGGGGCCTCGCGTGGCGAGGCCGCCGGCGTACGACACGATGGTCACGGTTGCCGCCAGCGCCACCGCCGCCCCGGCGGCCAACTCGAGCGCCACTCGCCGGAATCGCGTCGTCCAGAGCCGCACCAGTCCCAGCGCGAGCAGCGGCGGAAGCAGGATCTCGAGGTAGCGACCGTAGACGACGTGGTCAGGGCGCATCGGCGGGCGCAGGTACAGGCCGACGAGCACCGCCAGCCCGATGACGGAGCCGAGCAGGAACACGCCCACCGCGGCGGCCCCACCGGTCTCCCGGCTGGCGGCCCAGCCTGGCCAGCGGCGGCGCCCGACGGGCTCGCGTGGCGACAGGCGCGCCGCGACGTGCACCAGCCCGAGCACCACCAGCCCGAACGTGGCGACGAACACATACCAGTACTGGCCCAAGCCCAGCGCGGCGACGTTCTCCAGCGCGCCGAGGTCGCGGGCGTTGTCCAGCACGCGCCCCAGGTCGCCTCCCGGGGGCCGCCCCCAGCTCCGCTCGCCCAGCCAGTCGTTCAACCCTTGCCCGGCGACCGTCACCGCGACGGCCGCCAGCGCACCGGCGACCGCGCCGGCGGCCAGGTCGTGTCGGAGCACCGCGAGCGCCAGCAGCAACACCAGCAGCAGCGCCGCGAGCGGCGCGGTCCGGCCGTGCGTCGTATAGAGCGCGCCGGCAGCGCTCCCACATGCGATCGCCCAGCCGACCGCGGCTCGAGGACGCGAGGCGGTCACCACGGCCGCAAGGGAGATGGCTGCGAGGAGGACGAGGACCGGCAGCAGCGATTCGGCCCAGGCGAACTGGGTGGTCACCACCAGCGGCGGGTAGAGCGCGGCGAGGAAGGCGGCGACCAGGGCAGTCCGGCGCGCCACGCCGAACACCCTGACCAGCAGGACATGCACGAGCGGAAAGACCAGGCTGGACAGCAGCGCATTGGTGGCGAGCACGTCGCGGTACTCGGCCCGCGGCCCGTCGCCCAGCCAGTACGCCGGCAGCAGCAGCAGCGAGTAGCCGCCGCGGTAGAAGGCGGCCCCGCCGAGCTGCCCGGCGACGCCGCCGCCCATGACCCGTGCGTTGGCGAGATAGCCGGTCTCGTCCGCGAAGTTGGTGGGACCGTCCCGGCCGAGGCTGATGGCGACCCGCAGCGCCAGATGCAGCACGAAGCCGACGACCAGGAGCGCGCCGACCAGCCGAGACTCGTCGTCGCAGGTCGGCCCGGTTGACCGCACTGTCATGGCGCGGGAACACTACCTGACGCTGCGCGGCGCCGGGCGAGCCGGGCAGGGCCGCGACGTGGACGAGGCGGAGCCCGGGCGGCGGCTGCGGCTCGGCCCGTTCGCGCAGGGGCTGCTCACCAACCTGACCAACCCGAAGGCGGCGCTGCTGTTCCTGACGCTGCTGCCGCAGCTCCTGTCGTCATCCTCGGGCCGGGCGCTGCCGCTGGCGCGAAGGAGTCCGCTTTGTCTGGACTGCAAACGCTGCTGAGCGGTATCGGAATCGGCGAGTCGCCTCGTTGGCGGCCGTAGGCCGCGAAGCCTAGTCGCGGTGGAGGCGGATGCGGCCGCCGGCGGCGCGGATGTTGATGACGTAGCGGTCGGCCCGGCCGGCGTCGCCGGTGCGCCACACCCCGCCCTCGCGGACCAGGCCCTCCTGGCGGAAGTTGTCGAGGCTGAAGCCGTCGACCCGGATCTCGCAGGTGGCCGCCCTCGGCAGGTGGATGTCGATGAAGCCGGTCGAGACCCGCAGGTCGACGGGGATCCGCGCGACCGGCTGGCCGAGCCGCACGGCCAGCCGCGAGATGCCGGACTCGACGCTGACGCCGCGCAGGTCCAGCTGGCGCAGGTCCAGGTCGGCGGTGACGGCGCCGGCGTCGACCTCGACCCGCCAAGGCAGCCCGGTGGTGAGCCTGACACCCCAGTCGTTGCCGCGGTTGCGGGCGAGCAGTCCGCGCCGGACGGGGCCGCGCAGGTCGAGCACGGCCTCCTTCTGGTCGGTGATGGTGACCTGCTGGTTCGGCTGCCCGGGTCCACGCAGCTCGGCCGAGTACAGCCCGGGCGCCTCCGCGGCGATCCGGAGCTCGCCGCCGCCGAGGCTTGCCCGCAGCAGCGCCGCCTTCGCCCCGGCGGGGACGTCCGCGTTGCCCGTGACGACGACCGCCGGGTCCGGCGAGGAGAGCGACAAGGCGACGGGCCCGATCACGGCGACCACCAGCAGGAGCACGCCGATCGACCGCAGCGAGCCTCGGCCCACCCCGCGCCCCACCCGCTCCAGGCCGAGCCCGACCAGCGCGAGGGGCACCGCGAGCAGCACGGTCTGCACGATCGAGGTGACCCGGGTGGCGAGCGCCACCACGGTGACGGCGAGGCCGATGGCCAGCGCCACCAGACCGGTCCAGTAGGCTCCCGGCCGGTTGGGCGGGGGCCGGTGGCCGCGGGGCGGCTGGACGATCAGGTCGTCGCCCGGGAGGGCCGGCTCCACGGCCGTCCGGCCACCTGTCCTGTCCGGCCCCCGGAAGTCGCTGGTCACCTCTTGCCTCCACGCTCGACTAGCGGGGAGTATCCGCCCTCGGCGGCGCGCCGGGGAAATCCGAGATCATGCGACCATTCCGGTGAGCCGGTCGATCAGGCCGGCCGCGTTCCTGCGGGCCTGGTCGAGGCGGCGCACCCGGTCGGTGAGCCCGTCGCGGACCGGCCCCTCTGCGAGCCTCCCGAGGTTGTACGAGACCGTCGAGATGCCGCCCTCCAGGCCCGCCCGCAGCAGGTGGGCGGCGACGAGCTGGTCGCTGACCGTCCGCGTCAGCCCCATCGACGCCAGCTCGGCGGCGAGCGCGAGCCCCTCGGCCGCCAGCTCGGCGGTGACCAGCGGGACGTCGGTGGCGTCGGCCCTCGCCGACTCGGCGGCCCGCTCGGCGCCGGGGTCGCCGGCGGTCGCCCGGGCCGCGCGGACCGTCGCCACCATCCGCTCGTACACGCCGGCGTCGGCGCGCTCCTGCTCCACCAGGGCGCCGCGGAGCCGCTCGGCCTCACCGGCCAGCCAGCGGAGACGCTCGCCATGCTCCGGCGCGGCCTTGCGGCCGCCGATCCGGGCCGCCATCGCGACCAGGGCGCACCCGAGGGCGGCGGCCACCGCCGAGGCGCTGCCGCCGCCGGGGGTGACCGTCGCGGCGGCGTAGGCGTCGAGCCACGGGTGCTCGCCGAGACGGGGCATCGGGGTCACCGTGCCACCTCCGCCTGGTCGCCGTACCGGGCGCGCAGCGTCCGGGCGATCCGCTCCTCGAGCAGCAGGTCGGGCGTGAACCCGTCGAGGCGCAGCTCGGCCGGGTCGCTGCCCGCGAGGGCGGCCGCCGGGAGCAGGCCGACGACCTCCGAGCGGACCACCCGGGCGCCGGCCCGCCCGGCAAGGCCGGCCACCGCCGCGAACGCGACCGCCGGCGGCGTCACCCGGAAGTCGAGCAGGTTCATGGAGACCTGGACGAGCCCGCGCCCCTCGAGGGCGACGCCCATGGCGCGGACCGCCGGCAGGCCGCCGTCCCGCTCGCGTACCGCGCTGGCGATGCGTCTCGCCAGCTCGAGGTCGGCGCCGGCCAGGTCGACGTTGTAGGCGACCAGGACCTTC
>Ga0209874_1000403_pt1 | contig 12621 bp, 18 predicted proteins | sample GWRWN1_20_30_FD_187216 | JGI IMG/M metagenome (GOLD analysis project Ga0209874, IMG submission 187216) | Riverbed sediment microbial communities from areas with no vegetation in Columbia River, Washington, USA - GW-RW N1_20_30 (SPAdes)... | ecosystem: Environmental > Aquatic > Freshwater > River... | reverse complement strand
GAATGACGAGCTCCGAGTTCATCTCGACTTTGCCGCGCAGCCCCTCGACGATGCGAACGATGTCGGGCGCCTTGCCGCGGGGCGGCATGAAGTCGATCAACCGCACGGCGCCGTTGTCCGTTTCCCACTCTGTCTCGAGGACGAGCGTGCGCGGGCGATACCGGCGTCCGGTCTCCCAGCTGTCGTCTCGTGGCGCGATGATCCAGCGTCCGTGGTCGGCCGTGCCGAGCAGCGCCGCGAAACAGGCGCCCGAGTCGAAGCGCGGAAAGCAGGCCCAGTCGATCGAGCCGTCAGGGCCGACGAGCGCCGCGGTCTGAAGGTCGCCGATCAGCCCGTAGTCCTCGATTCGGGCCATCTAGCGATCCTCGATCTCGAGCGCAAAGCGGCGGAAGCGCTTTAGGACCGCGCGGTTGAATGCCTCCTCGTACTCCTCGGCCGCATCGTCCTCGAGCGTCGACGAGAGGTTGTCGCGGAGGCCGGCGAGCAACTCCGTTCCCGTCTCGACCAGGTCGACGTAGTCCCCGTAGCGCTCCTCCGCCTCATCGCGGTCCGCCCGGTTGTACGACTGCTCCGCCGCGAGACAGTCCTCGATCAGGCCGCGGTGCTCGCGTGCGAACAGGTCGAGCTGGCGGTCGATCACCTCTGCGAATCGCGCGCGCCGGAGCCTCACGTCAGCTCACCGTACAGCTGGAGATGCGCGGCAGCTGCCGCATCCCAGGTCAGCGACTCGCGTGCGCGCCGCGCCCCGGCGCGTGCCGCCTCGAGCGCCGGCGGGTGGTCGAGCAGGTCGCGTGCCGCCGCGGCGAGAGCGGCGACATCTCCGGCCGGCACGACGCGCCCGGCGCCGAACCGCTCGATCGGCTCCGCAAGCCCGCCGACGTCGTAGGCCACGGCCGGCACGCCCGCGCCGAGCGCTTGCAGCAGCGCGCCGCTCTGATCGAGCTCCGGGCGGTAGGGAAACAACGCCACCGTCGCTTCCCCGAGGGCCTGCTCCAGCTCGTGTTGCTGCAGGTAGCCCAGTCGCCATTCGGCGACGTCTCCGGCTTGCGCTCGATAGCGGTCCAGCGGCTCGAGCGGGTCCCCGGCAACGATCAGGCGCGCGCCGTCGATCTGTCTCGCTGCGGCGATCGAATCTTCGAGACCTTTGTAGGGACGGATCGTTCCGAGTGCGAGCAACGTGCGTCCGTCGTCGACGCGCGGCGGATCGCTCGGGAACACCGGGTGGGGAATGACTCGCGGGTCCACTCCCAGCTCGGCAAGCGTCTGCCGGCCGACGTCACTGTGCACGACGACGCGGTCGAAGCGTGCGAGCAGCTGCCGCCAGAGCGCGCGCTTGCGCGCGGTGCGGCGCGGCAGCAGATCATGCGCAGTGAAGACCGTCGGCACACGCGGCCGGAACAGGAGTCGGTCGAGCTCCGGTGCTGCCAGCCACTGGAGGTGGAGCACATCAGGACGGCGACGCAGGAGTGCAACGCTTCCCGGCACGTGTTCCAGCACCTTGAGCGGCAGCCGCAGCCGCGAGCGGCGAAAGACGCGCGACGACAACGGGTAGAACGGCTCGCTACGCCTGTAGCCGTTCGGCTCGGGTGTCTCGCCGAACCGAAACCGCGACGTGACGAGCTCCACTTCGGCACCGGCTCTGGCGAGTGCCGCCGCGAGCTCGTGGTCGTAGGCCGGTGTGAAGGCGGGCGGGTCCGCGAGCACGACGTGCATCGGCAGTACAGTAGAGCGCCTGCTTGTCCGGACCTGGAACCTCTTCCACGGGAACACGCTGCCGCCGCAACGAAAGGCGTTCCTCGAGGAGATTGTGAGGCTTGCGAGCGCAGACCGTCCCGATGTGCTCTTGCTCCAGGAGGTGCCCGTGTGGGCGCTCGGCGAGCTCGACGACTGGAGCGGGATGACCGCCGTTGCCGACGTCGCCCAGAGGCCGAGGCTGGGCCCCGTTCCGTCGACGGCCGGGCTCGGCCGCGTTCTCACCGACGTCAACCACGGCCTGCTGCGCTCGGCCTTCACGGGCCAGGCGAACGCGATCCTGCTCCATCGCGATCTGGGCGTGCTGGAGCACCGCCGAGTCCACCTCAACCCGCTCAGGTTTAGGCGTGCACAGAGCCGCCGGCTCGCGCTGGGCATCGTCGCGCGGCTCGCCTGGGCGAACGAGCGACGCGTCTGCCAGGTGCTACGCGTCGCGCGTGGCGATCGGACGCTCGTGGTCGGAAACCTGCACGCGTCCAGCTACCCGCCCGACAAGCGTGTCCCAGACGCGGAGCTGCTGCGGGCAGCCGTCTTCGTCGACGGATTCGCGAGGCCGGACGAGCCGATCCTGCTTGGCGGCGACCTCAATGTCAGCGTTCGAACGTCGCGCACGATCGCCGAGCTGATGACACGTGAATGGGGTTTCACCGGGGCGACGCCGACCGGGATCGACCACATTCTCGTTCGCGGCCTGCCGGCTGGAGAACCGGTGCGCTGGGAGCCCTACCGCAGGCTGCACGACGGGCGGCTCCTGTCGGACCATGCTCCCGTCGAGCTGGAGGCCGGTTGACCTTCGAGGAGGCTCGCGCCGAGTTTCCGGTTCTCGAACGCTTCGCCTACCTGAATGCCGGCACGCTCGGTCCGCTCGCGCGCGCGACGCTCACGGCCATGGAGGAGCGGAGCCGGTTCGACCAGGAGCACGGGCGTGGGGGCAAGGCCTGGTTCGAGAGCATGATGGCCCTGCGCGAGCGCGTTCGCGACGAGCTCGCCGCTCTCGTCGGCACGTCGGCGGACCGCGTCGCACTTACGAGCTCCACAACGGACGGGTGCAACATCGTCGTTTCCGGACTTGGTCTGGGTCCCGACGATGAGGTCGTGACGACCGACTCGGAGCATCCCGGGCTTCTCTTGCCGCTCAACGTGTCCGGTGCGCAGGTGCGCGTGGCGGAGGTCGCGGCGCGCCCGACCGCAAATGCGCTCGAGACGCTCCTCTCGTGCCTTACGCCGCGGACGCGGTTGATCGCGCTCTCGCACGTGCTCTGGACGACGGGGCAGGTCATGCCGGTGCACGAGCTCAAACGCGAGACCGGCCTGCCTGTGCTCGTCGATGGCGCTCAGTCAGTGGGTGCGATCCCGGTGTCGGTGGGCGAGCTCGACTACTACACCGTGTCGTGTCAGAAGTGGCTCTGCGGCCCTGATTCCTCGGGCGCGCTCTACGTGCGCGAGCCGGAGTCCTTGGCTGTCGCGATTCCGACGTACTTCGCGCAGACCTCGATCGAGCCCGACGGGTCCTTCGTTCCGCGACCAGGCGCAGCACGTTTCGACTCCGGCTGGATCGCGCCGCCCTACCTCGCCGGCCTCGAGGCTGCGCTCCTGCGCGCGCCGGAGTGGCGGCACGAGCGTGCCGCCGAAGTGGCAGGCCGGTGCCGGGAAGTACTTCAGGAGCACTACGAAGTCATCGGCGAGTCCGGACAGGGAACGCTTGTCTCGTTCGTTGGCCCCGGTGATCCAGGCCAGGATGCGGCAAAGCTCTACGACCGAGGCGTTGTCGTGCGCGACCTGCCCGGCACGGGCTGGCTGCGTGCGTCGTGCGGCTGGTGGACGAACGAGGAGGACATCGAACGTCTCGTCGCCGGGCTCGCGGCTTAGCAGCCTAACGGCGCGCCTCATGTCCCGAACGAGCTCCTGGGCCTGTCAAACGTCGGCAGGGGCATGGTTCGATGGGCGCCGGCCCCGGCAGGAATGCGTCGGAAAGAGCGAGAGCGAGAACTTCCTTTCGGGCGGCTCCCTACTTCAGGGCTGTCAGGGCTGCGCCCGGGCTCGGACTTAGCGCGCTGGCTGTTACGGGAGCGGGGCGTACAAATCGAGCACTGTCCCGTCCGGGTCCTTGAGCTGCGCGTAGCGCTGGCCCCAGAAGGCGTCCCACGGTTCCTTGTGCGTCGTCGCGCCTGCTTCGAGCAGCTCGTTGTACACACGATCGACCTCGTCCGGCGATTCGCACCGGAAAGCACCGCCGACCAAGTGGCCGTCGGAAGGCCGTTGCCACTCTGCGTCGAACGCCCGCATCGTCTCCTCGGTGTCGAGCGTGTAGCGCAGTCCACCGGGTAGCGGCGCTTCTGTGTGCGGCTGGGTCTCGGCTCCCTCCGGGAACGCGAGGCCGAGGCGGCGGTAGAAGGCGACCGAGCGTGCCATGTCGCTCACGACGACCCCGAAGACGTCCAGCTGCGGGCTCAGGGCGAAGCCTCGGCGGTCTCGGCCGTGCGCAGGCCCAGCTCCGGCGCAATCGGTTGCAGGGCGGCCACGACGTTGCGGATGTGTTCGTCGAGCTCGATCCCAAGGCCTTCGGCCCCTGCATAGACCTCGTCACGGTGGACGCCGGCCGCGAACGAGGGCTGCTTGAGCTTCTTCTTCACGGACTTCGGCTCGAGGCCGTCGAGACCGATCGGACGGACGAGACCGCACGCGTGCACGAAGCCGGAGAGCTCGTCACAGGCAAACAAGGTCTTCTTCAGCTGCGTGTCGCGCGGCAGCGCGAGGTGCTCCGCGTGCGACAGCACCGCCTCGATCACCTCTTCCGGATAGCCCTCGTCGCGGAGGATCGGAGCGCCGTCCTGCGGATGCTTGTCGAGCGTGGGATGGATCTCGTAGTCGAAGTCGTGGAGGAGGGCCACCACCCGCCAGAGCTCCTCGTTCTCGCCGAACTCCCTCGCGTACCACGCCGTCGAGGCCTCAACGGCGAGCGCGTGGCGCAGGAGCGCTTCGCTCTCTGTGTACTGCGTCAGCGTCTGCCAGGCCCGTTCGCGTGTGGCTTCCACCTTGGTGGGTAGGCTACCGCGATGTCCCAGACCGCCGTCATCGGGCGCGCGGCGGAAGCCTTTGTGATCGAAGGCGGGCGACCGCTCCACGGCCGCATTCAGGCAGCCGGCAACAAGAACGGCGCGCTGCCGATCCTCGCCGCATCCCTCCTTACGAGCGAGCCCGTCGTCCTGCGCAACGTGCCGCGGATCGCGGATGTCGAGACGATGCTGGAGCTGCTGAACGACGTCGGAGCGGAAGTCGAGTGGACCGGACCGAACGAGGTGCAGGCGCACGCGGCCGACGTCTCGAAGCAGGAGCTCGACGAAGAGCTTTGTAGCCGCATGCGCGCATCGTTCCTGCTCGCCGGCCCGCTGCTGGCGCGACTCGGCGGTGTAAGTGCGCCCCCTCCCGGCGGTGACGTGATCGGCCGGCGCCGTCTCGATCCGCACATTCACGCGTTCGCAGAGCTCGGGGCGCAGATCGACATCGGCAGGCGCTACGAGATGCGCGCCAGGGCGCTGCGCGGCAAGCACATCTTCCTCGACGAGGCGAGCGTCATGGCGACGGAGAACGCCGTCATGTGCGCTGCCCTGACGCCGGGGGTGACCGTGATCGGCAACGCCGCCTGCGAGCCGCATGTGCAGGACCTGTGTCGCTTCCTCGTGTCGCTCGGAGCGCGGATCGAAGGCATCGAGTCGAACGTGCTGCGCATCGAGGGCGTCGAGTCGCTCCGGGGCGGCGCGTGGGAGGTCGGCCCCGACCACATCGAGGTCGGCAGCTTCATCGGACTGGCCGCGATCACCGGCGGCGACGTCACCATCGACGGCGTCAATCAGGCGGACCTCGTCTCGATCCTGCACGGGTTCGAGAAGCTCGGCGTGCAGGTCGAGCTCGGCGACGGCTTCGTCCGTGTGCCACCGCGGCAGGAACTCAGGGTGCAGGACGACCTCGGCGGTCACGTGCCGAAGATCGAAGACGGCCCGTGGCCGGCCTTTCCGTCCGACCTGACCTCGGTCGCGCTGACCGTCGCGACGCAGGCGGACGGGACGATGCTCATGTTCGAGAAGATGTTCGAGAACCGCCTGTTCTTCACGGACAAGCTCGTCAGCATGGGCGCGCGCATCATCCTGTGCGACCCGCACCGCGCGGTCGTGACGGGACCGGCGAAACTGAGCGGTCAGCGCATGGAGAGCCCCGACATCCGAGCCGGGATGGCGATGCTGCTCGCCAGCCTCTGCGCGGAAGGCTCGTCGACGATCGGCGCCGTCTACCAGATCGACAAGGGCTACGAGCGCATCGACGAACGCCTGCGCGCACTCGGCGCGCAGATCGAACGAACCGACAGCTAGCCCCGCACTGAGAGGGCGCTGTTGTACCCTCAGTCGTCATGGCTGCGACAGGACAGGGCCGCGCGAGCGCGCGCGTGAACGTCGTGGGTCGGGGGGAGACGAACGTCGGCACGGGCGTTCCGGTGCTCGACCATCTGCTGACCCTGCTTGCCGAGTATGCGTCCTTCGACCTCGCGCTCGAGGTCGAGCCGGCAGGCGATGCCGAGGTCGAGATCACCGCCGCGGCGCGTTCGTTGGGGGAGGCGCTCGCGGAGCCACTCCGTGCCGAAGCGGTGCGTGGCCATGGCTCGGCCGTGATCCCGGTGGACGAAGCGCTTGCGCATGTTGCGCTCGAGGCATCAGGCCGGCCGCTGCTCGTCTCCAATGTCGACCTGTCGCAGGCCCGGATTGCGGGCCTCGCCGGCGACCTGGCCGCACGTTTCCTGGACGAGTTCGCACAGGCTGCCGGTCTGACCGTGCACGTGCGACTCGTCGAAGGCAGCGATACGCAGCACGTCCTCGAGGCGATCTTCAAGGCTCTGGGTGTCACGCTCGCGCAGGCCTGCCGGCCACGAAGGAGGGATTAGTGTTGAAAGAGGTCGTTCGCACCGAGAACGCACCTGCACCGTTCCAGGGCGCGCCGTACTCGCAGGCGATCAAGGCCGCGGGTCTGGTGTTCGTCGCCGGACAGGTCGGCATCGACCCCGAGAGCTCGGAGCTGGTCGGGGACGCGATTGCAGAGCAGACCGAGCAGACGCTCGCGAACCTTCGGGCCATCCTCGAAGCCGCCGGTAGCGGCATGGACCGGTTGGTCAAGACGACCGTCTTCCTGACGAACCTGGACGACTTCGGGGGGATGAACGAGGTCTACGCGAAGCACGTGGGCGCCGAGCCACCCGCCCGCTCGACCGTCGAGATCGCCAGGCTCCCGCCAGGCATCCTCGTCGAGATCGAAGCCATCGCACTCGCGTAGCTCTCGTGGATAAGAAGATCGAGGACTTCGTGCGTGGGCTCGGCCTCGACGCGTATCTCGTGGGTGGAGCGGTCCGCGACGAGCTGCTCGGCCTGGAGTCGAAGGACGCTGATTTCGTCGTTCCCGGCGTGGACTACGACGGCCTGCGCTGCGCGTTGGAGCCGCACGGGCGAGTCGAGGATCTCGAGGTCGCGGGGCGACGGGTCGGGGCGCGCCTGTATCCGCGCGACGCCGCCCTCCGACGTCTCGCACCGGCCGGCATCGAGTTCGCACCCCCGCGCGCGGAGCGAAGCACCGGACCGGGTCGCCACGACTTCGAGATCGTGGCCGACCCCTCGCTCTCGATCGAGGACGATATGGCGCGCCGCGACTTCACCGTCAACGCCATCGCCCGACGGCTCGAGACGGGCGGCCTGGTCGATCCGTTCGGGGGAGCAGCAGACCTGGAGCAGCGCGTGCTGCGGACCGTCCGTCCGCGCAGCTTCGCCGAGGATCCGCTGCGGCTTGTCCGAGGTCTTCGGCTCGTCTCTGTGCTCGACCTCGACCCCGACGCGCAGACGCTCGACCAGATGCGCTTAGAGGCGCAGAGCGTCCGGCTCGTGTCCGGCGAGCGCGTCGGCGGGGGTCTTCAGGCCGACGGCATGGGCGAGCTGTCCAAGCTGCTGCTCGGCGGTCACCCGGCGAAGGCGCTTCGCATCGCCCGCGACACCGGTGTGCTGACCGCACTCCTGCCCGAGTTCGAGGGCGCGATCGGGTTCGAGTCGGACAGCGAGCGGCAGCATCTGCCCCTGGACGAGCACATCTTCGCCGTCGTGCAGGCGGCGGCCGACGCGGACGCCCGGCTCGAGGTGCGGCTGGCCGCGCTCTTCCACGATCTGGGCAAACCGACAGCGAACGGGCAGCACGCGGAGCGGAGCGCGGACCTCGCCGCGGAGGCACTCAGGAGGCTTCGCTACCCGAACCAGCTTCGTGCACACGTCACGCGCCTCGTGCGCGGCCACGCGTTTCCGCTCGACGCTGTCGACGACCTGTTCGCACGGCGTTTCCTGCGCGAGCACGGTGATGAGCTTGCCTTCGACCTGGTCGCACACAAGGAGGCGGACCTGCGAGGGAAGCAGGTCCCCGCGGGGGAGCTGGAGGAGGCAGGCCGACTGCGTGCACTCCTTGAGCAGGAACGCGGCCGGCCGCATCGCCTCGCCGACCTGGCTGTCGACGGTGCGGACCTGATCGAGCTCGGCTTCAGCGAAGGGCCGGAAATCGGCCGCACGCTCGAGTCACTCCTGGACGCGGTCGTCGAGGATCCGGCGCTCAACACACGCGAGCGGCTGCTCGACCGCGTGCGGGTCGGCCCGTGAGCGTCCCACTCATCCACTGGGATGCACCGGGTCCGTACGAGGTGGCCTTCTCGACGCGCGAGGGGGGCGTGAGCGCCGACGCCTTCGCGTCGCTGAACCTTGGCCTCTTGACCGAGGACGCCGCCGCGAACGTGGCGGAGAACCGCCGGAGGCTCTGCGCCGCCGTGAGTGCCGATGCCAAACGCCTGGCCATGAACCGGCAGGTCCACGCAGCGACGGTAAACCGCGCGCAGGCCGGCGAGCGCGAAAGGGAGGGAGACGGCCTCTGGACCGACGAGCCGGGCGTCCCGATGCTGAAGGTGACCGCCGACTGCCTGCCGATCGTGCTGGCGCGGACGAACGGCCGCCCGGGACTGGCGCTCCTTCACGCCGGGCGCCTGGGCCTGCTGGAGGGGATCGTCGAGGCGGGAGTCGCGGCGCTCGGAGGGCGGCTGGCCGCGGCCGTCGGGCCGGGAATCGGTCCCTGCTGCTACGAGGTGGGCGACGACATCGCCGACGCGTACCGCTCACGCTTTGGGCCCGACGCCGTCAAGGGTCGCAACCTCGACTTGTGGACGGTCAGCGAGCGCGTGCTGCGCGAATCGGGTGTCGAGTCGGTGGAGCGGCTCGACCTCTGCACGGCGTGCGACGGCGACCGCTTCTTCTCACACCGCCGCGACCGAGGATCGACGGGACGCCAGGGAGTGATCGGTTACGTCGCCTGAGACCGTGCGCGCGAACTATGCGCGCATCCGCAGCGAGGTCGGCGAGGGGGTCACGATCGTGGCCGCGACCAAGTACGTCTCCGTTGAAGACATGGCGGTCTTGGCGGATGCTGGGATCGAGGTCGTGGGCGAGAACCGCGCGCAGGACCTTCTAGCGAAACACGCGGTCTACGGCCGCGTGTTTCGCTGGCACTTCATCGGTCGTCTGCAGTCCAACAAGGCGAAGGTCGTCAACGCGCGTTGCGAACTGGTGCACTCGCTCGATTCGCAATCCGCGGCGCGCCGGCTGTCCGTGCCCGCACTCGTGGAGGTCAATCTCGCCGGCGAGGGAACGAAGTCGGGGATCGCTCCCGAAGACCTCCCGCGCTTCCTCGAGCTGTACGGCGACGTGCGCGGCCTGATGACGATGCCGCCGGAGACGTCGGACCCAGAGAGGTCGCGCCCGTACTTCCGCCGCCTGCGCGAGTTGGCCGAACGACACGATCTGTCCGCGCTGTCGATGGGCACGAGCCAGGACTACCGAGTGGCGGCGGAAGAGGGAGCGACCCTCGTCCGCGTGGGCGCAATCCTGTACGGGGAGTAACATTTCGCGCGAGATGGGCTTCGCAGACGTCTGGAACAAGACCCTCGTCTACTTCGGCATCGCCGAGGAGGAGGACTGGGACGAGGAGGGCTACGTCACGGACGAAGACCTCCAGCGGAGCTATGCCGAGCGGCCGAACGTGCGCCGGCTGGCCCCGCGGCGGCGCGAGCGCGACTTCGACGACTGGACCGACCCGGAACCGGCGAACGAGCGAACCGCCGTCCTGCGCCCGCGCGTCGCGGCGGTCCCGTCACCGGCGTCCGTGCGAGTCCACCTCGTCGTCCCGCGAAGCTTCAACGATGCCCAGCAGATCGCGGACAAGTTCAAGGACGCGATCCCCGTCATCCTCAACCTGCAGAGCTCGGATCAGGACCTGTCTAAGAGACTGATCGACTTCGCGAGCGGGCTGACCTATGCGCTCGACGGCGGCATGCAGCGGGTGGCGGACAAGGTCTTCCTGCTGACGCCGCGCAATGTCGAGGTCTCGGCGGAGGAGCGCGCGCGCCTGCTCGAGCGCGGCGGTTTCTTCAATCAGGCGTAGTGCACCGGTCGTAGGAGAACGGCTGTCGGGGCCGAAATGAGTGGGATGGCGGGTGGCGCCATGCTCGGCTTGCTCTATGACGTCGTCGACAACGTCCAGAGCTTCGTGCAGGTTTTCATCTACGTCTACTCGCTGCTGATCCTCGCGTACATCATCACGATGTGGGTGCGGCTGCCCTATTCGACCTGGCTGAACAGGATCCAGCGATTCCTCTACGACGTGTGCGATCCCTACCTGCGCATCTGGCGTCGCATCCTGCCGACGTTCGGACCGCTGGACCTCTCGCCGGTTGTCGGGGTTGCCGCTCTCTACATCCTCCTCGCAGTCATCACCAACATCCTCGATCGCATGCACTGAAAGGGGAGACCATGACGCTCACCCCCGTCGAGATCAGACACATCAAACCGTCGACGACCTTCATCGGCGGCTACCAGAAGACGGCAATCGACGACGTGCTCGCCGAGATCGCAGCGAGCTTCGAAGACGTCTGGCGGGAGCGCGCCGACCTCGCCGACAAGGTGGAGCTGCTCGAGTCCGACCTGGGCCGCTTCAGAGAGCTGGAGGCTCTGTTGCGCACGACGCTCATCTCCGCCGAGCGGGCGGCTGTCAGCCTCAAGGAGCAGGCACACAAGGAGGCCGACCTGATCATCCAAGAGGCCCGGACCGAGGCTCGCGAGATCACGCGCAGCGCGCGCGGCGATCACGACCGGCTCCTGACCGAGGTACGGCGAATGCGGTCGATGCTCCGCTCTGCGCTAGCGCTCGTGGACGACGAATCGCCGGCCGAAGCGCCCGAGGAAAAGGCCGCCTGAGGCTAGACTCCGGTTCATGGAAGCGGTGTCCACGCGCCTACGTCTGCGTGTAGCTCCGGGCGCCGCGCATGCGTGCGTCGTCGGTCGTCAAGGCGAGGCGTGGAAGGTTCGCGTCGCGGCGCCGCCGGAGGGCGGGCGTGCGAACGAGGCTGTCGTACGGCTGATCGCCGAGACGCTCTCCGTTCCGCGAGGAGCCGTGACGCTCGTTTCAGGACACGGTGCGCGGGACAAGATCGTCGAGCTGGCCGGTCTCAGCGCCTCCCAGATCGAACGGCGACTGCTGTCCGCCGTCGGAAAGGAGCGCCGCGGATGAGCGTGATCGACGTCGATCGCTTTCGCGAGGCGTTGCTCGAGGAGCGCCGGCGCGTGACTGCGGCGATCGAGAACCTCCACGAGGAGCACCCGGGCTCCATCCGGGACGAGACCGGTGAGGACGCCGTCTACGACAACCATCTGGCGGACACCGCAACCGAGACGTACGACCGCGAGCTCGACTACACCCTGGAGGAGAACTCCGAGCAAATCCTGAGCGAAATCGACGCTGCCCTGAAGCGGATCGAGGAAGGGACGTACGGCGTCTGCTCGAACTGCGGGAAGCAGATCCCGACGGAACGCCTCGAGGCCTTGCCCTGGGCGACCCTCTGCATCGATTGCCAGCGCGAACAGGAACGTCGTTGACCGAGCGGCTCCCGTCGCGGCCTGCGGATGTGAGAGTGGGATCCACGACAGACGGGCTTACGCCGATCTCGGTCGCCGAGCGACAGCTCGGCGCGACCTGGGCGCAATGGGGGAGTCTGGCCACAGTGTCGCTCTCGGCGCTGGCGGCGGACCAGCTGACGAAAGCGATCGTCACCAGCCGCCTCGACCTCAACGACGAAGTGCGAGTGATCGGGTCGTTTTCGATCCATCACGTCACGAACTCGGGCATCGCCTTCGGGCTGTTTGCGAGCGCGACGTCGATCGTCATCCTGCTCACGAGTCTTGCCGTCGCCTGGATGCTCTACTTCTTCGCCCGCTCGGGCTCCCGCCATCCGATCCTGCCGGTTGCGCTCGGGCTCGTGATGGGCGGCAGCGTCTCGAACCTCGTCGATCGCGTCCGGCTCGGTCACGTCACCGACTTCCTCGACTTCCGCTACTGGCCCGCCTTCAACCTCGCGGACACCTTCATCGTCGTCGGCGTCGCGGCACTGCTGCTCGCGCTCGTGCTCTCGGACCAGCGCGCCTCACGCAGGGTCATTTCTCGCGCCCCCAGAGCCGGATGAAGACGGCCCGGCCTCAGCGGGTGCGTGAAGCAACGCGTTCCTGAGGAAGCAGCGGGCGAGCGGCTCGACCGCTTCCTCGCCTCCTTGCCGGAAGTCGGATCGCGCCGCGTCGCGGAACGCCTCCTCGCGGCGGAGACCGTCCGGGTAAACGGCCGCGCGCTCGCGAAGAGCCATCGGCTGTCGGGCGGGGAGGAGGTCGAGTTCGACGTACCGGAGCGCGAGGAGGGCCGGCTCGCGCCCGAGGAGATGGATCTGCGGATCGCCTACGAGGACGAGCACCTCGTCGTGGTGGA